>Ga0209167_10000124_pt1 | contig 75062 bp, 58 predicted proteins | sample Coa_R1_9_FD_187154 | JGI IMG/M metagenome (GOLD analysis project Ga0209167, IMG submission 187154) | Surface soil microbial communities from Centralia Pennsylvania, which are recovering from an underground coalmine fire - Coalmine... | ecosystem: Environmental > Terrestrial > Soil >... | reverse complement strand
TGCTCATCATCCGCGTCATTGAGCTGGCGGCCGCGCTCCAGCCCGATCACCCGCACGTCGGTGTAATTCGGCGAAACGCCGAATACGTTCACATCTTCGTCCAGTTGGTCCGCGCCGCGTACATCCAGCGTGGTTCCCTCCACCACCGCTACCGCGTTCGCCAGTTGCATCCTGTCCGTCAGCGCCTGGAAATCGTCGTAAGTCACCAGCGGGCGTTTTTGAGCCTTCAAAAACTCTTGCTCGTTTGTGATGATTCCAAACCGGTTCACCACGAAGGCATTCGCACCCAGATTGGCCACCTTGTCGGATATGTAGAAGTTCAGGCCAGAGACGATCGACATCACTCCCACCAGGGTCGCCACCGCCAGGATAATTCCGAGCAAGGTCAGGAAGCTGCGCAACTTGTGGGCGTTCAGGGCGTCCAGCGCCAGGCGAAACGTCTCCGCCAACGCCACTTTTGATGACTTCCTGCGAGCAGGCGCTCTCGCCACCTGTAAGTTTGCCGGAAGTGCTATTTCGCCTGTTTTGCCCATTCTTCTCCGACCTCGTGGATCCTCACCTTATAAAACGTATAGATGCCCCAGATTGTTTCCGGAAAGCCGCAAAAGAGCGAAAAGGAGAAGTTTCTGCAGGTACCCGTCGGAAACGCCTGCCCTGCGGGATAACTCCAGACCTCTCTTTAGGATACCATGGGGTGGTGAGGAAATGGATTCTCCGGCGGACCAGTTCCGAATGACATAACTGCGGTTTATTTGAGTATGACGCGGGCCTAATCTATGGAATTGGACTTTCGGCCCTCGCTGGAGCATCCTGCCGTTGAATCAGGGAATCCCTATTTATGAGAACTGCACCCTCCCAACGAGCTGCCCGAATGCCACACCGGATCGCAACTTTCGCAATTTTCTGTGCCACGCTCGTGACCATACCCGTGGCCGGACAGCAGCCTCGATCAAGTCCGCTGCGAAACGACCCTCCCCTGGCGACCACCTCCATACCCACGGAAGCAGAACAGCGCGCGCTCATTGATCGCGTCATCGTCAACCAACATGCCAACGATCTGGCACTCCCGCTGTTTCAACGCGTCGAACACCGCCAAGTGCGCGGCCGCGACGGTGATGCCAGCGCCGTGGAGGATAGGATCTCCCGCGTGGTGCCCACCGGCGTCAATTCCGGCCGCATCATTCTGGCGGAAAATGGAAAGTCCTCCGATCCCGCAAAGATTCATGAGCAGATGGACATCGTAGCCCGCGCGCTCCAAGCCGCTCAAGATCCGGCCAACAGGCAAACCAAACTCGACCGCGAAAAATATGAGAAGCGCATGCACGATCGCTCAGACTTCGTGAATACGGTCCGCAATGCCTACACCTTCACCTGGATGGGGCGCGAAGTACGCGATGGACGCACGCTGGCAAAATTTAAATTGGATCCCAATCCATCCTTCGTGCCAAAAACGCGCGAAGAAGATCTGTTGCGCCACGCCACGGCCGTCGCCTGGATTGATGAAAAGGCCGCCCAGCTTGTCCTCCTGGAAGCCGATCTCAACAGCGAGATTTCGTTTGCCTGGGGCATCGCCGGCAAAGTGAATCGAGGCGCGAAGCTCATCTACGAGCAAAATGAAGTGGAGCCCGGGCTATGGTTCCCCTCGCTCTATCAATACGATTTCACCGGCCGCAAGTTCCTCTTTTATTTCGAGCTGCACCAGCACACCGAAACCAGTCACTATTTCCGCGCAGGCCCGCCCAGCCAGGCGCTGGCCTCGCTCCGCGCCGAGCTTTCCGGCGGCGCGTCCGCTCGGCCCCTTCAATGAGGAACAGGTGCTTACAATTTCCCCCAGAACGCGAACGCCACGGCGCCCACCAGAAAGAGGAATGACACCGCGTGGTTCCATCGCGGGCTTTCACCCAGATACGTCCACGCGAACACCACGAACACGCAGAGCGTGATCACTTCCTGAATGGTCTTCAGCTGGAACGCCGTGAATTCCCCGTACCCGATGCGGTTCGCGGGCACCTGGAAGCAGTACTCGGCGAAAGCGATCAGCCAGCTCACCAAAATCGCCGCCGCCAGAGGCGCTTTCCGGTATTTCAAGTGCCCGTACCACGCGATGGTCATGAAAATGTTCGAGCAAATCAAAAGCAGCACGGTTCTCATAGGCCAAAAATAATATCACGCGCCTCTTTGGGTCAGCGCCCCTCGGCATTCTCCTTGCTGCCTCTGCCTTCTCTGTGCCCTCTGCGGTGAATCTTTCTTCTTCTGACACCAACTTGACCCACGGCCACGCCCTTGTTAGGTTTAGTGTTTCTCCGCACAACGGGAAAGCCGCATGGAGACCATTCACATCTCACTGAAAGACGGCAAGGTCCTCGACCTGCCCCGCGGCACCACCGCCGCCGAGGTCGCCAAGAGTATTTCCCCGCGCCTGGCCAGCGCCGCTCTCGTCGCCCGCGCGGACGGCGAGCTGGTGGATCTCTCCAGGCCAATCGAGCGCGACGCCAAGCTTGAAATCCTCACCGAAAAAGATCCCGACGCCCTATTCGTCTTCCGCCATTCCGCGGCGCATCTGCTGGCCGCAGCGGTACTCGAACTTTTCCCAGATGTGAAGCTCGGCATCGGCCCGCCCATCGAGACCGGCTTCTTCTACGAATTTGAACGCGCCGAATCCTTTACTCCTGAAGATTTGGAGCGCATCGAAAAACGCATGCATGATATCGCTTCGCGCGATGTCCCCAACGAGCGCAAGCTGCTCCCCAAAGCCGAAGCGCTGGAGCTTTACCGCAAAACCAATCAGACATTTAAGTGTGAGCTGGTCGAGGAAAAGGCTATCGAGCCGATGGTTTCCTTTTACACCACCGGAAAATTTATCGATTTCTGCCGCGGCCCCCACATTCCCCGAACTGGAAAAATTCAAGCCTTCAAGCTGATGAACGTTTCCGGCGCCTATTGGAAGGGTAAGGAAACCAATCCTCAGTTGCAGCGCATTTACGGCGCGTGCTTTTTCACCAAGGCCGATCTGGATGACTATCTGCATCGCTTGGAGGAAGCCAAGCGCCGCGATCACCGCCGCATCGGCAAAGAGCTGGAATTATTTACGGTCAGTGATTTGGTCGGCGCAGGGCTGCCTCTCTGGCTGCCCAAAGGCGCCACTATTCGCCGCCTGCTCGAAGAATACATTCTCGAGCGCGAACGCGAGCTCGGCTACCAGCATGTGAATACTCCTGATTTGGCCAAAGTGGATTTGTATAAGCGCTCGGGCCATTGGGCCCATTATCACGAGGATATGTTCCCGGTAATGGAGATGGAGACCGAAGATTTGGTCCTGCGGCCCATGAATTGCCCGCACCACATTTTGATTTATGAATCCAAGAAGCGCAGCTACCGCGATTTGCCCGTGAAGCTCGCGGAGCTGGGCACCATGTACCGCTATGAGCGCTCGGGCGTGTTGAGCGGGCTCAGCCGGGTCCGCTGCATGACGCTCAACGACGCGCATATTTTCTGCACCCCCGAACAAATCAAGGAAGAATTCATCAACGTGATGAAGTTGGTGGAGCGCGCTTATCGCGATCTGGGCATCACCCAATACAGCTATCGCCTCTCGCTGGGCGACAGGAACGACAAAGTAAAATTTGTGGACAACGACGAAATGTGGGCGCACGGCGAACGCGTGCTGCGGGAAGCCATGGATTCCCTCGCCCTTCCTTACACAGTTGCGCCCGGCGAAGCGGCCTTCTACGGCCCCAAGCTGGATATCCAGCTCGCCGATGTCATGGGCCATCAGGAGACCTACTCCACCATTCAAATTGATTTCCATTTGCCCAATCAATTTGAGCTCGGCTACGTGGGCGCCGACGGCCACGTGCATCGCCCGGTGATGATTCACCGCGGCGTCATCAGCACCATGGAGCGCATGGTTTCCTACCTGATCGAACTCTACGCCGGAGCTTTCCCCGCGTGGCTCTCACCGGTACAGGCCATTGTGCTGCCCATCACCGATCGCCAGAATGATTACGCCAAGGAAACCATGGCCAAACTTTCCGCGGCTGGATTCCGCGTCGAGCTCGACGAACGCAACGAAAAACTCCAGGCCAAAATCCGCGACGCGCAGTTGCAGAAAATCCCCTACATGCTGGTGGTTGGCGGGCGCGAGGCGGAAGCGGGCACCGTGGGCGTCCGCCATCGCAGCAAGGGCGACCAGGGCGCCAAGCCGCTCGCGGAATTTATCGCCGCACTCAAAGATGAAGTGGATTCCCGCGCGACAAGCTGAGGAACCAAGAGATTTGGAGGGCAATTACCGTGCCGAAATACGTGATTGAACGCGAAATTCCCGGCGCTGGAAAACTTACTCAGGAACAGATTGCTGGAATCTCACAGAAATCCTGCGGCGTCCTGAAGAATTTGGGCCCCCAAATCCAGTGGCTTCACAGCTACGTCACCGACGACAAGATTTATTGCGTTTACATCGCGCCCAATGAGGACGTCGTTCGCCGGCACGCCCAGCAGGGCGGTTTCCCCGCCAATAGCATCTCGGCCATCCGCCGCATGATTGACCCAACCACGGCCGAATGATGGGAGCCGCCGCCGCGCAACGACATGCACCGGTATCCCATGGACCGGCCATCGAATCTGAAATTCTCGTCATCCTTGACGAGCAGGGCCACGCGCACGCAATCACCGAGCTTACGCGCCGCGATGAACATCTTGCCGGAGTCGTCGCGCGGCACGGCCCGCCTCCGTTTTGGACGCGCGAGCCGGGCTTCGCGACGCTGGTCTATCTCATCCTGGAGCAGCAGGTTTCGCTCGCCTCTGCAAAAGCCGCTTACGACAAGCTCCTCGCCAGAGTGAAGCAGCTCACGCCCGGACGCTTCCTGAAGCTCACTACACGTGAGCTGAAGGCCGCAGGTTTCAGCCGTCAAAAAATGTTGTACGCGCGGCTGCTGGCGAAGGAAATGGCGGCGAGGCGCCTAAACCTCCCCGCGCTAAATGCCATGGACGATGAAGCCGTACGCGTTCGCCTGACCGCGCTCAAAGGCATCGGTCCTTGGACAGCGGAAAATTATTTGTTGTTTGCTCTCCGCCGCCCGGATGTTTGGCCCGCTCACGACCTTGCGCTGCAAATCGCCGTGCAGCAAGTAAAAGGCCTGCGGAAGCGCCCCACGCCCGAAAAACTCGACAAGATGTCCGAGGTCTGGCGCCCCTGGCGCAGCGTGGCCACTTGCATTTTCTGGCACCACTACCTGAGCACGCGAAGAAAAAAGACGTGAGCACTGCATCTGCGCTTGTGAATCACAGTGACGGCGAATAAGCTGGCCGCGATGGAATCAAATGTTTGGGAGGTTAAAGTGAGAACAAGATTGCACAAAGTTGTCGCTCTCATTTGCGCAGCGTGTTTCGGCGCATTCGTAGCATCGGGCCAAAATGCGCCGCCGGCATCGAAGCCTCCCGTGCGTGTAGCCATCCTTGCGGGAAAGTTGCTCGACGTGCGCACCGGCAACTACGCCACGAATGTTTACATCGCCATTGAAAACGACCGCATCGTCAGCCTCGGCGCCACTGCGCCCGTGGGAATGCCGGTAATCGATCTTTCCACGCAAACAGTTTTGCCCGGGCTGGCCGATTGCCACGCGCACATCCTCGGCAATATGAAAGACCAGTCGCCTGCCGCCTGGCTGCGCATGTCCTCCCCTATGGCGGCCTTGTGGGGCGCGCACAATTTGCAGGTGTGGCTGGACCACGGCTTCACCTCGCTGCGCGAAGCGGGCGAAAACGATCCTTCTTATGGAAATGTCGCCTTGCGCGACGCGGTTCGCAAGGGATTGATCCGTGGCCCGCGCATTCAGTCGGCAGGCTTAACCATCAGCCTCTTTGGCGGCCACGGTGATGGCGATCCTCTCGCGCCGGATCGCGAGATGCCCCGCGCTACGAATATCGCCAACACCGTGGATCAAATGAATGACGCCGTCCGCCACGACATCAAATACGGCGCCGATTGGATCAAGCTCATGGCCACCGGCGGCGTCGAAGATCCCTTCAGCGATTTCAATGTTCAGGAGTTGAGCGAGGCGCAGATGGCCCGCGCCGTGGAAGTGGCGCATCGCGCGGGAAAGCACGTAATGGTTCACGCCGAAGGCACAGAGGGCATCAAGGCCGCCGTTCGCGCCGGGGTGGACTCCATCGAACACGGCACCATGCTCGATGAAGAAGGCGCAACGCTGATGGAGCAGAAAGGCACCTGGCTGGTGCCGACTCTATACACCTTTCAGCACGGCGCGGAAGAAGGAACGTCGCTCGGCGCCGACCCCATCATGGCGGAAAAAGGTTTGGCGATTCTGGCCGCGCAGCAGCCCGCATTTACCCGCGCGCTTCGCCATCACCTGAAAATTGCCTATGGTGTGGACGACGATGTGGACTTCGTCTCCAAGGAGTTCAGCGCCTTGGTGCGCGGTGGCATGACCACGCTCGGCGCGATTCAGGCCTCCACAACCAACGCCGCGGAATTGCTCGGCACGGTAAAGGACACCGGCACGGTGGAAGCCGGAAAATTCGCCGACCTCATCGCCGTCTCAGGCGATCCATTGAAGGACATCACCATCATGGAGCATGTGACGTTTGTGATGAAGGGCGGCGAGGTAATTAAGGACGAAGTGCACGCAAAGAAGTAACGCCCGTCTCTTTCACCCCAGCCCATGCGCGATTTTCTTGGCATCCGGCGCGCGCATCAGCCGCAGCATGGCAATCACTCCCAGCGCCGGCCCGGGCGCCAGCGCCGCGAACGCCCACGCCCAGCCATGCGATTCGCGCAGCACGGGCACCAGCCAGATTGTCGCCACGGTCAGCGTGAATCCGATGGCAAGCTGCAGCGTCAGCGCCGTGCCCACGTAACTTTGATCCGCGACCTCCGTCACCATCGTTGAAAATTGAGCTGAGTCCGCCACCACCGCGAATCCCCACACAATTCCTATCGCCAGCGCCAGCGGAAATGACCTCTCGGCCACTAAGCCGATCGCCAACGCACACGCTCCGCTGATCACCATGGAGGCCGCCGCCGTGCGCGTCCGTCCCCAGCGGTCAGCCAGCACTCCCGCCGCCCAACATCCGATGGAGCCCGCGCCAATCGATGCGAAGGCCGCCAGCGCCCCTCCGCGCGTCGCATCCACCGAGGAAATCAACGTGCCAGTTGCCGCCGCCCGCGCGCGCAGCGAATCCGCGAAAAACACCGCGCACCACGTCCACATCGCGTAAAGCTCCCACATATGTCCAAAATATCCGAACGAAGCCAGCCGCACGCCCCGGTTCGCGAACGCGCGCGCCGCCTGCTTCGGATCGAACACCGCCTTCGGAAATGCAAATGGCCCGTCGTGTCCCGCAAACGCGGCCAGCGCCCCGCCCAGAAGAGTCAGCACCGAGGTGGTGACGATCACGCCCGGCCAGCGTACTTGGCCAAATCCATTCAACAATTGCGGCAGCGCTGACCCCATCGTAAATCCACCCACCATAATTCCCAGCGCTGCTCCGCGGTCGCGCCGGAACCACGTGGCCATCACCTTCATCGCCGGTGGATAGACCAGCGCAACCCCTGCTCCCGTGGCGAACCGCAGCGGTACAGCGCTTGCCATTCCGTGACTTGCAAGCAACCCAAAATTCGCCAACGCCGCAAACGTCCCTCCATAAAGCATCAGTCTGCGCGGCGCGATGATGTCCGCCAGATTCAGCCCCGAAGAAATCACCGCGCCGGCCACAAATCCCAGCTGTACGGAAATGGTCAGCCACGCCCCTGCCGAGGAAGAAATTCCCCACGCCGCACGCAATTGAGGCAGCACCGCCGACGCCGAAAACCATGTGCTCATTTCCAGGAACGCGGCGGTAGCCAGCAGCGCCAGCGCGCGCCACCGCCCAGAGGGAAGGTCGTCGTTCAAGATTGCGGCGATTTGGGCTTGCGCGATGCGCTGGTTATCAGTAGGTTTCGCCAGAGAATGGCTCCGCGACAATCTGGTATTCGTCTTCATATACAACATAACCGACCTTGTCGGTTTTCAGTACCTGGACTGATATTCCATGATTTTCGAGTATCGCAACCAAATCCCTTATACGCGAGAGATGCTCACACGCTGTGTCTTTGAACCATGAAATCGCCTTGTTCTGCCTTCGGTAGTAGGGAGGCTTCGCAGCTGTGAACCGAGTGGGTTTTTCCAAATTCTCGTTGAACCACTGTCGAATCTCATCGTGATGCTCCACTTCGTAATCAAAGAGTTTCCCCTCATCCCGCAAATAGCCTACCGCGTGGAAGACTCCCAACTCCCGGCCCGAATCTTCGTGTATTTCAGAAACAACAAATCTTAGATACATGGGGTTTATTCCCGTGACAATTATTTTGGCGTAGCAACGCGCCCAAAACCAAGTTCATTTTGCCGCGTGGCTTGGGTAAACCAAGAATCGAGTCCCCCCCCGATTGTGTTGCCTTCCCGCCATGCTATACTTCTTCCCCCGCCAGTCCACGGGGTACATTAGTCTCCGCGGGCCCGGGGCAGGGGTTTCTTCAACGGTGTTTCTGGAGGTGGTTTTATCGCCGAGCGGAGTTTTCGGCCGAATGATCGCATCCGGGTGAATGAACGCATCCGGGCACGCGAAGTTCGCGTCATTGATGAAGAGGGCGGGCAGTTGGGCGTCATGCAGCCTTTTGAGGCCATGAAGCTTGCCCGGGAACGCGGGTTGGATCTTGTGGAGATTTCTCCCACCGCCGATCCGCCCGTTTGTAAGATTACCGATTACGGTAAATATCTCTATCAGGAAAGCAAGAAGAAGCACGAGGCTCGCAAGCATCACAAGACCTCGCAGCTCAAGGAAGTAAAATTTCGGCCCTCCACCGCCGAGCACGATTATCAGGTGCGCAAGAATCAGATTGTCCGGTTCTTGGGTGAAGGCCACAAAGTGAAGGCCATGATTTTTCATCGTGGCCGCGAAATGGCTCACCAGGAAGTGAGCCGCAAGAAAATGGATCGCCTGATGAAGGAAGTGGGCGATTATGCGCTGATCGAACTCGGTCCGCGCATGGAAGCAAATATCCTGATGGCGCTGCTCGCGCCGAAGAAGGGCATGCCGGCTCCGCCGTCAAATCCTTCCGCGCCTCAGAAAGCGCGAAGCGAGCAGGCATCGCAAGAAGGAACCGGTGGCTAAACAAAAAGTAAAGAAGCTCAAGATCAAGACGCATCGCGGCGCCGCCAAACGCTTCAAGATGTCGGCGGGCGGAAAAATTCTGCGGATGCATTCCGGCAAGCGGCACATTTTGGGCACCAAGGGCCCGAACCGCATGCGGCGCATCAAGAAATTGACCAAGGTGAACAAGGCCGACACGCGCAACGTGCGCCTGCTGATCCCTTACGCCTGAAAGTTCTCTGTTGGATGTTTTATTGTTTTCTGTGCCAGGCAGCGCGTAATCCGCCCACGGCGGGCCTGCCGGCCAGCGAGGCCGCGAGCATTCAGCGGCTTCAAGTGCGAGCAACCTGTTTGTTAGGGCGCCGCGCATTCCCAACACGCCGTGGAGATGTATCCTCCGCACGTTTTTTGCGAAAGAAATTTCGCCTTCGCGCGCGGTTGTGCGTCTCCCGCAGGAGCAAACACAATGGCCAGAGTAAAACGTGGAACCAAGCGCCGCGCGCGCCGCAAAAAATATCTCAAGCGCACCAAGGGTTTCTTCCTCACCAAGAGCAAGCTCTATCAGTCCGCGCAGGAAGCCGCCAATCGGGCGGAGCGTTTTGCATTTCGCGATCGGCGCAACAAAAAGCGCCAGTTTCGCCGTCTGTGGATTCAGCGCGTCGGCGCCGGAGCTCGCCTCGCCGGCCTTTCCTACAGCCAATTCATGCACGGATTGAAGGCCGCGGGCATCACCGTGGACCGCAAGATCATGGCCGACATGGCTGTGAAGGATGCCGCAGGCTTCGCGCATCTCGCCGAACAGGCCAAGGCCGCTCTAAGCACCAAAAAGTCCTAATTCAGTTGAGCGGAAGATTTGCCTGTGTAGCTCGGGGCGCGACGGCGCATTCTGCCGCCGGCCCCGAGGCCTCTCACAGCCATTCACCTCGCCGGTCGCGCCGTTTTGAAGCGCGGACAATAAACCCTCACTCGTACCTCAGCGCCACCAGCGGATCCACCCGGCTCGCCCGCCGCGCCGGAATGTAGCACGCTAGCAATCCCACCGCGATCAGCAGCACCGCCACGGAAATAAACGTGATCGGGTCCGTCGCCGTCACTCCAAACAGGAAACCGCTCAGCAATCGCATCAACGGCAGCGCTATTACAATGCCCAAGCCAACCCCTAGTATTTGCAGCCAGGCGCCCCGCGCAATCACCATCCGTAGCACATCCCCCGGCTGCGCGCCCAGCGCCATGCGAATCCCGATTTCATTCGTGCGCTGCCCCACCAGATAGGAAATCACTCCATAAATCCCCACGCACGCCAGCAACAACGCCATCCCGGCAAACACATTCAGCAGCGTCATCTCAAAACGGCGGAAGGCTACCGACTCGTCCAAGACCTCGTCCATCGTTTGCACGCCATACATCACTTGCTGATCGTCCAGCGCTTTCACTTGCTCGCGTATCGGTTCAACCAGGCTCAGCGGGGGCACCGCCGTGCGCACCACCACTCTTGAGCCGCTCGAAAGCAGGGGGAACAGCCGCTCAGGAACCTGTTGGAAGGAAAAGTAGGTTTGGTATTGCCCGTCGTCCGCCGCTGACGTCAATCCATATTGCTTCACATCTCCCACCACTCCCACGATCTCCACCACTTCGTTGAAGAAGGTCAGATGCAATTGTTTTCCCAGCGGGTCTTCCCCCGGAAATAATTTGCGCGCCATTTTTTCGTCAATCACCGCCACGGGCGGCGCGGAATCGGTATCGCGGTCGGTAATGAATCGGCCCCGCAATAATGGGATTTGTAACGCGGAAAGGTAATCCGGATTCACCGCATACCAAAGCGTGTCGGGCATATCGTTTTCATTGTCCGGACGCGGTTTGTCCTCCCGCCAGAATACAAGGTCGGAATCGCCGGTCATGGGCAGGTTTCCAAAGAATGGAGAGGCAGCGGACGCGCCTGCCGTCGCCCGCAGTTTTTCAGTCAACTGCGCGTACATCAGTCGAATTTTGGCCGGGTCCTTTGCGGAGGAGGGTGAAAGCGAAACGCTAAACGCCAGCACATTGTGCGGATTGAATCCCGGGTCCACGGCCCAGATGCAAGCCAGACTCTTGATCATCAGCCCCGCGCCAACCAGCAGGACCGTGGCCAGCGCAATTTCGGAAATAATCAGCGCGGCCTGCGTGCGTCCGTGCCCGCCGATAGTTCCTCTTCCGCCTTCCTTGAGAACTCTTTGCAAATCCGGCTGCGAAGTTTTCAGCGCCGGAAAAATTCCAAACAGAATTCCCGTCAACACTGAAATAGCCAGCGTGAATCCCAGCACACGCGCGTCGAGACCCGACCCCTCCTCCCCCAACAGGCCCGCTGGTGCAATCCCGCGCATCGCGCTCATGCCCCAGCTAGCCAGCAGCAGGCCCAGCCCGCCGCCTGCAACGGCCAGGAGAACAGTTTCCGTAAGCAGTTGCCGGACGATTCGCGCGCGGCCCGCGCCCATCGTCATGCGGATGGCCAATTCTCGAGTCCTGCCGTTTGACCTTGCCAGAAGCAGGTTTGCGACATTGGCGCAGGCGATCAACAGCACGAAACCCACAGCAGCGGAAAACAAAATTAGCGTGTTTGGCAAATCGCCGATGCTGGAATCCCGGAAGGAAACCACGGAGAACTCCAACCCTTTATCTTCTTTTGGATAGGTCGCCGCCAGATTCTGCGCCACCTGGTTAAGATTCGCTCGCGATTGAGCTATCGACACGCCCGGCTTTAGTCTGGCCACTACGGCCGTCCCGAACCCCGCTCCGCGCTTCCGAAACGCTGGGTCGGCCCAGTTCCCGATGGGAACATAAATGTCCACCTTGGCGAAGAACTTGGGCAACTCCGGAAAAACTCCAATCACTTCGTAGTCTTGGCCGCTGAGTGCGATGTTTCTTCCTAGGACCTGCGGGTCTGCTGCAAATTTTCTGCGCCACAATCCTTCGCTCAAGATGACCGTTGGCGCGGCATTCAAAGTGTCTTCTTCATGCCGAAAATTGCGGCCCAGGATCGGCTGCGTCCCAAGAATCGTGAAGAAATCAGCGGAGATCATTCTTCCGACCATGCGTTCCGCGTCGCCAGCCCCAGTCAAGTTGAAACTGTCCCGGCGGGTCAGCGCCGAATATTGGAAAGCTGTGGCTTGTGCTTGCAGGTCGGCGAATTCAGGATAGGGGACCGAACTGCCTTCGCCACGATGAATCATCATGAGCTGCCCGGACTGTGGAAACGGAAGCTGGTACAGCAACACCGCGTTCACAACCGAAAAAATCGCCGTATTCGCGCCAATGCCCAGCGCCAGCGTCAGCACCACAATTGCAGTGAACCCCGGCGACTTGCGCAGCATCCGCAGCGCGTAGCGCACATCCTGCAATAGATCGGCCAGCATATTCCCCCCTCGATAGGTTCGGAGTTTTTCTTCTCGCGCGGCTTCGCGCCAGTGGTCGGGAACAGTGGTCGCCATTTTTTCAGTGATGGGCTGCTCAGCGCCTCGAATTTCTTTGGCCAGCGCGTCCCAATCGGGAATCTGCGCACGGGCGTGAGCTTCCGCTTCGGTTACATTCGCTCCCCGCGCCAGCGCCTCCGCGTAAGCCTCATCCAGCTGTTGTGCCAGCTCCTCGACGATCTCCTGCTCGCGCGCCCCGCTCAGTCCCAGTGCCGGCAAATGTTCCCGAACGTACTTCTTCCAGTCGCGCATGTCTCCATCCCTCGCTCACTCATACCGCAGCGCGTTCATGGGATCCACTCTCGATGCGCGCCACGCGGGCAGCGCCGCTGCCAGTGCCGCCACGGCCAGCAATATCGCCGCGCAAACCGCCAGCGTCGCGGGGTCCCGCGCGGTCAGCCCGTAGAGCAAACTCGCTAGCACCCGTGTGGCTGCCAGCGCCGCTCCCAATCCCACCACGGTTCCGATTCCCGCCACCACCAGCACATCCTGCAAAACCAATCGCAGGATTTCACTGCGCTGTGCTCCCAGCGCCATTCGCACCCCAATTTCTCCCGTCCGCCGCGCCACGTTGTAGGAAAGAACTCCATAAAGCCCGATGCACGCCAGCAGCATCGCCACCAGCCCAAAAAATGTCGAAAGCTTCGCGGTCAACCGGTCGCGCACCAGCCGCAAGTCAATCAACCCCGGAACCGTTCTGAAAACCGGCTCCGAAAGTCCCGCATCGGTTTCGTGGATCACGCGGCGGACAGCAGACGCCACGGCCGCGTCATCCCCCGCGGTGCGCAATTCGAAAATGGAGTCCGAATTTTCGATGGGCCGGTCGAAGTATGAGATATAACATCGCCGGTCGATGTCGCCTCGAAGGGCATTGGGCCTCGCGTCGGCCACCACGCCAACCACGTCATACTCGGTATCGCCAAATGAGAAATGGATCACAACGTGCTGCCCCACCGGGCTCGCCTCCCCAAAGAAATATTTGGCCAGGGATTCATTCACCCAAAGGTGGTGCGTCCCCGCGGTGTCCCGGTCTTCCACGTTGCGGCCCGCCAACAGGGGAATGCCCAGCGTTGAAAAATATCCCGGGCCAACATCGTCCATGGCCACACCCATGTCTTGTCCCGACTTAACCGGAGCCCCCACAACCGTGATGTCGTCGCCTGAATCCCCGCCATAAAAAAGTCCGTTCTGCGAAAGCGTCGCGCTGCGAACACCCGGTATGGCGTTGAACTTTGCCAGTAGTTGCGTTAGAAGCGGCGAAATCGCGCCGGGCTTGTATCCGTCCACTACAGGACTCACTCGAAATTGGATCAGGTGCGCGGTGTCGTAACCAAGCGGAATGGCCGTGAGCTTTTGCAGGCTTCGCACAAACAATCCCGCCGTGACCAGCAACAGCAGGGATATCGCCACTTGCGCTCCCACCAGCATTTTGCCCAAGGGCATGCGCGATCCGCCCTGCCCGCCACCGGAAATATTCCGCCCCGCTCCGCGCAACACCAGGTTCAGATCCACTCGCGTGGCCCGCAGCGCGGGCGCCAGTCCAAACAAAACCCCTGCCAGCAGCATCACCCCTGCTGTGAACGCCAACACCGTCGCATCCAGGTGCACATCCAGCGGCACCGGAGTCGAGGATCCCGAAACCAGTTGCAGCAGCAGGCTGTCTCCCCAACCCGCCAGCAACAATCCCACCGCCGCGCCCAGCGCCGAAAGAAAAACGCTCTCGGTCAGCATTTGCCTCACCAGCCGCGCGCGGCCCGACCCCAGCGCCACTCGCACCGCAAGTTCGCGCTCGCGACCCGAGGCCCGCGCCAAAAATAAATTCGCCACATTCGCGCACGCCAGCAAGAGCAACAATCCCACCAGCCCCATTAAAACTTCCAGCGGTTGTTGATATTCTCCGCGAAGCTCGGATAGCCCATGCCTTGCCTCGCGCACCACCACGAACGCATTGGTCAGCTCTTTTCGCCGGCTTGCGTCTGCGATTTGACTTCCATCCACCTCCAGCAAGTTTTTGAACGTAATGTTGGTTGCGGCATTTGCTTGCGCCAGGTTTACGCCCGGCTTCAGCCTGCCCACCACGTGCAGGAACATAAATCTGCGAATCCGCCCGGGCGGCTGCGTTAGCAAATCCGTGCCTGGAGTCACCGCCATTTGCATCGTCAGCGGCACCCACATGTCCGGCGCGTTGCCCACCACAATTCCGGTGAAACTGGCCGGCATCACTCCGATCACATCAAATGTGGTCTGCCGAATCTTAATTGTCTTCCCGGCCACATTTGCATCCTGTCCCATGCGCCGCTGCCAAAAGGCGTAGCTCAACACGGCCTGCGGATGTTCGCCCAGCCCTTGATCCACTTCCGTCGAGAATGTACGGCCCAGTTGCGGCTCCACGCCTAATACCCCAAAGTATGCGCCGCTCACCAGGCTCACTTGCGTCTGACTCCCTGTTTCAGCAGCGCTTGTGGCCACCGGCGCGTTGAATGGCGAGGTGCTGAATGCAAATATCCCCGAAAAAATCTGATTGTTGTCCCGCAGCCCCTCAAATTCGTGGTAACTGAGCATCCGGCGTTCACCATCTTGAAGCCCGGACTGTTGCCCCGAAGCCTCTGGATCGGTTAGCACCACCAGTTGCTGCGGATCCTGCACCGGCAGCGTGCGCAGCAGGATCGCATTGATCACACTGAACAGCGCTGTGTTCGCTCCGATCCCCAGCGCCAGTGTCAGCACGGCTATCGCCGAAAATCCCGGATTCTTGCGCATCATGCGCATCGCGTAACGTAGGTCTTGCAGCAGATCCACGATCATGTTTCCTCCCCTGCGCTTGCGAAGATTCTCTTCCTGCACCGCCACATGCCAATTCTCGGGCGCGCATTCTGCTAATTTCGCCGCTGCCGATTGCTCCGCGCGCCGGATTTCCCGGGCCAGCGCATTCCAATCCGGAATCTGCCCCAGCGCTCGCCCTTCTGCTTCAGCAACGCCTGCGCCCCTGGCCAGCGCTTCCGAATACGCCTCATCCAATTGCTGCGCCAGTTCTTCGACTATCTCGTGCTCTCGCGCCCCGCTCAGCCCCAGCGCCGGCAAATTTTCGCGAACATATTTCTTCCAATCGCGCATCGCCCAATCCTTCGCTCACTCGTACCGCAGCGCCACCAACGGATCCACCCGGCTCGCCCGCCACGCTGGCAACCAGCACGCCGTCGCCGCCACCAGCGCGAACAATATCGTTACGCCCACCAGCGTCACCGGGTCATTCGGTTTCACTCCGAACAAGAACGCCGTGAACGACTGCATCACTCGCGTCAGAATCAATGCTCCGGCAAGACCCAGCGCCACGCCCGCTGCCACCAGTCCCATCCCCCGGCTTACAATCAACCGTAGGATCTGTGACGGTTGCGCTCCCAGCGCCATGCGAATTCCAATTTCCTGCGTTTGCTGCGTAACCGTATAGGACATCACTCCGTAAAGACCGGCGGCCGCAAGCAGGGCCGCCAATCCCGCGAATAAACCCAGCAGTACCGTGCGAAAACGTGGCAGCGACACGGATTCGCTCACCAGTTCGTCGAAGGACCGGAATCCGATTACCGCCTGTTGCGGATCCACTTCTCGCACCGCGACGCGCGCGGCCGCCGCCAGTCCCGCGCCACTTCCGCTGGTGCGCAAAATCACGGACATATCAGTCCGTGGAAATTGAGCGAACGGCTCATAAACCTGAAGAGATTTTTCTTCCGCCGGTCCGTATTGATTCACGTACCCTGCGACACCCACGATCTCCCGCACGATATTGAATTGATGCCCGAATTGAATCTTCTGCCCGATGGGATCGCGTCCCGGAAACATGGCCCGTGCGAAAACATCATTGATGATGCACACGTGCGGCGCGGTGAGGTCGTCGGCGGTTGTGAAATCACGCCCGGCCAGCAGGCGGATTCCCATGGTCCGCAGAAAACCGGGTGTCACGCGATAAGAAAGCGCCGAAGGATTGCTCTCGGAAGAAGGCTGGCCCGCAAGAGCGACTTCGTACATCTCGTCATCGCCGCTGATGGGGATCAGGGAAACCAGCGCCGACGAATCCACTCCGGGTAAAGCAGCCACGCGCTGCTGTACTTGATTGAAAAACTCCAGCTGCTTCTGCGGCGTGGGATACCGCGTTTGCGGAGCGCTCAAGTCGAATGCGTATCGCCCGGCGGTCTGCAATCCAAGATCAACGGAGGTCAGATGAGTGAAGCTGCGCACCAGCAACCCCGCCCCCGATAGCAATACGAATGCGAGCATGACTTCGGCAACCACCAACAGCTTGCGCAGTCCTCCGCGTGCCGCGCCCGCTCTTCCCCCATCCTTCAACGCCCCCGCCAGATCTTCTCGTCCAAGTGTCAGGGCGGGCGCCAGTCCGAACAAAATCCCTGTCACCAACGCCAGCGCCAGCGTAAAAAATAAAACTCGCCCATCCACCGAAACCATCTGGGCTCGGGGAAGAAACCTGGGCGGCAGCGCGGCAATCACACGCGTGCTCCAGAACGCAATCAGCAAACCCAGCGCCGCACCCGCAAACGAAAGCACCACGCTCTCCGTAAGCAGTTGGCGCACCACCCGCGCCCGTCCCGCACCCAGCGCCAGGCGGATCGCGATCTCCCGGTGACGCACGGTGGCGCGCGCCAGCAACATGTTGGCCGCGTTCGCGCAGGCGATCAGCAGCACAAACCCCACAGCGCCCAGCAGCACCAGGAGCGCGGGTCGGATTTGCGCCACTCCCCCTCCCTCGGAAAGCGGCACGATGGCCACTGTCCATCCGGAGTTTGACACCGGGTATTGTTTCTCGAGCCTCTCTGCGATCGCCGCCATTTCCGACTGTGCCTGCGCCACGCTGACTCCCGGCCCCAGCCGCGCTATGTCCCCAAGGAAGTGCGCTCCGCGTGCATTCTGGAGTTCGTTGGGACTGAAGGCCAATGGAGCCCAGACTTGTGTGGCTGGATTCGGGAATCGAAAACTCGGACCCATCACGCCGATCACCGTGTACGACTGTCCATCCAGCGAGACGCTGCGCCCAATCGCCGCGGGATCTCCGGCGAATGCGCTGTGCCACAGCGCGTCGCTGATTACCACCACGTGATTCTTTCCGGCTTGGAATTCATCCGGAATAAACAAGCGCCCAAGTTCCGGCTGAACCCTTAAGGTCTCGAAAAATCCCTCTGTAACCTGCGGCCCCGTCCATCGTTCTGGAACATCCCCGCCCGTATACGTATAGGCATTGTTTTCCGTGGCCGCTAGCCCTGCGAATGAGTGCGCCTGCGCGCGCCAGTCCAGAAAATTGGGCGGAGAGACCGAAAATGTCGGCCATCCCTTTCTTGGATTGCTTTCCAGTACTCGCACAAGTTGTTCGGGCTCGGAATACGGCAGAGGGCGCAGCAGAACTCCGTTGATGACCGAGAAAATTGTGGAATTTGCGCCGATTCCCAGCGCCAGCGTCAGCACCACCAGCGCGGCGAAACCCGGCGACTTGCGCAGCATCCGCAGCGCGTACTGCACATCCTGAAATAAATCTGCGAACATATTCCCTCCCCGGCGCTTCCTTAGATTTTCCTCCCGCATGGCCTCACGCCAATTTTCCGGAACAGTTGCGGCAATCTTTTCCGCCAGCGGCTGCTCCGCGCGCCGAATTTCCAGCGCCAGCGAAGCCCAGTTGGGAATCTGCGCCGCGGCGCGGCCCTCCGCTTCAGCTACACTCTCGCCGCGTGCCAGCGCTTCCGAATACGCGCCATCGAGCTGCTGCGCCAGCTCCTCGACAATTTCCTGTTCCCGCGCGCCGCTCAGCCCCAGTGCCGGCAAGCGCTGGCGGACATACTGCTTCCAATCGATTGGTTTCCCTTCACGCATTCCCCACCTGCGCCACGCGCTCAATCGCTCGGATGAATTCACGCCAATTCTTCCGCTCTTCGGGCAGCGCGCGCCGCCCCGCCGTCGTCAATTTGTAAAATCGCCGCCGCCGCTGGCCCGCCTTTTCCAGCCACCGGCCCTCGATCCATCCGCGCCGCTCCAGCCGGTAAAGCATCGGGTAAAGCGAGGCCACGTGGAACTCCAGCACGCCCTCTGACCGCTTCTCAATCAGCTTTGCGATTTCGTACCCATGCCGTGGCCGCTGCTCCAGCAAGGAGAGGATCAATACCTCCGCGGTCCCCTTCTTCAGTTCAGGTTGCATAGTTGTATGGCCTCCATATGCGGCCACGCTATATATAGACGCGCCCCATGTCAATCCGTCACGTCGAATTTTCCCGGGGTTCTTGGCTGCGCGGAAATGTAGGAAACGGGAGGGTATACGGGCAATCTAAACTTGGGATCACTCAGGAGGGGGCCTGGTAGCGCCGGCTTTCCGCCGCTCTTTGGTTCTTGCTGAAGGTAACGATGAATCCGAAGCTATCTTCCGCCTACCGCGGAATCACTGAAGAAGTAGCATCCGCGGGCATCCCATAAGCCTGCCGGATCACGTTGGACTGATCCAGGAAGAAATACCATTCCCCTGTAATCCCCGGGCTGATCGGATTCGCGTTCACCTGATACCCGGTTGGCTTTGTGGTCCCCGCGGAAATCAGCGGAACATAAATGAATTGGTATCCGCCGCGTATTCCGCTCGCAAGTATGGAATCGATCAAGTCCGCATTGGTTGAGGAAGCAGCCGTGCCGGGTGACGACGGGCCCAGCGCGGCCAGCGTAGGTGAATACCCCGCCGACCACGACGCATCGTAATTCGCTTCTTCGCTCGCCAGCGTCCGCAACGCTGAAACGGCCGCGGATTCGTTGGCGGCCATCCGGGCGTGCAACAGGCTGGGGATGGCCAGCGCCGCGATAATCACAATCACCGCGACAACAATCATCAACTCAATCAGTGAGAATCCTGCGTTGCGCAGTGGGCTGCGCCGCGTGGCGTTTCGGTTTACCATATTGGTATTTCCTCCGACCTTCGGGGGAAAAAGACACATACTCCTGTAAAAATGCTATCACGCAATTGTCAATCGCAGCGTTTTTGCCGGGTAACCAGTAAGTATCCTGAGGTACTACCGATTTTCGAGCGAGTCCTATTCCCTGTACTCACAATCTAAATTTACATTTATGCAAACAAGTCGCCCCTCTTCTATTTCCCTCCAGTCTTCCGCGCGGATTCCATCAATTCCCACACGCTATCCGGCAAATCCGCCAGATCATTAAACTCTCCCGCCCCGCGCAGCCATTGCGCGCCATCAATCACCACGCACTCGCCATTGATGTATCCCGCCGCATCCGAAAGCAAAAACGCTGCCAGGTTCGCCAGTTCCTCGTGTTTCCCAAACCGTTTCATCGGATGCGTGCGCCGCGTGTGCTCCTCAAATTCCTTGCTGGGCATCAGCCGCGACCATGCTCCCTCGGTGGGAAACGGTCCGGGCGCAATCGCGTTCAGCCGGATGTTATATCTCGCCCACTCCACGGCCAGCGACCGGGTCATCGCCAGCACTCCCGCCTTCGCTGCCGCCGACGGCACCACATACCCCGACCCGCAATTTGCCGCCGCGTAGGTCGTTACAATGTTCAACACCGTCCCCGGTTTTCCCGCCGCAATCCACTTCCGCCCCAGCGCCTGCGTGCAGTGAAAGGTTCCGTGCAACACGATCCCTACCACCGCCGCAAACGCATTGGGCGAAATCTTCTCCGTGCGCGCGATGAAATTTCCCGCGGCATTGTTCACCAGTGTGTCCACGCTCCCCAATTCACGTTCCGCCGCGGCCACCGCCGCCTCTACCGCCACGAAGTCGCGCACGTCGGCGGTCGCATAGCCGCACACGCCTCCCGCCGCGCGGATTGTTTCCGCCGTCTCGCGCAGCGGATCCTCCCGCCGCCCCACCAAAAATAATTTCGCGCCTAGCCCCGCGGTCCGCAGAGCCATCGACCGCCCCAGCCCTGTCCCGCCGCCGGTAAGAAATATCGTGCGCCCCGCCAAAAGATTGTTTTGAAACATCGCCGCCTCTCGCCAAAAAAGTTTCGGCGAGAATACCACGCTTCCCGCAAGCTGAAGCGAAGCATCGGTCCCCCACTTCGCGACCTTCTGCTCTTGAGTATGCGTCCGCCCTGATGTCATTCTGCCCAGACGTAGCACTGTCATTCTGAGCCCGCCGCGGCGGGCGAAGAACCCCTCCGAGGGGTTGCGTTGGTTGATGGCTTCGCGCCTGACTTCTCATTCAGAAAAGATTCGGAGGGGTTGTTCGCTTCGCTCAGAATGACACCATTGAGCGGTTCTTCAACCAACTATCAGAATTGCCCCGCCGAATTCCTCTCCGCCTCCAAATGGTTCCTCGTCGCCTCCAGCGTAAACCGCAGCGACTCCCTCGGTATGCTTTCCACAAACGGCCCAATCAGCCACCCGAACCCCAATGGAATATCGCGCGTCAGCGACACCGACTCGCATTGCACATACGTCCCGCCATCGCGCTCCAGAAATCTCCAGTAGCTGTTGATTCGCCACAGAAATCCTCCGCCCTCGCCTTCCGGCAAATCCTTCTCATCTTTCGATCCCGCGTCGCGGACTTCCTGCACGCGAATGGAAACGCTCCGGCTCGCCGCGCGCGTCGCATCCAGCCGCTGATAATGCACCTCGTGCTCGGTGTCCAGCACCACGGTCACAATTTTCTTGCGGTGAAATCGCAGGTACACGCGGAAGTCATCGCCCGCGCGCGAAATCAGTTTCGACCGCGCCACATCCGGCGCGTAAACTTCCGCGTGATGGTCGTAGTCCTGCACCATTCGTAGCGTCTGCTCCAGCGTCGCTCCGGGCACATAAACAATTCCGACCCAGTGATGAATCAAACCTTTCGGGCACTCGATTTCTTTCCCACGGTCCAGCGTCGTCAAATGTTCAATCCGTATCTCCCCGCGCCGCAGGACTGCATAAGCGTCATCTCGTTCCCCGGCTGGCAGCGTATCCAGCCACAGAAACGGCCCGCCCGGCGCAAGTTCCGTGTTGATCCTCCCTTCAGTCAATCTCACATACCGGTCAAACGCCTCCCGCGTCGCCGAACTCTGCTCCACGGCGTCACCGTCCCGCGCGGGCCCTTCAACCCTGCCAGCGCGCGCCGCGCCATGCACAATTCCCAGGCCCAACAGCGCCGTCACAGCGAGCATGCTTGCTCGTTTTCCTGCTCTCACCATTGTTGTCTCGCCCACACTCACCCTTCAGTGTCGCCTGATCCTTACATTCCCGCTGCGCCTGTCGTCGTGCCCTGTCATCTCCAGCTCTTCGTCTCCGCCCGCTTGCCCACCATTGCAACAACTTAGCTGCGCTCGCTCTTCCTGGCAACATTAGTAGCGGCAGCTTGCCTTCCACTTTTTCTCAATCGTGAACGATTATTGCTTGTCCATGCACGGATAACGCTTTCACTCCAATCACGTCTTTACCACGTTAGGCAAAACGAGGGATTTGTGCGCCAGCGCGTCCGCTGCCACAAAAAACTCGCGGGCCTTTAGGGGTTATTCCCCGAAGGCCCGCAACTGACGATTTATTTTAGGGAGAGAGAGAACACCCGGTAGGAGGTTCTCGCCGTGATACGCCACAAAAGAGTGGCGGGCTGGGTCGCTCGCTTACACCGCCGATCGCTCGGCAGTGGCGTCCCCGCAGCGCGCGCCCAACCCGTCAACACATCCTGACGGTTGCGCGCGCCTCTCTCAATGAGCCGGAAGCTTCAATTTTTTCAGTACCCGGGTTGTAGTACTGCCCCTAAATCATTGGAGAAATCGCGCATTTTGCGCCGGTCGTCTGATAGAATTCACGCCGCAACCAAATAAGAGGGGGAGCAAGAATGATCGCCAATTCCAAAAAAGCAATTCTATCCGTCACCGTCCTGGCCGCCTCGCTGGCTCTGGCCATGGTCGCCGCCCATGCGCAATCCGGTGGTGCAGCCGCAACCCCCGCCGCGTCGGCCCAGCAGACTCCTCCGCCTAGCATGGCCGGCAAGAAAGCCGGTGAGTATTTCAAGAACATCCAGGTCCTGAAGGATCTCGACGCAGAAAAGCTCCAGCCCTCCATGCAATTCATCGCTGCTTCTCTTGGCGTGGAATGTGATTTCTGCCACGTGGGCACCATTGATGGCAAGGAGAACTTTGATAAGGACGACAAGCTCCCCAAAGCCACCGCTCGCAAGATGATGCTCATGACCAACGAAATCAATAAGGCCAACTTCAACGGCAACCGCAACGTCACCTGCAGCACTTGCCATCACGGGTCGCAAACTCCGGTCTCAGTCCCCGCGGTCAGGGATTCCGATGCGCCGCCTCCAGCCCGGGAGGCAGGCCGCGGTGAAGGGACCGCGCCTCCGGCCGCTCCGCCCACCGCCGATCAAGTTCTGGCCAAGTTTGCGCAGGCCGCCGGCGGAGCCGACGCGCTCGCAAAAATCACCACCCGCATTGAAAAAGGGAATCTGATCTTCGGCCCAAATCCCACTCCGATTGATCTGTATATGAAGGCTCCCAACAAACGCGTCGCCGTATCCCACGGCCCGGGTGGCGACAGCTTCACCGCCTTCGATGGCACCTCGGGTTGGCTCTCCGGCCGCCGCGGCTCCACGGACATGAACTCCATCGATTCTCATAGCGCCATGGTGGACGCCATTTTCTCCCCGGCCACCGACCTCAAGAAAATCTTTCCTCAGATGCGCGGCGCCCGCCCCGATAAGATCGGCACCGAAGACGTCTACATGCTTCTCGCGCGCGGGCCAAACATGCCCATCGTCCGGCTCTATTTCGACCAGCAGACCGGCCTGCTCGTCCGCCTGATTAAATATAATGATGTGGGTCTGGGGCAGATGCCTGTTCAAGTTGATTACGCCGATTACCGCGATGCCGACGGAATCAAAATCCCTTTCCGCTGGACCCTTTCGCGCCCCAACGGCCGCTTTACCATCCAAATCGACAGCGTCCAGCAAAACGTCCCCATCGACGATTCCAAATTCGCCAAACCCGCGGCGCCAACTCCCTAGCCGCGGGCAAAGTTTTTCTTCTCGCGGATAAACGTGTGGAATGTTTTCCGTAGGGGCGCTTCTTGTTTTCACTGAGGCGCGAAGCGTTGCGTCCGCCGAAAAAAAGGGGGGCCGCCGCCCGCTAAATTCCGGTGGGGAACGCGGACGGCGGCGCTTAGGAGTGTTACCAAAGCCGTCAGCGCCAAGCGGCGCGCGGCCTCAATCAGGAAGCGAAGCGAGTGGTGTTGCCAAGCTCCCTTTCACCTATCCAGACTCACCCCCTCCACAAATTATTCCCACATCTCTCTGCCCAAATCATGAATCACCTCCGCGCCTGCTCCGCGTCCGGAGCCTGCCCTGCCTGCCCTGAGCTCGCCGAAGGGCGCGAAGCCGAAGGGCGCCTCCGCCGTGAACAATCCTTATTCCTTCCCTCCGCCTAGCCTCTACTTCTCCTCCACCGGATCCGCGTAATACCCCTTCCTCGCCTGCACCTTCAACGCATGATCTTTCGTCCTCACATCAATTCTCCGAAACTTTGAATCGCGCACCACATTCGGCATGTAGTACCCCAAAAAATACTGGCTGTGCAGCTCCTCCGCAATCTCCTCAAACGCTGCCCGCAGCTTGTCGCGCCCCTTCACTTTGATCACCCGCCCTCCGGTCTCCTCCGCCAATCGCGTCACGCTCCCGCTCCCTGGATGAAAAATGTGCAGCACGTCGCAATCGTCGTGGGCCGCGTGCTCAAACTCCAGCACGTAAGCAATTGTATTGGTCTCCTGCAAACTTCGCAGCGCGTCCTCCAGCTTCGTTTCGCTTTTCGCGTCATCCGCCAGCGCCAGGATCACCATGGCCTTCCGCCCAATCTCGGGAGCCAGATACCGGTTCGTGCCCACTCCCACTGCGTCAAAAATGTGCGCCTCCCGCAGATTCCTGGCATTGCTCGGCATCGGATTCCCTGCCGGGGTGGGCACGCGATCGACCGGCTCCTCACCCGCCAGCGCCCCTCGCGTGATGCTGAACACTCCGCGCTCCAGCGCCTTCAATTCCTGTGTCGGTTCCTGCAGCACGTTCACTCGCACATCAAAACTAAGCACAAACGCCAGATCCGCGGGCCGCACCACGTTGGTCAAAAACAAATTGGCTGCGTCGGCTTCCGCCGCCAGCAGCACCTCCATGCGCGTGCTGGTGTCCAGCAGCACCCCCACATTCAGTGGCACATCGCTTTCATGCGCAAACGTGTCAATGGCCTGCTCTTTCCCATCCTCGTAAATATGAAACTCGTCCTTGGTAAGATTCGTCACCAGCGCCCGCTTCGCATCCCGCACAGTAAAGTACACCGGCACCAGGTTCACTTCACTCCGAATCTGCGCTCCACTTCTCTGTGGCCCTGTGCCAACCAGTCCCACATCAAACGCAATAATCGCGAAGCCCGCGAATAAAGTTATCTTCAGCAACCCCAACATTAGTTTTCCCTCAGCACAAATCAGGACTCACTGACTCTGAAATCAAGCACTCCGTCCTTCTTCATTTCGTCAAGGTATCGGATGATTCGGAGGACATCGACTTCTGGGGCACAATCGATTGCATACATTTTCCCATCCGCGTTCTCGTAGGATGCTCCGAGCTCATTTATTTTCTTGAGAATCTCCTCTCTTTTTTCACTTCCCGATTCGTGGATAAAAACATGCATGGTTCGGTGACCGCTCCGTTTCACAACCGATACAAACATCGGCCATTTATCCTCGCTCTCGGCTACTGCCTTCACCCAATCGCCCCAGTTGATGTTGCGGGCATGCCACGGGGAGTTGCGGATTTCAAATATGTCATTCCCAACCGGGACCGCCCACAACCTCTCGCCAGAAACTCCCATGTCAGGCTCCGGCAAATCAACAATAACTCGCACGAATTTGTCTTCCTTCTCCACTTGCCGCACCCGTACTCACCGCTTCTGAGGATGAGGATGATACCAGCACTCCTCGGGGTTGCACCTCTTGGCTTTGCGTATCACAGCCAATCCCTGGCCGTACACTTTTGCACTCTTCTTGATGTGAGCCTCGCTCTTGTTTCTTTGAACCCTTCCACCCCCTCCCCGCATCCCAATACTTCCCCCCAATGTCGCCCGGGCACATTCGGGAATAAAATACCTTCCATCGGAGTCTGGCACTGCGATGCCTGAGGAAAGGCAGCTTATCCGTTGAATGAGTCCGGTCAGCGCGAACAGTTCACGCAGCTGGTGATGCCGCATCTGGACGCGGCCTACAACCTCGCGCGCTGGCTGGTCCGCAATCCGCAGGACGCCGAGGATCTGGCTCAGGAAGCCATGCTCCGCGCCGTGCGCTTTTTCAGCGGCTTCCGAGGAGGCGACGCTCGCTCCTGGCTGCTCACCATCGTTCGCCACACCTGCTACTCGTGGCTGACGCGCAACCGCGCCGCAGAACTTGCGGAGGCTTTTGACGAGGAGGCCCACTCCGCGACGGCCTCAGAGCCGAGCGTAAACGCGACCGGTGGCAGTCAATATTATTCGAGCCCCGAGGCGCAAGTAATCGCCCAATCCGAAGCCGGGCGCCTGCGCCAGGGACTAGACTCTTTGCCCGTGGTTTTCCGGGAGGCGGTTGTGCTGCGCGAATTGGAAGGAATGTCCTACAAGGAAATCGCCGAGGTTTCCGGCGTCAGTATCGGCACGGTGATGTCGCGCATCGCGCGCGGCCGCGAACGCCTGCGCGAAGCTCTGGGCGCACCGCCGCCGTTGATGGTCACCGAACCTCCGGCAAAAGGGGCCGCCAGTAAAGGACCAATGTCATGACCTGTGAAGAATCCAAGCGCCTTCTGACAGATTACGTGGATGGCGAACTCGACCTCGTCCACTCGCTCGAAATCGAAGACCACCTGCGCGGCTGCGCCTCCTGCGCGGAAATTGTTAAAGGAGATCGGGCCCTGCATTCGGCCATGTCGCTGAATAATTTGAAATTTACCGCTCCTGAAAGCTTGCGCCGCAACGTTGAGGCCGCAGTCGCAAACGCATTCCCCGAAGAAGCCCGCTCCATGAAATCAAACGTAAAGGAATTCCCGCGCCGCGAGCGCTCCTGGCAATGGGCCTTCGCCGCCGCGGCCATGCTTTTGTTTGCCGTCCTCGCCTGGAAGTTCGTTCCTCAGCGCCAGCCGGTTTCCGATTCCGCCAGCGACGAATTCGTCTCCAACCATATCCGCTCGCTGCTTCCGGGGCATCTCGCCGATGTGGAGTCCACCGATCAACACACCGTAAAGCCCTGGTTCAACGGCAAACTCGATTTCTCGCCGCCCGTCCAGAATTTTGAGGCCCAGGGTTTCCCATTAATCGCCGGACGCCTGGAGTACGTGGACCACAAGCCCGCGGCAGCTCTTGTCTATCAGCGCCGCAAACACTACATCACCGAGTTCGTCACCAACGCCCGCGGCGAAAGTGACGCCGCCGAAACGCACTCCAATCAGCAGGGCTACAACGTGATCGCTTGGACGCGCGACTCCATGCACTTCTGGATCGTCTCCGACGTAAATCTCACTGACCTCGAAGACTTCGCCCATCTCCTCCGCAACGAAGCGCCCACGCAACCCGCAAAACAGTAGCGCCCCTGCTACCGTCGCCCGCCACTCGTAATTCTCCGTGTTCTCGGCGCCTCTGCGTTGAATTTTCGGCTTTGCTGTAGGTTTTTGACTCACTTCTCTGACGTTGGCTTCGCCGCCGCGACCTTCGCCGGCACAATCTTCAAATCCACATTCATCTCCCGATTCGCCTTCACCAACACATTCCGTCGCTGCTCCGACCACGTATCATTCGCGTGCGCGCGTAGATCATAGAGTCCCGGGTGAACTTTCGTGAAGCTGTAGTGCCCCTGCTTGTCCGTCAGCAATGTGTGTGCCGCGTGTCCATTCCCCGGCTGCAAATAAACCCGAGCGTTGGGCACCGCGGTCTTCCCATCCGCCGCCAGCACGTACCCCGAAAGCGTCCCCAGCCCCGTTTGCGCCTGAATCGACACCCCTATTAGCAAGCAGAAAATCCCGAAGATGAAAACAGTGCGTCGAAACATGGCAGGCACCTCTCTATGTGTAAAGAGATTCGTTGAGTGCTTCCATTCTATCGAATCCCGGAACGTGCCCGCCTTTTTCTATAAATCGCGTTTCACCCCAGTCAATAAGCTGTCAACAGGTAGATTCCACCGCCGCCGGGTTACTCACAGAAAAGTTCTTGCAGGCAAGTTGCTTCCAGAATGGTTGAGCAATCGAAATTAAGTGACGCCCCTGGAGCATTCGAACAGAAGGTCGTTACAACGCCCATCGCCAGAAATTTTTCCGCGCCAGACTTTTTTCTACCTGAAAACGTCCCATATTATCGTTTTCAAAAATCGCATTTTTCAGAAAATTTCAATTTCTCCTTATTTGGTTGGTCAACCAACCCATTAAGAAACACTCACGTAACTCCCTCTGTTTCAATCAGTTCCGCAAGCTTCGCAAGTGAGCTCACCACCACGTCCGGTTTCACTGCCTCCCCCGGATCCCGCGTCGCTCCCAGCTCTCCCCGTGGACTGGGTCTCTTCACCCACGCCGATTTCAATCCCAGTTTTTTCGCCGGCGCGTGATCGTGAAATAAACTTTGCCCCACGTGCAGAATTTGCGTCGCCGAAAATCCCCAGCCCGCGGAAATTTCCAGCGCGCGATAAAACATTTTCAAATCCGGTTTGTAGGCGCCGACTTCCTCCGCGGTTACCACCGCATCAAACACAACTCCCAACTTCGGTTGCGTGCGCGCGAACGACGCGCGATCCACATTGGAGACGATCATTAATTTGTGCCGCCGCTGCAATCGTTTCAACGCATCCGGCGTGTCCGCGAACGCCGGCCAATCGCCCACGGAATTTGCGAATGCCTCGGCTGCCTTCGCATCGGGTTTCGCGCCGAAGCGTGCGGACATTCGTGCGTGCGTGTCGCGCAGAATGTCCGGATAAATTGCGCCCGGCCTGGCGTGCTCAGCGGCGCTTTCCGCTTCGCCAAACGCGGAGAGAAGTTGCGCGTCGTCCGCGGCGATTCCCGCGTGCGCAATCCACGGACGGAGCACCGTGAGAATTCCCGTTTCCCAATCAACGAGCGTACCGTAGCAATCAAATGTCAGCACTCGAAAATCGCCGAACTCCATCGTCTCTCCGTGATTTCAATTCGCAGGCATTGTATCGCGGCTCAGACTCCGCTGCTGAAGACGTGACTCACATTAAGTTTATGAATGAATCCCGGTCTCCATCTAAATTCGACGGAGACCGGAGATTCATTCACCGGAGCGCACAAGTATTATTAGGTTGCGGATTTCATGTCCGCATCAAATTCCAATTCCGCAATCGCTTTGTCGAGCTGCTCTTGCGCTTCCTTGCGCCTTGCTTCAAGGTCCGCAATTTGCTTTTTGAAAGTGGCGAGTTGTGTTTCCTGGTTGTCCAGTTCGGCGATGTAGCGCTGCGCCAGAGTTTTTTCCTCCGCGCTGCCTTTCAATGCTTTCAGATTTTCTCGCAAGCGGTCCTGATCGTCCGCGATCGAATCGATGCTGTCATTCTTTTCCTCGAGATCCGCATCGAGTTTCGCAACCGCGGCTCTCTGGGCAATGATCTGGCGCAAAGATTGATCGAGTTCCGGGGGCACGTCGCGCCGCTTGATCATGATTTCCAGCGTGTCCAGATTTAGAGAGTTGATCTGAATCTGCGTCGAAACTGGCGTCGTCTCTTCAACCGTGAATGTTTTGGTTTCTTTGGATGGAACCTCGACGCGGAAACGATACGCCGCGGCCGACTCTTCATCAGGTTTCACACCGGATGCGAGTTTCCACTTTGGCCGAACCGGATGTTCGAGGATCAGCGTGCGCGCGGTTGTGTCTTCATTGCGAATGGTGTAGGTCACGCGCGTGCGCGAAGCAACGGTGCGAATCAGAATTCCGTGCGCCACATGAATGTGGGTCAGGGTTTCCGGCGTGGGTTCCTGCCTTGCCACCACTTGCATCGCCAGATCCGCGGCATAGCTGATCAATCGCTTTTCTCCGGGATGAAGCGAAGCGATCAGTCCCTCCCCGGCGAAGGCTCCGTCCTCAATGACGTTGAAACTGCCGCCGTCGAGCACCAACGGACTGGTGTTCGTGAGCCACAGCGCGCGCAACGGACGCGCCATGCCCAATCCAGGGTTCCACAGCGCCACTTTTTCAGCGGAGATTTCCGTTTGCACGATGGGCACCAGTGCCGACTGGTTTTTGCGAATGGTTACGCGGTCTTTGAGTTTGTACTCGAATAGATCGCCCAGCAGGGCGCCCTGCGCGGCGTCGACGCTTCGGCTTGTCGCCAGAAACACGTTTTCAGAATTACCGGTGATACCGAATTCTTCGGTGTTGCCGATGCCTGAGCCATTCACACCAAAGAATCCATTTGCAGAGTTCAGGCCTTTTTCCTGGTTGCTAGTTCCATCAAAGGTTGCATTCCGCGATTCTCTCGAACGATTGCGGGATGTTAGATTTCTAATTGCCCTTGCGCTCATTGATTCTGAGACAGTTGCGTTCTGAGTCTCGAGAGCTGGCACACCGCCTGCTTCCACTGAAACCGTCATCGAGACGGAGCCGACCTCAAGGCCGTTCACAGAGCTGTAAGTACGCCCGGATACAACGGGAACGGAATTCAACCTTAGCGACTTGAAACCGGTCATTGATATTTCCAGATTGTAATTACCTGGCGCCAGATCGGTGAATGAATAGTGGCCATTGTCGTCCGTTTCGGTTTGAGCGACCTGGTTATTGTTTGAGTCGAAGACCTTCGCAGTTGCCCCTGCGACTGTCGCGCCACTCGAATCTTTCACAACGCCGACTACCCTTCCTCCGCCGCTGAAAAGCGTGGCCCCGTGTGTTTGTGGGGAGAGCAAAACATTTTGCGGCAGCGGAACAACCGGGCGCTGGGTGTAGTACGGCTGCGAAAGTTGCTGGATGAATGTTTGCGGCGCGCCGGCGGCGAGTGATAGCTCAATGTCCTTCCAATCTTCGCCAACGGTGTTGTCCACGACCGCCCAACCTTGCAGCAGCGGCTTGGTACCCGCTGAAAAGGAGGCGCTGGGCAGCACAATGCGATAAGTGGTCTTCCAGATGGGAACTTCGCTGATATAGCTGACTCGAATTTGGCGGTCGCCCGTGCCGGCGGTGCTCAAAACCAGACGGCGCATGTCTTCCTGGTGAGAAGCGTCGAGCAGTCCGAGTGCTCGAGCGAGTTCCTGTTCGAGGTCGCGATCGGCGAGGCGCACGCTGGTGCCTGGTTCCAGATTGAACGAACGCACATCGCCGGAATCGTTGAGCAATGAAATCTGGTTCTGCTTTACTTCAACATAGCCGTCGCGGTGCGTTTTTTCTTCCACGCTGAGCAAACGCCCCGTGAATGCGCCGCCTGCCGTGCGGATTTCGAGACGCGCGCCGCGCAATTCCTCCAAAAGAGAACCGAGTGTGGTGTTATCGGCCACCGGCACAGGAAGTGATTCCAGTTGATGGCCCGCGGGCTCCTGAGAGTTGTAACTTGCGCCGACGATGCGCCCGCCGCTCAAGTCCAACGCGGTGAGCGATTTCAGAACGTCGTCGAGCTGGCTGCTGGTGAGATCAATTTCCACGTCCTCATTGCCATGGACGCGGCCGCCGTGCTCGAAATATCCGACGCCGGATTTGTAAAGCACCACGCGACGGAGCGGGAGTTTTTCCGCAGCGGTATCCGCGGCGCCTGTTCCGGACGGTGAGATTGCCGATTTCATCGGGGACTTTTGCGCGGGTGGAGTGGATTTTTGCGGTGTCTGCTGGGCAAAAGAGAAAGCGCCGAGTGCAATGAGGATGGTCAGAAATACAAAACATTGTTCGATCTTGCGTGCAATTGCGTGAGAGATTCGCCGGGCTGTGAACATGGCTGCCTCCATTTTAATTTTTGGGCAGACCTCTCCTGCCAGCTGGCAGGTTGAGCCTGCGCTGTCCATTTCTGGCACACACGTACACTTGAGATTTTTCAGGATGGCAACCGACAGGCGTCATCCCGAGCGGGGCGGCGAAGTTGCCGCACCGGCCGGCACGGCGAAACCACTCTGCTTCAACGCCCGAAAAACAACCCGGGGAGTTACCAAATTGGATGATGGCTGGTATTAAAATCGTTGTACGAGGTTGGATTATTTTTGCGGAAGAAAATCAAGTACGCGAAACTCGTGATTCATTCCTCACTCAAAGCGGCGCCAAAGATTGGCTGACCTCCGAGCGAAACATACCAACCGAAGATAAGAAGAGCGAGAGGAATCAGCAGCGCAATCAAGGCACGCCCGGCGTACCATTGGTCAAAGCTCAATGGCGGACTCGTACCCAACGTATTGATAACAATAAGGAAACATGTGACAGCAACCAAGCTGACTCGCGTCAGAACGACCAAGATAGCGACAGTGAATAAGGTGGCGAAAAGGAAATCAAGGGCGTTCGGTTGAGCGTTGAGCGCCAACATGGCGACACCGGTCGCCGCCAGCCCCCTCCATCGCCGCCGAAGCAGGCCGGTCATGATCGACAATATCCCGAGGAAAAGGAGAGCAGAAAAACAGGCAAAGGAGGGCACAGAGAGACACCTGCCGATGGATGGCATCAACCCGAATCCGAACGGGGGCGCCACCGGCGTTACTTCTGACATGCCGACCAGTACAGCGAGGCCCAGAAAAACCACACTCAATGCTGATCCCGCGAAGATTCCGATCAACACATCGCGCCCGACGAGAGGATCGCGGAAGCGTCCACTCAGAATTCGCTGCCAGGAGACCATCAGGTTGGGCCAGATTCTCCGCGCGTAAGGTTCGACCGCCATGTATCCAATCCAGACGAGGGCCGCAAACAGAAGAGGAATTCCGAGCATGATGAACTGAATCAAAATGTAATCCGGCATAGGAACAAAATGGTAATTGAGCACCCCATACGCGCAATTCAAGAGTCCGACGAAAGCGGCAAAACGGAACGCGCCCTTGGCGTCTACCCGGCCCCGGCGAATATTTCGACGCGCGAAGAAACCACCCACCAAAGAAATACATAAAAGTGCGATCACTTCGGCGGCCGCCGCCACAATCGAAGGAATAGCACGCCGAACGGCTTCCTGACTTCGTATGGGCTTATCCCAAGGTGCGATCACCTGAAAAAAAACGGGAACTCCGTGGTAGGAAGCTGCGGCAACATGCAGAAGCAAATCAGGGCGTCCGGCGAGATGGCCCTCCCAATCCGCCCGGGCGTCGAAAATGTCCTGTGGAGCCCACATCGGACCACTAGGTGAAAACTGGTTCCTGTTGAGTCCCGCTTCAGCAAAGAGCAAGTTCCAATCGAAGTCAGGCCGCGTGCCCGCAGCTTCGATTTGCGGCGGGACGACTCGCAAGAGAAGCAGATTGCCCTGAGTATCAAACTTGAGAGTTGCCATGCCGGATGTTTCATGGGGCGGGTCCGACGGGGTGACCGTTGGGGGACCGAATGGGCGCTCCGCAAGCGGCGCCATCCATTGAGGGCTCTGGCGATACCAGAAACCGACGGGGGACGGCCAGGATTGGCCCTTCGATGCAGGATTCCAATCCTTTCCGGCAGGATGGGAGGCAGCGTAACTGAGGTACTGACTTTCCGATTCAAACCAGAATGCTCGATCCACTGCTGCCGGAACCCCCAACTTCTGCAAGAGTTGCTCGGCGCGATCAGCCAACACTTCCGGAGATTTGGTCATGGGCGCAAAACCCCAGTCCAGATTTCGCGGAGCCAAGAACATAGATGAACCAAAGAGGAGAGCAATCGAAGCGATCAAATACGACCAGGCAATTGACGGGCGAAGCGCTCCCTGAGGCCCGGCGGCCGCGACAATTTCGGGTGAGGGAGTATCTCCGGCTGCCAGCGCGGCGGCGATCGGATCTCCTCCGGGAAGAGCGGCGGCAATTTGCAGCGCAGATGGAGGGCGCCGGGCAGGATCTTTTTCAAGGCACCGGAGAATTACGCGTTCAACGAGCGGATCCAGCTCTTTTAGATATTGCGAAGGAGCAGGTGGCGAGCTCTTCTCACGCAGGCGAGCCAATTCATCGCTGGAGGAAGCATCGAAGGGCCGCTTACCAGTGAAGACTTCATAAAGGACCAGGCCGAGCGAGTACAAATCGCTTCTCAGTGTTACTTCACCGCCGGCGAATTGTTCGGGCGACATGTAGGCGAGCGTGCCGGCGCGGCCGGCGCGGCCACTTATCTCGACGGCCAGGGCCGCGAGCCCAAAATCCGTGATGCGAACTCGCCCGCGTCCATCGAGCATGATGTTCGCGGGCTTGAGATCGCGATGGATTATGCCGTGCTCATGGGCAGCGGCAAGGCCGGCGCAGAGTTGCCGCGCGATTTCGAGGGCTTTGTCCGGAGGCAAGCGTCCGATGCGGCGAAGAAGCGAGGCCAGATCTTCACCATCCACAAATTCCATGGTCAGAAAGGTGTGCGTGAGAGACTTGTCGACTCCGCCGACTTCGGTGACTTCACCGATATCGAAAACGCGGCAAACGTTGGGATGCGAGACCTGCCTCGCCAGGCGGACTTCCCTTTTGAATTGGTCGAGCGCTTCTTCCGTGCTGGACAGTGCGCGTGGCAGAAACTTCAGCGCCACGGTTTGGCCGAGCTTCAAATCTTCGGCCCGATAGACTTCGCCCATGCCGCCCTTGCCAAGCGGGGAAACAATGCGATAACGATCCGCGAGTGTGACACCGGGAACGTAGCGCGCTTCGTAATCGGATGAAAAATTACTTCTGACGCGGGGAGAATAATATCGTTTGGGAGAGGCGGGTGCCGGCTCGGCCGAGACGGTGGCGCCAAAATCCAGCGCCTTGCCACAATCAGGGCAAAAGTGCGCTGTATCCGAGACTGCGCTTCCACAGGCGGGGCAACTCATGGCTGACGCGGGAGTATATCATTGCAGAGATTCAGGAAAAGGACGGCGCGGGCTGCGATCCAGCGCGCGGACAAGATCCCCACGATCGGAATCTCGCGCTGCAGCAAAGCACGGGTCTGGACTGGCTTGATGAAAAGGGATGCGGATGACAATTAACGCAGCGTCGCAGAAATCGAAAGGCCCCACCCCTACGAATCGGGGTGGGCTACAAAGGGCGCTAAACGAGATTCAGCTGCGACGGCAGTGAAGAGTCATGCGCATACCGTAGCGCGGGCGAAGCGTTACGGAGGCGAAAGTTTCGACCGGGTGGCCGGGGACCACTCTTAAACTGAATTTCTGGGTAATCGTTGCCAATACGAGGATCGCTTCCATCATAGCGAACTGCGCGCCGATGCAGACGCGCGGGCCTCCACCGAAAGGAAAATAGGCGTAGGGCGGCAGAGAGCGCTGGAACTCGTCGGTCCAGCGATCCGGATTAAATTTTTCGGGCTCCGGAAAAAAGCGCGGGTCGTGGTGCGTGACCCAGGGGCTGATGCCAATGCTGGAGTTTTTTGGAATCTCATAACCGCCAATTTCGGAATCTTCCACGGCAAGGCGAAGGATGGCTGTGGCGGGCGGGTACAGGCGCAAAGATTCCTTGACGACTCGCTCCGTGTAAGAGAGGCGCGACAAATCTTCGGCTCCAGGAGGGCGTCCGCCGAGAACGGCGTTTAACTCCGCATGAAGCTTTTGCTCGACATCAGGATGTTGCGAAAGCAGATACCACGTCCAGGTAAGCGCGGTGGCGGTGGTTTCGTGGCCGGCGAGTAACAGCGTGAGCGTTTCATCGCGGAGTTGTTGATCCGTCATGGGAGTTCCGTTTTCATCGCGGACGGCGAGGAGTGTGCCTAAGAGGTCGCCGGTGTCTTTCGCGGAGTTGGATGCAGCGGCGCGGCGATCCCGGATGATTCCGAACACAATCTGGTCGAGATCGCGAACAGCGCGCCTGTAACGGCGCTCGGAGGGCAGGGGCAACATGCGCATCAACCGCAAAAGGCGGCGCGGATTGGCGGAGACCACAAGCACGGTGTCCAGGGCGCGGCCAATGCGCGCGGACTCTTCCGCGATTTCCACGCTGAACAGAGTGCGCGCGGCGATGCCTAGAGTGAGCGACATCATTTCACGGTGGATGTCGCGCGTGTCGCCGTCGCGCCAGGTTTTGAGCATGCGCAGCGAATCATCCACCATAGTGCGAGCGTAGGCGGCAATGCGCTCGCGGTGGAATGAAGGCTGGATTAGTTTGCGCTGGCGCTGCCACAAATCACCTTCGCTGGTGAGCAGCCCGCTGCCGAAGAGTTCGCGATTGGCTTGGAAGATGCGGCCTTTGATGAATTTGCGTTGCTGGGCAACGAGAACCTGCTCGATATATTCCGGGGCGGCGAAAAAATAAACATGAAAACGGAGAAAGCGATAATAAAAGATGTCGCCAAATTCGCGCGCCCACCGGGTGACCAGGGCCAGGGGATCGCGCACCCGGAAAGGGGATACACCGAACAAAAAATTGCCCTTGGGGCCGGGCGGGCGGCGGATGCGGGACATGGGAATAGTTTGAGGGAGAGAGCCGGGGCGCGCAACTGGACGGCGCATACGAGTAGAATTGCGGACATGGCGCGGCCATTTGAAATACTCGAGCATCCGGCGGACGTGGGGTTCCTGGCTTATGGCTCGACGCTGGAAGAAATGTTTGCGAATGCGGCGCTGGCGATGATTACGCTGGCATGCGATTCGGAAACGGTGCGCGAGACGGAGCAACGCAAAATTGAAGCGACGGGCGAGGATGCGGAATCACTGCTCTTTGCCTGGCTGGCGGAGATTTTGGCGGTGATGGACGCGGAGCGGCTGGTGCTGCGGCGCGTTGTGGTGGAGTTTCTGGATGAGGGGCGCGTACGTGGAGTGGCGCATGGGGAGAAAATGGATCGCGAGAGGCACCGGATGGGAGTGGCGATTAAGGCGGTGACGTTTCACCAGTTGGCGGTGGAAAATATTGAGGACGGATGGCGGGCGCGGGTGTTTTTGGATTTGTAGTAGAAGGCGATGGCGGCGCGTCTTTGTGGGGGTGCGGGGATAGTGTAATCTCGTTGGCTTATCGATATGAAAGAGCAGACAACAAAAACGCTCGCGGAACTTGGCGCGCAAACAGCGGAGCAGCTTGCAGCGCTGTTCGCGGGACTGCGCGCGGAATTTGAGGATGATGCCGCGGCGGCGGGCGATGAATCGCGATGGAAAACATTCCGCGACGAGTGGATGGGGCGCAAGTCGGGCGTGATTACCAACATCACGGAAAACTGGCTGAAGAAGGCGTCTTCGCCGGAAATGAAAAAGGCCACAGGACAGGCGCTGAATGAATTCCGGGCATACGTCGAATCCGTGATTGAAGAGCGGCGGCAGGCGGTTGAGACTGCCACGGAACAATTGGCGATGGCGAAGGAGCGCGTGGACCTGTCGCTGCCGGGTGTGATGCGTCCGGTGGGGACGCGACACCCGATCCGGCAGACATTTGAACAGGTGGAGCGGATTTTTCTGGCCATGGGATATCAGGTGGTGGTGGGGCCGGAAATCGAAACGCCCTACTACAATTTCGAGGCGCTGAACATTCCCGAATTCCATCCGGCGCGCGACAACATGGACACGTTTTACATGCAGCCGCCGGCGGAAGCGCTGCGTCCGGGCGGGACAAAAGTGGAGCCCCGGCTGCTGCGCACGCACACTTCACCCATGCAGATTCGCACCATGGAAAAACAAAGGCCGCCGGTGCGGATCATCGTGCCGGGCAGAGTCTATCGCCGCGACAATCCCGACGCGACGCACTCTTTCGCGTTCCACCAGGTGGAAGGGCTGGCGGTGGACACCGACCTGACCTTCTGCGATTTCGCGGGGACGATTGATTATTTCATCCGCGAATTTTTTGGCCCGGGCACGAAGTCACGGTTCCGGCCAAGCTATTTCCCGTTTACCGAGCCGTCGGTGGAATTCGACGCTTCGTGCATTTTCTGCGGCGGCAGCGGAGTGGGTGCGTCGGGCGCGAACTGCGGCAAGTGCAAAGGCTCGGGGTGGATCGAGCTGTTTGGCGCGGGGATGGTGGACCCGGCGGTGTACAGCTACGTGAAATACGACGCGACGAAGCTGAGCGGGTTCGCGTTTGGCATCGGGATTGACCGTCTGGCCATGCTGAAATTCGGGATTGAAGATTTGCAGATATTTTTCCAGAACGATGTGCGCTTCCTGCGCCAATTTCCATAGACAAACGGGCGATGAAACTTCTCTATAACTGGCTGAAGGAATTTGTGGACATCCCGGACGCACCGGGAGAGCTGCGTTCGCGGCTGTCGCTTTCGGGACTTTCGATTGATGCGATTGAGGAGACGGCCGCGGGGCCGATGCTGGACGCGGAAGTAACCATCAACCGTCCGGATTGCATGGGGCACTACGGGGTGGCGCGTGAAATCGCCACGATTTACCGCAAGCCGCTGATGCCGATTCAGCCGGAGATTACGGAATCGGCAGAAACGGCCGCGAGCGCGGTGACCGTGGCCATCGAGTGCCCGGAATTGTGCGGGAGGTTTACAGCGCGTGTGATGCGCGGCGTGAAAGTGCAGCCGTCACCGCCCTGGTTAAAGCAGCGGCTGGAGGCGATGGGACACGCCTCCATCAATAATGTGGTGGATGCGACGAACTTCGTGATGTTCGGGCTGTGCCAACCCATGCATGCCTACGATTTCGACCGGATCGCGGAGCACAGCATCGCGGTTCGGCGCGCGAGCAAGGGCGAAAAGTTCAAAACGCTGGACGGCGTCACGCGCACGCTTGCCGCGGACATGTGCGTGATTGCCGACGCCTCCCGCACGCTGGGGATTGGCGGGGTGATGGGTGGGCTGGATTCGGAAATCAGTTTTGCGAGCAAGAATATTTTGTTGGAGGCGGCGTGGTTTGATCCCATCTCCGTCCGGCGCACGGCGAAGGCGCTGGGGATGCGCACGGAAGCGTCCACGCGGTTTGAGCGCGGCGCCGATCCAAAAATGGCGGAGCTTGCTTCGCGGAGGTGCGCGGAGCTTATCCAACAACTTGCAGGCGGCGAATTGCTGGCGGGTGTGGTGGATATTTTTCCCGGCAAGATGAAACCGGGCGTGCTGTTGCTGGCGCGGCGCGAATTGCTGCGGGTGATGGGCGCGGATGTGCCCGATGCGGAAATCGAAGCAATTCTGAAATCGCTGGGGTTCGCGCCGAAACGCACGGACCAGGCGGGCGCGAATTCGCGCGAGGCGGTTTGGGAATGCAGGCAGCCGTCATGGCGGGCGGATGTTTCGCGCGAAATTGATTTGATTGAAGAAGTGGCGCGGCATTACGGGCTGGATAAATTCACGCCACGGCTGCCCGCGGCAAAAACTCCCGCGGCGCGGCTGCCGTATGCGGAAGCTGAAGACCGGTTGCGCGAACGGCTTCTGGGGCTGGGCTATCAGGAAATTTTGACCATACCGCTGGCCGATCCCGCGCGCGACTCTGTTTTCCGGAATGAAGCGGATGGGGCGGTGCACATTGCCAATCCGCTGGCGGAGGATGCTTCGGTGATGCGGACGTCGGGGATTGGGAGCATGACCTCGGCGCTGGAATGGAATTTGAACCGCGGGCAGCGCAACGTCCGGCTGTTTGAGATTGGGCGCGCGTACCGTTGGAATGGAGCGGAGCCGCAGGAGCGCGGGATTCTGACGCTTGGCGCGACAGGAATGGCTCGGGAAAAGGGAGTGGCGGAATCGCCGCGCGAATATGCATTCGCAGATTTGAAGGGGGATCTGGACCTCCTGGGCGAGTTGGCGGGCGGGCTGAAATGGACAGGTGGCGGGCCGGCGTGGGCGCATCCGGCGAGGAGCGCGACTTTTACGGTGGGTAACGGCGATGGCGAAAAAGACGTAGGACTCGCGGGACAGTTGGCGCGGGGCGTTGCGGAAAAACTGAAAATTCGCCAGGACATTTTTCTGGCAGAAATGTTGCTGGAGCCGTATTTCGAGGCGTACACGGCGGCGCGGGAAAAGCTGCGCTACAGAGCGATCAGCAAGTTCCCGCACGTGGAGCGGGATTTTTCGTTGGTGCTGGCCGAGGGAACGCCGTTTGCTCAAGTGGAGCATGCCATTCGCGCGTTGGGAATTGGAGAGTTGCTGAATGTGGAAGCGGTGGATGTGTTTCGCGGCGGTCAGGTGGCGGCGGGGCAGTATTCCCTTCTGGTGCGGGTAACCTTCCAGAGTTTTGAGGCCACGTTGACCGATGCGCAGCTCAGTGATTATTCGGCGCGGATTGTGGATGCGCTGGCCAAAAAGCTGGGCGCTTCGATTCGTACGGCGTAGCGACCGATTCCAAATCCAAAAAGCACCGCCTCAGGGGACTGAAACCCCTGAGGCGACCCTCGCAGAATGCCAGAGCGGAAGCGCCGGCCCCCCTAAAAACCGAGGCCCGATCAACAGTTGCTTTGGCCCCGGCAGGTCAACGGAATAATTTTCCTTAGAACCGGAAAACAAAACCGGCCGAGTAGCGAAAATTATTCTGAGTAAAACGGACGTTTGCTGGACTATTGAGCTGCGTGAGCAAGTAGTCCAGTTGTCCCAAACGCACCGCAAAGTGGCGTGCCAACTTCAAATCCACTCCACCGCCAAGCGCCATGGCAAAGCCATTCGAGGAGGAAGCGCCCAGAGCGGTTTGGAGATTGGTATCCAAGTGTGACAGCCCGAAAAGTCCCTGAACATAAGGCTGGAACGGGCCGTGGCGGAATGCGAGGCGAGGACCACCCATGAAGGTGTACATCACTCCGGAAGTGGATGTGGGAGTGATAACCGGGGGAAGTACGGTTGAAACGCTTCCCGTAAATTGGCCGCCGACTTCACCCACAACCCCGAACCAGCTGGTGGGGTAAAAGACGACCTGGCCAATTCCGCCATTCAGATTGGTTGGATTGAATCCATTCCCATAATTCTGCCGCGTGTAGGAATAGCCGACAAAGGTATCGGCCTTATCTTGGGCGGCGGCAGCAAATCCAAGAAGTAATGAGAACACTAGAAGAGACACAACTTTCCGCATGATTTATGGTCCTCCATCTTTAGGTTTTTGTTGGGAGCGGCATGGTTCAGTGCCGTCCCACCCCTTATTGCGTGCGGCCCCGCCTGGTATGGGTGAGGCGGGCCGCACTTGGCGCACAGCCAAGTGCCAAGAATGGGATGCACCTAAATGAGGCAGGGTTGCGCGGGGATTTTCTGTGTATTTCTTGGGGATTTCCAGCATTTCGCAGAAAATGTTAGTGTTTCCACAAGGGGCGCGCGGCCACGGATTGCGAAAGTAGGCGCGCCGGGCGAGAATCACAAATATGGCAAATAACGAATTCGTGGTGGTGGTGTTGGCTGCGGGAAAAGGGACCCGGCTGAAGTCGAACCTGGCGAAGGTGCTGCATCGCGCCGGAGGACGGACGCTGGTGGAGCAGGTGGTGCATGCGTGCAAAGGATTGGGCACGCGCGGCATACGCGTGGTGGTTGGGCATCAGGCGGAACAGGTTGAAGCCGCGGTTACTCCGCTGGGTGCGAAGGCGGTGCTGCAAAATCCGCAGCGCGGCACCGGGCATGCCTTGCTGGTGGCGCGAAAGGCTCTTGGCGGAGCGCGGCACGTACTGGTGTTGCCGGGCGACGCGCCGCTGGTGCGCACAGAGACTTTGAAAGGTCTGATGCGCGCGCATGTGGATGGCGGCGCGGCGGCCACTCTGCTGACCGCAGTTCTGGCCGATCCCACAGGATACGGACGCATCGTTCGCAAGGATAGCGATGGGTCCAGCGGACGCGTGGCGGCGATTGTCGAGCAATCGCGGTTGACCGGGGATCAAGGCCAAATCAACGAGGTCAACTCGAGTATCTATTGTTTTGCGTTGGCGAAATTGTGGCCGGCGATGGCCAGGCTGCGTCCGGACAACATCCACCGCGAGCTTTATTTGACGGATGCGATTGCGGCACTGGCCGACCAGGGGGAAACCGTGCTGGCGAAAATTGCGGCCGATGCGGCGGAAATTCTGGGATGCAATACACGCGCGGAACTGGCGGAGGTGGACCGGACATTCCGGCGGCGCGCAGCAGAAACGCTGATGGCGAATGGCGTGAGCATACAATTTCCCGAAACCGTGGTGATTGATCCGGAAGTGACCGCGGGACCGGACACAATTCTGGATGCGGGCGTGCAACTCCTAGGGCGTACGCGGATTGGCGCGAATTGCCGCATCGGCGTGGGAAGTATTTTGCGCGACATGACCCTGGGCGAGGGCGTGATCGTGAAGCCGTATTGCATGCTGAACGCCAGCAGAATAGCGGCGGACGCGCAGATCGGGCCGTTCGCGCACCTGCGCGAACACGTGGAAATTGGGGAAGACGCGCGGCTGGGGAATTTTGTGGAAGCAAAGAAAACGGTGCTGGGACGGCGCGCGAAGGCCATGCACCTGAGCTACCTGGGCGATGCACGGATCGGCGAAGAAACGAATGTGGGCGCGGGAACGATAACCTGCAATTACGACGGGGTGCACAAGAATCCCACCACGATTGGGAAACGCGTTTTCATTGGAAGCGATACGGCGCTGGTGGCTCCGGTGCGCGTGGGGGATGGGGCGTATGTGGCGGCGGGATCGGTAATCGTTCAAAACGTTCCGGCGGATGCGCTGGGGATTGCCCGCGGGCGGCAGGAAAATAAGATTGGATGGGCACGGGCGCGGCGGCGGGAAATGGCGAAGGAGAAAGCGACCCCAAAGAAGCGCCGCAAAGTTTCGCGCAAACATCCGAAAAAAAGAGCGAAGGCGAAATCGCGGCGGAAGAGGTGAAGCTAAGAAGGCGGGAAAAGAAAAGGCCTTAACGCCGGGGCGCGGAGGAGGACGCACCCTCCGCTAAAGCAAATTCGACGCGGCGGCGAATGGGGTCAATGCGCTCGGCGACTACGCGGATGATGTCGCCCAGATGCCAGGTGCGGGCGCGGCCGGAGCGAGCGCGCTGCGAAACGGAATTGGCGACGATGGCGTGATCCTTCTCGCGATAGACAACGCGCTCACCCAACTGCTCTTCCAGCCGATTGATGGGCACCAGCCCTTCCACAAAAACTTCCATCAGCTCCACGAAGAAACCGAATTTTTGAACGGAAATAATCAGCGCCTCGAATTCGTCGCCCAAGCGGCTTTCCATGAATTGAGCGGTCTTCCAATCCATCAATTCGCGCTCGGCCATTACGGCGCGGCGCTCGGCGTTTGAGGTCTCGGCTCCCAGCTCTTCCAGCTCCACTTCACGATAAGGGCCACGAACATTTTCCCCCGAGGCGCCGGCGGAAGCTTGCGGATGATCGAGCGCCCACTTCAGCACGCGATGAACAATCAGATCCGGATAACGGCGAATCGGCGAAGTGAAATGCGCATATTCGTGGAAGGCAAGCGCGAAATGGCCCAGCGCTTCCGGGGAGTAGCGCGCCTGCTTGAGCGAGCGCAGCATCAAGTAAGAAAGGATGCGCTCTTCGGGCTTGCCGGCGATTTTTTCCGTGAGGCGCTTGTAATGCCGGGGCGTGATGTCGAGATCACCGATATCGGGCGTGGCGACGAACATGGGTCGCTCGCGGCTGCCGCGTCCGGAGCGGCCTTCGTGCCCCCTGGCCAGCACGCTTCCGTGGCGCACTTGCAGGCGGCGCTCGGCCAGTCCGGGGACGCCGAGCGAATACCCGAAGGCATGGGCCAGCTCTTCAAATTCGATAACTTTCTTGGCGTCGGGCTTTTCGTGGATGCGGTGGAGGAAACCGAGTCCACGTTGGAGAAGGAAGTGCGCGACCGCTTGATTGGCAGCGAGCATGAACTCTTCAATGAGGCGGTGAGCGATGTTGCGCTCGCTGCGGACGATGCTGGTCATGCGGCCTTCAGGATCGAATTCAATGACCGGCTCGGGCAAATCGAAATCAATGGAGCCAAGGCGCGCGCGGCGGGCGTTGAAGATGAGCGCGAGGTCACGCATGTCCCGGAAATGTTGTGCGAGATGCGCGTAACGGGCGGTGGCTTCCTCGTTGCCTTCGATGACTTTATTTACATCCGTATAAGTCATGCGAGCGGCGGAATGAATCACGCCGCGAGTTAAGTCAGCGGAAGTGATTTCGCCGCGCTCATCAATTTCCATGATGACGCTCATCACCAGCCGATCCACGCCGGGCTTGAGCGAACAAATGTCGTTGGAGAGCGCTTCCGGGAGCATGGGCACCGCGCGATCGGGAAAATAAACAGAGGTGCCGCGCAGCCGCGCTTCGCGATCAAGCGGGCCGCCGCGACGAACGTAATGGGCGACGTCGGCAATGTGGACCTGCAATTGCCAGCGCGTGCCTTTGCGTTCCACGTAAACGGCGTCGTCGAAATCTCGGGCGGTTTCACCGTCAATGGTGACGATGGGAAGCGCGCGAAAATCGCGACGGCCCGCGAGATCGGTTTCGCGCGGAGGGCGGGCGACCTCTTCAGCTTCGGCGATCACCTCGGGCGGAAACTCGTGCGGGATGTGGTGCTTGCGCAGGATGATTTCGACATCCACTCCCATGTCTCCGGGGCGGCCGAGGATTTCGATGACGCGTCCGGTTGCGGCAACGCCGCCGCGGGGAAAACGCAGGAGCTGCACGTTGACCACCGCGCCATCGAGTTGAGGGATTCGGGCACGCGGGCTGGCGGGGCGGGCGATGCCCAACTTGGCGGCCAGTTCAGCGGGCAGCTCCTCACCGGGCGGGATGACGACTTCGGCAAGGCGCGCCTGATATGGCAGAACGACATTTTCACGTGAGCCGTAGCGGAAAAGACCAACCACCGTAGCGTGGGCACGGCCTTTAACCCTAACCAGGCGACCTTCGGCGCGTCCCCGGTTATCACGATGCCCCACACGAGCGACCACCCGGTCGCCATGCATGGCGTCACCCATGGCATCGCGGCCGATGAAGAGGTCGCCTTCAACACCTGGGATGGGGGTGTCCGGAACCACAAACCCGTAGCCGTCTTGGTGGGCGACCAGCCTGCCATGAACCAACCCCGGCTCTGAACGTGGCAAACCTTTTGTTTGTAGGGACTTAGACGTTGGCACAGCTTGTGCATGGCCGGTTCCCGATTCGGGAAGGGGGCGGGGCGGCGAAGGTTTGGCCGACTTTTGACGCGGCGCGTCCGCTGAAATCATGAATCGGCCGTGGTTCACCTCCTCGACCTCGCCGCGCTTCCTGAGGCGGACGATTATCTTGGCAAGTTCACGGCGGCCGTGGTGTTTTAGCTCCATTTCGGCCGCAATTTCGCGTAGGCTCATGGGCTTGGAAGCCTTGGCCAAGTGGGCCAAAAGCTCCTGCGGGGTGGGCCCTTTGTGTGGCTCGGCTTGGTGGTCAAAAGTGCCCGGTTTTCGGCGGCTTTTCATGGCAAGGAGGGCGTTGGGGCCGGGGATATTCTAACGGGTAAGGGGTGAATTTGTGCGCAACTTTTCTGGGGGGCCTGGGTTTTAGGGTTCAGGTCAACACATACCATCCGGACTTCCTCCGACAAGCCGGGTGGGTCCCCGATGAGGGACAACAAGGAGGCGACTAGACCTGGGTCGCCTCCTTTTATTTTGTCCCGTCTTCTTTTGAAGTTGGAACCAGGATTCGCCTGAGTTGAATCCTCGCTGAACATTGACGCCCCGGCGCGGGCATCCTAATATGGATTCCACCACGAAAGATTATCGGATGTCCTCCACACACTCCTTTGCTAAGACTGCGGCACGAGTACTTGCGCTGAGCTGCGTCGCGCTGATCTGGGTGGGCGCGCGCGCGGAAAAAATCAAGGACCTGAAGCCGCAGGGATACGTGAACGACTTCGCGGGCGTGCTGAGCGCTAGCGCGAAAGACAAATTGACGGCGCTGTGCGGCGAAGTGGATCACAGCGCGGGCGCGCAGATTGCCATCGTGACCGTGAAATCGCTGGAGGGTGAGTCTGCCGAGCAATACTCATTTGATTTGGCGTCGCAGTGGGGAGTGGGGCCGAAGCAATCCTCGCGCGGAGTGATGATCCTGCTGGCGCCAAACGATCACAAGGACCGCATAGAGGTGGGCTACGGGCTCGAAGGGATCCTGCCGGATGGAAAAGTGGGCGGGTTCGAGCGCGAGGCGGTTCCGCTGTTACGGCAGAGCGATTACGACGGCGCGGTGCTGTTGATGACTCAGCGCGTCGCGACGGTGATCGCGGCGGATAAGGGCGTCACGCTGACTTCGCTAAATGGAGTGAATCCTCCCTCTGGCGAGAGTGGTGGGACACCCGTTGCCTACACGGATCTGCAATGGCTACTACCGGTCATTGTGCTGATCATAGTCGTTGTAATTATCGCCGGCCTATTTCGGCGTGGTGGACCATCCAGAGGGGGACGGAGCGGCGGAGGGATTCCCTGGTGGATGTGGTTCGTCATGGGCAACATGATGAGCGGCGGAAGGGGCGGATCGTGGGGAGGTGGAGGAAGCTCCTGGGGCGGCGGATTTGGAGGAGGAGGCGGTGGTGGCGGAGGTTTTGGCGGATTCGGCGGCGGTGGTTTCGGGGGCGGCGGCGCAAGCGGGAGTTGGTAGGTTTTTCGGGAGCGGAGAGCGGGAGCGATGGAAAATAAATTGGATGAGCTGGTTGAAAAACTGAAAAGCGCCGCGGCAGGAAATTTGAAGGCGGTGGTGCTGTACGGCTCCTCGGTGACGGGCGAATTCAGCGCGGGGCACTCCAAGCTTAATACGCTTTGCATTGTGGCAGATGCCGCGGCCGCGAAGATCGAAGCGCTGCACGACGCCGCGGAATGGTGGACTCGCCAGGGGCACGCCGCGCCGCTGATTTTTACCATGGAAGAGCTGCGCCGCTCGGCGGACATGTTCGCGATCGAGCTGCTGGATATGCAGGCGCAGCACAAGATGCTGTTCGGCGAGGATTTCTTCGCGGGGCTTGCGGTGCCGCAGCGCTACCATCGCCAGCAAGTGGAAAGAGAGCTGCGCACGAATTGGCTGAGGCTGCGTGAAACTCTGCTGGTGGCGCCGCGAAAAGCGAATGTGCTGCTGGATGTAATGCGCGCGGCTTTTTCGTCGTTCACAACGCTGTTTCGCCACGCGCTGATCGCGCTGGGAGAAAAGCCCGCGGCCGGCAAGCGGGAAGCGATTGACCGGGTGGCGGATTTGGCAAAGGCGGATCCTGTGGGCTTTCACGTGATACTGAATTTGCGCGAGGGAAAAAGGAAAGAGAAAGATATCGATGTAGAGGACACGCTGCGGCGGTATTGCGAGCTGGTGGAGGCAGTGACGGATTTGGTGGACCGAAGATTGGACGCTCAGAATTGACGAAGCAGATGGAAGAGAAAAGTGAAAGGCACACAGCCTGAAGGCTGTGCCACCGGAGGGATGGAATGAAGAAGGTGATGATTGTGTTGATGGTCGCGGTTCTGATCGCGCTGATTATTGGCGGAATGTATGTCGGCCGGCGCAATCAGATGGTGACAAAGAATGAAGCGGTGAAATCGGAGTGGGCGCAGGTGGATGTGGTGCTGCAGAGGCGCGCGGACCTGATTCCCAACCTAGTGGAGACGGTCAAGGGATACGCTGCGCAGGAGCAGACTGTTTTTCATGATATCGCCGCGGCGCGTTCGGCGTTGATGGGCGCGCAAACCCCTCAGGATAAAATTGCGGCGAACGGACAACTGGATGGCGCGCTCAGCCGGCTGCTGGTGATTGTGGAGAACTATCCGACGCTGAAATCGAATGAGAATTTCCTGCGGCTGCAGGATGAATTGGCGGGGACGGAGAATCGCATCGCGGTGGAGCGCAAGCGGTATAACGATTCGATTCAGGATTACAACACGTACATCGGACTGTTTCCGAACAGCGTGTTTGCCGGATGGGCGGGGTTCAAGCGGAACGACGCGTATTTTGCGGCACCGGAAGCGGCGAAGGAAGCGCCGAAGGTGGCCTTCCCGGGGCCAACGCGTTGAGGTTCGAGTTGGTTGGGTGTGATTGAAGCGGCAGCCACATGAAACGTGGCGGCCACCCTTCACGAAATTCGTTCAAGGTAAGCAGATCCTTCGGGCATGCTGATCGCATGCCCTCAGGATGACAGGGAAGTTATTGGCGGGCCGAATAGGAAAAAGAGAGGCGGCTCAGAGAATCTGAGCCGCCTCTCTTCGTTCAGGAATGACGGTGACTGCTCTAACTGCCGCTTCTGCGGCCGCCGCGACCTCCTCCTGCGGGACGCGCGGGCGGAACGGAAATGCCCGGGACGTTGGCCTGGCGCATCTTGTCGTTCAAGGCGGCTAGGTCAGTCTTTTGAATGTCGTCCCACTTGGCGAGCGAGGCAGTGAGTTTGGCGTTTAGATTGTCGAAGACCGCAAAGGACTGCGCGGTCGGCGCAGCGTCGGCGCCTTCCACGGTGCCGAACAACGCGACGAGTTGGTTCACCACCCGGATGGGAAAGTTCAGCGCGTCCTCGCCGCTGGTTGATTTGGTCTGAATCATCTCCTCTTCCACTGCGGTCATTTTCTTGTTCAACTCATCGGCGGCATCGAGAACCGGTTTGTTTTCAGGAGTGGCCGCGAGCCGCGTGTGCAGCATTTCGATTTGCGTGCGCAGGCCACGGATTTGGTTTATGGCATCATGCCCGGCGCTGATGCGGGAGTTGATGCGCGTGGCAAATTCAAATTGCTTGTCGAGATCGGCCTGCGGCACGTTGATGCGCGGGTCGGTCTTCACCTCAACTTTTGCGGTGTAGGATTGCCCGCCGGCGGTGAGCTTCACTCCGTAGGTCCCGGTGGTGACGAGGGCGCCTCCGCCGCGGCCTGCCCAGTAAACCGCGCCGGGAACTTCGCTGGGCGGCTCGGTGCGTAGGTCCCACATGAAATGATTCAGGCCGACGTTGGCAGTGGGAGGCGCAGGCGCGCCGCCTCCGCCACGACGGCCGCCGCCTGCGGGCGCCGCTTCTTCGGCGGGTGGGGCTTCGCCGCGCGCGCCGCCGCGTCCTGTGAAGGTGCGAATCACTTTGCCGGAACTGTCGGTGATTTCAATAGTGACCGGCCCCTGCGGCGCAGCCTTGAACCAATAATCCACGGCCATGCCGCCGCGTCCTCGATAAGCAGTGATGGGTGTGAACAGGTGCGCGTCGGTGTTCATCACTTCGTTGGTCATTTCACGGAGCGGAGTGATGTTGTCCAGAATGTAGAACGCGCGGCCGTGGGTGGCGATGGCCAGGTCGTCATCTTTGATAACCAGGTCATGCACGGGAGTGTTCGGCATATTCAAACGCAGGGACTTCCAGTTAGCGCCGTCGTCAAAGGAAACGAACACGCCTGACTCGGTTCCGGCGAAGAGCAGACCTTTCCGCTTGGTGTCTTCCTTCACGGAGTGAGTGAACGCGCCGTCGGGAATCCCGTTGGTGATTTTCTGCCAGCTCTTACCGAAGTCGCTGGTCTTGTAAATGTAGGGGCGCACGTCGTCGAGTTTCTGGCCGTCGAGCGCGACATAGGCAGAGCCGTCGGTGATCGCCGAGGGAGCGACGATGCTCACTTTAATCCATTCCGGAATACCCTTCGGGGTGACGTTGGTCCAAGTCTTGCCGCCATCGCGCGTGAGTTGTACGAGGCCGTCGTCGGTGCCCGCCCAGATTTCGCCCTTGGTGATGGGAGATTCGGCGATGCAGAAGACCGTGTCGTAATACTCGACGCTGGTGTTGTCATGGGAAAGCGAGCCGCCCGCGTCCGCTTGTTTGGTTTTGTCGTTGCGAGTCAAGTCCGGGCTGATGGCAGTCCAACTTCCGCCGCCATTGTTGGACATGAACACGTATTGAGAGCCCGCATAGAGGATGCCGGGGTCGTGCGGTGAGGCGGCAATTGGAAACGTCCATTGAAAACGTTGCAACACGTCGGAGGCGGGAGAGCCCATGGGGTTGAGCGGCCAGGGATTGACGTCCCGCTCGGTGCCCGTGGCGTGATTATATTCGGTGAGAAGACCGTCGTAAGAGCCGCCGTAAGTGATCTCGGGATTATCTCGCTTGGGAACGACCCAACCGGATTCGCCGCCGCCCACGGCGTAGAAATCGCTTCCGCCCCCGCCCCGCCCGAATCCGCCGGCGCGGCTGGAAATAGCCACGGTGGAGTTGTCCTGCTGCGAGCCATATAGCATGTAGGGATAGCGCGTGTCGGTATCCACATGATAGAACTCGGCGGTGGGCTGATTGTCGGTAGTGGACCAGGTCCTGCCACCATCATGGGTGATGGTTGCGCCGCCGTCGTTGCTGTTGATAATCCAATCCGAGTTGGTGGGATCAATCCACAGGCCGTGGTTATCGCCATGCGGTGCGCGCATGGCGGTGAACGCGTGCCCACCATCGGTGGAGCGAAGGATGCTGGTATTCAGCACGTAAACTTCGTCGGCATTTTTGGGGTCGGCGAAAATGTGATGGAAATACCAGGAGCGCTGAGTGAGATCGTGGTCGCCGTTCATGAATTGCCAGGAATCGCCGCCGTTGTCGGAGCGATAGACGCCGCCGTGATTGGCCTCAATGATGGCGTACACACGATTTCCGTCAGCGCCCGAAGCAGAAATACCGATTCGGCCTAGAATTCCCGGCGGCAGACCGTGCCCGGTGATTTGTGTCCAGGTGGCGCCGCCGTCTGCAGAGCGGTAAATCCCGCTGCCCGGGCCGCCGCTTTCAAATCCCCAGGGCTTGCGGACAAATTGATAGAGCGCGGCAAAAACGATGCGCGGGTTTTGAGGATCGATGGAGAGATCAATGGCGCCGGTCTTATCGTCCTTGAAAAGGGATTTCGTCCAAGTCTTGCCGCCATCGGTGGATCGGAAAACGCCGCGCTCCTGATTCGGCCCAAAGGCATGGCCCATGGCGGCGACGAGAACGACGTCGGCGTTGCGCGGATCCACGGCGATTCGCGCGATGTGCTGCGTGTCTTCGAGGCCGATGTGCGTCCAAGTTTTTCCGGCGTCAACGGACTTCCACACTCCGTCGCCATAGGAAATGTCGCCACGCATGCAAGATTCGCCGGTGCCCACGTAAATTACGTTGGGGTCGGAGGGCGCAACGGCAATCGCGCCGATCGAGCGGATGTCGGTGCTGTCGGTGAGCGGAGTCCAATTCTCGCCGCCGTTGGTGGTCTTCCACACGCCACCGGCCACCGCGCCGAAATAATAAACATCCTCATTGCCGGCGACGCCGGCCACCGCGAGCGCGCGCCCTCCGCGCTGCGGGCCAACCGAACGCCAGCGCAACGGCCTCCACTGAGCAGGGTCCAGTGATTGGGCCGCGGAAATGACCGCGGCAAGCATTACCAAGAGAACGATTCCGAAGAGAATGTGAACAGCACTCCACTTTTGCGATTTCATCGCGTACTTCCTCCCTAAATGTAGGTTTGCCGCGCGATTCTATCGCCATTGCGAGGTTAGCGGTAATGTTTTGTGGGCGGAACAATCGCCGCTCTGTGCTTGCCCCGGAGAGGCCGCCGGAGATAGCATCGCGCCAACCCATTTCAAAGGAGCGTCCCGATGCTCAATCGCCGCAGCTTTTTGACCAGTGCCGCTGGACTAGCCGGAGCAGGATTCGCCGGTGCGACTGTCTTCAATAATTCGCTATTGGCTCGAATAGCCGCCGCGCCGCGTGAGCTTCCTGCCGACTCTTTGCTTCAGGCGGACGAAGACGCTTACTGGGCCGAACTGCGGAAACAGTTTCTGATTCCCGAGGACGAAGTGTATCTGAACGCGGGCACAGTCGGCTCAAGCCCCGCTCCGGTGCTGAAGGCGGTCTTCGACGGCTACAACGAGACCGAAAAAATGGCCCAGGAGGATCCCGAGGACTACCCGCTGTGGGGATATGGCGCGCTGAACGAATTCCGCGGGCCGCTGGCCGCATTCATAGGATGCGGGACCGAGGAGATCGCGCTGGTACGCAACGCCACTGAGGCGAACAACTACGCCACCAACGGAATTGACATGAAGGCGGGCGACGAAGTCCTGACCACCGACCAGGAACATGGGAGCGGGTATTCGCCCTGGGAGCTGAAAGCCAAGCGCTACGGCATCGTGATGAAAAAAGTGAGCCTGCCGCGGCCGGTGGAAAATCCGGCGCAGGTGCTGAATCTTGTTAATGATGCCATCACGCCGCGCACGCGCGTGCTTTTCTTCAGCCACATCACAACGGACACGGGCGTTGTGCTGCCGGCGAAGGAGCTATGTGCGCTGGCGCGGTCGAAGGGAATTCTGAGCGTGGTGGATGGCGCGCAAGCTGTGGGCATGATGCGGCTGCATATGCACGAGATCGGCTGCGACGTTTACACCTCGAGTCCCCACAAGTGGCTGGTGGCGCCGAAAGGCACGGGATTCCTATTCGTCCGTGATGAGGTGGTGGATCGGATCTGGAGCACGGTTGTAACCGGGGGCTGGGACACGCTGCATACCGTGGAGCGATTCCAGCACTTCGGCAGCGCCAATCTCCCCGCGCTGTGGGGTCTGCGTGCGTCCGTGGAGCTTGCGAATAGAATTGGAATGGAGCGCATTGAGAAACGGCATCGCCAGATGGCCGACTACATTCACGCGGAAATGATCAAGCGCGGAGCGCAGACGGTGACTTCACCCGACCCGGCGATGCGCTGCGCGATTGCGACCGTGAATGTGCCACCCATTGACCGGATGCAGCTGGAATTGTGGATGTGGAAGACGCACAAGATCCGGATCCGCGGAAGCCAACCCTCAAAATTGCGGCTGTGCACGCCGTATTATTTGCTGCGGCCGGATATTGACCGGTTCCTGGAAAAGTTCGAAGCCTATAAGAGAGAAAAAAATATCGCGTGAGCGGGGCCGAGTGGGAACAATCTATGCGGGCACTTCCGGGTGGGCCTACGCAAGTTGGAAGCCCGGGTTCTATCCGGCGGACCTTAGCAGCGCAAAGTTTCTGTTCCATTACGCGACGCGGCTCAATTCTGTCGAGGTGAACTACACCTTCGGCAGTCTGGTCACCGATGAATTGCTGCGCACTTGGATCCGCGCGACGCCTGCCCATTTCCAGTTTGCGATCAAAGCGCATTACTCCATCACGCATGTCAAGCGCCTGCGAAAAGCGGCCAGAGCCGCAGCCGAGTTTATTGAAGCGATCGAACCGCTGCGCAAGGCGCGCAAGCTCGGCCCCATATTGTTTCAGCTTCCGCCAAATCTGAAATGCGATTTGCCTCTACTGAAGGCTTTTCTTGTGAAGTTGCCACAACGCACGCGCGCTGCGTTTGAGTTCCGGCACACCTCGTGGTTTAGCGACGATGTGTATGAGGCGCTGCGGAAAGCTCATGTGGCCCTTTGCCTTGCCGAAAGCCCCAAGATTGAGACGCCCGACGTTCGCACTACAGATTTTTCCTACTTGCGCCTGCGAAAAGACCGCTATCCGCCGAAGGCGCGCAAGGAATTAGCCGAAAGAGTTGCCCGCCTCAAGCGGCAAGGCGATGTCTATGTCTATTTCAAACATGAAGAAACACCCGAAGGCACGAAGTACGCGGAAAAACTTCTAAAACCCACGAAGAAAAACCAGTCTGCAATTGCCTTGTGAAATCTCCGACGAATCATTATTTAACTGGGCTTGCTGCGCTGGACTTGGAGAAATTTACGGCGGAAGTGTTTCCGCCGCAGACCAGGACGCCGACGCGTTCGCCGTACTGGGGCTGGTAACGGTGTGAGAGCAATGCGGCGAAGGCCGCAGCGCCACCGGGCTCGGCCACCACGCGCAAGACTTTCCAAAGAGATTCCTGGGCTTCCTGAATGGCTTGGTCGGGGACGAGGACAACATTTTTGACCAGCGCTTGCGCAATGGGGAACATCAGTTCACCCACGCGGCGGGGAGCAAGCGAATCGGCGGCGATTCCACCCGCTTCGCTGTCAACAGGACGTCCGGCGCGCAGTGCGTTCGTCAATGTCGGCGCGGCTTCCGGCTCCACGCCCACAGTATTTATCTTGCCGGAATACCAGGAAGCGACACCTCCGATCAGCCCGCCTCCGCCGACGGCGACGAGCAAGGTATCCAGGTCCGGCGCTTGTTGCTCAAATTCCAGACCTACCGAGCCCTGCCCCCATAGAGTTTCGATTTGATCGTAGGCATGGATGGGAAGCGCGCCCGTCTCTGCGACCCAACTTTCGCTGGCGGCCAGCGCGTCGGCGTAGCGATCGCCGGTGATGACCAGCTGCGCGCCGAATCCGCGAATGCGTTCGATTTTTTCCGCCGAAGCGACTTTGGGAACGAAAATCTTCGCGGGCTTGCCCAGTTTCATGGCGGCGTAAGCGACTGCCACGCCATGATTTCCGCCTGAGGCGGCGACCACACCCGCCGCAGGAACCGTGCGCGTCAATAAATTTGCAAATGCACCGCGCGCCTTGAAAGAGCCTCCATGCTGAAACAATTCGAGCTTGAAAGTAAGCACGCCTGTAGCCAGGCCAAAATCACCACCGTCAATTTCCAAGACCGGTGTGCGCCGCACGTAGGGCCGGATCAGCCGCTCGGTTTCGGCGATGCGCTCACGATTGATTTCTGGTTTGGCCATACTCCCATTCCTCCGGATAAAAGCGCGGGCTATCACGTTAAAACGCCAACGAAAACGCCCAGGCAATTCCGGTCAGGGAAAGTCTGAAGGAATCCAAGCAGGGGCGCAAATCAATCGGCGCCTCTGCTGCTGTGTCGAGGGAGCCAAAATGTCTCATGCCGTGAAACAGTTGCAAAGAGGTCCGCCGCTTACTGCGGAAAGAGTGGTGCCCAAGGAGGAATTCGAATCCCCACGGCCGTTAAGCCACTAGAACCTGAATCTAGCGCGTCTGCCAGTTCCGCCACTTGGGCACATTGAGCGGCAAGCACTACGAGGCTCCAAAATGATGCCTGCCATAGCCACCTTTGTCAACGCGACGGGGTGGATGCACCAGAGCAACGGTACGGTGCTATAATCCGGCCAAATGGGGCCCCTTATCCTCACGATTTGCCCGGACGGGACATAATCCGGCCGGGGATGGGAGGATGCCGTGGAACAACTCACCTCGGGATGGCTTGGATATCTGACGCTGACGTGGGTGGTGATCACCGTACTTTGGATGATATTGCTCGCCTACCGCAGCATGCTGGCCAGTCGTGAAGAAGATCAGCTTTTCCTGAACAAAGGCGAAGCCCACGCGGCGGATGATATGCACGCGCTGGTGGGCAAGCTGGATAAGTTAACCAAACCGATCTGGGCTTTGGGGATCGTCGCCGGAGCGCTGGTCGTGCTGATTATCTGCCTTTGGATATGGCAGGGGATGAAGGCCGGCACGATAGGCTAGCCGCAAGGCGGAACAATCGCTTGACCGCCAGAGGCGGGCTAGGGAGTGGCTGTTTTGGCCGGAGGCGGCGCACTGTTTTCCGGCGCAATGGAGGTATGGTTCAGCACGATGAGCCAATGGCCGTTGCGTCTGGCAAAAACGAGTGTGGAGTGCCCGCGCGCTATTGTGGCGCTGTTATCCACCACCCCATTGAATTCCCACTGATAGGTCGCCCAGGCGGTATCCCCCGTGACTTTGATGGCCGTGTTGGTGCGTTCCAGGTGCGCGCTTTGCATATGAGCGCGCTGAGTCTGATACGAGGCCCGATAATTCGTCCAACCGATGATGGGTGGCTCCCATCCGCCGCTAACTACCAGAACATCCTCGGCATAGTAGTTGTGCATGCGATCCGTATCGCCGATTTGCCAGGTGGCCAGCATTTCCGAGATTTGGGTTTCAAGTGTGGCCTCATCGGTCATGGGGAGGATGGGCGCGGATGTGGCGGGTTGCTTGTTCTGGTCCTTCTTGTTTTTTTGACCAAAGGTGGGCGCGGAGGCGATGGAGAGGCCTGCGGCAATCAGAAAAACAGCAGCCAAGCGCCAAAGCTTCATGGTGCGCGCGGGAATAGATTTCGACGGACCAAAGAATTCCGGTTTCATTGCTCCCCCTTCCAATGCGGTGAGAAAAAGATAACACGGATGAAAATTGCGGCGTGAGCTTCCATGGACGGAGTAGCGAACGCGGCAACATTCGCAACCGGAGTTTTGATGACCAAGACCCCGCCCCCCACAAAGTGCGGCGGGCTACGCATAAAGGCAGGACGGATTATTTTGCGCGGGACTGACTCAGCAGGTTGACGAACAAGCGGTAAGCGCCGGCGTTGCCCTCGGGCAGTTGGCGGAAAAACTCCAGCGCGGCATAAATGTAAACGCCCTTCCCGTAGCGAGTCCAAACCAGCGAACCGTTGAGATCCGCTTCCCCGGGATCGTGCATGCTGAGAACGGCCTGGTAGTGCGAATCGAAGCCGGACCACAAATAGTTAGCCCGCTCCTGCACCCAACCGTTGAAGTCGTCCGGTGTGATTTTGTTGGGGAAATTCAGCAGGGGCGAATCGGGGGCGAGGAAGCGCACATCGGAAGTTTCATCGGTGATGCGCAGCGTGCCGCCTTTCATTTCCGCCGGATAGGGCGTAATTGGCGTTTTCAGATTGTTCCAGAAGCCGTCGCGTTCATATTCCAGAATCAACGTGCCGCCGTTGCTGGCGTAATCAAGCAGGCGCTGATTGTTGGAAAGAACGTCGCCCCGCAACTCGTAAGCACGAATGCCGATGACAATAGCGTCGAAGCGATGCAGATCACCGAAGGTGAGCCCGGCGGGATCGAGCATCTCCACCTGGATCCCCAGCCGGCTGATGGCATCGGGAACGGCGTCAACATCCGCGGCCACGTAACCCACTCGCAGTTTTTCCGGGACGATGAGCGGAAATGCGTGCACCGGCGCGACGGCCGGCTCGCTCCATAAATAGGTGGGCAGCGAAGGAAGCGGCTCCAGCGAGGTGCGATACGTTTCGCCGCCCCGTTTCGCCCAGGCTTTCAGCTCAAAATTCCCGCGCGGCACTTTCGCAGGAACCGTCACCGCAAATCGCAGCAGCGCGTCGCCGCCCGCGGCGAGGTCCACCTGTTGGGGGGCGGTGACGCGCCAGCCGTCAGGCACATCCAGCCCGACGCTTATCTGCGCGGCACCGCTCGAGTAAGAATGCGCGCGCAAAAGGACGTCAATCGGAGCGTGCGCCGCCGAATTCGTCGCGGGATTTTCCGGCAAGATGAATTGATCCGGCTCGATGGTGAGCCCGACGGCGGGAACTACTCTCAGTGATTCCGTAATGGCGGTGGTCGGAGTGAAATGCTGCGCCATGACGTCGGTGTCTGCGTCGAACCCATAGCCGTCAATAGTTGCGTGGACGCGCGCCTGCACAATCGCGGGAGGAAACGGCAGCATCCAGTCGGCGGAAGTGTGTGGCGGCTGGGCGTTTGGTGGAAGGGTGACCTTGAATGTGGAAATTCCGGCCGGGTCAACGGCTGGGGCCTCGGCCTGCCATCCGGCGGGAAGGACCAGTGTAGGCGCGGCGAATTCGGCTCCCGTGATTCCTTCCCGATGGAGCGGCTCGGCTCTGACGGTGAAGGATTCGCCGGCGACCAGATTGCCACGATCGGCTTGCGCCAGAGTGCGGAGCCCGGTGGCGATCGTGAGCGCATGATCAATGCGCGCCCGCTCGCGGGCCAGTTCGTATTGGGCGCCGGCGGATTGACCTCCGCTGCGGGGGATTTGCGATTCCACGGCGGCCACAGAACGGCCCGCCGAGGCGAGTTCGTGAGCCGTGCGCGGCCAATCGAGTGCGAGCGCCGCGGCCCGCGCGCGCTGCAAGGCCTGATCGGTTTCAGCAAGACCAGGCCGCAGATTGTCCGCGAACGCCGGAAAGCGCGTGGCGAGTGAACCGAGCGGCTGCTCAATTTCGGAGCGGTCAATGGCTGCGCCGTCGGGACGCTGCACTGTGGCGGGACGCCGCAAGAATCCGGAGTTGGTGAAGGCCACCACTCCCTGCGAACGCTGGTTGGCAAATCCCTTGATGGCGATTTCAGCGTAGGATTCGCCCCAGATGGGTGAAATGTCATTCACGGGAAAAGTAAGAACGGATCCCTGTCCACGGCCCTGTTGCAGCAGGAGCCGTACATGCCAGGGTTTAATTCCTTGCGCGATTTGATCGGGATAGGCACTCGGGTCGCCGGCCGCCTCAACTGCCTTGGGCGTAAGGAATCCGGACGCCTGGTGATTGCCGTGGCCCTGCCGCACTCCGCCCCAACCATTGATCACCACGTCCGGGCGAAAAGTCCGAATCACCCGGACCATGTCGCTTTCCGCAACATCGCCCCAGATTTTCAGCGTCTCTTCCATCGTTTTGGAGAAGCCGAAATCGGGAGCACGCGTGAAAAAAAGTTTAGCGCCGTAAGTTTGTGCAGCCGCGAGCAACTCCGCGCTGCGGATCAAGCCAAGTTGCGGCGCCTGTTCAGGGCCGATGGCGTTTTGGCCGCCTTCCCCGCGGGTCAGTGTGAGCAGCGCGATATCATCATTCGCCCCGCGTGCCAGATAGGTAAGCAAGGTGGAGGCTTCGTCATCGGGATGGGCGGTGATGAAGAGCACGCGTGTGGCTACTCGCGCGCGATCGATAGCTTCAATGGCGTCAGGGAGGCTTTGACCATTCGGATCTTTCCCGGGCTTCTGCGCGGTGGCGAATTGCGCCGTCGAAAGCAGCGCGAAAATCACCGCGAGCGCGGTGGGAAAGCGTCTTGAAAAATCCAGGAAGTTTCGCTTCACGCGGTCACCTGCGGATTTGCCGCCGATTGGAAAGGCCACTCGCGCCGCAAGCGCGCCTGCACCAGGTAAACGATCGTTCCCGCGAGAATCACGAAAAGTCCCCCCAGAACAAAATTTCTGCCGGTTGCCACGAACAACGCCGCCCAGCCAACAATGGAGAGCAGTGCGGGCAACGGGTACAGCCACATCTTATAAGGGAGCCGCGAGGAAGGCCAACGGCGCCGAAGAATCATAACGCCCACGCCCTGCGAGATGAATTGGATGAGCACACGCATGGCCAGGATTCCTGTGATCACGGTCTCCAGGCGAAAAAGCATGCTGAATACCAGCGCCACTGCTCCCAGAAAAAGCAGTGAGACGTACGGAAATTTTTTTTCCGGATGCAGTCGCGCGAAAATCGGGAAAAAATTCCCGTCGCACGCGGCGGCATAAGGCACGCGTGAGTATCCCAGCAAGGCGGAAAACAGCGACGCGAACGCCACCCACAGGATCATCACCGTCACGCCCTGCGCCGCGCGCGCGCCGTAAATGCGCTCCATGAACGCGCTCACGATGAAATCCGATTTTGCCGCCTCGTGCCAGGGCAAAACGCCCAGCAGGCTGGTCTGCATCAGCAGATAAAGGGCGGCGATTCCGAAAATGGAGAGAAAAATTCCGCGCGGGATATTTTTTTCCGGATTACGGATTTCGCCGCCCAGATGACAAATGTTGTAGTAGCCCAGGTAACTGTAAATCGTTTTGATGGTGCCATGGCCCAGCCCGGCGAAAAACAGCCACGACCAACTGAACGCGCCCGGTGGATAGCTGAATGCAAGATGCGCGTTGAAATGGGTGGCCCCGCCGAAAATCACCCACACCATGGTGGCCATCACGCCGATCCACAGCAAGACAGAGATGCGGCCGATGGTGGTGATGCGGCGATAAAGAAGCATCACAAGAAGAACAACGAGCGCGCCGGAGACGAGCTTGCGCTCCACCGTGCTGAGCGGAACGAGATAAGTCAAGTACTGCGAGAAGCCGATGGCGCCCGAAGCAATCACTAGCGGCGCTTGGATCAGCGTCTGCCAAATGAAAAGGAATGAGAACAGGCGCCCCCAGCGGCCCGGCCCGTAGGCTTCGCGCAAAAAAATGTAGCTGCCGCCGGCCTGGGGCATGGCCGCGCCCAGCTCGGCCCACACGCAGCCATCCACCATGGCCAGCCCCGCCCCCACCACCCAGGCGAGCAAGCTTTGCGGGCCGCCCATGGATTGAATCACCAGCGGCGCCACGATGAATGGGCCAATGCCCACCATGTCAATCATGTTGAGCGCGGTGGCGGGGAGCAGGCCCAGCCCGCGCTCAAGCAATTGATTGGGCGATTGGCCCGGCGCCTGGCCGGAATTTGTGGAGTTGCTATTGGCGCGGTCGCTCACTGGCGGCGTCTTCTCCCGCAAAAATGAGTGGGTAGCATAGCACCGCCGCTTGGATTTTGACCCGCGGCGAAAGTAGGGTGATGTGTGGGGTGACGGGACACATCGCTTCAGATTAGAGTTATTGCCGCGCGATGGCGAATCCGGCTAGCCTCGTCCTTACGAAGCGAATTGTCCACTCAGGAATATTTGTTTTCATATTAGCCCTGACCGCATTCGCTTGCGGCGCTGCGCCTGCCTTCGCTCAAACCTCCTCAGCGCCCCTAACCCTACCCAAAGAAACCACCGAAGGCCTTGAGGCATTGTTCTCCGGCGATCCCGACGCCGCGATTGAAATTTTTCATCGGGTGGAAACTTCGCAACCAAATTCACCTCTGGGATTTTTGCTCGAGGCCGAAGCGCGCTGGTGGAAGCTCTATTGCGGTGCGCTGGAGTTTAAATGGGGTCATCTGGATGCCTGGCACCGAGGCGAACTGGCGGAAGACGCCGCTTTTCTGCGGCTCGCGGATAAGGCCGTGGCGCTGGCCGAATCGCAGCTGAAGCAAAAGGAAACCGCGGAGATGCATCTCTACGCGGGAATGGGATATGCGGATCGAGCCAGGTTGATGGGACTCCGCAATGAACGCCGCGCCACCGCGCGTGCAGGAGTTGCGGCCCGCGCTCAACTGCTGCGCGCGAAGGAAATGGATCCGCAGCTGGCCGACGCCGATACGGGCCTGGGCCTTTACAACTATTATGTGGACACGCTTTCGGCCATCGCCAAAATCTTGCGCGTCTTTATGGGCATTCCGGGCGGGAGCAAGGCGGACGGAATTAAGCAACTTGAAAATGCCGAAGATCACGCGCAACTGACTGCCGTGGAAGCGCGTTTCTACTTGTCGAAAAATCTGCGCAGCTACGACCTGCAATATGAGCGCGCCATCACGGTTATGGAGCCGCTCGCCACGCGCTATCCGAAGAACGCAATTTTTCAGTTGATGCTCGGCAATTTGAACGCGCTGCTGAACCGCAAGGAAAAGGCCGCGGCTTACTACCACTCCGCCGAAACTATTTCCGCCGGAATGCCAGCGTCGGATCCTGCATGCAAAGCGCGAATCGCGGCCCTCGCGAAGGAAGGTTTATCAAAATTGAATGCGGATTCGCACTGAGATCAGCTAGCGAGTGAGCCCGCTTAACCGGTCCGGCAGCAAATACGCAAGCGCGGTGCCGATCACCAACCCGACCACGTAGCCGTAGGGGACGCCGAAGCAAAGCAGGCCCACGAGGATGACGAGCGCGAAGTCGCCGGGCTTGCCCATGGTGTCGCGGACGAGCTTCATGAGGGCGAGCGCCTCAAACAAAAGGATGACGCCGAGAATCGGAAGGGGGAATAGTTTCACCGCAGATGCAAAGCCTCCACTGAAGAAAAGTCCCAGCGAAAGATAAATCATTCCGTAAGTGATCACCGACCCGCCCGTACGCCCGCCGAAAGCATAGTGGCCGGCGATGCCGCCCGAGCCGTGGCAGGTGGGCACGCCGGAAAAAAATGGATTGACCAGGTTCATCAGCGAATAGGTCATGCTGATTTTTTTCACCGAAACGTGGCGTTCGGGAAAAAGGTCTTCGGCCAACTGCCGCGTGGCCAGAATCGAATTGCCCAGCGAAAGGGGAATTTGGGGCAGCGTCAGCAGGAAGAATCCCGTCACGATGTCCGCCCACACAGGCACATGAAATTGCGGCAGGCGCACGCCAAATCCGTGGCTGGGCAGAGACACGCCGCCAAACTTGAAGATCACCGCGTAGACAATCCCCAGCGCAATTACAAAGAGTGCCGGGGGAAAGCGGCGATTGCCGAGGAGCAGAATGGTCAACAGGAATGCGGCGGCGGCCAACACAAATCCCCAGCGCCCGTCGGCGGGCACGTAATCTTTCAATGAAAGGTAGGCGAGCTGCATTCCCAGGCCGAACTGAATTCCCCGCACCACAACTTTGGGCACCGCGCGCGCCAGCCAGTCAATCAAGCCGGTCACAGTGAACAAAAGCATCAGGACGCCGATGGTCAGCCCCGCAGCGTACAGAATGTTTCCGCTCAGCTTCTGCGCGATCACAATTATCGCCATGGCCTTCAGCGGCTGCGCGGGCATGGGCATGCCGTAAAGGAGCCCGGTGAAGAGCTGCATTGCGCCGAACATGATCAGGACACTCGCGACGTCCAGCTTCGCGGCCAGAATCATGCCGACAATGAGCGGAAAGTCGGTGCCGATGTCGCCGAACGCGCCGGAAAACTCGTTGCGGTCGAACCGCGCGCGCGCGCGAAACCAATGGATGAATCCGGATGCCAACGCTTCGCCTCCGAAGGGACGATATCATACGATTTATTTCGACTTTTCGTAACGGATTTGTGCGGCTTGCCGGGCGGGCGGTACGCAACAATTCAAATTGAGCCTACTTGATCGCCGCTTCGGACTGCTCAAACGCGTGGTAGGAAGACCGCACCAGTGGACCGGACTCAACATGCTTGAAGCCCAACTGCTCGCCGATGATTTTATATTCGGCGAATTCGTCCGGATGGACGTAGCGCACAATCGGCAAATGCTCGCGCGTGGGCTGCAGGTATTGGCCGAGCGTGAGAATGTCGGTGCCCTGCGCGGCGAGATCGGCCATCGCAGACACTACTTCATCTTTCGTTTCGCCCAGGCCCAGCATCATTCCGGTTTTCGCGGGGATTTCCGGCGCAAATTCCTTAGAGCGGCGCAGCAATTCGAGTGAGCGCTCATACATGGCGCCCTTGCGCACCTGCCGGTAGAGCCGAGGAACCGTTTCAGTGTTGTGGTTGAGCACGTCGGGCCTCGCGCTCAAAACGGTTTCAAGCGCCCACCACTCGCCGCGAAAATCGGGGATCAGCACCTCGACTTTGCATCCCGGAACGCGGCGGCGGATTTCGGAAATGGTGCGCGCGAAAATCGCGGCGCCGCCGTCGGGATGATCGTCGCGGTTCACCGAGGTGACCACGGCGTAGCGCAGTCCCATCTTCGCAACGGCCTCGGCCACGCGCTCAGGCTCGTCTTCTTCCGGAGGACCCAGCGGCTTGCCCGAGGGCACCGAGCAGAATCCGCAGGCGCGCGTGCAGATGTTGCCCAGGATCATGAACGTGGCGGTGCGATGGTCCCAGCACTCGCCCATGTTGGGGCAGCGCGCGCTTTCGCACACGGTGTGCAGCCCCAGTGTGCGCATGATGCCCTTCAGGTCCTGATAGTTTTGCCCGCCGAAAAACTTCACTTTCAGCCAGTCCGGGCGAGGGTGCGCGTCAGGCGGTGGCACAGGCATCCCAGCGCCGCTGGGCGAGGACAAAATGTTAAATGGCGAGGCCATTATGACTTTCCGAAGATTCAATCTTACGCCGCGGCAACTAACGTGACAAGCGAGCCTGAGAGCTCGGGTCAACCCGTGTCCCAATTTAGTGTCACTCTTCAATGCGGCGCGGCTGATGACGATGCGCGTCTTGCGTCATCCCTTAAGACTGGTAGGTTCTCATTTGTCTTGCCGTGTTTCAATTGATACCTAGATATCCGCATACTTATTGTATTTAGCAGTAATCATTCCTCGCATTGGAGCCCAATTCTCGTTATAGTCTAAGGGTCTGATTTGTTCTTCATCCACGGAATCCACCGGATATTCAATCTTGACAGTGAGGCGAATAAAAAGCGAATATACCACAGCTCAATGCGCAGCCAGCCCCAATTCGACGAGATCGGAGCCTGGTCGGAACTGAAGCTCGAGATACTCAAGAAATACGCGGTGGCCTATTCCACAATCCTTTCCGCCCAAACCAATGTCACATTCTTCCATGTATATATCGACGCCTTTGCTGGATCCGGGCAGCACATATCTAGAGCCAAAAGAGAGCTTGTGTCCGGAAGTCCGCTTAATGCGCTTGATGTCGAGCCTCGGTTTCGAGAGTTTCATCTTGTAGACATTGCTTCTGAAAAGATCGACAACTTGCGTGAGCTGATCGGCCCACGAAAAGATGTTTTCCTATATCAAGGTGACTGCAACGAAATCCTTCTCAAGGATGTCTTCCCGACTGTTCGATATGACCAGTATCGGCGCGGGTTATGCATACTCGATCCTTATGGACTCCACCTCGACTGGAATGTAATCTCAACGGCTGGCCACATGAGGAGTTTGGATGTTTTCTTGAACTTTCCAGTCCAAGATATGAATCGCAATGTTTTTTGGCGCAATCCCGAAGGTGTTGATCAATCGCAAATTCGGCGAATGAATCTCTTTTGGGGTGATGAATCTTGGAGGAAAATCGCATACGAAACGAAATGGAATCTTTTTGGACAGCCTGAGAAGGAACCAAATGAAGTCATTGCCGAGGCGTATCGCCAAAGGCTGAAGGAAGTCGCCGGTTTCGCCTATGTTCCAGAACCGCTGCCGATGGAAAACTCAAAAGGTGCAATCGTTTATTATCTTTTCTTCGCTTCTCAGAACAAGGCCGCTGAAAAAATTGCGAGACAGATTTTTGATAAATCTCGGAAACGCAGGAGCTAATCATGTCTCTAGACTCCACAATTGAATGGACAGACGCCACTTGGAACCCAGTCCGAGGATGCACAAAGATCAGCCCTGGCTGCAAGCATTGTTATGCGGAAACATTTGCCGAACGCTTTCGCGGCGTGAAGGGGCATCCCTACGAGCAGGGATTCGATCTGCGGTTGGTACCGGAAAAGGTAGCCGAACCCCTGCGCTGGCGCACGCCAAAGATGATCTTTGTTAATTCGATGAGCGATCTGTTTCACGATGCCGTTCCGGACGATTACATCGAAGCGGTCGCGAAAGTAATGGTCGCGGCAAACTGGCACACCTACCAAGTCCTGACCAAGCGCTCAGAGCGCTTGCGGCAACTCTTGAACTCGAGGCTCAAGTTTGCGGCCGAGCAACCCCATATTTGGTGGGGAGTCAGCGTCGAAGATCGAACATTTGGTGTCCCACGAATCGCGGATTTGCAAGCGACTGATGCTGCGGTACGGTTTCTATCCATTGAGCCGCTTTTGGAGGACATAGGAAAATTGAATCTGACCGGAATCAATTGGGTGATTGTGGGCGGTGAGAGCGGTCCAGGCGCCCGGCCGATGGAGAAGGAATGGGTGCTCTCGCTGAAAAACCAGTGCCTTGACGCGAGCGTCCCCTTCTTCTTCAAGCAATGGGGCGGAGTCCGAAAATCCGCCACGGGCAGAAAATTGAATGGACGCACGTACGACGAATTCCCACCGCGCGCCAATCATTCCATTCTTCCCACAAAGGAGTGCCTCTCACTAGCAGCGAACATTGAAGCGTCCTTGAAGATCGCTCACCTCGAGACGTGCTTCGCCTAACGCTCAAGCGAAAATCCTCGGCACCGCAAAAAACACTCTTGACACAGCCTATAACTCTTTGATAATATACGTTGCAGACTGTGACGAGCGTTTCGAATAGTCCTCTCGAAACTTTTCTCCTCATGTGCTGCAAATCATTGGAATTGCCAATGAATTCAGCGATCTGTTGACCTGAAGTAAAACGAAGGAAAAAGACCAAAATGGGACTGATTGACGCAGCCATTTTCACAAGAGCCGCCAAATCGGCCGGAATAGTAACTACTTGTGTAACACTTAAATCCTTTGGAATCCGCACTTACGAGAGGGGGTCCAACGCGATGAAAACATTCGACTTTAACCCGCGCAGTTGCAACACATACGCCGGTCGCGCCTGTAACCCCTGTATTAGCAATACATACGAAAAACATGGGGGGGTGGGGGTCTCACGACGGATAAATCTTAAGGAAGTGCCTTAAGGATTGAAGTTCGGAATGGGAATTTGGTGCTTAGTAGCGTTGGCATTCCTTCCTGCGCGATTTGGCATGTAGGTTGAAAAACCACTGTAAGGACGTCAGGCAAGGGCTCACAGGCAAGAGCGTCGGTGCTACGGGCGGCGAAATTCGGCGGACGACCTGAACTGAAAGGTCGCCCCTACCAAAGATCAGAGCGGTACAGGGAATTGAAAGGGGAGAGAGAAAGTCCTGCGACCCGGGTTAGACCAGCGGGGAAGGTGCGGATGTGGCGACGCACCAAACGGGGCACAATGTTGTGTGATTACCACAGGTTGGGCATTCAACCGAATTTATGTCCCGTAAGTAACTGAAAATGAAGACTCTCTAATTCTGGATTGCGGGCATGAAACTGCTACTATCATTCCCTCACATGCCGAATCAAACTACCATTGGGGCTGCTGTCGAAACTGAAGGCATTGGTCTGCACACGGGAGTGCATTGCCGCATGCGATTTACTCCTGCGCCTGTCGACACGGGCATCGTGTTCCGCCGCACCGACCTGGACAATTTCCGGATCGAGGCGCACGGGCGAAATGTGGCGCGCGTCAGCTACGCGACCAGCCTGATGAAAAAGGGCGTGTGGCTTTCCACCACCGAGCACGTGCTGGCGGCCATCTATTCCTGCGGGATCGACAATATTTTCATTGATGTGGATGCGCTGGAGTTGCCGATCCTGGACGGTTCGGCCAAGCCCTTCCTGGACATGATTGACTATGCGGGAATCGTGAAGCTGCGGCGCCGCCGGCGCTACCTGAAAGTGCTGAAACACGTGGAAGTGAGCGAGGGAGATCGCCGCATCGGAATTTATCCCGCGGACGAATTGCGCATCGGCGTGTTTGTGGAGTTTGAGCACCCGCTGGTTCGCCAACAACGAGTGAACCTGGTGGTGAACCGCGAGAGTTTTGCGAAGCTGCTTTCCACCGCGCGAACATTCTGCTTCCTGGAGGATGTGGACCGGTTGCGCGCGGCGGGTCTGGCACGCGGGGGTTCGCTGGAGAATGCGATTGTGCTGACGCGCGACGGCGTGATGAATGGGCCGCTGCGGACGCCCGACGAGTTTGTCCGCCACAAAGCGCTGGACCTTGTTGGTGACCTGGCGCTGCTCGGACGTCCGCTGCTGGGCCGCGTGGAAGCGCACAAAGCCGGTCACGCGCTGCACACGCAGCTAGTCTCAAAATTGCTTTTGAACCCGTCTTTGTGGATGGAGACTAGCTCGCCTGAATTGGAACCCGATACAGTCGCGCACCAACCAGCATTGAAGCGAAGCATTTCCGCACACGCCGCCGATTAGTCAGGTTCTTTCCTCGCTGGTCCTCTTGGCATTGAGTTTCGTTCCAAATAAGTCAGCGAACTTTGGCTACGGCATGTGAATTTGGGATACGGATCCTTCGGGCATCCTGGTCGGATGCCCTCAGGATGACAACGTTGCTCGTGGATCGGAGTAGAAACCTTTTCGGAGTGGAAAGGTTTGAAGTCCGGTTCATTCATTGGCCTAAGTGAAAGGTCACGGTGAAATACGTAATCACTTCGACTGGCTGGCCGTTGAGGAGCGTTGGGCGGAAACGCCATTGGAGCACCGCTTCGCGCGCGGCCTGCGCCAGTATTGGGTTTCCGCTGACGAGCTCGAGCTGTTGTACGGTGCCGTCGCGAGCGATGATGGCGCGCAGTTCGACGACGCCTTCCAGATGGATCTGCCTGGCGATTGTGGGATAGACCGGCTCGATGCGGCGAATCAGCGAGGCGAGAACAACTCCCTGGCTTACGACAACCGGCGCTTTGGAAACAGGCGCAGAAGTAATTGGAGTTGGAGGCAGCGGCGTGTTGGACTTTGCGCCGGGGATATCGATGAGACCGGGGATCCCGAGTCCACTCGCGTCGCTGCCAGAGCCGAGAACGTACGGTTTGGTGTCGCTGAAGTTCTGCGGCTGATCTGGAGTGTTTGAAGTCCTCGTGCGATTGTTCGTTGGCGGATGAAACTGGATTCCAGTTGTGATTACGCGAAAAACGCGGCCGTGCGGCGGAACATTTTGCGGTTGGGCGAGCGGCCGATTCGTTTGCGGCATTCCTCCGTAAGGGGGAATGACGATGGTGGGCTTGGCGATGAGTCGGCTGCCGGTGGTAAACAGCGGATAGATGATTAGCGCGGCGATGGCGCAGAACTGAACGATCGCGGATGCGCCAAGCGCTTTGCGGCGTCCGCGACCGAAACGCGCAGAAGCAGTGGGATTGTCATCCACCAGGCAATCTGTTAGTGGCGCGAGAGGACGAGCGGCGTTCTGCGGCGCATTCGGTTGAGCGGTACCTGCGTTTGCCGCGTTCAGTTTCGATGGATCGGCAGAGGTTGCCTGTGAAGCGCGCATGGACATATCTCCTTTTTCTCCGGCGCTGCTGAATTTCTTCGCCGGAGATTTTCTGGGATTTGGATTGGCGCGCCTTAATTCAGTTGGACACCGTGCTTGCGTGGAAGTTCCCTCGTGGGGGCGAAGGAATCAGACTGTTATTCGTCAAAGCGAAAAGAGCTGTAAATTTTCGCGCTTTCCGGCCAAATCCGGCATTTCGCCCGAAATAGGGCTGATTCAAGACTGTGCAAAATTGCACTAAAAATTAACTGGACAACAAATACCCTCTCGTGATAAATAATTCCCCGCAAAGAACTTAGCTTGCGTTAGGGACGTTTTCCGCTCAGGAAATAGCATCCTTCCAGCCAGCTGTGCATCTAAGCATTTGGGGGATTTTCCAAGTCGCGAAAGGGTTAGGTACTAGTACCATGAACCGTCAATCAGTTGAGACTGTAGGTGTGCGAGTGACCGGTTGGGCCGCTTTGAACCGCGACCCGGAGGAAGATTTGGTGGATTTCACCTGTCCTCATTGCGGTATGGAAGGCACCAAGAATGCCCGCCGGGAGCGCTCGCTTTACCGCTTCACCGACGGCTTCCTGCAGGATCTGCAGGGAGAAGTTACGGTCTGCCGGGGCTGCAAGCGCTCGTTCCGTGTGGTCCCGATCGTGATGCTTCACGACCAGGACGAAAAAAAGCGCTTTGAAGCGGTGTTCGCGGAAGACCTGACGACCGCCACAACTTAATTCATCACTGGCTTAATTACAAAAGGCCGCTCCCTGTTTTGGGGAGCGGCCTTTATTTTTTATAAGTTGGGCGTTTATTGATCAGCGGCGATCGCGGTAATGAGAGCATCGGTCGCGGAGCTTGTCCAACTCGCGACGTTCGTGATCGGCCTGACGGCTGTAGTAGCCATGGCGATTGATGGCGCGATCAAGCTCTCTCTCCTCGTTGTGGATTTTGCGGTAACAGGCGTCGTCGCGATCCCTGTCGCTTGCCTGCGCTGCGCCTGCACCCCCGAACATCACCAAGGCCCCCAGAATCGTGGCTAAGAACTTTAGTTTCCAGCTCATGACGGCCTCCTTTGCAACGAGGATTGCCCGGGTTGGGTGGGGTCGATTCGTTGTCATGGAGTTGGACGCGGGATGCGGGCGGCCGGTTGCCATGATTTGTAAGTGCATGCTTACATTGGAGATGTAGTCGAAACAATTCCCGTGTGTGCAGCGCGGCTGCGGGCACTCTTCGAGTCCCCCTGCGCCGGCAGGGACGCTCCCAGTGTATGTCTCCAGCTCACACCCCCTTGCTTTGACGCGGCTCCCGGCACAGAATAACTCGTCCCCGCGCGGAGGCGGATGCATGGCAGACCGCATTAAAATTGAGATTTACGGGCAGACTTATTACATGCAGGGCGATCTGGACGCGGCGTACGTGGAAGATTTGGCGAAGTACGTGGACGAGAAGATGCGCGAAGTCGCCGAAGCCACGCACACGGTGGAATCCATGCGCGTGGCTGTCCTGGCGGCATTGGCTATCGCCGATGAGTTGCACGCGGTGCGCAGGAACCAGCGGGACAATCAAGGAGCGCTTCGCGACCGAGCGGAGCGCGCTCTTACCCTGGTTGAGCGGGCGCTGAAACAGACGGCCTGATTGCCTGTTAACCGCGTGTCTGCAATAGTTTCCGCAACGGCTTCCGCAGGTGGCGCGTCTGAAGTACACTAGGGGAGCTGCTTTTCGAGCTGCTCCCGACGGCAGTAGCAATATATGGCACGGAATCGTACATCCCGGGTTCTGGCAGTTACAACCGTCCTGGCCGCGGTGCTGCTTGTTACCGCACTGGTTGGCGGGAGTGTCTGGCACAACCACAACGGATCATCCGACGCGAATTGCCAGATTTGCCATTTGAGCCACCAGACAGCTGCTCCGGAACTGGCGACCAATCAGATCTTCGCTCCGGTAACTGTGGGCACCACGTCTTTGCCGGTTGATTCCATCCGCATTGCAGTTCCTTCCCTATTACTCAACATCTCTCGCGCGCCGCCTGCGGCGTAATTCCCCCGACGCGGCTATTCGCTTGGGCGGATCTTCGCAGTATTTCCAGAGCAAAGGCGTGCAGGGCTGAAAGTTTTTCCGGGTGTGAGTAACTATTCCGCCTGAAATACCTGCCGCCAGACCCCAAGTTTCCCGATTGAATTTCTGGATGGAGGAGTTGAGTCGCCATGAGTTTCGTGCTTGTGCCAATCAAAACTATCGTAATCGGCCTTGCGCCGATGACGGTCGGCGCGGCGCGCGCGTTATCGCGTAGGGGTCGCGGCACGAGGCGAGTCATCGCCGTTTTTGCCCTCTCCATGGCCATCGCAGGGACGCCGCCGGTGTCCGCGCAAACTTCTTCGGCGCCTGTGCGCATCACACTCGATCGAGCGATTGAGCTGGCGCTGCAAAATAACCCCACGCTAAAGGCAGACCGCACGCTCATCGCCCAGAGCCAAGCTCAGGAAATCACGGCCAACCTGCGGCCCAACCCCACGCTCAATGGCGACATGCAGTTTGTGCCGTTCTTCAGCCCCAGCAATTTCACTTCGACCTATCTGGATAACGGCGTGCAGTTCGATGCGGGAATCGGCTATCTGTTTGAGCGCGGAAGAAAGCGGCAGAATCGCTTTCAATCGGCGAAAGATCAGACTTCGGTGACCGAAGCACAAGTGAAGGACACCGAGCGGACCCTGGCCTTCAGTGTCGCGCAGCAATTCGTCGCCGTGCTGCTGGCCCAGTCAACGATCGAACTCGCGGAACAGGACCTGAAGAGCTTCCAACAAACGGTGGACATCGGGCAGGCGCAATACAAGGCCGGGGCAATCAGCGAAGGCGATTTCCTGAAGATCCGGCTGCAAATGCTGCAATTCCAGAGCGACATCGCCGCGGCGAAGCTGGCCAAGGTGCAGGCGCTGGCTTCGCTGCATCAACTGCTGGGATTCGCGGCGGTGCCTGATAATTTTGATGTAGAAGGCGAGCTGACCTACCAAGCGGTGCACTCCGGACTTGATGACCTGAAATTGCAGGCGCTGAAAACGCGGACGGACTTGCTGGCCGCGCAGCGCAGCGTCACGGCAGCGCAGAGCGCGGAAAAGCTGGCGGAAGCAAACGGAAAATTTGACGTGACCGCGAGCGTGAATTACACGCATGTGGCGGCGATCAGCTCGCTTTCATTTTTTGCCAATATGCCGCTGCAGTTTTTCAACCGCAACCAGGGCGAAATCGCGCGGACAAAATCCGTAATCACGCAATCGCAGCTGCAAGCCACCGCGGCCTCCGAGCAGGTGATTTCGGACGTAGTGAATGCGTACGAAGGACTGCGCACGAACGACCAGATCATCCAGCTCTATCAAGGCGGCTATTTGAAGGACTCGAAGGACTCGCGGGATATCAGCGAGTACGCGTATCGGCGCGGCGCGGCGAGCCTGCTGGATTTTCTGGATGCGGAGCGCACCTACCGCGCGACTGAATTGGCGTACCGCCAGACGTTGGCCAGCTACATGGCGGCGCTGGAACAATTGCGAGAGGCCGTGGGAACGAGGAGTTTGCCATGAAGAATTTTCATTTCCTTAGAATTTCAGCACCGGCGCGGGCACTTCCCGGAGCATTGCTCGTGGTCGCGCTGCTCGCGGGCTGCAATTCCGGGCCGGGCGAGTCGGTGTCGAAGATGACCTCTTACACCAGCCAGGAATCGCAGAAAGAGGAAGCACAACTTTTCACTGTCCCACAGGAGCAGATGTCCCACGTGCAGGTGGTGCCGGTAGAGAAAACAAAGCTGGCTCGTGTGCTGCGGATGACCGGCGCGGTGACCTACAACCTGTTCAAGACCACGCCCGTGTTCACGGCGGTAAGCGGCCCGGTGCACGAAATCCTGGCGGCGCCCGGAGAAATTGTGAAGAAGGGTCAGCCGCTGCTGACTGTGAATAGCCCTGATTATTCGATGCTTCGTTCGGCATACATCAAGGCCCGCGAGGCTTTCCAATTGGCCGATAAAAACTACATTCGCTCGAAAGATCTTCTCGATCACCACGCCATTGCCGAGCGCGACCTGGAACAAGCGGAATCGGATCGCGCACAGGCGCAGGCCGATTTGCAGTCGAGCGAAGCGGGACTGCGCGTGCTCGGCGTGGCCGATCCGGAGGCGCTGGTGAAAGGCCCGGCATCGTTTCAAGTGCCCCTGCTGGCCCCCGTAGGCGGCATGATCACCGACAGACTGGTGGGGCCGGGGCAATTGCTTGCGGCGGGCACCACACAATGCTTCACGATTTCAGACATGAGCACAGTGTGGGTGCTGTTGAATGTTTACCAGAACGATTTGGGGGCGGTCCGCGTCGGCGATTCTGTGGATATCACCACGGACAGCTATCCCGAAGTTTTCCACGGACGAGTTTCGTACGTCGCTGCGGCAGTGGACCCCACGACACGAACACTTCAGGCGCGAATCGTAACGGAAAATCCGGGCGAAAAACTGAAAAACAACATGTACGTCACCGCCACGGTGCGCGCCGGGGTGATTGACGGCGCGCTGTTGGTGCCCGATGCGGCGGTGCTGCGCGACACGGAAAACCAGCCGTTCGTTTATGTGCAGACCGAATCGAACAAGTTTGCGCGCCAACTAGTCACGCTCGGAGAGAGCCAGGGCGGCCACACGCAAATCACCGCCGGTTTGAAAGGCGGCGAGCACGTGGTGGGTGACGGCAGCCTGTTCCTGCAATTCAAGAATTCGCTGCAGCACTGAGCGCGGGGGAAATTGGAATGATTCACCGGATCGTACAATTCGCGCTTCGCCAGCGCTTCCTGGTGCTGATGGTGATGGTGATCGTCATCATCGCCGGTGCCATTTCCTTCCAGCGCATGCCCGTGGACGCCTACCCGGATCTTTCACCGCCGCAAGTAGAGCTGATCACGCAATGGCAGGGGCATGCTGCCGAAGAAGTGGAGCGGTTGACCACGCTGCCGCTCGAGCTGGCCATGAACGGTACGCCGAACCTGGTGTACATGCGCTCGATTTCGCTTTATGGATTGAGCGACATCATCATCACATTTACGGAAGGCACCGATCCGTATTTCGCGAGGAACGTTGTTTTCCAGCGTATCGCGGACGCGTCGCTTCCGACCGGAGTCGCGCCCAGCATGGCGCCACTGTTCAGCCCGAGCGGGCTGGTCTACCGTTATGTGTTGGAAAGTCCTGACCGCTCTCCACAAGAGTTGAAGACGTTTGAGGATTGGGTGGTGGAGCGGGCCTACCGCTCCGTGCCCGGCGTGGCCGACGATTCCGGCTTCGGCGGCACCGTGATGCAGTATCAGGTGCTGCTGGACCCGGCGCGGCTTTACAACTACCACATCCCCGTTGTGCAGGTGATCAACGCGCTTTCCGCGAACAACGCCAACACCGGTGGCGGATTTTATTCGCAGGGCGGGCAATTTTATTACGTGCGCGGGCTCGGTCTGCTGAAGAGCGTGGATGATATTGGGCAGGTGGTGGTGGGAAGCTCAAACGGCGCGCCGGTGCGGATCAAGGATGTGGGCCACGTGGAGATAGGCCACGCGCCGCGGCTGGGTGAATTCGGCTTTATGAAGACGGATGACGCGGTGGAAGGCGTCATTCTGATGCGGCGCGGCGAGCAAACGCAGGTTGTTCTGCAGGGAGTGGAGAAGAAAACCGAGGAGCTCAATCACGGAGTTCTTCCGCCCGACGTGAAAGTGCGTCCGTATTACGATCGCAGCGACCTAGTACGGATTACCACCGACACAGTGGAAGGCAACCTGTTGCGCGGGATGGCGCTGGTGCTGCTCGTACTCATTTTTTTCCTGGTGAGCGTGCGCGCAGCGGTGATTACCGCCCTGACGATTCCGCTGGCGCTGCTGTTCGCGTTTATTTTTCTCCACGCTACGGGTGAAGCGGCGAACCTGCTGAGCATCGGCGCGATTGATTTCGGGATCATCATAGACGGCACCATCGTGATGGTTGAAAACATCTTTCGCGAGCTGAGCGAGCGCGAGGGACAAGACTACAGGCTCCATGATGTGATCCTGGCGGCGGCGCGCGACGTGGACCGCCCCATCTTCTATTCCGTTGCGGTAATCATTGCCGGATATCTGCCGATTTACGCCCTCACAGGACCGGCCGGAAAACTTTTCCATCCTATGGCGGATACGATGGGGTTCGCGCTGCTCGGCGCGCTGGTTTTAACGCTCACCTTTGTGCCAGTGCTGGCCTCTTACTGGTTCAAGAACGGCGTGAAGGAAAAGCGCAATCCTGTATTTGAATGGATCCGCGACTTTTACGCAGGACTGCTGGACTGGTGCCTGAATCATGGCAAGACCACGATGCTGGCCGCGACGGTGATCTTCGGCTCGGTCCTGCTGCTGGTCCCCTATATCGGGGGAGAATTTCTGCCACACCTGGATGAAGGGGCGTTGTGGGTGCGGGCGACGATGCCGTACACGATTTCGTTTGAAGAGGCGAGCTTGTTCGCGCCCAAGATACGCGATTTGCTGAGGACTTATCCGCAGGTAACCATCGTAGCGTCGGAATTGGGCCGACCCGATGACGGCACGGACCACACGGGATTTTTCAACTGCGAGTTCTACGTGGGACTGAAGCCGTATAGCGACGGTACCTGGGCCGCTAGCCCGTTCCATGACAAGGAAGCGCTGACCACGGACATCCAGAAACACCTCGAAGCGTATCCGGGAGTGATTTTCAATTACACGCAGCCCGCTGAGGACGCGGTGGATGAAGCGCTGACGGGATTGAAGAGCGCGCTGGCGGTAAAAATTTTCGGCTCCGACTTGAATGTGCTGGAGCAAAAAGCGGTCCAGGTGAAGCGCGTGCTCGACCAGACGCCGGGTTTCAAGGAATTGACGGTGGTGAGAGAGCTGGGGCAACCCAGCTTGATTGTGGGTGTGAACCGCGAGGAGCTTGCGCGCTACGGAGTGAATGTGGCGGATGTGGAAGCGGTGGTGCAGGCCGCGGTGGGCGGGCAGGCGGCGACGCAGGTCATTCAGGGCGAGAAGGTGTTTGATTTGGTGGTGCGCATGGAGCCGCAGTTCCGATCGAACGCGCACGAGATTCGCGAGCTGCTGGTGCCCACGCCGGCCGGGCAACAAGTGCCGCTTTCCGAGCTGGCAAACATCCGCGAGGAAACTGGGGCGTCATTCATTTATCGCGAGAACAATTCACGCTATATCGGCGTGCAATTCTCCGTGGAAGGGCGC
>Ga0209167_10000123_pt1 | contig 75115 bp, 67 predicted proteins | sample Coa_R1_9_FD_187154 | JGI IMG/M metagenome (GOLD analysis project Ga0209167, IMG submission 187154) | Surface soil microbial communities from Centralia Pennsylvania, which are recovering from an underground coalmine fire - Coalmine... | ecosystem: Environmental > Terrestrial > Soil >... | reverse complement strand
GAGCCAGAGACCGGCTGCGACCAAGTGCAGGAAGTCGGCGGCAAGATGGATGCTTCTTTCGAAACCCAGACCCTCGGCACCATGCCCGGCAAAGGCCAGTGAACCAAGGTAGCTAGCCGCCAGCAGCACGCCCGCAAAGGCTTGCCAGGTGGCCGCGCCTGCCCGTCGCGGTAGCAAAAATGCTGCCAGCAGAACGCCGAACAAAAGCCGCATCTCCCAGGCGAAGCCAAATTGCGTGCGCGAAAGAACGGTCCAGATTGTGCCGTCGGCGATGACTTCGCCGATCGGTTTGCCGACGATCCGCGCGGACACTAGGCACAACCATGCAAGGGCCGACGCGAGCGACAAGATGAGGTTGCTCCATAAAATCCTACGAGTGAGGCTTCCGAAGCTGGCCGCGGTCCCCGTGAACTGCAAGCTCGCCCGTAGCACCGGCGATGCAATGAACAATTCGAAAAAGACGATGCCCGCGACGATCACCGACGAAACGAAGTGAATATCCCGCACGGCCATCAGCGGATTGATCAACAAGATGTCCTCCGCGTCGAGGCAAACCGGGTGCGGCGTGACCGATCCCTAGGGGCCGGCCGGCCTGGCACCAGGCTGTACCGTTTCAGTTGTACTGGTCTCACTGGCCGACATGAAAGGTGAAGCTGCCCTCGGTCGTATGGGTGTCGACCGAAAGCACCTGCCAGCGAACCCTGTAGGTCCCTGGCGGCAGTGGCTTCAGGCCAACACGCATGGTGCTTGCGCTGATGCTTGGCTTGCCGAGATCGACGCGCGCGCCGTTGGCGTCGCTCACCTCGACAGAACTGAATGCCGGTTCCAGATTCTGCGTATAGGTTAGTACGACTTCCCGGGGCGCGGCGGGCACGGAGCTTCCGACGCGCGGTTGCGCGTGGTCGAGAAGGGCGTGAGCCTGCGCGGCGGTGCCGGCGATAACCGCAAGCAGGGCTGCTGTCGCAATAGTTAGAATACGCATGATATCGCCTCAAAAAGTCAGTTTGCGAGAAGGGGTTGATGTTCCCCCGAACAGCGGCTGTCCTACCGTCGTCGGGAACATGTCATCGAGATAAAGATGCAGTTGGCCGAGAACGCCGACCCCGCTTCCGCTTTCGCGGTTGATCGGGATCATGGCTTCCAAACCCATCTGGAGATGGCTTCCGACCCAGATCAAGCCGGGGTTAACGGTCCCGGTCGTGGTGTAGGGGTTGCCGAAATTGTTGGCGACTGGCGTTGTCAAACTCACTTCGACAATCGGAATGAGGTGATTGAAGAAATCCGGGAGTTGGAGGTCGACGACCTCGGATTTCAGATACGGCATGCTGTATTGGAGCGACGCGCCGTAGACTAGCTGTTGCGGATTAAAAACATTCTGAGTGAAGTCGAAGGAGTCCGTCGGGATTTGATAACCGACCTGTCCGGTGACGGCGAACGGGCGAATCCACGAGAAATTATCAGGCAGGTCGCCGAGTCCCTTTCCGAAATAAACCGTCGGCGTAACCCGGCTGAACGTGGTGGCAAGGCCGGAACCGGTTGAGCCGGTGTGACCCCAGTCGACAATGACGCCCGACAGGATCGCCAATTCATGCGATCGGTCCTTCAGTATCTGATACTGGAACGTTGTCTCGAAGTTTTGAAATCCGGTCTGGAGGGTACCGTCGGCCTGGCGAATCTGGGTCCAGGTTTGACCAAACGTGACGCCGAAGTTTTCGGTGATCCGCTTGGAAAAATCGACTGAGATGTCCCATTGGGTGGCCGGCGGCACGTCTGCGGTCTTGGACCACGCGACGGTCGGCATCGACATTTCGTCGGCAACGCAGGGGTCGTCGGTCGCCAGCGTCGCTGGAAGAAAGCGGGCGCCGACGAAACAGTGAGCGAGGGCGGGAGACGTGAGCGCCAAGGCGATTAGACTCGCCAGCGCAAGTGAAGGCAGCATATGTCGAGACATCAGGATTTCTCCGGTCAGAATGGGTGAAAGCAATTGCGGCAACCGTTAAGGCTGCCGTGCATCACGCGCTGAACGGAGGACCTCTGGGACGTGCGACCGAATATTGAGAGGATGAAGTTAGCCGCAGCGGATGCGTCGATTGACGCACCTTGCGGAATTCCGGGCTGGTCGAGGAGACCGTTATCGGCCCGGGGGCATCCAGGATATGAAACGCCCCGGAAAAACAAAGCAAACAGTGGCTATGTGCGGGGTGTTTTTGCTGATCGGAAGGGGCAGGGCTGCCGTCGGTCTGATGCAGGCAGAGCGCGGAAATGGAAAAATCGTCGAGGGCCGAAGCTTGGGCGAGCTGGGGGCCGACAACCGCAAGCAATAGCGGCTGCATGATCAGCGCATAGATGGCAGCCGCGCTAACCAGCCTTCGCCAGAAAAGCCGCCGTCCCCAACTTGCGTGATTTGGCCCGGTTCCCATTTTCACGAGCTTATGTTGAAACACCGTCTGTCGAAGGCGGCTAGATTAGGTGACTTGGTCCGCTGACGAATCGAGACGGCATGCTTTCGAATTCGGCGGCACCAAACGGGCAGTCAGTATAGTTGGTCGGATGTGAGTGACAACCCCGATCGCTCAACGTTGCGCGTCGAAAGAAAAATTGGCAGCTAGGGAATACCTCATGAAACAGATTATTTGCGCGCTCTTGGGCATGGTGTTTATCGGAGCTCTGATCGAGGCTCCCGCGAGCGCCAAAGAGGTCAAGGCCGGCGACCTCGTGATCACACAGGCCTGGAGCCGCGCCACGCCGGGCGGCGCCAAGGTCGGGGGCGGCTATCTGACCATCGAAAACAAGGGAGCGGTAGCAGACCGGCTGATCGGCGGCTCTTCGGATGTTGCCGTGAAGGTTCAACTGCACGAAATGGCCGTGAACAATGGCGTGATGACGATGCGCCCTCTCGACCAGGGCCTCGTGATCGAGCCCAGCAAAACGGTCAAGCTTGCGCCCGGCGGCTATCATCTGATGCTGCTCGACCTGAAGAGCCCGCTCAAGCAGGGCGACAAAGTAGCGGTCACCCTGGAATTCGAAAGGGCGGGCAAGGTTTCGCTCTTGCTCGACGTCCAGGGCATCGGTGCTCACGGTCCGGCCAATTCCGATGGCACTGGTGGCCAGATGGAAATGAAGCAGACGCCTGATCATTCCGGCATGAAAATGTAAGAGGCGGAAGGAGCGGGCTGAGCGCCTCGAAGGCCTGCCGTCAGGCTGTCGGGCGAGTGTCGGGGCGCGGCTAGCGACCCCTTTTGCGCCATAATCGGGCGTTCAAAGCAATTGGCGAAACGACAGGAAATCCGTTTGGTTAGCGGCCTTTTGCCGATCCTCGCCCTTGTGTTTTTGCGACTGATCCGGTTTCACTGCTGACTTCCCTGCCTGATCGATTCTCTTGGTGCCCCATGCGATTGTCGCGGTTCTTTCTACCGATCCTCAAAGAGAATCCGAAAGAGGCCGAGATCGTCTCGCATCGGCTGATGCTGCGTGCTGGCATGATGCGGCAGGAAGCGGCCGGCATCTACGCCTGGCTGCCGCTCGGCCTGAGGGTGCTGAAGAAGATCGAGCAAATCGTCCGCGAGGAGCAAAACCGGGCCGGCGCGCTGGAACTTCTGATGCCGACGCTGCAGCTCGCCGACCTCTGGCGCGAAAGCGGCCGTTACGACGCCTACGGCCCCGAAATGCTGCGCATCGCCGATCGCCATAAGCGCGAATTGCTTTACGGGCCGACCAACGAGGAAATGATCACCGAGATTTTCCGCGCCTACGTGAAGTCCTACAGGAGCTTGCCGCTCAACCTCTATCACATCCAGTGGAAGTTCCGTGACGAGCAGCGGCCGCGTTTCGGCGTTATGCGCGGACGCGAGTTCCTGATGAAGGATGCCTACTCCTTCGATATCGACGAGGCCGCGGCGCGGCGTTCCTACAACCGGATGTTTGTCGCATACTTGCGCACCTTTGCCCGGATCGGGCTAAAGGCAATTCCAATGCGCGCGGAAACCGGCCCGATCGGCGGCGATCTCAGCCACGAATTCATCGTGCTGGCCGAGACCGGCGAGTCCGCCGTCTATTGCGATAGCGATGTGCTCGACCTTCCGGTGCCTGGCGAGGAGGTCGACTACGAGGGGGACCTTTCTCCGATCATCAAGCAATGGACGTCGGTCTATGCCGCCACAGAAGACGTCCATGACGCAGCACGCTTCGACCGCGAGGTGCCAGCCGAGAAGAGGGTGCACACAAGGGGGATCGAAGTCGGGCAGATCTTCTATTTCGGCACCAAATATTCGGACGCGATGAAGGCTTTGGTCGCCGGGGCCGATGGCGCGGAAGTCCCCATTCACGGCGGCTCCTACGGCGTTGGCGTCTCGAGGCTCGTCGGTGCTGTGATCGAAGCCTGCCATGACGAGGCCGGCATCAAGTGGCCGGAAGCGGTCGCCCCCTTCAAGGCCGTCGTTCTCAATCTGAAGCAGGGCTCGGACGATACCGATGCGGCTTGCGAACGGCTCTACCGCGAGCTGATGGCCAAGGGCGTCGAGGTGCTATACGACGACACCGACCAGCGCGCCGGTGCCAAATTCGCCGCTGCCGATCTGATCGGCATTCCCTGGCAAATTCTCGTCGGCCCCAAGGGCCTCGCCGAAGGCAAGCTCGAACTCAAGCGGCGCAGCGACGGCATGCGTGAAAACTTGAGCCCGGCAGATGTGTTGGCGCGACTGAGCTAGTTGAAATTGTCCACCGCGGGGCGCCGGATATCGGCCTTGGCGGCCACAACCGCCCCGAATCGTGTGAAAATCGGACTATGGATGAAACCATGAGCGAGCCAATTCGGACCCCACCTTTCGCGCCATTCGAGTGGCTGCTGTCGGGACGCTATTTGCGGGCACGTCGGAAGGAAGGCTTCATCTCCGTCATCGCGGGCTTCTCGTTTCTTGGCATCATGCTCGGCGTCGCTACGCTGATCATCGTGATGGCCGTTATGAATGGTTTCCGCAAGGAATTGCTGGACAAGATTCTCGGCCTTAACGGCCATCTCCTGGTACAGCCGCTGGAATCGCCGTTGACCGACTGGAAGGACGTGGCCGAGCGCATCAACCAGGTTGCGGGCATTCGGCTCGCGGCGCCCGTGGTGGACGGGCAGGCGCTGGCGTCCTCGCCGTTCAATGCCTCCGGTGTATTCGTTCGCGGCATCCGTGCCGACGACCTCAACAATCTGACCTCGATCGCCAAGAACATCAAACAGGGCACGCTTGAGGGATTCGACGAAGGGCAGGGGGTCGCCATCGGCCGCCGGCTTGCGGATACGCTTTCGCTGCATGCCGGCGACAGCGTCACGCTGGTGGCGCCAAGGGGCGCGGTGACCCCGATGGGTACGACGCCGCGGATCAAGCCCTACAGGATCACGGCGGTGTTCGAGATCGGCATGTCGGAATATGACGCGAGCTTCGTGTTCATGCCGCTCGCCGAGGCGCAGGCCTATTTCAACCGCAACAATGACGTCACCGCGATCGAGGTGTTCACGACCAATCCCGACAGGATCAATAGCTTCCGCAAGAGCGTGACCGAGGCTGCGGGTCGTCCCGTGTTCCTGGTCGACTGGCGGCAGCGCAACTCGACCTTCTTTAACGCGCTTCAAGTCGAGCGCAATGTCATGTTTCTGATACTCACCATGATCGTGCTGGTCGCAGCGCTCAATATCGTCTCGGGCCTGATCATGCTGGTGAAGGACAAGGGCAGCGATATCGCGATTCTGCGCACTATGGGCGCCTCGCAAGGCGCGATCATGCGGATTTTCCTGATCACGGGGGCTGCCATCGGCGTGGTCGGCACCATGACCGGCTTTCTGGTCGGCATGCTTATCTGCCTGAACATCGAGTCAATCCGGCAATTCCTGTCGTGGCTGACCAATACCGAACTGTTTTCGCCGGAGCTTTACTTCCTCTCCAAGCTTCCGGCCGAAATCGATTTCGGCGAAACCAGCGCGGTCGTGATCATGGCGCTGACGCTGTCCTTCCTTGCGACCCTCTATCCATCCTGGCGTGCTGCCCGTCTCGACCCCGTCGAAGCGCTGCGGTACGAGTGAGGGGCAGATGGGGCAGCGGACGGAAGAGGATGTACCGGTCGTCTATCTCCACGAGATCAAGCGCCAGTACATGCAAGGGGCGACACCGCTGACCATCCTCAATGGCGTCAAGCTTGCTCTGTGGGCGGGACAGTCGGTGGCGCTCGTCGCGCCATCGGGCGCCGGTAAATCGACGCTGCTGCACATCGCTGGGCTACTCGAAAGCCCCGATGACGGCGAAGTCTATGTCGGGGGAGCGCCGACCTCAGGCCTGTCCGATATCGAGCGGACCCAAATCCGCCGCACCGAGATCGGCTTCGTCTATCAATCGCATCGGCTGCTGCCGGAATTCTCGGCGCTCGAAAACGTCATGTTGCCGCAGATGATCCGCGGGCTGAAAAGGTCCGAAACCATCAAGCGCGCCACGGAAATCCTAGCCTATCTGGGCCTTGGCGACCGGATCAAACATCGGCCGGCAGAATTGTCCGGCGGAGAGCAGCAAAGAGTTGCGATCGCGCGGGCGGTCGCGAACGCGCCGCGGGCGCTGCTCGCCGATGAACCGACCGGCAATCTCGATCCGCATACGGCCGATCACGTGTTCCAGGCATTGACGCAGTTGGTGAAGGCGACGCGCGTGGCGATGCTGATCGCAACCCACAATATGGAACTGGCGGGCCGGATGGATCGGCGGGTGTCGCTGGTGGACGGCAAGGTCGTCGAGCTGGACTAGCGTGGCCATCCGGCGCCGTGAACGAGCTAGCGCGCCCGGACTGGAAAAACGTCGGCCAGCGCGGCATATTTCCCGAATGAAAAGGTCCGACCTCCTCTGCCCTAAATGCAATGCTGGCTATCGCCGCATCGAGTTGACCTCTCGCCCTGGACCAAAGGTGAGTATCGCTGTTTGCTTTGCGATCAGTTGCTTGAGGTATTCGATGGTTCGACCGACATTGCCTTTCGCCTTACCGTCCAGCCCGAAAAGACCTTTCAATAGGAGCGGAACCGCGAGGGAACCGATTGGAACTTTTTCATCGCCAATTATTCCCGAAGCCAGTGAAACATAAAGATAATTTGAATCTGGCGGAACTCTAATATTCCATTTCGATGTTGCCCCGCCGCTACAGCATTTCGGACGAAGGTTGATAAAAGTCAGTCGCGGTGGGGCTGGGCAGATTCAAAAACGGGAAATGCAAAGATGAAGAAATTGTTTTTTGCTACGGCAGCAGCGGTCGCGCTTGGTGCCGCAGCGCCCGCGGTGGCGGCGGACCTTCCGGCGCGAGCCCCGGTCTATTCAAAGGCGCCCGCCATAGTCACCCCTGCCTATGATTGGAGTGGTTTCTATGTCGGCATCAACGGCGGCGGTGGCTTCAGCCACAAGTGCTGGGACGACATCGATACCGGTATCGCCGTTTCAGAGGGTTGTCATGATGCGTCAGGCGGCACGTTCGGCGGACAGATCGGCTACCGCTGGCAAAGCGCCGCTTGGGTCTTCGGCCTGGAAGCGCAGGGCAACTGGGCTGACTTCCGCGGCGACAATATCAGCACCATCTTTACCACTTCCGAGAATCAATCGCGCATTAATGCCTTGGGCCTTTTCACCGGGCAGGTTGGCTATGCCTGGAACAATGCGCTTGTTTACGTAAAGGGCGGTGCCGCCGTTGCTGATGACAGGTTTAGGGTTTTCGATGTTCCTACCGGCCTTCTGACCGATTCGGCCAGCGATACCCGCTGGGGTGCGGTGGTCGGCGTAGGCTTTGAATATGGGATCACCCAGAATCTGTCGCTCGGCTTCGAATACGATCATATGTTCATGGGCACCCGTGACGTCGCGTTCTTTGACTTCACGGGCGCATTCGATTTCAATGAGCGCATCCACCAGGACGTGGATATGTTTACCGCGCGCTTGAACTACAAATTCGGCGGGCCGGTGGTCGCGCGGTACTGACGCCAGGTTTGGCCTAATCCTCGTCTGCGCGCCCGGCCTCTCAGCCGGGGCGTTTTTCTTGGCGATATGATGCGCGCCGGAAAACGCCTCCTGCGCGGCGCATAGTCACGGGATGCAGAATTCCCTCGGGGCCATTATCGGCGCGATCGTTATTGGCGTGGCGTTGCTTATTCTGCTTCGTTGGGAATTGGTTGTGGCCGGGGACGGCACCGGCTCGGTCGGGGTTTTCCGCTTGGACCGCTGGACGGTGGCGTGCGTCTCCAGCACCCTGGAAAAGAATCCGCCGGCAGAGCTCAACTGCGAAGCGAAATAACGCTCCCATTCGTTCCCAAATCCGATGCCGAGTTAACCATCGGGGTCATTTTCCAAACTGACCCACTGCCCCCTCTTGACCCTAGAACAAAAACAGAAATATGTTCCTGTTATGTTCTTATTTCGGAGGTGGTCATGTTAAAGGTTTTTGTTGAGGAAGCGGCGGCTCTGGCCTCGATCGTGCTATTTGTCGGGATGGTTGCGATCTGGGCGCAGTTGATACCCCAGCTCTGAGGCCGGCGGCCCGAGGGCGGATGGTGGATCGGGCGATCCCGCTGGGGAAAAGCCGGACGGGGACCGGCGACGGCGTGTTCCGCGTAGACTCATCCCATATGAGGCTTCACCATCGCCAAGCGCGAGTCGGCCGTTGCCGCCGTTCTGCGCCCCCTCGAGCCCCAGTGATTGCTGCCATATGTCAAAGTCTGCGCCGTCGCCGTCCCCAGCCGGATTTGTCCACCTCCACGTTCATTCGGCGTATTCGCTGCTGAAGGGATCGATCAAGATCGCCAAACTTGGCGAGTTGGCGAAAGCGGACCGCCAGCCGGCGTTGGCGCTGACCGACACCGACAACATGTTCGGCGCGCTGGAATTCTCCGACAAGATGGCCGGTTATGGCATCCAGCCGATCATCGGATGCGAACTTGCGGTCGATTTCGGCGACCAGGATCCCAATGCGCGCAATGCGTCGGCGGCGGGGCCTTCGCGCATCGTGCTCTTGGCGGCGCGCGAGCGGGGCTATCGCAGCCTGATGCGGCTGAACTCCCGGGCCTTTCTGGAAACGCCGGTGCACCAGACCCCGCACGTCAAATTCGAGTGGCTGGAAGGTTACTCGGACGATTTGATCGCGCTCACCGGTGGTCCGGACGGACCGGTCGCGCTGGCGATCGCCGGCGATCACGCCGCGCTGGCGGCCTCGCGCTGCGACCGGCTGGCGGGCCTGTTCGGTGACCGCCTCTACGTCGAATTGCAGCGCCACGGCATCGAGAAGGAGCGCCGCATCGAGGCTGGGCTCATCGATCTGGCCTACGCGAAGGGCCTCCCGCTCGTGGCCACCAACGAACCGTATTTCGCCACCTCGGACGACTACGAAGCCCATGACGCGCTGCTGTGCATCGCCGGCGGACGACTGATCGCGGAAACCGACCGCGAGCAGCTCACGCCCGATCACCGTTTCAAGACCCGCGCTGAAATGGCCGTACTGTTTGCCGATATTCCGGAGGCCCTGGCGTCCACCGTCGAAATCGCCGAGCGCTGCGCGTTCCGTCCGGTGACGCGCAAGCCGATCCTGCCGCGCTTCACGGTGGGCGCGGGCGCGAACACAGCGGACGCGGCAAGCGACGAAGCGGCGGAATTGCGCCGCCAGGCCGAGGAGGGGCTTGGCCAGCGCTTGCGGGTTCACGGGCTTTCGCAAGGCACCACGGAAGAGGACTATCGGGCACGCCTTTCCTTCGAACTCGATGTCATCACCCGCATGAATTATGCGGGCTACTTCCTGATCGTCGCCGACTTCATCAAATGGGCCAAGGCCGAGGGCATTCCGGTCGGTCCTGGCCGCGGCTCCGGCGCGGGGTCGCTGGTCGCCTATTCACTGACCATTACCGATCTCGACCCGATCCGGTTCGGTCTCCTGTTCGAACGCTTCCTCAATCCGGAACGCGTCTCGATGCCTGACTTCGACATCGATTTTTGCCAGGACCGGCGCGGCGAGGTGATCGACTACGTGCAGCAGCGATATGGCCGCGATCAGGTGGCGCAGATCATTACCTTCGGCACGTTGCAGGCGAGGGGTGTCCTGCGCGATGTCGGACGGGTGCTGCAGATGCCCTATGGGCAGGTCGACAAGCTGACGAAACTGGTGCCGCAAAATCCCGCCGCGCCCGTGACACTTGCGGCAGCGATCGAAGGCGAGCCGAAACTGCAGGCGTTTCGCGACGAGGACCCCGTGGTGGCACGCGCGTTCGACATCGCCCAACGCCTCGAAGGCCTGACCCGACATGCGTCCACCCATGCCGCCGGTATCGTGATCGGGGATAGGCCGCTCAGCGAACTCGTGCCGCTCTACCGCGATCCGAAATCCGACATGCCGGTGACGCAGTTCAACATGAAATGGGTCGAGCCCGCGGGCCTCGTCAAATTCGATTTCCTCGGTCTAAAGACGCTGACGGTTCTCGATGCCGCCGTGAAGCTGCTCAAACAGCGCGGGGTCGAGGTCGATCTCGCGACCCTGCCGCTCGATGACGCCGCCAGTTACCAGATGCTCGCGCGCGGCGATGTCGTCGGCGTGTTCCAGGTGGAAAGTCAGGGCATGCGGCGCGCCTTGGTCGACATGCGGCCTGACCGCTTCGAGGACATCATCGCGCTGGTGGCGTTGTATCGGCCGGGTCCGATGGCAAACATTCCAACTTATTGCGCCCGCAAGCACGGCGACGAAGAGCCGGAATACTTACACCCTACGCTGGAGCCGATCCTGAAGGAGACGTTCGGCGTCATTATCTACCAGGAACAGGTGATGCAGATCGCGCAGGTAATGGCCGGCTATTCGCTCGGCGAAGCCGACCTGTTGCGCCGCGCGATGGGCAAGAAGATACGCGCCGAGATGGAGAAGCAGCGTGCTGGCTTTGTCGCCGGTTCCGTCAAGAACGGCGTTCCGAGGGGTCAGGCCGAGACCATCTTCGAATTGCTCGCGAAATTTGCCGATTACGGTTTCAACAAGAGCCATGCTGCCGCTTACGCGTTGGTATCATATCATACTGCCTATATGAAGGCGCATTACCCGGTCGAGTTCCTGGCGGCATCGATGACGCTCGACCTCAACAACACCGACAAGCTCAGCGAGTTTCGCACCGAAGCGCAGCGGCTCGCGATCAAGGTGGAGGCACCCTCGATCAATCGCTCCGGCGCCACCTTCGAGGTCCACCAGGGCACGATCTACTATGCGCTAGCGGCGCTGAAGGGGGTCGGCCCCCAGGCCGTCGAGCTGATCGTGCAGGCGCGCCGCGACGGGCAATTCACCTCGATCGCCGATTTTGCGGCCCGCGTTAATCCGCGCGCGATCAACAAGCGCGTCATCGAGAGCCTGGCCGCGGCAGGCGCGTTCGATGCGCTCGACCCCAATCGCGCGAGGGTGTTTGCTGGCGCGGAGGCGATCCTTGCGGCCTGCCAGCGCAGCCACGAGGCGGCGAGCATCGGTCAGAACGATATGTTCGGCAACGCCGCCGACGCGCCGACCATCATGCTGCCGCAGATCGAGCCATGGTTGCCTGCCGAGCGGCTGCGGCGCGAATATGACGCGATCGGGTTCTTCCTTTCGGGCCATCCGCTCGACGACTATGCGACGGTGCTGAAGCGATTGAGGGTGCAATCCTGGGCAGAATTCTCTCGCGCGGTCAAAACCGGGGCAACCGCCGGCAAGGTTGCCGCCACCGTCGTGTCGCGCATGGAGCGGCGGACCAAGACCGGCAACAAGATGGGCATTATCGGACTGTCGGACCCAACCGGCCATTTCGAGGCCGTGCTGTTTTCGGAAGGGCTTGCCCAGTATCGCGACGTGCTGGAACCCGGAGCTGCCGTATTGCTGCAACTCGGCGCCGAGCTGCAGGGCGAGGATGTCCGCGCCCGCGTGCTGCACGCCGAGCCGCTCGATGACGCCGCCGCCAAGACCCAGAAGGGCCTTCGTATCTTTGTGCGTGATACCAAGCCGCTGGAATCGATTGCCAAGCGCTTGCAGATCCCTGAACCTTTGCCGCAGAATGGCGCGGCCCGCGGACCTCAAACAAAGCCAGTTGCGGCGGCGGGAGCCGACGGTGACGTCGCGCTTGTCATGATGCTGGACCTCGAAACCGAAGTGGAAATGAAGCTGCCAGGGCGCTTCAAGGTCTCGCCGCAGATTGCGGGCGCGATCAAGGCGGTGTCCGGCGTGGTGGATGTGCAGATGCTTTAAGAACAGGGAAGGACCGCCCCATGTGCGAGATGTGCCGCCGGAATTCGTTTGACGTTATCGAACCTTCGCGGCGCCACATGCTTGGCTTGGCGGCCTCGGCGGTAGGGCTGATGCTGGCGGGTGCGGCCAGCGCCAAGGAGATGAAGCCGCCGCCGAAGCCGCAAAACGTGTTGACGCCCGCTGCCTCACTGGAGCGCTTGCTGAAGGGAAACTCACGCTATGTCGAGGGCGTGTCGATTCGTCACGACTTCAGGCATGAACGGGAAGCGCTGACCGGAGGCCAGAACCCCTACGCCGCCATCCTGAGCTGCGCTGACTCGCGCATCGCGCCCGAATATGCTTTCGACAGCGGCAGAGGCGATCTCTTTGTTTGCCGCGTGGCAGGCAATTTCGCCAACGATGAATCCGTCGCAAGTCTGGAATATGCCGTCGCCGAACTTGCCACGCCTCTGATTCTCGTTCTGGGGCACGACGCTTGCGGTGCGGTTAGCGCGACGATCAAGTCGCTCAAGGACGGCACGACCTTGCCCGGACACTTGCCCTCACTCGTCACGGCTCTCGCACCTGCTGTCAAAGCGGTCTCGCAGCAAACAGGCGATGCGCTTTCTAATGCCATTCGCCAGAACGTGGTCGACAATGTCGCCAAGCTAAGCTCGGCAACCCCGATCCTGAGCGCGGCCGTGGAGCAGGGTAAACTCAAGGTGGTCGGCGGTATCTACCGGCTCAGGGACGGCCGGGTGGATATGGTTGGCTGATTAGTTGCTCCCCCGCCTGCAATGTCCCATTGCCGCCCTTTTCGTTCAATCAATGTTCAGGTAATCCCGGGTCCAATGTCTGAGGTCCCGAATAAATGGTACGGGCGGAGAAGCCATGCAGATATCCAAAGCGCTTTCGATCTTTTCTCTGAGCTTGGTCCTGTTTTCCGGCCTTGCCGGAGCACTTAGCTCCGCCGCCGCGCAGCAGCAGGAAAAGCGCGTCGCACTGGTGATCGGAAACGGCGCCTACGCCAAGGCGCCGCTAGCGACAACCGCCAACGATGCCGGTCTGGTTGCCCAGAACCTGCAGGCCGCTGGCTTCGACGTGATCGGCGCGCGCGACCTCGACGGCGATTCGCTGCGCAAGACGTTCCGCGATTTCATGCAGAAGGTTGAGAGCGATCCCGCGAACACGGTCGCAATGGTCTATCTGTCCGGCTACGGCGTGCAGCTTGCCGGCGAGAACTATTTCATCCCGGTCGATTCAGCGATCAATCGCGACACCGATATCCCGATCGAGGGACTGCGGGTCAGCGACTACACGCGCGAGCTCACCTCCGTTCCGCTGAAAGCCAGCGTCTTCGTGCTCGATGCCGCACGGCAGCAGCCCTTTATCGAAGGCGGAAACCCGATTGCAAGCGGGCTAGCGCTGGTCGATCCCGCGCCGAACTCGCTGATCGCGTTCAATGCCGCTCCGGGCACGGTCGCGCCGAGCGAGCCCGGACCCTACGGCGCTTACGCGCAGGCGCTGGCGGAAATGATCCGCACCGGCGGCCTGTCGCTGCCTGACGTTTTCGATCGTGTACGGCTGCGCGTCAGCGAAAATACCAGGGGCGGACAGATCCCGTGGGATGCCCAGAAGATCCAGGTGCAGTTCGCCTTCTTCGATCGCGCGCCCGATGCACCGCCGGTGCAAGGCAGCCCCGATCAGGTTGCCGCGATCCGCGAGCGTCCGATGCGCGATCTTGGCGCGCAGGAAGGCTTTACCGCTGCACTGGCACGCGACACCCTGCCGGGCTATGAGGATTTCCTCGCCGCCTATCCCGGTGATCCGCTGGCCCGACGGGTGCGGGCGATCGTCGCCGCGCGGCGTGAGGCGATCACCTGGCGCCGCACCTATCTCGCCGATACGCCTGACGCCTACTGGTCCTATTTGCGGCGCTATCCGCAAGGGCCGCATGCGTGGGATGCGCGCCGGCGCCTCGCGATCCTGTCGGCTGCGCTGGAGCCGCCGGCGACATTTCCGATGTATGACTACGACTTGCCGCCGCCGCCGCCGGATGAGGTGGTGTTCGTCGACCGCCCGGTGTTTTATTTCGGCGATCCCGATTTCGCGTTCGCGCCGCCGCCGCCGATATTCTTCCTGCCGCCGCCGCCGCCGGATTTCATCGTGCTGACGCCGCCGTTCGCGCCGGTCGGGTTGTTCATCCTGCCGCAGCCAGTGTTCGTTCCGGTGGCGGCCTATGTCGTGGCGCCGGTCTATGTCGCGCCGCCGCCGAACAACATCATCTTCAACAACATCCACAACACGACCGTCATCAACAACACCATCAACGTGGCGCCAGTGGCGCAGAGCAATATTGCAGCCGCTGCCGCCACAGGTCAGACCGGAGCGGGGCCTCAACTCCCGACGTCGCTGAAGACAAAAGCCGTGGCGATCAGCTCGGGCCAGGCGGCGATTCCCCCGAATACGCTTGTCAATACAAACGCAAAAACCTCGACAAAGCAGGTCTTCCCGGTCAATGCGACGTCTACGTCTACCACGACGACGCCACCGCCGCCGGGAACGGCGACCAAACTGCCGAGCGGAACCCAGCGGCAGGGAACCGGGACGCAACAGGGGACGCCGCCTCCGGGAACGGCAAACCTAAAGCCAGGTAATGTTCTCCCGGGGAGCCCGAGCGGAACGGCGCTCCCTACGCAAACGGGCAAGGGTACCTCGGCTACGACGAGCCCCGGTGGGGTGATCCCCAACAATACGAAGCCGGGCGCCAAGACATTGGCCCCGAACGTCCCGGGAGGCGCGGGTACTCCCAAAACACCGGGGACCTTGGCACCGTCGGCGAACATCAGAGAGCCGAAGGCTGGCGCCCAGATTCCCGAAGCGAAGCCGCTCACCCCGGAATCGGTTCGGAAGCAAGGCGCGCCGCCGCCGCAGCCGCCCAAACCGGCTGTGTCTTCCGCCAAGCCAATTTCGCCTACCCCGCCAAAGCCGGAAACGCGCCGGTTCGAGCCGCCGCCGCGGCCGGCACCCCAGGCGGCGCGACCCGCGCCACCGCCTCGGCCGGCTGCTGCGCCTCCGCCACCACCAAGGCCACCCCCGGTTGCGGCGGTCCGGCCTCCGCCGCCGCCGCCTCCACCGCGTCCGGCTCCGCCGCCCAAGCCCGCGCCGGCCAAGAGATGCCCGCCGAACCAGCCCAGGTGCTGAATTAGGCAGATCGCTCCTTTAGAGCTTCGGTTCTGATTGAATCAGAACCGATAGTGCTCTTGCGCCTTCGCGCCTTCCGGGTCGCGGCGCGGCGATCACAGAAGGAGAAAGCATGTCGTCGCGAATGGTGGGCCTCGCACTGCTCAGAGCGCCGGCTGAGCTCTCTTGCCGCGCCGTACACCGAGCTCGACGGAAGAAGAGAGGACCGGCTGAAGCGATGGGGAGAAGACGTCGGGACTAAAGAGCGATGAAATATCCTCGGGCCGTATGGGTTTGCTAAACAGATAGCCCTGAACCTCGTCACAGGCGTGGCTGCGCAGAAAGGTATCCTGCTCCATCGTTTCGACGCCTTCGGCGACAACGGTCAAGCCCAGCGCCTTGCCCATGCTGATGATGGCCGTCGCAATGGCCCGGTCTTCTGCGCTTTCCGCGAGATCCCGGACAAAGGATCGGTCGATCTTGATCGTGTCGATCGGAAATTTTTTCATCAGAGACATCGACGAATAGCCGGTGCCGAAATCATCGATCGCGAGCCGGACTCCGCGGCTTCGAATTGCGTCGAGCAGCTTGATGGCTCGCTCGACGTTGTGCATCACCATGCTTTCCGTGATTTCAAGTTGCAGTAAGTGAGCCGGCATCCCGCTCGAGGCGAGCACATTGTCGATGTCATCGAGCAGGTTCCCGTCGAGAAATTGCCGGGGCGAAAGGTTGACCGCCATTGAAAAGGCGGGAAGACCATCTTTCTGCCAGGCCATGTTCTGGGCGCACGCGCTTCTGAGAACCCATCGGCCGATCGGGATGATAAGTCCGGTCTCTTCGGCCAGCGGAATAAATTCCGTCGGCGGCAGATTGCCAATCTTGGGGTGAGTCCACCGCAGCAGCGCCTCAACGCCGCTGATCTGGCCGGAAGCGACATGAATCTTGGGCTGGTAGTGCAACGCGAATTGATTGAGTTCGAGCGCATGACGCAAATCGGCTTCCAGTTTAAGCCGCTCGATCGATTGGCTTCTGACCTCCCGGGAGAAGAAGCGAAAGTTGTTCTTTCCTTCCTCTTTGGCGAGATACATGGCCATGTCGGCGTTCTTGGTCAGGGTTTGCACGTCAGTGCCGTTGTCAGGGAATACCGCGATTCCGATGCTTCCGGTCGTGCGGCATTCGTGACCTGCAAGAGTCATCGGAGGCAGCAGGGCGGCGAGAACCTTGCGCGCCACAATGGAAATCTGCTCCCGATCTGCGATCCCATTGAGGACAATGACAAACTCGTCGCCACCGAAACGGGCCACCAGGTCACTCTCGCGCACGCAGGCTTTGAGCCTGTTGGACACCTCGACAAGCAGCGTATCGCCTGCTTCATGCCCCAGCGAGTCATTGATGACCTTGAACCTGTCGAGATCAATGAACAGCAGCGCACATTTGCAGCCATCGCGTTGGGCCGATTTGGTCGACTGCTCGAAGAGCTGATGGAAGGTCGTGCGGTTGGGCAGGCCGGTCAGCTCATCATGCGTCGCCAAATATTGGATGCGGCCGTCCGCGAGCAATTTTTCATCGGCGCGATCCAGGTTTTCCAGCGCGGCCGAAACGTTTTCACCCATGCGCGCCAGCAGGGCTATGATCTCCTTGTTCGTCGCCCAGGATCTGGTGACGAAAAACAAGAGCACGCCTATGCTCCGGCCATTCTTGGTGAGCGGCACGGCGCAGCTTGCGACAATACCGGCCTGGAGGCTGGATTCCCGCCATGGACGGCCTTGCTCGGAGTTGAGAATGTCCTCGTTGACGCTGGCCTTTTGATCCCGGAAAGCTTTGCCGCAAACGCCCTTGCCGTAAGGGTTCTCCGGATCGATCGAGAATTTTGTTTGTCTGACCAGACCCATGTCGACGATTTGGCCAGTACCGGCCACCGCCTTTAGCCACGGAGAGGCCGGTTCGGCCAGAAGCACGGTCGCGGCCAACGAACTGCCGACATGCACCGCCGCGTCGCATACCAACTGATACAGCTCGTCAGCCGTCTTAGCGCGCAAGATCGCCTCGTTGGTGGCACTGAGCGCCGCAAACATCTTTGCCAGCCGCCGGGCGGCCCGTTCGTTGCGTTTAAAAGCCGCCTCGCGATCGATGTTGTCGAGCCCGAACGAGAGATTCTCAGCCATGCGGGTCAGAAGCGCGACCGCCTCGTCGTCGAGCGCATTGATCTCATCAAGCACAACCAACAGCACACCGACGCTCTCTCCAGCGCGGATCACAGGAAGACCTGCAGCGGCGCGCGCACCCACGCGCATTGCAGCCTCGCGCCAAGATTTCAAACGCTCGTCATTCTGAAGGTCGTTGCTCACGCAGGGTTTCTGGGTGCGGCATGCAATTCCGACGAGGCCATTGCCTAATGGTGACGACGCGGAGACGGAATAGCTGCGAGCACGAAGCTCAGCGTCGTTACCGGCACCGGCCACGGCTCTCAGCGTGTCAGTTCCGGGTTCGCGCAGCAGAATTGCCGCCGCGATGAAATTTCCGCTTTGCAGCGCCGCCTCACAGACTTGCTGGAACAGATTCTCTTGCGAGTTTACTCGCAGGATGGCTTCATTCGTCGCACTCAGCGCTGCGAACATCCTGACGAGGCGCGACGGCGGTTGGCCGGCGGATGCGGGGTGGACACGGCCTGATGGGAGCGTCTGCGCGGACATCATTCTCTCTCGGCAATCCTTGCTGTTGACGAAGCAAAGCCACCTTATGGTGACCTTGCTTAGGGGCGATGCCCCAATTTCTTATGGGTTGGTTGCGCCTTCAGTCGGTACGGAACTACCCTAAAGACTGAAATAAATTCTTACGTTTATTCAACGGCCTCTGCCGCCAGAGATTGAAAGTAGGGAGTGCGAACTTGCGGGGCTCGGCGCGGGCGCAATCTGAATTTTATGTTGGCGAACATTGCGTATTTGGTGGCCCAAATCGGTGTCTGGAACAGGAGTTTCGACCACGGTTCGGCCTCGCCTGATGCCGGCAACATCCGGCAAGAGAGCGTTTACCTCATCCGAAAAATTCGCGCCCGAGCCGCTGAACTATCCTGCTTTTGAAAGGCAAGGCACAAAATCGCGTGGTGAGTCCTGGAGGGGGCATCGGCCTCATTCAAACGGCCGAAAAACCCTAGATTTCCTTGCTTCTCGTGAAAATCCAGCTATATACCGCGACATCTCACACGGAAACATGGCTCAAAAGGCCGTCCGGTGGCAGCCGGGCCATAAGGCTCGTTTGCTCACACGTTTCCGGAGGAACCAACCGGAGAACTTGAACAATGGCACTACCCGATTTTTCTATGCGTCAGCTGCTCGAGGCCGGCGTTCACTTTGGCCACCAGTCGCATCGCTGGAATCCGAAAATGGGGGACTATATTTTTGGTTCCCGCAACAACATCCACATCATCGACCTTGCCCAGACGGTACCGATGTTGCATCGGGCGCTCCAGGCGGTGAGCGATACCGTAGCCAAGGGCGGCCGGATTCTGTTTGTCGGCACCAAGCGGCAGGCGCAGGACGGCGTTGCCGAGGCCGCCAAGCGCTCGGCTCAATATTTCGTCAATTCGCGCTGGCTCGGCGGAACGCTGACCAACTGGAAGACGATTTCCGGTTCGATCAAGCGGCTGCGGCATCTTGATGAGGTGCTCAATTCCGGCGATGCCAATGCCTACACCAAGAAGGAACGGCTGACCCTGCAACGCGAGCGCGACAAGCTCGATCGTTCGCTCGGCGGCATCAAGGACATGGGCGGCTTACCCGACATGATCTTTGTGATTGACACCAACAAGGAAGACATCGCGATCCAGGAAGCCCAGCGGCTCAACATTCCCGTCGCCGCCATCGTCGACACCAATTCGGACCCCAAAGGCATCACTTACGTGGTGCCCGGCAATGACGATGCCGGCCGTGCGATCTCGCTTTATTGCGATCTTGTCGCCCGTGCGGCTATCGACGGCATTTCGCGCGCGCAAGGCGAAGCCGGGATCGATATTGGAGCTTCCGCGCATCCCGCGCGCGAGGAGATCCCGACCGCGCCACAGGCTTTGGGCTTTCAGGGTCTGGCCGGACCGCGCGGCGCTCCCGACGATCTCAAGAAGCTTACGGGCGTGTCCGGCACGATCGAGAAGAAGTTCAACGATCTTGGCATTTTCCACTATTGGCAGCTGGCCGAGCTCAACCACGACACCGCCCACCAGATCGGCGAAGAGGTTGGGCTTCCGAGCAGGGCCGATGGCTGGGTGGCGCAAGCCAAGGCCCTTATCGCGGAAGCGGAATAGCGATGGGCCGGCCGGAACATTCCGGTCGGCAATTCCGATATACGACATTGCTGATGGCGGGTGCCAGCGCGGCTCATAGCCGCGCCGCCACCGCCCTGACAGGCAGAGGACGAACAATGACAACAATCACAGCGGCTATGGTCAAGGATCTGCGCGAGACCACGGGCGCGGGCATGATGGACTGCAAGGCCGCCCTTACCGAGAACAACGGCGACATGCAGGCGTCGATCGATTGGCTGCGCAAGAAGGGTCTGTCGAAGGCGGCCAAGAAGGCCGGCCGTGTCGCGGCCGAAGGACTAATCGGCGCGCTGACGGCGGGAACCAAGGGCGTTGTCGTGGAAGTCAATTCGGAGACCGATTTCGTCGCGCGCAACGGCCAGTTCCAGGGATTGGTCAAGATGATCGCGCAGGTCGCGCTCGACGTTGGCGCTGACGTGGAAAAGATCAAGGCCGTAAAGGTTGGCAGCGTAACCGTCGAAACCGCCATTGCGGATGCGATCGCGACAATCGGTGAGAATATGACGCTGCGCCGCGCGGCCTCGCTCGAGGTGAGCAAGGGCGTGGTGTCAAGCTATGTGCATAACGCGGTGATCGAAGGCGCGGGCAAGATGGGCGTAATCGTGGCGCTGGAATCGGCGGGCAAAGCCGATGAACTGGCCGTGCTCGGCAAAGCAGCTAGCGATGCATGTCGCAGCCGCCAACCGCTGGCGCTAGATCCAGCAGGATTGGATCCAGCCGCCGTCAAGCGCGAGAAGGACGTGCTCGCCGACAAATACCGTCAGCAGGGCAAGCCCGAGAACGTGATCGAAAAGATCGTCGAGTCCGGTTTGAAGACCTACTACAAGGAGGTCTGTCTCCTGGAGCAGGCCTCGATCCACGCCGAGCACGCGGGCAAGTCCGTCGCCCAAGCTCTTAAAGAAGCTGAGGGTAAGGTAGGTGCGCCGATCAAGGTGGCCGGATTTTTGCGATATGCTCTGGGCGAGGGAATCGAGCGACAGGAAACCGATTTCGCGGCCGAAGTCGCAGCAGTAAGCGGCCAGAAATAACCGCCCGAGCAGCGCTTTCGGCCCAATTGCGCCGGGAGCTGCCGGGCGGGCTAGGGAAGGCGATTCGCAATGGCAGGGCCGGTTTATCGTCGCGTGGTGATCAAGCTCTCCGGCGAGTATCTCGCCGGCGCGCAATCCTTCGGAATTGATCAGCCAACCGTCGACCGGATCGCGGGCGAACTGATCGCTGCCCGACAGTTGGGCGCCGAAGTCGCGGTTGTCGTCGGTGGCGGGAATATCGTCCGTGGCGGGGAAGCATCCTCGCGCGGCGTTTCCCGCCCGGCCGGGGATACCATGGGCATGCTTGCCACCGTGATGAACTGCCTTGCGCTCGAGGCGGCCATCGAACGTCGGGGGGCTGCCGCGCGCACCCTTTCGGCCTTCGTGATGCCCCAGATATCCGAGCTTTTCACCCGAAGTGCGACGCACAAATATCTCGCGGAGGGCCAAATCGTCCTGCTCGGAGGCGGAACCGGCAATCCGTTTTTCACGACTGACACAACGGCGGTGTTGCGGGCGGCCGAAATCGGCGCGCAGGCGGTGCTGAAAGCCACCAATGTTGACGGAATCTACAGCGCCGATCCGAAAAAGGACCCCTCCGCCAGGCGATTCGACCGTCTCAGCCATTCCGAGGCGATCGCGGGCGGCTACCAAGTGATGGACGCCACCGCATTCGCGCTTGCCCGGCAGACGTCGCTGCCTATCATCGTATTTTCGATCGCCGAGCCTGGCTCGATCGGCGCAATTCTGCGCGGCACCGGCCGCGGCACTGTGGTCGAGGGCTGACCGGGGCCGTGGAGCGCTTCGCGCGCGAAATGCCGGTGGCCTCGACAACCTTCGAGAGGAGAGCGTTATGCCCGCGGGTAATTTCGACATCAACGAATTGAAGCGCCGCATGCAGGGCGCCGCGCAGTCTCTCAAACATGAACTCGGCGGTTTGCGGACGGGACGCGCCGCCGCCTCGATGCTGGAGCCGGTGCAGGTCGACGCCTACGGAACGCACATGCCGCTCAACCAGCTCGCGACCATCAGCGTGCCCGAACCGCGCCTTCTTTCGGTACAGGTTTGGGACAAATCGATGGTCAAGGCGGTTGAGAAGGCGATCATTGATTCCAATCTCGGTCTGAGCCCGGCCACCGAGGGGCAGGTGCTTCGCCTGAGAATCCCGGAGCTCAACGAAGAACGCCGCAAGGAGCTGGTCAAAGTTGCGCACAAATATGCGGAAGCCGCGCGTGTCGCGGTCCGCCACGTCCGGCGCGACGGTCTCGATACCATCAAGAAACTCGAGAAGAATCATGAGATCTCCGAGGACGACCAGGAGCGCCTGGCCAACGATGTGCAGAAGGCGACGGACGGGACGATTTCGGAGATCGACCACCTGCTTGCCGCCAAGGAAAAGGAAATCCTCACCGTTTAGGCTGTATCTTGCTCGATCATGATCTCTTCGGAAAGCCGATTTTCCGGATCATGTTCCAAAGGATTGATCAATGTCGAATGCCGCTGCCCCTGCGACTGAAGGACAGGATCGAGTGGACGGTCCGTTGCATGTGGCCATTATCATGGACGGAAACGGACGCTGGGCGGCGGCCCGCGGCTTGCCCCGCGCAGAAGGTCATCGCCGCGGCGTCGAGGCCTTGCGCAAGGTTGTTCGTGCGGCAAGCGAGCTGGGGATTCTCTATCTGACCATCTTCTCCTTTAGCTCGGAAAACTGGTCGCGACCCGCGACCGAAATCGGCGACCTCTTCGGCCTGCTGCGGCGCTTCATCCGCAACGACCTTGCAACCTTGCACGGCGACGGCGTGCGGGTGCGCGTGATCGGCGAACGCGAGGGATTGGAGCCGGACATCTGTGCGCTTCTGAAGGAGGCCGAAGACCTCACAAAGGACAACGATCGCTTGCATCTGGTGGTCGCGTTCAATTACGGATCGCGGCAGGAGATCGCCCGCGCGGCGCAACGGCTTGCGCAGGAGGCGGTGGAGGGAAAACGTAATCCCTCATCAATCGACGCCGACACGCTTGGCCGATACCTCGACGCGCCCGATATTCCGGATCCCGATCTGATCATCCGCACCAGTGGAGAGCAGCGCCTGTCGAATTTCCTGATGTGGCAGGCGGCCTACAGCGAACTGGTTTTTGTACCCGTCCACTGGCCGGACTTCGACAAGGCCGCGCTGGAAGGGGCGATCGCCGAATACGCAAGACGGGAACGTCGGTTTGGCGGTCTGGCCGTGAAAACCGGATCGTGACCGAAAGCGAAGCAGGACCAGCGACCCCCGCCGAGTCCGGGGTGCAAAATCTCGCGATACGGGTGGCCGCGGCGCTCGTGCTTGCACCGCTCGCCATTGCGATCGCTTACGCCGGCGGATGGCTCTGGACCGCTTTGGTGACCGTGGCCGGGATCGGTCTCTATGTCGAATGGCTGACGGTCGTCGGCACGCGGACGCCGCGTATGATAGTCGCCGGCGTTGCCACGTTGGCCAGCGCTGCATGGTGCGAATCCGGACGGATCGGCGCGACCTACGTACTTGCTTCGGTTACGCTTGGCATTGTTGCCGCCGCGCTTCTGGCCCGCGATCGTCGCGGCTGGACGGCCGTCGGCAGCGGCTATGCGTTCGCTGCAATGACTGCGTCGATTGCGGTGCGGCTCGATGAAATCTGGGGCTTTGCCGCGCTGATGTTTGTGTTGCTGGTGGTATGGGTCACTGATATCAGCGGCTATTTCGCCGGCCGTGGGATCGGCGGCCCAAAACTCTGGCCACGGGTGAGCCCAAATAAAACTTGGGCGGGCGCGATTGGCGGGTTTGCGGCAAGCCTTGCGGTCGCCGCGGGATTTGCCGGTTTCGGTCTCGCAAAAACCGGTCCCATACTGGCGCTGAGCGCCGTCCTCTCGATTGCTTCGCAGCTCGGCGATCTTTTCGAATCGGCGGTCAAGCGAAGATTTGGCGTCAAGGACTCCAGCCACATCATTCCCGGGCACGGCGGGTTGATGGACCGTCTGGACGGCTTCGTCGCTGCCGTCATTTTGGCTGCGATTTTGGGATTTTTGCGGGGCGGCGCGGATGGCGTTGGCCGCGGTCTTATGGTTTGGTGAGGTCATGAGCGCTGTACCCTTGCGTAACAATAAAGCTGCGGCGCCCGCGGTCCGCTCCGTTACCGTGCTGGGTGCCACCGGCTCTATCGGCGACAGCACGATGGATTTGTTGCGCGCCGCGCGCGACCGTTACAGTGTCGAAGCGTTGACGGCGAATTCCAACGTCCAAGGGCTGGCAAAGCTCGCGCGGGAATTCGATGCGCGCTATGTGGCGGTCGCCGATCCCGATCGCCTCAACGAACTGAAGGATGCGCTGGCCGGCACGCGCACGGAATGCGGCGCCGGAGAGAGCGCCGTGATCGAAGCTGCCGCCCGTCCTGCGGATTGGGTCATGGCTGCGGTGAGCGGCGCCGCCGGGTTGAAGCCCGCCCTTGCGGCTGTCGATCGCGGTGCCACCGTCGCGCTTGCCAACAAGGAATGCCTGGTTTGCGCGGGTGATTTCTTCATGCAACGTGCCACAAAGGCCGGAGCCTGCGTTCTACCGGCGGATTCCGAACACAACGCGTTGTTTCAGGCGCTTGGTTCCGGCAATCGGGAAGAGTTGGTTAGAGTCATTATCACGGCATCCGGCGGACCGTTCCGCACCTGGGCGAGTGCCGATATCGAGCAGGCCACTCTGGCGCAGGCCTTAAAGCATCCAAACTGGAGCATGGGACAAAAAATTACTATCGATTCTGCTTCGATGATGAACAAGGGTCTGGAAGTGATCGAAGCCGCGTGTCTGTTTGCGCTGACCCCGGAGGAAATCGAGGTTCTGGTCCATCCGCAGTCGATTATCCACGGAATGGTGGAGTTTTCGGATCGCTCAGTGGTGGCGCAGTTGGGAGCGCCGGATATGCGCACGCCGATCGCGCACTGCCTTGGCTGGCCCGATCGTATCGTCGGGCCGGCGGCGAAGCTCGATCTTGCCAGGATCGGGCAGTTGACCTTTGAGGCTCCGGACTTCGAACGGTTTCCGGGACTTCGACTGGCCTACGATGCGCTGCGGACCGGCCGCGGCGCCACCACGGTATACAATGCGGCAAACGAGGTGGCGGTGGCTGCGTTTATCGACGGCAAGATCAGGTTTGGCGCCATCGCGCGGCTCGTCGAAGCGACTCTGGATGCCTGGATTCGTGCGGGCAATCTAGCGCGATTGACATCCGCCGACGATGCAATCGCCGTTGACCATAATGCTCGAAATAAGGCAGCCACCCTATTGCCTCAAATTGCCTTAAAGGCATCGTAGAGGTTTGGGGGCGGGGCCTTTGGCTCTGGGTGAGGGGAATCGGATGTCTGAGTTTTTTCTGCATGGTTTCAATGTGTTAAGTCATGGCTTGGTCGGCTACATCGTCCCCTTCTTGTTCGTCCTTACCATCGTTGTTTTCTTTCATGAGCTGGGTCATTTCCTGATTGCCCGCTGGGCGGGCGTTCGAGTGTTAACTTTTTCCCTTGGCTTCGGACCCGAACTCGCCGGCTTGAACGACCGGCACGGCACGCGATGGAAGATTTCGGCCATTCCGCTCGGTGGCTACGTCAAGTTCTTCGGCGACGACACCGAGGCCTCGACACCATCTTCCGAAACGCTCGACCGTATGACCGAAGAGGAGCGTGCGGGCAGTTTCCATCACCAGAAGGTTGGCCCGCGAGCCGCGATCGTGGCGGCTGGCCCGATCGCCAACTTCCTTCTGGCGATCGTGATCTTTGCGGGGATGTCTCTTTATTTCGGAAAGCCGAGTTCTATCCCCCGCGTTGATGCGATCCAGCCGGATAGCGTGGCTGCGTCGGCCGGGTTCAAGGTCGGCGACGTGGTGATTTCGATCGACGGCCGCGCGATCGAAAGTTTCGCGGACATGCAGCGGGTGGTTTCAACCAGCGCAGGCTCTCGGCTGGTTTTCAAGGTCAATCGAGACGACACGGTGATTACCCTGACCGCCGTTCCGGCGCTCAAGGAAGTGAAAGATCTGTTTGGGAATAAGCACAGAGTCGGTCAGCTTGGCATTCAGTACAACGCGCGGCCGGACGATCCAAAATCATCGCCGGTCGGATATCTGGAGTCTCTCAAGATCGGTGTGGAACAGGTCGGATTCATCATCACCAGCACGTTCAAGTTCGTCGGGTCCTTGTTTGTAGGAGTTGGTAATACGGAGGACGTCGGCGGTCCTCTTCGGATAGCGCAGCTTTCCGGTCAGGCTGCCAGCCTCGGCTTCCAGTTCGTTTTGCAGCTTTGCGCAGCACTTTCGGTTTCGATCGGATTGCTAAACCTTTTTCCGGTACCCTTGCTGGATGGCGGTCATCTTTTGTTCTACGCCGTGGAGGCCGTGCGAGGGCGCCCGTTGTCGCCCAGAGCGCAGGAAATGGGGTTCCGGATCGGTTTGGGGCTAGTGCTGATGTTGATGGTGTTTGCCACCTACAACGACATCCTGCACCTCGCCGCATCCTGAAGCGGCTTTTTTATGACGTGGCCGATGGGCAACGTCTTGGAATGAAAATGAAATTGCGTTGCTACATAAGGTTTGCCGGCTTGGCAAAATTGGCTACAAGCGGGTCAACCGATGGGAATCTGCCGGCTCGCGGGGGCGCGGTTCGGCATTTGAATTGTAAGGGCGCTTGGCGCATGAATGTTGGAATGCGGGTACGGGGCGGCTTGTTGGCCGCCCTGGTTATGTTCGCGACGCCGGTTGCCGCCATGTTGGCGGCCGGGCTCGTGTCCTCGTCGGTATTCGCGCAAACCGTTGATTCAATTCAGGTGGAGGGCAACCGGCGCGTCGAGGCTGCGACCATCCGCTCTTATTTCAAGCCCGGCCCGGGCGGGCGTTTGGATCAGGGTCGCATCGATGATGGCCTGAAGGGTCTGATCGAGACCGGCCTGTTCCAGGATGTGAGAATCAATCAGGCCGGCGGCCGGATCGTGGTGTCCGTGATCGAAAATCCGGTGATCGGCCGCATTGCCTTCGAGGGCAACAAGAAAATCAAGGACGAACAGCTTACATCGGAAATTCAGTCCAAGCCGCGCGGCACGCTTTCGCGTCCCATGGTGCAGTCCGACGCCCAACGGATCGCTGAAATCTATCGCCACGCCGGCCGTTATGACGTGACGGTGCTTCCCGAAATCATCGAGCAGCCGAACAATCGCGTCGATCTGGTATTCACGATTACCGAGGGCAGTAAGACCGGCATTAATTCGATCGAATTCGTCGGCAACAAGGCCTATTCTTCGTACCGTCTGAAGGACGTCATCAAGACGCGCGAGTCGAATCTGCTGAGTTTCCTTGGCGGAAGTGATGTCTATGATCCGGACCGCATTGAGGCCGATCGCGATCTAATTCGCCGCTATTATTTGAAGCACGGTTTCGCCGACGTGCAGGTGGTTGCCGCGCTGACGGAGTATGATCCGCAGCGCAAGGGCTTTCTCGTGACTTTCAAGATCGAGGAAGGTCAGCAATACCGGGTTGCTTCGGTCACATACCAGTCCAGCATCCCCGCGCTTGACGGGAACGTTCTCAGCCGCTTCTCGCGTGTGAGCGTCGGTTCGCTTTACAACGCCGAAGCGCTTGAGAAATCCGTGGAGGAAATGCAAATCGAGGCCTCTCGGCGGGGATTCGCATTTGCGGTCGTGCACCCCCGCGGTGATCGCAACTTTGAGGCGCATACGGTTTCGATCGTTTACGCGATCGATGAGGGACCGCGCACCTATATCGAGCGAATCAATGTACGCGGAAATACCCGTACCCGCGACTATGTGATTCGTCGAGAATTCGATATTTCCGAGGGCGATGCGTACAATCGCGCGCTGGTCGACCGAGCCGAGCGCCGGTTGAAAAATCTCGATTTCTTCAAGACCGTGAAAGTCACGAACGAGCCGGGATCATCGAGCGATCGCGTGATACTTAACGTCGATCTCGAGGAGAAATCCACCGGCGACTTCTCTGTGTCGGGTGGTTATTCGACCACGGACGGCCCGCTTGCCGAGGTCAGCATTTCCGAGCGTAATTTGCTGGGCCGCGGCTTGTTCGGGAAGGTTTCGGTCACTTACGGCGAATTTGCGCGCGGCATTTCGCTGTCTTTTGTTGAGCCTTATCTGCTCGACTATCGAGTCGGGCTTGGGCTTGACGCTTACTATCGCGAGCAGCTGGCGAATCTCTTTATTTCGTATAACACTAGGACGATCGGCTTCAGTCCGAGGATCGGACTGACCCTGCGCGAAGATCTCGCGCTGCAGCTGCGCTATTCGATCTATCAGCAGACGGTCTCGCTCCCGAGTTTTCTGGACAACTGTAACAACAGCCTCACGAACGGCTTGCCCTTTAACCCGTCCCCGGCCTTTGTGAACGTAAACGGAGGCCCCGCGGTTGCTACGGCCCTGGGCGCGGTCGACACCTCCGGCATCGGTCTTTGGTGTTACTCCGATGGCGAAGCATCGTTACCAGTGCGCAAGGAGCTGGCCAATGGCGCCTCGTTGACGTCGGCGGTTGGCTATTCGCTGGATTACAACACGCTTGATAACAACAGGAACCCGACCGACGGCCTGCTTATTGACTTCAGGCAGGACTTCGCCGGCGTCGGCGGCAACGTGACCTATCTGAAATCGGCGACGGACGCGAAATACTATACGCCGCTGGTCGCCGATATCGTCGGGTTGATCCATTTGCAAGGCGGCATTCTTACGCAGGTTGGCGACAACCAGATCCGGATGCTCGATCACTTCCAGATGGGGCCGAATTTGGTCCGCGGCTTTGCCCCGAACGGCATCGGTCCACGTGACATCAATCCGTACGGCACACAAGACGCGCTCGGCGGCACGAAGTACTGGGGCGCGTCTGTCGAATTGCAGATGCCGTTCTGGTTCCTGCCAAAGGAGATCGGTTTGAGGGGCGCCGTCTACGCCGACGCCGGCGGATTGTACGATTACCGGGGGCCGACGAATTGGACTTTGACGGGCGAAGTCAACACGCCTGGTTGTATCCCCCCGACGAACAATGTGAAGCTGGCTCCCAACCCCGGGACCTGTTTGGGATTGCAGTTCGACCCCCAAAACCTCATCCGCACGTCGGTCGGTGTAGGTCTGATCTGGGCGTCGCCGTTCGGTCCGCTGCGCTTCGACTATGCGGTTCCTCTTACGATTGGTCCTCACGACGTCCCGATGAATTTCAAGTTTGGCGGCGGGACATCGTTCTGATTCTTCTCACCGGCGGGACTGCGAAGGCTGAAATGGCGCGGCCGAGCCTTTTCGAGCAGCCACCTTCGTCGATGCGTGCAGATATTGCCGGATTGACGTAAGCCTGCTTGGATGATGCGAGGCTCGCGTGGATCATGGGGTTGCCTTCGCGATCGGTCTCCCATTAACCGGCCGGGACTGACCCCGGACGATGCAGAGACGGCGTGGGAACCGCCCCCACCGCGGCAGCTTGCCTGATCGGTGAGGCACAAAAATCGACAACCAGGTCCAAATCGGCCAGAATGCGACGATCGGAAACCACTGGAACATTCCTGCGAGCGCGGGCCGGGCCGATCTGAGGTGAGTGAGAGGCGGGAGAAATGGAGGAGTCACCGGTCAGGTTTGCGCTGGTGGATATCAACGATATCCTCAAGACGCTTCCGCACCGTTATCCGATGCTGCTGATCGACCGCGTCGTCAATATTCGGGCTGACTACAGTGGAATCGGCATCAAGAATGTCACCTTCAACGAACCGCCGTTTCTTGGCCATTTTCCCGAACGCCCGGTCTATCCAGGTGTCATGATGATCGAAGCCATGGCCCAGACTGCGGGCGTCATCGGGATCAAGTCGATAGAAGGCACCGAAAAGCCGCGCGCGGTTTATTTTCTGACCATCGACAAATGCAAGTTTCGCAAGCCGGTGATGCCCGGCGATACAATCGAGTACCACATGCACAGGATCGGCAGGCGCAACGCGATGTGGTGGTTCCATGGCGACGCCAAAGTGAACGGTAAGGTCGTCGCCGAAGCTGATGTTGGTGCGATGCTGACAGATTAAGAACAGGGCAGATCGCGGGCGCGAATCGCGGCCCGCCCTCTCTGGAGCAACTTGCTTCAATCGACACCCCGGGATTTCTGTGCTCTAATTTTTTTCTGTCTGGTTTTGGAAGCCTTAGATGCGCACCGCGATGACGATTGCCGTTTCGGCCGTCCTACTGGTTGTTCAAAATGGCGGCGCCGAAGCTGCCGGCGTATGCATATCCAAGGCCACCGAGGCACTGCCGCATATCGAAGGCCTCGTGGTCAAGAGATCACGTACGCGTCCGGTACCGCCGGCGATCTTGTCGACGTGGAGGGGGCAGTCTCGCCCTGTCATGATTGACGTGGATTTTGAGGCCGCGGGCGAGTCGCAGACTTATTCCTACATGTGCGTGGTAACGCAGGGGGCGGCCTTCGTCCAACGCACGATGAACTAGCAAGGCCGCGCGTCGCGGTTTGCATGCTTAGCTTGTCAGTTTTTTGCTCGCAATGGGCTCAACCTTCGTCCCGCGAATTTCGCCGATAGCAATGGTTGTAAGCGCCGCAAGGATGACAAGGACCGGCGACAATCCTGCCACTAGGGCCGCCAGACGTCACTGGACAGCATCGGCAGCCCGCGCTAACCACTGCAAAATCGAGCGATTTAACGCCAACCCCACAAGATTTACGAGACCATTCGATGAGCACGATCGATCCCACCGCGCGAGTTGAGGGCGGCGCTGTGATTGGCGAAGGCACGTCGATCGGTCCGTACTGCATCATTGGCCGCCACGTTGTGATCGGCGCGAATTGCAATCTGATTGCGCATGTCAATGTGGCCGGGCACACGACGATCGGCGCCGGCTGCGTGATCCATCCGTTTGCTGCGCTTGGCGGTCCCCCTCAGGATTTGAGCTATCGGAGCGAGCCGACGCGGCTTGAGGTAGGTGAGGGATGCACCATTCGCGAAGGCGTGACGATGAACGTTGGGACGAAGAAGGGCGGCGGTATCACCCGGATCGGAGCTCGTGGATTTTTCATGAACAACAGCCACGTCGGCCACGACTGTGTTGTCGGAAACGACGTGATCTTCGCAACCTCGGCGACGCTCGGCGGTCATTGTGAGATCGGTGACTTCGTCTACATCGGCGGCTTGTCGGCGGTGCACCAATTCGTGCGGATTGGGTCGCAAACGATGGTCGGTGGGGTCTGCGGAGTTCGGGGCGATGTTATTCCCTACGGCCTTGTCAACGGTCAGTACGCGCGTCTCGAGGGCCTCAACATCGTCGGCATGAAACGCCGCAAATTCACGCGCGAACGGCTTTCCGCGGTACGGTCATTCTATCAAAAGCTGTTTCATGGACCTGGAATTTTCGCTGATAGGTTGAGTGCGGTGCGACCTCTGGCGGACACCGATCCCGCGATCGCCGAGATCCTCGCCTTCATCGGCGGTGGCAAGCTCCGCGCCCTTTGTCTTCCAGCCGATCAACGCGGCACACATTGATGATAGGGTTGTGGGAGCCATGACACGGGTCTTGGAAATTTCTTCGCCGGTTGGGCTGATTGCGGGGGGCGGCGTGATGCCATTCGCGGTCGCCGAGTCGCTCACGGCGCGCGGCGTTGACCCCGTCGTGTTCGCGTTGAAGGGTGCCTGCGACCCCAGGGCGGCGGAACGGTTTCGCCATCATTGGATATCGGTAGGCCAGCTCAGCCGGGCGGAGAGGTTATTCCGCTCCGAGAACTGTCGGAATTTGATCTTCATCGGGACGCTGGTGCGCCCGGCGCTGTCAGAAATTCGTCTCGATTGGGGGACGCTTCGCGTCATGGGACGGGTGTGGAGGGCCTTCCGGGGCGGCGACGATCATCTGTTGTCCGGCATCGGACGCCTGCTTGAAGAAGACGGGTTTCGCCTGGTGGGCATCAAGGATGTCGCTCCGGATCTGCTGATGCCGGAGGGATGCGCCACACGGAAGATGCCTGACGAAGCTGCCATGGCCGACATTGCCCGGGGACGCGAGGTACTGCGTGCGCTCGGTCCCTTCGACATCGGTCAGGCCGTCGTGGTCATCGATAGTCACGTGGTGGGGGTTGAGGGCGTCGAGGGTACCGACCGATTGCTCGCGCGTATCGCGCGCTTGCGCGCGGAGGGCCGTATTCGCGCCAAGGCTTCTCGTGGCGTGCTGGTGAAGGCACCCAAGATCGGACAGGATCTGCGTTTTGACTTGCCAACCGTGGGTCCGCGAACGGTCGAGGGTGCAGCCGTGGCATCCCTTGCGGGAATTGCAATTGCAGCCCGCAATACCGTGGTGGCCGAACCGCAGGCTATGATCGAGGCTGCCGACGCGGCGGGTCTCTTTGTGACCGGTTGGTCTGCCTGATGCCGACTTGGCTAAATGGCGATGTCGCGCGGAAGATTTTCCTGATTGCGACGGAGGAATCGGGCGACCGCCTTGGTGCGCATCTGATGAAGGTGTTGCGCCAGCGACTTGGCGGAGCCGTGCGGTTTGAGGGCGTCGGCGGCCAGGCAATGACCCGCGAGGGGCTAACGTCGCTGTTTCCAATCGAAGAGCTCTCGATCATCGGCCTCGCGGCGGTGGTGAGGCAGTTGCCGAGGGTGTTGCGCCTTATCCGGGAAACCGTCACGGCGGTGATGCGCACGCAACCCGACATTCTCGTGATCATCGACAGCCCCGATTTTACCCATCGGGTGGCCAGGCGTGTCCGGGCCCGCGACCCGGCCATCCCGATCATCGACTATGTGTCTCCCTCAGTCTGGGCCTGGAGGCCGGGCAGGGCGCGCGCCATGCGAGCCTATATCGATCACGTTCTGGCGCTGCTGCCCTTCGAACCAGAAGAATACCGGCGGCTGCGCGGTCCGCCCTGCAGCTATGTCGGCCATCCTTTGACCGAACAGCTCCGTTCGCTCAGGCCCAATGTCGAGGAACAGAGGCGCCGCAACGAGACGCCGCCTGTACTTCTGGTGTTGCCGGGAAGCCGTCGCAGCGAGATCAATCACCACATGGCGGTCTTCGGCGAGACGGTGGGACGGCTGCAAGCGCAAGGCATCGAATTCGAGCCGATCCTGCCAACCATGTCACATTTGTTGGAGGCGGTCCGCGATGGCGTAAGGAGCTGGAGGGTCGCGCCAAAGGTCGTGGTGGGCGAGCAGGAAAAGCGGGCGGCCTTCAGGATCGCGCATGCGGCGCTCGCGAAATCCGGCACCGTTACGCTCGAGCTGGCTCTTGCGGGTGTCCCGATGGTGGCGGCCTACCGGACTGGCGCCGCCGAAGCCTGGATCCTCCGGCGCGTCGTCAATGTAACCTCGGTGATCCTGGCAAACCTGGTGCTGGGCGAGAATGTGGTTCCGGAATTCCTGCAGGAGGATTGCACTTCGGAAAGACTTTTGGGCGGATTGCGCGAAGTCCTCACCGACACCCCGTTGCGGCAACGCCAGCTCAAGGCCTTCGCAAGGATTGACGGCATCATGTCGACAGGCAACCAGCCGCCGAGCGTGCGCGCGGCCGATATCGTCTTGGCGACGTTGCGAAAAGCCCGTGGCGCAAGCTGACGGGTACGTGGCGACCAAAGCCGTATGCGGGACGGCTGCGTCCGATTTGCCAGCAGCGAACTGAACTACTTGCGTTTGTCGATGGCGACGTAATCCCGGCGCGCCACGCCGGTATAGAGCTGCCGGGGCCGGCCGATCTTCTGCTGGGGATCCTCGATCATCTCGCTCCACTGACTGATCCAGCCGACGGTGCGGGCGACCGCGAACAGCACAGTAAACATCGAGGTGGGGAAGCCCATCGCCTTGAGCGTAATGCCCGAGTAGAAATCAACATTTGGATAAAGCTTGCGGTCGATGAAATACTGATCGTTGAGCGCGATCTTTTCCAGTTCCATCGCGACCTTGAGCATGTGATCGTTGCCATGGCCGGTCTCGGCCAATACGGCGTGGCACATCTTCTGCATGATCTTGGCGCGCGGATCGTAGTTTTTGTAGACGCGGTGCCCGAATCCCATCAGGCGGATTTCGCTGTTCTTGTCCTTCACCTTCTTGATGAAATCGGGAATTTTATCGACGGTGCCGATCTCGGCCAGCATCGCCAGCGCCGCCTCATTAGCGCCGCCATGCGCCGGTCCCCACAGGCAGGCGATGCCCGCGGCGATACAGGCAAACGGGTTGGCGCCGGAGGAGCCGGCGATACGAACCGTGGAGGTCGAAGCGTTCTGTTCGTGGTCGGCATGCAGGATGAATATCTTGTCGAGCGCGTCGGCCAAGACCGGATTGATCTTATAGTCCTCGCACGGTACGGCAAAACACATATGCAGGAAGTTCTGGGCAAAACTCAGCGAGTTCTTCGGATACATGAAGGGCTGGCCGATGGTGTATTTGAACGCCATCGCAGCGAGGGTGGGAATCTTCGCGATCATCCGCATCGAAGCGATCATGCGCTGCTGCGGATCGTTGATATCGGTGGAGTCGTGGTAGAAGGCGGCTAGCGCGCCGACGGCGGCCACCATGATAGCCATCGGATGGGCGTCGCGGCGGAACCCCTGGAAGAACCGCGCCATCTGCTCGTGAACCATGGTGTGGTGGATCACGCGCTGGTCGAAATCGTATTTCTGTGCCTTGGTGGGTAGCTCGCCATAGAGCAGCAGGTAGCAGGTCTCGAGGAAGTCGCCGTGCTCGGCAAGTTGCTCGATCGGATAGCCACGGTATTGGAGGACGCCGGCGTCGCCGTCGATATAGGTGATCTTCGACTGGCAGCTCGCGGTCGAGGTGAAGCCGGGATCATAGGTAAACATCCCCGACTGCGCGTAGAGTTTGCCGATGTCGATGACATCCGGCCCGACGGTGCCGCTCGAAATCTGGAAATCGAAGGTCTTGTTGCCTACCGTCAGTGTTGCGGTTTTGCTGTGGGATGAAGCGTCCATCGTGATGTCCCCGATGAGATCGTTGCGAAACCCGGCTGCCTGCACGCCAGTCCGAAACGGGTGGGCAGGAGTCCAGTAAAATGCACCGCCCAAATGGGTAGCTTATTGCTGTGTGCGCTGCAAGACGGCGACGTCTAGGCTCACGTAGGGGTCTGATCGGCGAGCCGGGCCAGGCACTCCTCCCGTCCGAGCACCGCCAGGACGTCGAAAATCCCCGGCGAGGTGGTGCGCCCGGTCAGCGCGGCGCGCAGCGGCTGGGCCACCGCACCAAACTTAAAGCCGTTCTGGTCCGCATACGACCGCATTGCCGACTCGGTGCCTTCGGCGGTCCAGTCTCCAACCGCATCGAGGGCGATACGAAGCCGGCCGATCAGCTCGCGATTCTCCGGCGTCAATATGGCGGCCGCCTTGGGATCCATCTCAAGCGGCCTGTCGGCAAAGATATAATAGGCGCTGTCGATCAGCTCGATCAGCGTCTTGGCGCGCTCCTTCAGGCTCGGCATGGCCTGCAGCAGTTGCACGCGCGTCGTTTCGTTGAGCTTCTTCTTTAGGTCGGGACCGTTGGCGACATGGTCCAGCATCCCTTCGAACATGCTCACGAGGGATTGATCGTCGGATTGGCGGATGTAGTGGCCGTTGAGGTTTTCGAGCTTGGCGAAATCGAAACGCGCGGCCGAGCGGCCCACGCCCGACAGATCGAACGCGGCGATCATTTCCTCGGTTGAAAATATTTCCTGGTCGCCGTGGCTCCATCCGAGCCTGACCAGGTAGTTACGAAGCGCCGCCGGCAGGTATCCCATGGCCCGATAGGCTTCCACGCCCAGCGCGCCGTGGCGCTTGGAAAGCTTGGAGCCGTCTGGCCCGTGGATCAGGGGAATATGGGACATGCTCGGGACAATCCAGCCGAGCGCGTCGTAGATTTGCTTCTGCCGCGCCGCGTTGATCAGGTGATCGTCGCCGCGAATGATATGCGTGACGCCCATGTCATGGTCGTCGACCACGACGGCGAGCATATAGGTCGGATTGCCGTCGCCACGCAGCAAGACAAGGTCGTCGAGGTTTTCGTTTTGCCAGACCACGCGGCCCTGGACCTGATCCTCGATCACGGTCTCGCCGGTCTGGGGCGCCCGGAGACGGATCGTCGGCTTCATGCCTGCGGGCGCCTCGGCGGGATCGCGGTCGCGCCACATTCCATCGTAAAGGCGCGTACGGCCCTCCGCCCGCGCTTTCTCGCGCATGGCCGCAAGCTCTTCCGGCGTGGCATAGCAGCGATAGGCGTTGCCGCCGGCCAGCAAGGTTTCCGCCACCTCGCGGTGGCGCGCAGCGCGGCTGTATTGGTAGACGACTGCGCCGTCCCAATCGAGTTCGAGCCACCGCAGCCCGTCCAGGATCGCGGCGATCGCCGCTTCGGTCGACCGCTCGCGATCGGTATCCTCGATCCGCAGCAGCATCTTGCCGCCGCGGCCGCGCGCGTAAAGCCAGTTGAACAGCGCGGTGCGGGCCCCTCCAATATGGAGGAATCCGGTCGGCGAGGGAGCAAAGCGCGTGACAATAGGGTCGGTCATTTGCGGCGGTTAAGGGGATGTGGGACACGCCCTGTCGGCGCGAAGGGTGTATAGCAGGAACCGGGCATAACTAAAGCCTTCCTTGGGGCGATCGGATTTGGCAGATAGACCGCTGATTCCCGAGCAGGAAACACGAATGACCATAGAACCGGTGGCGGCAGAGGCGGGGCGCGATTTCATTCGCGACATCGTTCAGGCCGATCTTGATGCCAAGAGATACAGCCTAATCGTCACGCGTTTTCCGCCGGAACCGAACGGCTACTTGCATATCGGCCACGCCAAGTCGATCGCGCTGAATTTCGGCATCGCCCAAGAGTTCTCCGGGCGCTGTCACCTGAGGTTCGACGATACCAACCCGACCAAAGAGGAGCAGGAATACATCGATTCCATTCAGGCCGACGTGAGGTGGCTCGGTTACGACTGGGGAAAATTCCTATTCTACGCCTCCGATTATTTCGAACAGCTTTACGAATGGGCGGAAGGTCTAATTCGGGCCGGCCTGGCCTATGTGGACGACCAGTCGCAGGAGGAAATCAGGATGGCGCGCGGCACGCTCACGGAACCGGGCAAGAACAGCCCGTTTCGGGACCGTTCGGTAGAGGAAAATCTCGACCTGTTTCGCCGCATGAAGGCGGGCGAATTTCCAAATGGCGCGCGCGTGCTGCGCGCCAAGATCGATATGGCTTCCGGCAATATCAATCTGCGCGACCCCGTGCTCTATCGCATCCTGCACGCCGTCCATCCGCGCACCGGCGCCAAATGGCCGATCTACCCCAGTTACGATTACGCCCACGGGCAGTCCGACGCGATCGAGGGGATTACGCATTCGATCTGCACGCTGGAATTCGAGGACCACCGGCCGCTTTACGAGTGGCTGCTGGACAAGTTGCCGGTACCGTCGAAGCCGCACCAGTACGAATTTGCGCGGCTCAACCTGACCTATACCCTGCTTTCAAAACGGGTGCTGACCGAACTCGTACGCGGCGGCCACGTCGCCGGCTGGGACGACCCGCGGATGCCCACCATCGCCGGACTGAAACGACGCGGCGTGCCGCCAGCGGCGATCCGGGAGTTCGTCAAACGTATTGGCGTTGCCAAAGCCAACAGCGTCGTCGATGTCGGAATGCTGGAATTCTGCATCCGGGAAGTTCTCAACAAGACGGCGCAGCGGCGGATGGCCGTGCTGCGGCCGCTCAAGCTCGTGATCGAAAACTATCCGGAAGGCCAGGTCGAGGAGCTCGAGGCGGTCAACCATCCCGACGATCCGCAGGCCGGTACCCGTCGCATCGCGTTTGGCCGCGAGCTTTACATCGAGCGCGACGACTTCATGGAAAACCCGCCGAAGAAGTTTTTCCGGCTTTCACCCGGCAGCGAGGTTCGGCTGCGCTACGCCTATTTTGTCGCCTGCCGCGATGTGGTGAAGAATCCGGCGGGGGAGGTGGTCGAACTACGATGCACCTACGATCCCGCCACCCGTGGAGGCAATGCACCGGATGGCCGCAAGGTCAAGGCGACGATGCATTGGTTGGCCGCGGCGCAGTCAAGGCCGGCGGAAATCCGCCTCTACAATCCGCTTTTCGCCAAGCCCAGTCCGGATGCATCCAATTTCTCGGCCGACCTCAATCCAGCGTCGCTGGAAGTCTTGAAGGACGCCAGGGTTGAGCCAGCAGTTGCGTCAGTCAATTCAGGCGATGTCGTGCAGTTCGAACGGCAGGGCTATTTTGTGCGCGACAGCGATTCGACCACCGAACATCCGGTTTTCAACCGGACGATTGGCCTGCGTGATACCTTCGCGAAGGAAGTCGGCAAGGGATAGAGCGTTTTCGAGCGAAAGCCTGCCCCGTGCCTGATCAGGGGTGGATACCGGTTCGCGTGAAGAAAACGCGTCAAAACAACAATCTAGAGCTTCGGTTCTTATTCAATCAGAACCGATAATACTCTAAGGCGATTTGCGGTGGAGGGCCTTCTCCGTAGAGAAACCTGTACGCGCCAGAGACGCCCCGGTCTGCAGTCCCAGGCCTGAGAGTTGGCCGCGGAGCTGTTGCTCAGCCAGGCGGTCCTTGGCCTTTTCCTGGATCAGCAAATCGATGAAGGCCAGCCGTTTTTGTTCGTTGGTGGCTTCCGCCAACAATCTACGATAACGGTCGTAATTGTATCCCTCGCCCCGATTACCCATAGCACTTCTCGGTACTCAGCCGGTCCGCGAAGACTGTTACGCCGCGGGCAAGGGCGCAAGGCCGTGACCCCATCGATCGGCCTGCTTTGCATCAAACGCTGTGGATAACAGCAGCTTTCGTTTTCACGATACGGAGACTGAAGCGGTCCTCGAGTGGAACCCCGGTCAGGTGAGGCGCTGACGAATTTCGTCACGCATCTTGCCGCGAAACGCCTCCCTGCGGGCCGGCCGTTCCTTCTCGTTAACATCCCACCGATCGAAGATATTGAAGTTTTCCAGGATCGGATAGCGATCGCTCGCCATCGCGAGAATAAGAAGGAGCTTGCCGGCTGGTCCGCTCGGCCCGGTCACTTCCCATCGGCGTATCGTGTCGGCGCCATCGGGCGGCTCGAGCCCGCAAAGCTTTGCAATATCGGCGACCGTTAATGGCCGTCCGATCGCGTCACCGAGATCCTGGCGGAGTTGTTTGAGTTCCGGACCTGTCACAGAGATGTTTCCTGTCTTGGGGGCCATCAGTCTCGCCGGGAGGCGGCGCGGCGGGGAGGCGGCTTTTAGCAGAAGTGCGCGCCTACGTGATGGCTGTTGCCAAAATGTGGCCGACTGCGTTTGGACCCTCCACAAGAATTGAGGCTTTCCCAGACAATTCTCCTTCCGTTCGCTTTTATCCGCGCGACACCCTAGGGTAGCATCGTGCCCAGGTGATGTAGCATGGGGTAGCCGGATGGCCGAGCGGGGGACAGCTCCGGGCCGGGCGCAAGGCATAGCGGGAACCTGGCCACCGCGGAGCGCGGCTCAGGCCGGTGGGTTTGCGCCATCGGACTTTCGTGCCTGGTCGGCTTTCCTTGCGAAGCTGCGCGCGTGGGTTCGTGCTGAGGCCGCCGCAGGCCGCTTGCTGCCTTGGGTGCCGATCGCCTTCGGTACCGGCATTGCACTTTATTTCGGAGCCGATCATGAGCCGGTCCTGGCAGTAGCTGCCGTCACGGCGATCGGACTTTGCGTGGTGGCCTTCTTGCTTCGGCGGCAAAGGATTTTTCCGGCGGCCGTGATGGTCGCTGCCGTTGCGGCCGGTTTTGCCGCGGCAACCTGGAAGACTGCGAGAATCGCGCACGGGGTGCTCGCAAGGCCGGCCTATTCGGTGTCGCTGTCGGGCTTTGTCGAAAGCCGCGACATCCGTGAGCGGACCGACCGTTTCGTGTTGCGCGTCACGCGGATCGAAGCTCCGCGCCTCCAGACAAAGTTGGACCGCGTTCGGCTGTCGGTACGCAAAGGCACCGCGCCAGCCGTCGGCAGCTTTGTCGAAATGAAAGCGCGGCTGCAGGCCCCGCTCGCCCCGCTGCGGCCGGGCAGCTACGATTTTGCCCGCGACCTGTTTTTTCAGGGGATCGGCGCCTCCGGTTTTGTCACCGGCGCCATCAAGACCCTCGATCCGCCGGTCGAAGGCGGTCTTTTGCTGCGCTACGCCGCCGTGATGCAGGATATGCGCGATGCGATCGACGCGCGCATCCGAACGACGCTGGACGGCGACAAACGCGCTATCGCGACCGCTCTCTTGACCGGGCGCCGCGATGCGATCACGACGCCGGTCAACGACGCCATGTTTATCTCGGGCCTCGGCCACGTTTTGTCGATCTCGGGGTATCACATGGCGGTCGTCGCCGGCGTGGTGTTCTTCGCTGTGCGCGCGCTGCTCGCGCTGGTTCCCGTGCTGACGGTGGCCTTTCCGATCAAGAAATGGGCGGCGACCGTGGCGCTCGTTGCCGCGGCCTTTTATCTGCTGTTGTCTGGCGCCGAGGTCGCCACGCAACGATCGTTCTACATGACGGCGGTGGTGTTGATCGCCGTCATGGTCGATCGCCGCGCCGTGACTTTTCGCACGCTGGCGGTGGCGGCCATGATCGTGCTCGGTCTGGTGCCGGAGGCCCTGGTGCATCCGAGTTTTCAGATGTCGTTTGCGGCGACGCTCGGGCTGGTGGCCCTGGTACAGATCGGCATGCCGCGTCTTTTTGCAACACCGGAGAACTCGGCGGCGGCCAAGGTGGCAATGTGGGGCGGTCGCGAGCTAGTGACGCTGACGCTGGCCTCGCTGGTAGCGGGGTTCGCGACCACGCCCTATGCGGCCTTCCACTTTCACCGGGTGACCCCCTATGGCGTGCTGGCTAATCTTGCGGCGATGCCCGTTGTCTCAGCCGTGGTGATGCCCGCGGGAATGCTGGGGCTCGTCGCCATGCCCTTCGGCTTCGACGGCTTCTTCTGGTGGCTGATGGGCATCGGCATCGACTGGATGATCGTGGTGACGGAGTGGGTCGCTGCACTTCCCGGCGCCATCGGTCGGATTACCGCATTCGGCACCGGCCCGCTGATCGTGGCAAGCCTCGGGATCATCCTGCTTGGGCTATTGCGAACGCCGCTGCGGTGGTGCGGCGCGGCCGTGCTTCTGGTCTCGGTGATATGGGCGCTGGTAGTGCCGCAACCGGATGTCCTGATTTCCGGCGATGGCCGCAATGTGGGCGTTCGGGGCAGGGACGGGCGGCTTTACCTGATGAAAACCGCCAAGGATGCTTTCCTGTTGAAGGAATGGCTGGCCGCCGACGCCGACGAGAGGCAGGTCGGCGATGCTTCGCTCACCGAGGGTGTTTCCTGCGACGACGAAGGTTGCGTGGTGCAGATGCGTGACGGCGGGTTCGCCTCCCTTTCGTTCAAGCCCGACGGGCTGGCCGATGATTGCGAGCGCGCGGCCCTGATCGTGAGCGCAAGGCCGGCGCCGCCGGGATGCGCCGCCGCCGTCATCGACCTCGAGCGCGTGCGAAGGCAGGGTGCGATGGCCCTTCGGCGAACCAAAGGCGGATTTACCGTCGATGCGGTCAAACCCCGCGGTGTGAACCGGCCGTGGGCGCCCGCGGCCGAAGGCGAGGGGGAGACAGAGCCGGCCACCCGCGCGGCGCGTCCAGTCGCGCCGCGGGCGGTGGATGCGACGCCGTCGGACGGCGATCTGCAGGCTGAGGATTGAGGCCGTAGCTTCGAACTGCCGTTTTCAATTCTCGCGAGGGAGAGAACTTTCTCGCAGCTCGAATACGCCGAGATGAAACTCCTCCGCTTCGTCGCTAACCGCAGCGGTCGCCGTCTTGACCAGTGCGAATGACGCATCCGGAAATTGCTTCCACACCGCAAGATCTTCCGCCGTGATCGTGAGCCAACCGAATCTGAACATGTAGCGGCCGGACTCGGTGACGTGCCCCACTTGCTGCCACGTGACTCTATTGACCGCCAATCGCGTCATCCTCCTGAAGCCCACGACCAACGTTTGCGCGCGGGACGTCGTTTCCGAGCCTTCCCACCGCGTGCAGGACTTCATGCGTCCGGATCTCGAAGGCCTCGAGGTGCAACGCAAATGTCGCAAGCGCCAGTTTCAGCTGGCCGAGCTCTTCGGTGCGCGGATCGTCACTCATGGGATCACGCAACAAGCCAAAATCGTCGATCGGACGCGCGCGCCAATACCTCGTCCGGAATCGGCGAGGCTATCCCTAATCGGCGGAGATCGGCCGCGGCACAGGCGTAGTGGCAGCAGCGGTATGGACCTGCGCTTGTGGAACCACCGGCAATTGCAGCACGGTCGCCCGCTGTCCTTCGCAGAGCAGCGTCACCAACACGCGGCTTCCGTCCGGAAATTCGATCGCGTCGTGGTGCCGATCGGGAATGTGCTGGTCGACCGCACCGAATTTCCCAACCTGAAAATTCACCTGCCGCGTCCAAATCCATCGGCTGTCGTATTTGACGTTGTCGGCGAACGCTAACTCCGTTCCGGGCAGGATGCAGACTGCGACATCTGGCTCACGCTCAGATGCAAAACCTCGCGTTGAGGTGCCGCGGAAAGCTGTAGTGATCAGGGTCTCTCCCACTTGCGCAGGGCGCGTCGCTACGGCGTGCAGACTATAGTCACACATCGGATTGCTCCTCGGTTGAGATAGCCAACCGGCGCCGCCTGGAGCATGATCCGCAAAGTCGGACCGTCTTCCGAAAGGCCCCATGCTCCATTGAAAGAGGCGCGGGCCTCTATCAAAGTGGACATCAATGAGAGCTTGTGCCCGCTTGGCGGCATTTCTGCGGCTCGCACCTGCGAACCACATCACAATATTTTTGCCGAACGCCCACGCGCGGTGGAACTTTTCTTGTTGAGCGGGAACGGCGCAAATCGCCTTATTGCCCAGTCCCGCCCTTAACTGGGTAGGCACCGCTGTCCGACAGGGCTTGTCTAGTACCTCCGGTACAACCCGATCAGCTTGCCCTGAATCTTGACCCGGTTAGGCGGCAGGATACGAACCTCGTAGGACGTATTGGCTGGCTCCAGCGCGATTGATGCACCGCGGCGGCGGAAGCGCTTCAAGGTGGCCTCTTCATCGTCGATCAAGGCGACCACAATGTCGCCGGTCTCGGCGGTCTCGTTGCGCTGGATCAGCGCCATGTCGCCATCCAGGATACCGGCATCGACCATGGAATCGCCGCGCACCTCCAGGGCATAATGCTCGCCCGAGCCGAGCATATCCGGGGGAACGCTGATGGTGTGGCTGCGGGTCTGCAGAGCCTCAATCGGCGTTCCCGCGGCGATACGGCCCATAACGGGAACGGCGACCGGACGGCTGCCATCGTCCTCGGAGCCGATGCTGCCGCCGCTGCGGACCCTGCCAAGCGTGCCCTCGATGACGCTCGGCGTAAAGCCTCGCCGGCCATTGCCGCTTCCGCCAGCCGACAGCTCCGGAAGCTTGATGACTTCGATCGCGCGGGCCCGGTTGGGGAGCCGGCGAATGAAGCCGCGCTCTTCAAGCGCGGTGATGAGACGGTGGATGCCAGACTTCGAGCGCAGATCAAGCGCATCCTTCATCTCGTCGAAGGAGGGCGGTACGCCCGACTCCTTCAGGCGCTCGCTGATGAATCGCAGAAGTTCGTATTGTTTGCGCGTGAGCATCTCGACCAGTCCCCAATTTGGCGCGTTCGATTCCGAGACGTCTGGATTTGAGACGTCGGAGTCGGCTAATCCGACCCGCAGTCGTCAAACCTTAGAAACAAATCATGAACGAACACTATCTGTTCCATATGTGTTCCGCAACCCCTTAATTTATCGTCAACAAAGCCGCTTTTGCGGAACCGGCGCCGCGCGGGGGTCAATCGGGCAGCCGCAGGATGTCGCAAGCGGTGCCGGCGGCGGCAGCCGGCGCAAAGGGCGCACGGATCACAAGCGCCCGTGCCGCAGCGAGATTCCCAAGTAGCGAGCTGTCCTGATGATCGACCGGCGTGGCGATCAGGGAGCCGTCGCTGCGCGCCTCCAGGCGGGCTCGCAGATAGTCCTCACGCAGGTCATTGGCGGCGACATCGCGTCCCAGCAGCGCGGTTTCGTGGCGGTGACCGACCACCGACCGCCCCGAAAGACTGCGAATCAGGGGCACCAGAAACAGGAAGCCGCATACATAGGACGACACCGGATTGCCGGGCAGGCCGATTACCCGCATGGCGGCAAGCCGCCCGTGCATCATTGGCTTGCCCGGGCGCATGGCGATCCGCCAGAACGCGATCGTCACGCCCTCGGTCTCAAGCGACCGCTTGACGAGGTCGTGGTCGCCGACCGAGGCGCCGCCGGTGGTAACCAGGACATCGGCGCCAAGGTCACGTGCTCGGCGGATTCCTTCAGTGGTGGCCTCGATGGTGTCGGCGGCGATGCCAAGATCGATGGTCTCCGCGCCCTCGTCGCGGGCGACCGCCCGTAGCGCGTAACCATTTGAATAGACGATCTGGCCGGGGCCGGGGGTCTCGCCCGGCATCACCAATTCGTCGCCCGTGGCGAGGATCGCGACCTTCGGCCGGCGGCGGACCGGGAGATGCGGATAATTCATGCCGGCCGCAAGCGACAGGTCGCGATCGGTCAGACGGCTACCGGCAGCCAGCAGCACATCACCCTCGCGAAAGTCGACACCGGCGGGACGGATATGGCGCCCTGGGACAGCCGCTTCGGTGATGGCGATGCCGCCCCCTTCGATAACGGTGTCTTCCTGAATGATAACGGCGTCGGCTCCAACCGGAATGACGCCGCCTGTAAAGATACGGACGGCTTCGCCGGCCGCGACAGCCCGCTCGAACGGCCTGCCGGCGGCTACCTCGCCAATTACCTTGAGCCGCACCGCGGCGCGGCTGGCGTCGGCGGCGCGAACTGCATAGCCATCCATCGCCGACATCGCCTGCGGCGGCTGGGTGCGTAAGGCGGCCACGTCCCGAGCTAGCACCCGGTGGTGAGCCAAATCCAGCGCGACCATTTCCTCGGGCAGCGCGTCGGCACCCGCAAGCACGGCGGCGAGAGCGTCTGCGACCGGCATCAATGCCAAGACAAGGCTCCCAAAGAAAAAGCTCCCAAACATATGGCTAACAAGGCTAACCCCTCAAATCCCAAGCGCTTCCAGTGCTGTCGCCACGTCGTCAGGCGAGGTCACATGCACCGCTATCAGGCCCCGTTCGCGCGCGCCTGCAATGTTCTCGGCGAGATCGTCAAAGAACACGATGCGTTCGGCCGGCACCCCGATCGCCTTCACCACATGATCATAGGCCTCGGCATCCGGTTTCCGAAGTCCGATCGAGGAGGATAGGAACATTTCGCGGAAATGACCGAGCACATCGGCATATTCTCGTGAAAAATATTCGACATGGGCGCTGTTGGTATTGGACAGGGCGTAGAGCGGCAGGCGCGGCGCGGCGCGCGCCAGGAGCTGATGGACACCGGGCATTTCGCCGGCGAAAATGGCGTTCCATCCCTCGAGAAACTGGGCGTCGGAAATGTCAGCACCGAGCGATGCGCGCAAGCCCGCAAAGAATGCCGCGTCGCTGATCTCACCCTTTTCATGGCGCCGATATAATTCGTCGCGCGCAAACCGTCCCACGAGGTGTCCGGGATCGCATCCGGCGTGAGCGGCCCAGCAGCGGATCGTTCGGTTAAAATCGACATCGAGCACCACGCGGCCGAGATCGAACAACAGCGCGTCGGCTGCGCCTGGGGAGCGAAGAGGGCGGATCATGGGGGCGGTGTACGAAAAAGGGGAGCAGCGGGCAACGGTGCAGCGATGTCGGCTTCGCTATAATTTGCGCACCCATGTTAGACACCGCGCCGGAATCTGAGAAACTGCGACACTGAAATTCGACGCCCTGTCAGTCTCCGGCAAGCGTGGCGATGTTTTCCAGTTCGTCAGGCCTTGGCTGAATGGTTCCATTCAATCGCTAAAACGAGAAGCAGGAACACCAAGAGAGCGGGAAGGACATATGCCTCATGGCTGGTGGCAATGGTTCCATGATGCCAGCCGGCCCGATTTTCTAACATGTGTGAGATCGTATAGTGGCGCTGAAGAAGGGGGCCGATCGACCGAAGGCAAAGTAGGACGCAAATGAAGGTAACCTTGAGGTAATGCGGCAACCACAGAAGCAGCAGGCCAACCGCGAGAAGCGCGTGGGTGAGCGACAGCCGGCTTATGTCGTCTCCAAGCCACCACCACGCTGCGGGATTTGGTCCAGAGGCAAGCGACCAGAAATCCCACATTGACCATTCGGTCTTGCCAAGCGCCGCGGGCGAAACGCTGACTAGCGGGAAAAAACACGTCGCCAGTGCCAGGAGATAAACGACCGCGATGGTACGTTTTGTGTCGAACATGAAGGTGCCTCAGCACCTCAAGTATTTCCCGTTGAGGCCTAACAATCGGTAAAGCGAGAAACCCCTTTTTTGGAGACGAACTCGTCGCTTTTCGAATTGCGTATGGCGGCACCCTCTCAATAGCGATAGGGCTCAATGTCCAGGAGCGGAAACGCGCTCAAGACATGAGGCAGGTTGGTCGGCGTTGCCGGGTGCAGATAGGATTTGTCGAGTTCAGCGAATTTTGTGACGCCTAGTAGCCCAAGGCTGCGGATCACTTCATCTTCCAATAGCTCCAGCATTCGGACGATTCCGGCTTCTCCGGCTGCGGCAAGCGCCCAGCATTGCAGGCGGCCGATACCGACGAGATCGGCGCCCATTGCAATCGCCTTGACGATGTCGCTGCCGCGGCAAAACGAGCCGTCGATCATGATCTTCGCGCGCCCCGCAACCGCGCTGACGATTTCGGGCAGCACGTGCATGGCGCCGCGCCCGTGGTCGAGCTGGCGTCCGCCATGGTTCGACACATAGATCCACTCGACGCCGTGATCGAGTGCGATCGCGGCGTCTTCGGCGGTGGCGATGCCCTTGAGGATCAGTGGGATTTTGTACTTGTCCTTGATCAGCTTGACCGTGCGCCATTCGAGCCCCTTCTGGAAGTCGCCGCCGGTGGCGCGCAACCGGCTCTCGCGCACAAAACGCTTGGCGATATCTCGCTCGCGCCGGCTGTAATGGGCGGTGTCGACGGTCAGGCAAAACGCGACATAGCCGCCTGTGATCGCCCGGCTGACGCGGTCTTCGACAAAGGCGTCGTCGCCTCGGACATAGAGCTGATAGATCCGCAGCGCACCGGGTGCTGCTTCGGCTACCTTCTCAAGGCCGGGCTCGGAAACCGAGCTAAGCATATGGGCGGCGCCGAACCGGCCGACACCGCGCGCAACGCTTGCGGCGGCGCCGGCGGGATCGAAGATTTCAAGGGCTCCGACCGGCGCCATCATCACTGGAAGGCGCAGTCGGCGGCCGAACGCTTCGGCGGACGCATTCACCCTGGCGACATTGCGCAGGACGCGCGGTCGGAACGCTATCTCGTCAAGCGCCATGCGGTTGCGGCGCATCGTGGTCTCGGTCTCGGCGGCGCCGACGATGTAATCCCAGGCGTTCTGGTTGAGGTTGGCGCGCGCCTTGCGCACGAATTCGTGAAGATTCTGGAACTGTTCCAAGCTGGCGCCAAGTTCAGTGTTTGCCGGGAGGCGGGTCGCCTCGTTCATCTTGCTCTCCCTGAAATATCCGACCGCGCTTGCCTCAAGCTCCCCGGGAGCCTCCTTGCGCCTTGGATCCTTCCATAGCCGATTGTGCCGGGTCAGTTAAGTGCGCGGCCCAACGCTTCCGCAACTTCCATGATATGCAAAATATTGCTAAGGCTGGTGCGAGTGCGGGATTTTCGAAGCAGCCTGACTCATCAAAAGGGGAGGAGTTACCATGAAAAAACCGGCGATCTGGGCCGCCGCGCTTGGTGCAAGCGCAATTTGTGCAAGCGTAGCCAACGCACAAACCATGAGCCTTACCAGCTCCGAAATCAAAGAGGGCGGCACGATCGCCAACGAGCAGGTATTCAAGGGGTTTGGCTGCACCGGCGGCAACGTCTCGCCAGGCCTGAGCTGGAGCGGCGCGCCAAGCGGAACGAAGAGTTTCGCGGTCAGCATCTATGATCCAGACGCGCCGACCGGCAGCGGCTGGTGGCATTGGGTAGTTTTCAACATTCCACCGAACGTTACATCCCTGCCCAAGGGCGCCGGCGACGTGAAGGCGAAGTCGATGCCCAACGGGGCGATTCAGAGCCGAACGGATTTCGGCTCCGACGGGTATGGCGGCCCGTGCCCACCGACTGGCGACAAGCCGCACCATTACCAGATCACGGTATTTGCCGTCGATGTCGACAAGCTGCCCGACGCGACGAACGACGCAGCGTCGGCTGCGCTGGTCGGCTTCGATCTACATTTCCATACGCTGGCAAAAGCGACGCTGACCGGCCTGTACGGCCGCTGACGGCCGCCCTGTCCGGCAACGCGCGTTGCGACGTTGACCGGTCTGCGCCCGTCCTGTCATCCACCCTCTCGGCCCGCGCTGACACCAAGATCAGCCTTCATCGCCGAGAGGGAGTTCGACCATGTTCCGCAAGACCATCTGTTCGCTCGCCGCCGTGCTGCTGGCGTGTTCAGCCGCAGCCGCCTCCGATGTCCGCCGTGTCGTCACGGGATTGGACGCCAACAACAAGGCGATCGTGATGTTCGACAGCCGCATGCCGCTGCGGTCGGGCCCCTACGGATTGCAATCGACCAACCTCTGGGTCACCAATTCCTCCCCGCTCGGATTTTCCTTCAAGGACGACACCTCGGCCATTCCGGTGGGCATATCTCCGCTCGACAACGGCACGAAATTCCGCGTGGTCGAGTTTCCCCCACTCGATGCTGCGAACGAAGCGAAGATGGCGCCGGGCTTTCTGATGAAGGCGGTCGGCCCGGTGGCGCCGGCGCGCGGGCTTCCCGCGACGCATCCGTTGATGCATCGGACTCGCAGCGTCGATTATGCGGTGGTGTTGTCGGGGGAAATCGACATGATGCTCGATGACACTGTGGTCCATCTCAAGCCCGGCGACACTATCGTGCAACAGGCCACCAATCATGCCTGGGTCAATCACGGCAAGGAAACATGCCGGATACTGTTCGTGCTGATGGATTCCAGGCAACCGTAGTGCCTGGACGGCGAGTTTGGACCGCCTCTGCGCGATCTCGGATGGATGGGCGGTCCCAATTACAAATTGGAAATGAACGGGAATTCCGATTTTTCGGCCACGGCTGAACGCGTATATTGCTGATCCGCCACGGCCGGCGGCGGGTCGATATCCCGGACCCGTTCGTTTCGGTCTTTCCCGCGACACCGGCCTCAAAGATACCAGAAAGATGTCGTGAGTTGCGGCAGGACCGAACCACACGACGGTTGTGACCCGGCCCATCACGGGTCGCCTTTGATCAGCGAGAAGGTTCGCCAAAGATGCGTAAGAACTCCCTGTTTTTCCTCGGCGCCGCTGCGGGCGTTTGCCTGACACTGCTTTTCACCGGGTCGCAGGGCGCGCAATGGGTGGCGACGGCCCGGGCCACGGCCGATATCTATACGCAACTCAATCTGTTTGGCGAGGTGTTCGAGCGCGTCAGGACCGACTACGTCGAGAAGCCCGACGATGCCAAGCTGATCGAGGGCGCCATCAACGGCATGCTCACCTCGCTTGACCCCCATTCGCGCTATATGAATGACAGCGCCTGGCGCGAAATGCAGGAGACGAACCACGGTGAGTTCGGTGGCCTTGGTATCGAGGTGACGATGGAAGACGGTCTGGTCAAAGTGGTTGCGCCGATGGACGGCACGCCCGCGGCAAGGGCCGGCATCCTGTCCGGCGATCTCGTGACCCAAATCGATGACGAGGCGGTCCAGGGGCTTACCCTGGAGCAAGCCGTGAACAAGATGAAAGGGCCCGTCGATACCAAGACCAAGCTTACGATCATTCGCAAGGGCACGGACGCCCCGATCGTCGTGACGATCGTCCGTGAAATCATCCACGTGCGTCCCGTCAGTTATCACGCCGATGGCGGCAATATCGGCTATATCCGGATCAGCTCGTTCAACGAACAGTCGAGCGATGAGTTGAAGAAAGCGGTCGCCGACATATCAAAGCAAATCCCGTCGCAAAACCTGGCCGGCTACGTCCTCGACCTGCGCAACAACCCGGGTGGGTTGCTCGATCAGGCGGTATCCGTGTCCAGCGCGTTCTTGACGCGGGGCGAGGTGGTTTCGACCAGGGGCCGCAAGCCGGACGAAACCCAGCGCTTTGCGGCGCGGGGCGGGGATCTCACCAAGGGCAAACCGATTGTCGTCTTGATCAATGGTGGTTCGGCCTCCGCGTCCGAGATTGTTGCGGGCGCCTTGCATGACCACAAGCGAGCGACGTTGATTGGCACCCGGTCGTTCGGCAAGGGTTCGGTGCAGACGATCATCCCACTCGGCCCCGGCAACGGCGCTGTGGCGCTCACCACGGCGCGCTATTTCACGCCTTCCGGCCGGTCCATCCAGGCGCAAGGCATCTCGCCTGATATCGAGATCCTGCAGGACGTACCCGACGAACTGAAGGGTCGCGCGGAACTCAAGGGAGAGGCCTCGATGCGCGGACATCTGTCCGCTGAGGGTGCGGAGCAGACTGGCTCGCAGTCCTACGTTCCACCCGCAGAGAAGGACGACAAGGCGCTTGCAGCCGCCTACAACGTCTTGCGAGGCGTTACCGTCAATGCGGGGGTCCCGGCATCGCAGCCCAAGGCGGCGGTTCCGAACTAGCCAGCGTAGCAGCCGGCTCTAGGTGAGCGGGACGGCCTTGGCGGTCAGGCTACGGCCGCCGGCCTCTCGCGATGCGCGAACAGGATTTTCCGGACTTCTTCGGCCGGCTTTGGCGCGCTGAACAGATAACCCTGCATTTCGGTGCAGCCGAGCCCGCGCAGCATTTCCTGTTGACGCTGTGTTTCGACACCTTCTGCGGTGGTCGTCATGTGTCGCGCGGCGGCGATGTTGACCACGGCCTGCACGATGGAGGAGCCGAGCTTCTCGGTGATGTCGTTGATGAAGCAGCGATCGATCTTGATTTTATCGAAGGGAAAACGCTGCAGATAGCTCAACGAGGAATAACCGGTGCCGAAGTCGTCAAGAGCGATCCGCACGCCAATGGCGCGAAGCTGGTGCAGAATCTCAAGCGCAGCATCGTCATCACGGATCAACACGGCCTCGGTGATTTCCAGTTCGAGGCGGTTCGCCGGGAGTCCCGAGGCATCCAGCGCAGCAACGATCTTCAATGCAAGCGTACCGCTTCTGAACTGAACGGGCGAGACGTTGACGGCGAGCTTGACGTCGTCGGGCCAAGTTGCGGCCTCCGCGCAAGCCGCACCCAGCACCCATTCGCCGAGTTGATTGATCAGACCGGTCTCCTCGGCGATCGGGATAAACTCCGCGGGCGAGACCATGCCGCGCTCGGCGTGACGCCAGCGTACCAGCGCTTCGCAGCCTGTAATCCGGTTGCTCTGGAGACTGACGCAAGGCTGATAATGGACCTCCAACGCACGGTCCGCGATCGCCTTGCGCAGTTCGGTCTCGAGCACCCGGCGGGCTCTGACGTGGGCGTCCATGGCGGGTTCGAAGAAACGCCAGGTTCGGCGTCCCGCAGATTTGGCGGCATACATCGCCAAATCGGCATTCTTTAGTATCTGATCGAGATCCGCACCATGCTGAGGCGCCAACGCGATACCGATGCTGGCATCCGATGTAACCTGGTGATCGAGACATTCGTAGGGGGCGCGGATCGCTTCGCACACCCGCGTAACCAGATCGACTACTGCGGCCGGGTCTTTAACCGCAGTCTGGACGACCGCAAATTCATCGCCGCCCAGCCGCGCGACGAAATCTGAGCCGCCGATGCACTGGCCAAGCCGCGCAGCCACCGATTTCAGCAATTCGTCGCCGATCATGTGCCCAAGCGAATCGTTGACGCTCTTGAATTCGTCGATGTCGATATAGAGAACCGCCAGCTGCTCGCCCGGAAGAATTTCGGCCAATTGCTGCCTCAACCGCTCATGGAACAAGGCGCGATTGGGCAGATCGGTAAGCGCATCGTAGTGAGCGAGGTGCCTGATCTTCTCCTCGGCGCGAGAGCGCTCGGTAATATCCTCGTGCGTCGTCAACCAGCCGTTCTTCAGCGGCTGGTTGACGATCGATATCGAGCGTCCGTCGCCAGTCTCTACCGTGCTGTGGGTGATCTTCCCAAGGGCAACGTTACGGAGGACGTTTGCAATAAACGCATCGACGTCACCTTTAAATGAACCGGTCTCTTTTCGATGCGCGACGAGATCGCGAAAGGCCAGGCCAGGCTTTACAACATCGTGCGAAAGGCCATACATCGAAATATAGCGTTCGTTGCAGACGACGAGCCGCTGCGAAGAATCGTATAGCAGCAAGCCTTGCGTCATGTTGTTGATCGCAGTGTCGAGGCGCTGCTTCTCCGTCCGGTGCTGCTGCAACAATTTTCGGACGAAAAGAAACAGCATTGCCGTAATGACGATCACGGACAAGCCGGCCATAACGGTCAAAAATCTGGTCTGCTCCCTCCAATCGGTAAGCGCCGCCGCAACCGTCTTGCTCGCGACGATCGCGATCGGAAAGCTGCGTAGTGCGTGGGCCGATGCGATCCGTTCCTGGCCGTCGATCGGGCTGGTCAGGCGTATCGTCCCGCGGCCCGAGGGCGAGGAAATGTACCGGTAAATTGGGCTGGCGCGGACATGCGACCCAATCATCCGCTCGACATGCGGATGGCGCGCCACCAGCGTTCCGTCGCGGAGATACATTGAAATCGCCGCGCCTTCGCCAAGCGCCACGGAGGCGAAATACTTCTCAAAGGTCGCCGGTGCAACCGCCCGCGTAACGATTCCGAAAAACTCACCATTCGGTCCCGTCACCTTGTGCGCGACGATGGTTGCCCATCCCCCGCCGACGCGGGCTCGCGCCAGCTCCACCATGAAAGGCGACGTCTCGCTGCCCGACTTGAAAGCCTTGAAATAGCTGCGGTCGTTAATTTTGACTTCCGGTGCAGGCCAGGAATCGGATGAATTGACCAACGTGCCATCGGCGTCGAAGACGCTGATGCGCGCAAGGTCGGAATAGGCTCCGACTTTCGCCCGCAGCATTTCGTGCCATTGCAGAGTGGCCAATCGGCGGCGGAATATTTCGGGCGTGGTTGCTTCGGGCTGGATTTGCGCGGCAATGTCCTTCAGGACGACAGCGAAATCCTCAAGGTATTGATCGAAGTGACGGGCGAGCAGCAGCACCGTGTTTTCCAGTTCGCGCCCGTTGCTGTTCAGCGCCCGCTCGCGAAAATTGCCAACCATGATCGTCGTGCCGATCGCGATGGCTGCGATCAGAAATGCGCCGCCGGCCATCAGCCACCGGATCAGACCGCTGAAAAAGAACGCTTTCAGGTCGAGGGAGCCGGTACCATCTGCCGTCATAGGTGCGATCGCTGCTAGGTCCGAAAACCGGACGGTCCCTATGCGCCGGCCAACACAAAGATACCCTCGCGGTATGGAGGTGAGGTTAGGAATTTCAGTTAATCGTCACTTAATTCAACCGCTTAGCCCGACTGCTGCGCGTCACTTGCCGGCGGGGGGCCGCAATGGGAATTGCATTCCGGATACGTCGGCTGACACCGAAACTTAACCGCTCAAGGCTCTGGGGCGTTCGTCGCGGAGTCGGAGGTCAATCAACAGTAGGCTCGCCTCGATCAAACGTTGGTTGAAATAGGCTGTCGGCCGGATCGCCCCATCTCGCCAAAGATTGCGTGCTACCTTCCTGCGGATAAGGTCAATCTTTCGCGCGATAGTGCCCGTATTTGCCGCCCAGTTTCTCGACGAGGTGAATACCCTCGATGCGGACGCCGCGTTCCACCGCCTTGATCATGTCGTAGATGGTGAGGCAGGCCACCGATACTGCGGTCAGCGCCTCCATCTCGACACCGGTCGGACCTGTAACCTTCACGGTGGCACGGACGACGCAGCCGGGCAGGCTGCCGTCCGGCGAGATGTCGATGCTCACTTTCGACAGGGCCAGGGGATGACACAAGGGAATGAGGTCCGCGGTGCGCTTTGCCGCCATAATGCCGGCGAGCCGGGCGGTGCCCAGAACGTCGCCTTTTTTGGCATTGCCTGAAACGATCAATGCGAGCGTCGCCTTGCTCATGACAACGCGGCCTTCGGCCACCGCCGTCCGTTCGGTTGCGGCCTTTGCCGATACGTCCACCATGCGCGCCTCGCCTTTGGAGTCGATATGGGTGAGGGCAGGCTTTTCGGTAGGTGAGCGGGGCGGCATATCTCAGCTTACTCCGGCAGTGCGGACGGGATCGCCGCGTGCTAGAAGAGCTCGCGTCGCCGCCGCCACGTCTTTCTGCCGCATGAGACTTTCGCCGACAAGGAACGTCGACATTCCCACACGCGCCAGCCGTGCGAGATCGGCGGGCACGAAAATGCCGCTCTCACCCACGGTCAAGCGATCGGCTGGTATCAGCGGCGCCAGTGCCTCGCTGGTGGCGAGAGTGGTTTCAAAGGTGCGCAGGTTCCGGTTGTTGATACCGATCATGGGCGAGCGAAGCTTCAGAGCGCGGTCGAGTTCGGTGCGGTCGTGAATTTCGATCAGGACGTCCATGCCGAGCGCCAGGGCGGCCGCCTCGATGTCGCGCGCCGCCATGTCATCCACGGCGGCGGCGATGATCAGGATGCAGTCGGCGCCATAGGCGCGGGACTCGACCACCTGATAGGTGTCGTATATGAAGTCCTTGCGCAGGACCGGCAACGTCGTGGCCGCCCTCGCCGCCACCATGAAATCGAGATGGCCCTGGAACGAGGGCATGTCGGTCAAGACCGATAGGCAGGCGGCGCCACCCTCCTGATAGGCCTTCGCAAGCGCGGGCGGGTCGAAGTCGGCGCGGATCAACCCCTTCGACGGTGAGGCCTTCTTCACTTCGGCGATCAGCGCGTAGTCGCCGTGCGCGAGCCTTTGGCGGATGGCGGCGACAAAGCCGCGTGGTGGCGATGCCTCCTTGGCCTTGGTTTCAAGGTCCGGCAGCGGATGGGCGCGCTTGGCGGCGGCGATCTCCTCGCGCTTGTAGGTCTCGATTCTGGTCAGGATGTCGGACATCGGCGGGACTCAACTGTTGGAGACCGCGACGAGCTGCTTCAGCCGCGCCGCTGCCGCGCCGCTGTCGATCGATTTGGCGCCGAGCGCCATGCCTTCCCTCAGGTCCTTGGCGTGGCCGGCCACGATCAGCGCCGCCGCGGCGTTGAGCAATGCGACATCGCGATAGGGACTCGGCATTCTGTCGAGCACGCTTTGCAACGCGATCGCGTTGGCGTTGGCATCGCCGCCCTTCAGCGTTTCGCCGGCGACACGCTTCAGGCCGGCTTCCTCGGGCGTTACTTCGAAGGTTCGGACATTGCCGTTCTCGAGCGCGGCGACAAAGCTCGGACCGGTGAGGGTGATCTCATCGAGGCCGTCGGAGCCGTGCACCACCCAAACCGATTTGGCGCCGAGGTTTTTCAAGACCTGCGCCAGCGGCAGCACCCATTGCTTCGAAAAGACACCGACCATTTGCCGCGTGACGCCGGCGGGATTGGAAAGCGGTCCCAGCAGATTGAAGATAGTGCGTGTCGCCAGTTCGACGCGGGTCGGGCCGACATTCTTCATGGCAGGATGATGTGATGGCGCGAACATGAAACCAATTCCGGCCTCTGTGACGCAGCGGCCGACATGCTCGGGCGAGATGTCAATCCTGACCCCGAGCGCGGAAAGAACATCGGCCGCGCCCGAGCGCGACGACAGGGCGCGATTGCCATGTTTGGCAACGGGGACACCGGCGCCCGCGACGATGAAAGCGGCGCAAGTCGATACGTTGACCGAGCCGGAGCCGTCGCCGCCGGTGCCGACGACGTCGACCGCTTCGGCAGGCGCCTTGACCCGCAGCATCTTGGCGCGCATCGCCAACACTGCACCGGTGATTTCCTCAACGGTCTCGCCGCGCACGCGAAGGGCCATCAACAATCCCCCCATCTGCGAGGGCGTAGCCTCGCCGGACATCATTCGGTCGAAGGCGGACGCGGCTTCCTCGCGCGAGAGCGTCGCGCCGGTCGCCACTTTGGCGATGATAGATTTGAAGTCGTCCATCACGTGCTTTCGGAAAAAACGCAAAAACAAGACCTTGAGCGAGCAGGGAAGTCAAATATCAAGCGAGAGGCCGGCACCCTCGCTTTTGGTCAGTTGTTCGCGCCGGTCACCTGTGCGAAGGCGCTCTGGTTCACATTGGTGCCAATTTCATACTCAAGCTTCGTGATGTATTCGTTGATTTGCTCGTCAGTCAGCCCGCGCAGAAGGTTGTCTTTCAATTTCTTCATCTCATCTGAGGCAAGGTTGACTTGCGGCATAGTGATTTCGGTGACGCGGAAGACGATCCAGGCGTTGGCGCCGACCGCGGGGGCCTGCCCCGCGCTATCCTTGGCGGTGCGAAAAGCCGCCGTGATGACGCTGGCAGGCAGGCCAGACACGGATCCCTCGCGCTTCAATCCACCTGCGGTTTCGACACTCAATCCGGCATTGGCCGCCTCGTCCGCAAGCTTGCCGCCCTGTTCCAGCTTCTGGACCATGTCGGCCGCCTTGGCGCGCAGCCGGCTCGCGATCTGGTCGTCCCGCCATTTCGCCTCGACCTGGTCCTTGACCTCGTCGAGATTACGTTCGCGCGAGGGAGTGATGCCCAGAACGTCGTACCAGACATAGCCGCCATTGAACGAGATGGGGTCGTTGTCGACTCCGACGTCGCTGTTGAACGTCTGGGAAATAACGTCGAGACCGCGGGGAATGTTACTCGCGCCTTGGCCGTTGGGAAGGCGGCCCGAGCGGTCCACGGCATCGATAGTGACGGCATTGAGCCCCAGTTTCTTCGCTGCCTCGATGACGCTCGCGCCGCCCCCACGCTCATCTTCCATCTTGTCGCGCAGCTCGGCGACCTTGGAGCGAGCCCGCTCGTTCGCAATCTCCTTTTTGATCTCAGTCGCGACGTTCTCGTAGGAAGCTATCACTCCCGCCTCGATCTTGCCGACCTTAACGAGGGCAAAGCCGAACTTGCCCTGTTCGGGCTCGCTCACCTCGCCGGATGGCAGCGAGAAAGCTGCGTCCGCAATCGCAGGGTCCACAATCGCCGATTTGGCGATAACACCCAGGTCGACGTCGGCAGGATTGAGGCCGCGCTCCTTGGCGATTTCCTCGAAAGATGTGCCGGAGACGATGCGGCTCCGCGCCGTCAAGGCCTCTTCCGCGGTCGGGAACACGATTTGCCAGATCTGGCGCCGCTCGGGTGTTCCGAACTTGTCGCGGCGTTGCTCGAAAACCTTCTTGGCGTCCTCGTCGGAAACCTCAGACCATTTGCCGATCTCCTCCGGCGTAATCGCCACAAAAGAAACCTTGCGATATTCGGGGGCGCGGAACTGGGTTTTGTGGTCGTCGAAAAACGCCGCCAGCGCCTCGGGCGATGGCGGTTCGATCGTTCCGGCCTGTGCGGCTTCGAGCTTGACGTATTCGATCGATCGCTGCTCATTCTGAAACCGAGCCAGCGCATCCAGCAGAACTTTCGGTGGCTCTAACCCGGCGGCAATCGTGCCGGCGATCTGACGCCGCAACGATATCCGCCGCTGCTCGGAAATATAGCGCTGCTCGCTGAAGCCCAATTGCCGGATCACCGTCTGAAAGCGCCCGGGATCAAACGCGCCACCGACTCCCCTGAAATTGGGATCGTTGAAGATCGTGCGCATGGTTTCCTCGATGGACTGTCCAAGTCCAAGCCGCCGGGCTTCTTCGTCAAGGGCCGCCTCCGCTATGGTTTGCTGGAGTACCTGGCGATCGATGCCGAAGGCGCGGGCCTGATCGGTGGTCAAGGGACGACCGACCTGGCGGCCAATTTGCTGCAGCCGCTCGGTGTAAATCTGACGGAACTGCTCGGTCGAAATCTCGACGTGGCCGACCTTGGCCAGCGTCGACTGCCCGAAGCCTCGGAAGATATCGGCGATGCCCCAGATTCCAAAACTGACGATCAGGACGCCCATCACCGTGGCCATGATAATCTTGCCGAGCCAATTTGATGAGGCTTTGCGCATTCCTCGAAGCATGGGGTCCAACTTGTTGGCAGGAGGGAACCGGTTCACCTAAGGAAATTCGATCTCGAATTCCACAAAGGGGCGTCACCGAATTGATAACACATCATAAAGTGGCAGCCGGCTGGTCGCAACCTCGATGCGGTGGCCCCACTGAAGGGGTTAACAGCCGGGAAGCCCTGGATGTCGGTATCTGGAACAGCGTTCCGGGCTCTGCTAGCGCTTGTTGATCTCCACCGTGACGGAAATTCCGACATGAACCAAAGCATTCGGCCACTGATCGCCGGCAACTGGAAAATGAATGGCCTCAGGGCTTCGTTGGCTGAATTGGAGGCCATGCTGGCGGGCGCTTCCAAGGTGGTCGGCAAAGCGGATCTGCTGGTCTGCCCGCCGGCAACCCTGATCGCAATCTTCGCCGAGAAGTCGCGCGGTTCAACCAGTCTTGCGATCGGCGGACAGGATTGCCATCCCAAGGCATCGGGAGCCCATACCGGCGACATCTCTGCGGAAATGCTGGCCGATGCCGGCGCAAGCGCCGTTATCGTCGGCCATTCGGAGCGGCGCGCCGGTCACGGCGAGAGCGATGGGCTGGTCCGGCAGAAGGCCGAGGCGGCATTGCGCGCCGGCCTCACCGCGATCGTCTGCGTCGGGGAGACACAGAAGCAACGCGATTCCGGCCAGACGCTCGAAATCTGCCGTGGGCAGCTTAGTGGCTCGCTTCCGAACGGTGCGCGCGCCGACAATCTCGTGGTCGCCTATGAGCCGGTCTGGGCGATCGGTACCGGACTAACCCCGACGACCGAAGATGTTACGCAAATTCATGAGTTTATTCGGGAATTTTTGACCGGACGGTTTAACGGGGAGGGGGTCAGGATACGCATCCTCTATGGTGGTTCGGTCAAGCCCTTAAATGCCAGGGAGTTGATGGCGGTCGAAAACGTCAATGGCGCTCTGATCGGTGGCGCTAGCCTGAAGGCCGCCGATTTTCTTGCGATTGCGGCGGAGTGTCCCTAAAGCGAAACCTGCTAAGCCCCCCAACGTCTGGCTTGAATCGAGGTCGACGAAATCCCAGTTGTGAGGGTGCGTTGAAATAGCGCCGAAGGGATTGCGTCGAGCCGTCTCCCCGCCGGGGGTGACAATGCCCGGTGCAATCGTGTAACACCCGCCCCGACTTCAAACCCCGCAAACCAGATCAACCGGAAGTTGGCGCTTCTGGTCTTGCGACGGAAGGTAGAGATGCAGACCGTCGTTATCGTAGTTCACCTGATGATCGTTGCGACGCTGATCGCGACTGTCCTGTTGCAGAAATCGGAAGGCGGCGGCCTCGGCATGGGCGGCGGCGCCGGCTTCATGTCGAGCCGGGGCACGGCAAACCTGTTGACCCGCACAACCGCGGTGCTCGCCATCGGCTTCTTTCTGACCAGTCTGTTGCTGAGCTGGATCGCGAGTTACGACCGAAGGCCAAGTTCCATCATCGTTCCGTCATCCCAATCACAGCCGGAAGGTGGGCCGAAGCCGACTGCTCCCCCAACCAGCGGCGGGGGCCTTCTGGATTCGTTGAAGAAGTCCGACGAGCAGCAGCAGAATCAGCCGGCACCGTCCGGTCCGCAGGCACCGCGCTCGCAATAAAGCAGGTTGGCCATGCAGGACTATATCTACTGCCCTGCATCAGAAATCTGCATCAAGATACTGATAACGCTTTAGATTTATCGTCACCCACAGCCTGGCGGAATTTCGCTCAAGCGAGCCTTTTCGCTTTGGAGAATCGCGCCAGTGGCCTTAAAGGTTAAGTCCCATGGCGCGGTACATCTTCATCACCGGCGGCGTGGTTTCTTCGCTCGGAAAAGGTCTGGCATCGGCGGCTCTCGGCGCGCTCTTGCAGGCGCGCGGCTACAAAGTTCGGCTGCGCAAGCTCGATCCCTATCTCAATCTCGATCCTGGAACGATGTCGCCGTATCAACATGGCGAGGTGTTTGTGACCGATGACGGCGCAGAGACCGACCTCGACCTCGGTCACTACGAGCGCTTCACCGGGCGTCCCGCCACCAAGGCTGACAACATCACCACCGGCCGCATTTATCAGGACATCATCACCAAGGAGCGGCGCGGAGACTATCTCGGCGCCACCATTCAGGTGATCCCGCACGTCACCAACGCGATCAAGGATTTCATCCTCGACAACAATGACGCGTTCGATTTCGTGTTGTGCGAGATCGGAGGCACCGTCGGCGATATCGAGGGCTTGCCGTTCTTCGAGGCGATCCGCCAGATCAAGAACGATTTGCCGCCCGGCCATGCGATCTACATTCACTTGACGCTGCTGCCGTTCATTCCCAGCGCCGGCGAACTGAAAACAAAGCCCACCCAGCATTCGGTGAAGGAGTTGCGCTCGATCGGCATCCAGCCGGACATTCTGCTTTGCCGTACCGATCGTCCGATCCCGAAGGAAGAGCGGCGCAAACTTGGCCTGTTCTGCAATGTGCGGGAAAGTGCTGTCATCGAGGCGCAGGACGTCGACAACATCTACGCTGTGCCGGAAGCCTATCATGCCGCGGGCCTCGACGACGAGGTGCTGGCGGCGTTTGGCATCGCGCCAAAACTTCCGCCGGCGCTAGAAAGCTGGCAGGTCATCAACGAGCGGATCCGCAATCCCGAAGGTCAGGTGACGATCGCCATTGTCGGCAAATACACCGGTATGAAGGACGCCTATAAGTCGCTGATCGAGGCGCTGTCGCACGGTGGCATCGCCAACAAGGTGAGGGTCAATCTCGACTGGATAGAGAGCGAAGTTTTTGAAAATGAGGATCCCGCGCCGTTCCTCGAACACGTCAACGGCATCCTGGTGCCCGGCGGTTTCGGTCAGCGCGGCGCCGAGGGCAAAATCCGCGCGGCGCAGTTCGCGCGCGAGCGCGACGTGCCCTATTTCGGCATCTGCTTCGGAATGCAGATGGCGGTCATCGAGGCCGCGCGCAATCTGGTAGGTATCGCGGAGGCGAATTCCACGGAGTTCGGCCCGACGCCCGAGCCCGTTGTCGGCCTGATGACGGAATGGTTGCGTGGCAATGAGCTCGAGAGGCGGTCAGGCAACGGCGATCTCGGCGGAACGATGCGGCTTGGCGCCTATCCCGCAACGCTCAAGCGCGGCAGCCGGGTTTCGCAGGTCTATGGCGGCGCCACCGAGATTTCGGAACGCCACCGCCACCGTTATGAGGTCAATACCGCCTACAAGGATCGGCTCGAGCAGCACGGCCTGCGTTTCTCCGGCCTTTCGCCCGACGGCGTATTGCCCGAGATCGTCGAATATGAGGACCATCCCTGGTTCATCGGCGTGCAATTCCATCCCGAACTGAAGTCACGGCCCTTTGAGCCGCATCCGCTATTTGCCTCTTTCGTCGAGGCGGCGATGGTGCAGTCGCGGCTGGTTTGACGCACACATTCGCGGCCTTTGACGGACGCGCCGAATATTGCGAGATAGCAATCCCTAATCATCAATAAACGTGTCTGGGAGCTACGCCAAATGATCTACGAATCCCGCGTCTATCGCTGTGTGCCGGGTCGGCTGCCCGCGCTGTTGAAGCGCTTCGAAACCATCGCGCTGAAGCTGTTTGAAAAACATGGCATCCGGCAGGCCGGATTTTTTACGACTTTGGTGGGCGAATCCAACCAGGAGCTGACCTATTTTGTGGCCTGGGAATCGTTGGCCGAACGTGAGAAAAAGTGGACAGCCTTTCAGACCGACCCGGAGTGGATTGCCGCGCGTGCGCAAACCGAGGCGGACGGCCAGATTGTCGGCAACATCGTCAGCCAATTCTTGGTCCCGACCGCATTTTCGGCTGTTAAGTGACCGGCTACTGAGAGCGCAGGTCTCGCCGGATGCCACGCGGTCTCGACCACATCGTGCACGCCGTCCGCGACCTCGACGCGGCGGCGGAATTCTATGACCGCGCCGGCTTCACCGTCGGCGCCCGCAACCGTCATCCCTGGGGCACGCATAATCGGATTGTTCAGTTTCCCGGTTTCTTTATCGAGTTGATTACCGTCGGCGAGCCGGGACTCATCCTGGCGCCGCCGAAGGGTTCGTTCTCGTTCGGCGGTTTCACGCGCGACTTCCTTGCACGTGGAGAGGGATTGTCCATGCTGGTGCTGGAGGGCAAGGGGGCCGCTGCCGACGTTGCGGCTTTCCGTCAGGCTGGCATCGGTCATTTCGACAAATTCGACTTCGAACGCGAGGCAAAGCGGCCCGACGGTTCTACGGTGAAAGTTGGGTTCTCGCTGGCGTTCGCGACCGATTCCCAAGCGCCCGAGATCGGATACTTTACGTGCCAGCAGCACTATCCGCAGAATTTCTGGAACCCGGCGTTCCAGGCTCATGCGAACGGCGTTGCAGGTATCGCCGGTGTGACGATGGTCGCCGTAAACCCTCTCGATCATGGCATCTTCTTCCGCGCGTTCTCCGGCGTGAGCACTGTAACGTCGAACTCGAGCGGTATTGCAATCAAGACCCCGCGGGGCGAGATCGAGGTTATGGATTCGGCGGCCTACCGTCAGCATTTTGCCGTGGAGCCGCCGGCTCTGACGCGCGGGGCGCGACTTGCGGCGATACGCCTGTCGTTGGACAGCAAGGCCGCGCTGATGTCCCCGCTCGTGAAGGGTGGCGTTGCGCCCATCGAGCACATGGGCAACGTCATCATCCCGTCCGACGCAGCCTTTGGCGCAACCCTGATATTCGAGACACCCAAAAAGGGTTGATCCATCGGGTCCTGCCCGGCATGGTCCGGTCCGAAAACAAGGACAACGCCTTGAACGCCAAGCTCTCATCTGCGCCGCTCGTCTCCGTCGGAGCGGTCGAATTCGGCAATCACTTGCCGATTTCGATCATCGCCGGTCCGTGCCAGCTCGAGAGCCGTGCGCATGGGCTTGAAGTCGCCGCCGCGCTGAAGGAGATCGCCGGCCGCCTCAAAATCGGGCTCGTCTACAAGACTTCGTTCGACAAGGCCAATCGCACCAGCGCTTCCGCCAAACGCGGCATTGGACTGACAAAGGCGCTGCCGATCTTTGCCGAGATACGCGCGCTGGGACTGCCGGTGCTCACCGACGTGCACGAGGCCGCACAATGCGCCGAAGTTGCGCAAGCAGTCGATGTCTTGCAGATCCCGGCGTTCCTGTGCCGGCAGACCGATCTTCTGCTTGCGGCAGCCGCGACCGGCAAGGTGGTGAATGTCAAGAAGGGGCAGTTCCTGGCGCCTTGGGACATGGCCAATGTCGTTGCCAAGATCACTGGTGCCGGGAATCCGAACGTGCTTGTCACCGAGCGCGGCGCTTCGTTCGGTTACAACACGCTGGTTTCGGATATGCGGGCGCTGCCGATCCTGACGCGTACGACCGGCGCGCCCGTGATCTTCGACGCCACCCATTCGGTGCAGCAGCCCGGTGGAAAAGGCAGTTCGTCGGGGGGCGAACGCGAGTTCGTGCCGATTCTGGCCCGTGCCGCGGTTGCCGTCGGCGTCGCCGGGGTCTTCATCGAAACCCATCCCGATCCCGATCATGCGCCTTCCGACGGTCCCAACATGGTGCCGTTGCGCGACTTCGAAGGTCTGGTGCGGACGCTGATGGCATTCGACGTGATCGCCAAGAATCTCGCAAACAACGTGACGCGCTGATGCCGAAAACAGCCTTGCGGGCGCATGAGCGCATGCCGCCGGCGATCAATATCATCGCGATTGCGACGTTTGCAGCCAGCCTCTCCGCCCGTGCGCTCGATCCGGTTTTGCCGCGTGTCGCCGACGAATTCAGCGTGACGATCGCTGCCGCCGCAAGTTTTGCCGCGGTGTTTGCCTTCACCTTCGCGATCGTGCAGCCCGTGCTCGGTGCGGCGGCCGACCTGTTCGGCAAGGCGCGTCTGATGATCGTATGCCTGGCGGTGCTTGGGCTAGCGAACATCCTCGGCGCGGTTGCGACCTCTTTTCCGCTGTTGTTCGCAACCCGAATTCTTGCGGGCGTCGGCTCCGGCGGCGTTTTTCCGGTCGCGCTCAGCCTGACCAGCGATCTTGTCGGGGCTGAGAAGCGTCAGGTCGCGATCGGGCGCACGCTCGCGGGCTCCATGACTGGAAATCTTCTGGGCGCATCCTTTTCCGGCGTCATCGGCGACCTCCTCGGCTGGCGCGGCGTGCTGGCGCTGCTCGGCCTTCTGGTGATCGCAGCGTCAGTTGCGGTGACCGCAGGCTTTCGCGGCAAAACGCTGACAAGCGCCTCGAAAACCAATCTGTCGACGCTTTGGCACGGCTATCGCACCATCTTTGGCAATTCCAACGCGCTTTGCTACGCCGCCGTCTTCATCGAAGGCTGCTGCGTGCTTGGCCTGTTTCCCTATCTGGCCTCGTTCCTGTTCGAACTCGGCGAAACCAGCCTGTCGATCGCAGGGATCGTGATCGCCGGTTTCGCGGTCGGCGGCCTGATTTACTCGATGACGGTTTCTCGCTTTCTGCCGCGGCTTGGCGTCAAGGGGATGATGATCACCGGCGCCGCACTCGTCGGCCTGCAGCTCGCGGCTGTCGCGTTCGGCCCCGGCTGGAAAGTCCAGGCGATGTGTCTGCTGTTCATGGGCTGGGGCTTCTACATGATCCACGGATGCTTGCAGGTGTTTGCCAGCGAGCTATCGGTGGGAGCCCGGGCCACCGCGCTGTCGCTCCACTCGTTCTTCTTTTTCATGGGCCAGACGGTCGGCCCGATCGCCTATGGCTTCGGTATCCAAAGCATCGGCAAGATATCGACGTTGATGACGAGCGCCGTGATCATCATCGTTCTCGGCTTCGCCTGCGCACGGCTGTTGCGCCAGAGGAGGCCGGCGGACTCGGTCGCGGCATAGGTCCGCTCACTTCCTGCGAAAAATAGGCGCCGGTTCAAGCCGCAGGCTGCGGTTCCTTCAAAATGCGGCGGAAGAAAGCGATGACCTCGTCCGCTGCCACCCGCGTCGGCTGTCCCGGCGCATCGATGAGATCGCCCGTAAAGACCGAATGCGGCGGCTTGCCACGCGCCTTCATGCCGTCCGGGTTGCCGGCGCTGTCTGGCAATTCGGTGCCGGTGAAGGCCGCGCCAAACGCGTTGCGCAAGGTTGCAAAACGCGGCGCTTGGCACAGCGTATCGCCTTCAAAACGATAGCCACGCAGCTCCAGCCCCTCGCGCGCGCGAGCCTGCACCCGCTCCAGATCGGCGGGCGCGACATCAAGCGCGGCCTGTGAAAACGCCGGCGCGCCGGGTTGAGCAAGAACCGGGGCGAGCACGACCGGGTCAAGCGCCATCGAAAGAGCAAAGCCACCCGTAACGCACATTCCGATGGCGCCGACCCCGGGGCCCCCACACTCCTCATGGGCAAGACGCGCGAGCGCCCGCAACCAGTCCGTGACGGGGCTCGATTTGTTGGCCCGGAGGATAGTGAACTCACGCGAAATGCACAGCGAAGCGATCCGTGTGATGGAAGGCTTCTCAGCATTGGTGGCGTCCGGTTCGCCAAAGAGGATTGGCGCATAGACGCGAAAACCGGCGTCGCGCACCCAGCGGCAAAAACGCGCAAGGGTGGGGGTAAAGCCGTAGATCTCATGAATTACTATGACGGCGGGGCCGGTGGTTCCGGTCACCAGCACGGGTTTGGTCTTGCCCAGCAAGGCGAGGTCGCGTCGCTTGAAATCGGCGATATCGGGGGTCAGTTCCATCCATGCACCTCGTTCATTCTTGTACGCTCCTGGACGGCTGCCATTTTCCGCGCCTACCGGATGGCCCTCGCGGTCCCGTCAACAATTAGATCACCCCCGGCCGCGATAGGGAGCTACCCCTTGGTCGGGAATCCAAACGCCCTTCGGCAATTTGCCGGTCTGCCAGAACACGTCGATCGGAATGCCGCCACGCGGATACCAGTAACCGCCGATGCGCAGCCATTTCGGCTTGATCTCGGCAGAAATTCGCTTGCCAATCGCTACCGTGCAGTCCTCGTGGAAGGCGCCATGGTTGCGGAAACTCGCGACATAGAGTTTCAGGGATTTCGATTCCAAGAGCCACTGGCCGGGCACATAGTCGATCACCAGATGCGCGAAATCGGGCTGGCCGGTCACCGGGCAAAGGGAAGTGAATTCCGGCGCGGTGAACCGCACCAGGTAATTGGCGTCCTTCTGGGGATTGGGGACACGGTCGAGTTTCGCGGAATCCGGCGTGGCCGGCCATTTGACGGCGCGGCCGAGCTGCAGGCCGGGAGAATGGGGCGGCTTCGGTGACTTCCGGGGCTTTCTCGACATGACTGTGTCTCCGTTGCCGCGTTATTAGACAATTCATCCGCCGACGTCACCGGCAGGGCAACCTTTTCCGCCCCCGTTGCTTGCTGTAGAAGCAGCGCCAATCGCTGGAATCCGGCTTTGCAAGAGAGGCATTCATGACCGCCATCGTCGACATCATCGGCCGCGAAATTCTCGATAGCCGCGGCAATCCCACCGTCGAGGTCGACGTGATGCTGGAGGATGGCTCTATGGGCCGCGCGGCGGTTCCCTCAGGCGCTTCGACCGGCGCGCATGAGGCCGTTGAGCTGCGCGACGGCGACAAGGCGCGCTATCTCGGCAAGGGCGTGCAGAAGGCGGTCGCGGCCGTGAACGGCGAAATCTTCGAGGCGCTCAATGACATCGCGGTCGAGGAGCAGGTCCGGATCGACCAGATCATGATCGATCTCGATGGTACTGCGAACAAAAGCCGCCTCGGCGCCAATGCCATTCTCGGTGTCTCGCTCGCCTGTGCCAAGGCCGCGGCGGCGTCCCTCGACATGCCGCTTTATCGCTACGTCGGCGGCACCTCGGCGCGGACCCTGCCGGTGCCGATGATGAACATTATCAACGGCGGCGTGCACGCCGACAATCCGATCGACTTCCAGGAATTCATGATCATGCCGGTCGGCGCCAATAGTTTCGCCGAGGCGCTGCGTTGCGGCTCGGAAATCTTCCATACGCTCCGATCGGAATTGAAAAAGGCCGGTCACAACACCAATGTTGGCGACGAGGGTGGTTTTGCGCCGAACCTGCCATCCGCGGATGCGGCGCTGGAATTTGTCATGGGGGCGATCGGCAAGGCCGGCTACAAGGCGGGCGATGACGTGATGCTGGCGCTCGATTGCGCGGCCACCGAGTTCTTCAAGGAAGGCGCCTACGTCTACGGCGGCGAGAAAAAGACGCGCTCGCGCTCCGAGCAGGCGAAATATCTTGCCGATCTCGCCGCGCGCTATCCCATCGTTTCCATCGAGGACGGCATGTCCGAAGACGACATGGACGGATGGAAGGAGCTGACCGACCTGATTGGCGCCAAATACCAATTGGTCGGCGACGACGTGTTCGTCACCAATGTGAGGCGGCTCGCCGACGGCATCAAAAACGGTCGCGCCAACTCGATCCTGGTCAAGGTCAACCAGATCGGTACGCTGACGGAAACGCTGAGCGCGGTCGAGATGGCCTACAAGGCGGGCTATACCGTCGTGATGTCGCACCGTTCGGGCGAGACCGAGGATTCCACCATCGCCGACCTCGCGGTCGCGACCAATTGCGGGCAGATCAAGACGGGCTCGCTGGCGCGTTCCGACCGGACCGCCAAATACAACCAGTTGCTGCGCATCGAACAGGAGTTGGGCAATCAGGCGAAATATGCCGGGAAAGCGGCATTGAAGGCGCTCGCTTAGGTCGTCCAGCAAGTCCGGCAACGCCGATATCTGGCACCGGACGGATTTGCCGCAGTTTTGAATGATGACAAAACTATAAAGCTTGCGTTTCGCAGCCAACACGAGAACACTCCCGCAAAATTCGGTATTCCGAAATGGGAGGTGGTGATGGGCGCCGACGGTAAGACCGGGCTGCAGCTTCGCTCGCTGATCAAGAAGAGCGGCGAGCTCGAGATATCGCTGGTTAATGTGCCAACGCCGGAACCATCGGCCGATGAGGTCGTAGTTCGCGTCGAGGCCTCGCCGATCAATCCGTCCGACCTGGGCCTCTTGGTTGGCGCCGCCGACATGGCGACGGCCAAGACGTCTGGCAGCAGAGAGGCGCCGATTGTTACGGCAAGCGTTCCGGCAGCGTCGATGCGCGCCATGGCGGGACGGCTCGATGAGTCCATGCCGGTCGGCAATGAGGGCGCAGGCGTGGTCATCGGGACCGGATCGTCGGAGGCAGCGAAAGCGCTGATGGGCAAGACGGTCGCGATGATCGGCGGCGCCATGTACACACAATACCGCACGATCAGGGCCGGCGACTGCCTGGTGCTGCCCGAAGGCACCACACCCGCCGAGGGTGCTTCATGCTTCGTCAATCCGCTGACCTCGCTCGGGATGGTCGAGACCATGCGGCGCGAAGGCCACAAGGCGCTGGTGCATACGGCGGCCGCATCCAATCTCGGCCAGATGCTCAACAAGATCTGCCTCAAGGACGGCGTTGCTCTGGTCAACATCGTCCGCAGTCCGGAGCAGGCGCAGATATTGCGCAAGATCGGCGCGAAGTATGTGGTCGACTCCACCGCGGCGACCTTCATGGACGACCTTACCAACGCGCTGGTCGAGACCGGGGCCACGCTGGCGTTCGACGCCATCGGCGGCGGCAAGCTCGCGGGTCAAATTCTCACCTGCATGGAGGCTGCGATCAACAAGACCGCAAAAGCCTACAGCCGCTACGGATCGAACGTGCACAAGCAGGTCTATATTTATGGCGGTCTTGATCTTCGTCCGACCGAGTTGAATCGAACGTTCGGGATGACCTGGGGTATCGGCGGTTGGCTCCTGTTTCCATTCCTTCAGAAGATCGGCATGGCCGATGCATTGAGGCTTCGCCAGAGGGTCGTTGCCGAGCTCAAGACGACCTTTGCCAGCCACTATACGCAGGTCGTCTCCTTGCAGGAGGCGCTTCAGCCTTCTCACATCGCCGTCTATTCCAAGCGCGCGACCGGCGAAAAATATCTGATCAATCCGAACAAGGCCTGATTGCGGGCGCGCCATCAGACGTGACAGATTTGCGCGAATTTTCGAGGGAGCGTTCGCAAGTTTTGAAAGAGGGGGGAGATCGATGTCTACAGACCTCAAATATCTAGCCTTTACTGCAATTCTGACCGCGTCACTTTGGATTCCATACATCGCCTGTCAGGCCATGACCAATGGAAACCTGACGCCGCAAAACTATCGCGATCCGACCCCGCGCCCGGTTCCGCTGTGGGGCAAACGCGCCGACAGGGTCCACGTCAACGCAGTTGAAGCCTTCGCGCCATTCGCGGCGCTGGTGATCGTGATTCACCTGGCGGGCAAGGCCAATCCGACGACGGCATTCCTGGCGATGTCGTACTTTTGGCTGCGGGTTGCCCACGCCGTCGTGTACTTGCTTGGTATTCCCTACCTGCGAACGCTGATCTTTACGCTTGGCTATGTCGCGGTGATCGGGCTCTTCTGGGAACTGATCAAGTAGCTAGACGCAGGCGGAATAATTTTGGCGCCGAGGGGTTTCTCGGCACCAGAACTTACGCGCCGGCCTGACAAAGTGACTTGCGTTTGGCCCGCAAGCAGGGAAGATTTGCGCCGAAAATCAGTGCGCAAAAAAACGCGAATAGCAACCAAGGGGTAACTTCGATGAATGTTCTAAGCCGCCGTAATCTCTTGGCCGGCGCCGCTGCTGTCGGTGCCGCGTCCACTTTTTCACCGCTGGGAGCGCTGAGCGCGCGTGCCGCGGTGCCGCCCGCCGCCAACCAGGCACCAGGCTTCTATCGCTACAAGGTCGGCGCCATTGAATGCACCTCGATCAACGATGGCGCGCGCTCGTTTCCGGTGCCCGACAACTGGATAACCAATGTCGGCAAGGCAGAGACGCTCGCTGCCGCCGAAGCCTCCTATATGCCCAAAGGCATGGTCACGGTGCCCTTCAACCCACAACTCATCAACACCGGCAGCAAGCTGGTGCTGATTGACACCGGCAACGGCATCGCCACGTTTGAGCCGACCAAGGGTGCGGTTGGTCGTACGCTGCAAAATCTCGCGGCTGCGGGCGTTGATCCCAAGACCATCGATGTCGTGGCGATTTCGCATTTGCATCCCGACCACGTCAACGGCATTCGCGCCGCCGACGGCTCGATGGCCTTTCCGAATGCGGAAATCATGATGCCGGCAAAAGACTGGGAATTCTGGATGAGCGACGAGAACGCCGCCAAGGCCCAATCCAACACGATGATGAAGAATTATTTTGCCAATGTGAAAAAGATCTGCTCGGGCCTCGAATCCAAGGTGTCGAAGTATGACTGGGGCAAGGAAATCGTTCCCGGCATCACCTCGATCGCCGCGCCTGGTCACACGCCGGGGCATACCGCGTTTGCGATCGCATCAGGCGGGTCAACAATCTTGATCCAGTCCGACGTCAGCAATATTCCCGAACTCTTCGTGCGCAACCCGGATTGGCATGTCGCCTACGATGCTGATCCCGCGATGGCGCAGGAAACCCGGCACAAGTTCTACGACATGGCCTCGGCCGAGAAGGCGACGGTGGTGGGCTTCCACTTTGCCTTCCCGTCAATCGGCCACGTCGAGAAAGATGGCACAAAGTACCGCTTGATTCCGGCGACCTGGAATCCGGTGCTCTGAGCGGAGCTTCCCGTGTTTGACAAATCAGGCCGCCGAGAGGCGGCCTGAGCTTTTTGCGGGTACGCCCGTTGTCGGGTTCGGCCAAGTCGGCAATTCATGCGCTTGCATCATTTACCGGCGTCGCTAGGGTGCCGCGGAAGCCGATCCGGCGCCCCGCGTCCACAAAGGAAATACCATGGCCAATCCGCGCAACATTCTCGTCATTGTCGGCAGCCTTCGCAAGGAAAGCTATACCCTCAAAATTGCCAATGCATTGGCCAGGCTCGCGCCGGCGGCAATGAAGCTCGACGTCCTCACCTTGCACGGTATTTCGTTTTACAATCAGGATATCGAAGGAACGCCGCCGGCCGATTGGCTGGCGTTCCGCGAAAAGATTCAAAAGTCCGACGGCGTTCTGTTTGTCACGCCCGAATATAATCGATCGATTCCCGGCGTGTTGAAGAACGCCATCGACGTCGCGTCGCGGCCGCCCGGAAAAAGTTCGCTCCTCGGCAAGCCAGTTGGTCTTGTCGGCAATGCGCCGGGTCAGCTTGGCGGCGTCAGCGCCGTAAAGCACCTGCAGAATATCCTGCCGGGCATTTCCGGCCCGATCCTCGGCCAGCCGGAAATTTATCTCAATGGCGTCGGCGACGCATTCGACGACAAGGGCAACCTCGTCAAGGAGTCGCTTCAGAAGGTGCTGCAGCAATATCTCGATGCCTTTGCGGCGTTCATCGCAAGGCACTACAGATAGGCCAGCCGCTCCTCGCCCTCTGCTAACCCTTGCACGAATTGCGGGCGGCCTTTCCAGTTAGCACTCTCTTAACCGGGCGGTCGCATGCTGCTGTTATGGTCTCCCGCAATCGACTCAAATCCACGCTCACCGGGCTTGCCCTCTACGTCATGGTCGCGGGAATGGTGGGTTATTTCGGGATCAATGCGTATACGGGAAAATATGGACTGAATGCGCGACTGGAACTCGATCAGGAGATCATCGCGCTGACCTCCGAGCTTGCGCGTCTGAAACGGGAGCGAGCTGAAAGCGAGCAACGCGTTTCATTGCTGCGATCGGACCGGGTCGACCCCGACATGCTCGACGAACGCGCACGCTATCAGCTCGATTACGCCAACCCGCGCGACCTCGTTCGGAGCGTCAACCCGAACTGATCTTCAAATTCCAAAAAATCGCAAAATCAGTTTCGAAAATGTCGCCTCGCATTGCACTGCGGCATGGCGAAACTTTCGCAAGCTCACGCAATCCTTTCATGGCGGTTTGAGTTGAGCTAGAGAGAGCTATTCGTTCTCTCATCCGGAAATGCCATGGCCTCCCCCAAGAAAAGCATCGGGAAAGAAACCGCTCAGGAAAAGGGAAACGGCGCCGTTGCGCCCCGGGAGTTCACGCGGGAGCAGGAGCTCGGCGCGTTGCGCGACATGCTGCTGATCCGGCGGTTTGAGGAAAAGGCGGGCCAGCTTTACGGAATGGGTGCCATCGGCGGTTTCTGCCATCTCTATATCGGACAGGAAGCCGTCGTTGTCGGCATGCAGATGACCCTCAAAAAGGGCGATCAAGTCATAACCGGATACCGTGATCACGGACATATGCTGGCGTGTGGAATGGACGCCAAAGGCGTAATGGCCGAACTGACCGGGCGCCGCGGCGGCTATTCCAAGGGCAAGGGCGGGTCCATGCATATGTTCAGCATGGAAAAAAACTTCTTCGGCGGCCACGGGATTGTGGGGGCCCAGGTTTCCCTCGGCACCGGACTGGCTTTCGCCAATCGTTACCGCGGCAATGATTTTGTCAGCCTGGCTTATTTTGGCGACGGCGCCTCGAACCAGGGCCAGGTGTATGAAAGCTTCAACATGGCGGAACTCTGGAAGCTCCCGGTGGTCTACGTCATCGAGAACAACCGCTACGCCATGGGCACCTCGGTGACACGGTCATCGGCTCAAACCGATTTCTCCATGCGCGGCATTTCCTTCAACATCCCGGGCGAGCAGGTCGACGGCATGGACGTTCGTGCGGTGAAAGCCGCAGGGGATCGGGCGGTTGCCTGGTGCCGCGCCGGCAATGGCCCCTTCATTTTGGAAATGCAGACCTATCGTTACCGCGGGCACTCGATGTCGGATCCGGCGAAATACCGGACCCGCGAGGAAGTCGAGAAGGTCCGTCATGATCAAGACCCGATCGAACAGGTCCGTAATCGCCTGCTTGCCGCAAAAATGAGCGAAGACGAGTTGAAGGCGATCGACGGGCAAGTGCGGGAGATCGTCAACGCCGCAGCGGACTTTGCGCAGCATGATGGCGAACCCGAGGTGTCCGAATTGTATACCGATGTCTACCGATGAACGCCCCATCTCGCAAAGGGCAACCCAGGGATAGGTCCGGTGCTCAAAACCGGCTTTTGCGAACGAGACACGCGCAGCCTAAGAAGTGAATTTCCGGAGCGGATATGCCAATTCAAGTACTGATGCCTGCGCTCTCGCCGACCATGGAGAAGGGCAACCTTGCCAAATGGCTGAAAAAGGAAGGCGAGGCGATCAAGTCGGGCGATGTCATCGCCGAGATCGAAACCGACAAGGCGACGATGGAAGTCGAGGCTACCGATGAAGGCACCCTCGGCAAGATACTGATCCCCGAGGGCACCGCCGACGTCGCCGTCAACACCCCGATTGCGACCATCCTGGCTGACGGCGAGACCGCCGCCGATCTCGCCAAGGCGCCGGCGCCGATGGCCGTGCCGGTTTCTCCCGCCGTCGCACAGAAAGTCGCCGAGCCGCGGTCGCCGGTCGGCGAGGGCCTCGCTCCCGCACCAAGGGCCGCCGCCGCGCCTGATCCGGAAGTGCCCGAAGGCACGCAGATGGTGACCATGACCATCCGCGAAGCCTTGCGCGATGCCATGGCCGAGGAAATGCGCAGGGACCCGGACGTATTTCTGATGGGCGAGGAGGTCGCGGAATATCAGGGCGCCTACAAGGTTAGCCAGGGATTGCTGCAGGAGTTCGGTGCCAGGCGCGTCATCGACACGCCGATCACCGAGCATGGTTTTGCCGGCGTCGGCGTCGGCGCTGCGATGGCCGGCTTAAAACCCATCGTCGAGTTCATGACCTTCAACTTCGCCATGCAGGCGATCGATCAGATCATCAACTCCGCGGCGAAGACGCTGTATATGTCGGGCGGACAGATGGGATGTTCGATCGTGTTCCGCGGACCCAACGGCGCGGCCGCGCGGGTTGCCGCCCAGCACAGCCAGGATTATTCCGCCTGGTATTCGCAAATCCCGGGCCTCAAGGTGATCGCGCCGTTCTCGGCCGCTGATTACAAAGGGTTGCTGAAAGCGGCGATCCGCGATCCCAATCCGGTGATCTTCCTCGAAAACGAAGTGCTGTACGGTCATTCCGGCGAGGTACCCAAGCTCGACGATTACGTGATTCCGATCGGCAAAGCGCGCGTAGCGCGCACGGGCAGTCACATCACCATCATCTCGTGGTCGAACGGCATGACCTACGCGCTGAAGGCCGCGGACGAACTGGCCAGGGAGGGTATCGAGGCCGAGATCGTCGATCTGCGGACGTTACGTCCGCTGGATACCGACACCATCGTCGCCTCTGTCATGAAGACCGGCCGCGCCGTCACCGTCGAAGAGGGTTGGCAGCAAAGCGGCGTCGGGGCTGAAGTAGCCGCGCGGATCATGGAGCACGCGTTCGATTATCTCGATGCGCCGGTGACGCGGGTGTCGGGCAAGGACGTGCCGATGCCTTATGCCGCCAATCTCGAAAAGCTCGCTTTGCCCTCGGTGGCCGAGGTGGTCGCGGCCGCCAAGGCCGTTTCGTATCGGTGACGCATGATCGGTCCGAAAGAACAGCCTTTACCGCCAGACGTCATAGGCCGCGACGATGCCACCGAAGTGTTGCGCGCCTTTGTGGTCGACGGCGGACTTTCGATTGCGTTCGCGCGCGCCTTCGAGGAGCCCGATATGTGGGGCCTGCTGCTGGTCGACGTCGCGCGCCACGCCTCGCGCGCCTATGCCCGCGAAGGCGCCTGCAGCGAGGACGAAGCGCTGAGGCGCATCATCGACATGTTCGAAGCCGAAATCGCGCGGCCGACCGATTTGGGTCGCACCGCGCCGCGGTCGGAACAGGGACACTGAGTGTGGCAGTCGATCCCCATCATTTCGATTTAATGGCTGAGGCCATTCGCGAAGCGGAACTCAGCATCGCCGAGGGCGGACTGCCGATCGGCGCGGTGCTAACGCGCGAAGGAAAGATCATCGCCCGCGGGCATAACCGCAGGGTTCAGGAGAAGAACGTCATTCTTCACGGCGAGATGTCGTGCCTGCGCAATGCCGGGCTGATCTCCTTCCACGACACCGTCATGTATACGACGCTGTCGCCCTGTTCGATGTGTGCGGGCGCGATCGGGCTCTTTAAGCTTTCGCTTCTGGTGATTGGCGAGTCCGTCACCTTTTCGGGGGCTAAGGATATCCTGACGCAATTCGGTATTCCCTATATCGATCTGGCGGACGAGCGATCGGTCAAGATGATGAAATCGTGGCGGTCGATCCCCGCGAATGAGCGCCTCTGGCAGGGCGATATTGGCAATTGAGGCGGATCTTCAATCGTTCGTCG
>Ga0209167_10000122_pt1 | contig 76238 bp, 63 predicted proteins | sample Coa_R1_9_FD_187154 | JGI IMG/M metagenome (GOLD analysis project Ga0209167, IMG submission 187154) | Surface soil microbial communities from Centralia Pennsylvania, which are recovering from an underground coalmine fire - Coalmine... | ecosystem: Environmental > Terrestrial > Soil >... | reverse complement strand
CGAAATATGGCCGTCGCCCCGAATCGCGCCGGCCAGCGAGCGGACGTCGCCGGAAAAGGCGATGTCGTTCAATTCGAGCGTGCCGTGGCTGAGCGCGTCGTGCAGCGCGATACGGCCGGTGAGGTTCAGCCGGTCGATCGAGAGCGAGCCCAGATTGAACTTGCCGGTCGAGGCCGGCCAATCGATCCGTCCCTTCGGATCAAGCCCGAGATCGAGCGCCATGCCGTCGATCGTCAGTTCGACGGCGCGCCATTCGCCGCGCATCAGGGAGCCGAGGCTGAACTCGACGTCGAGCTTGTCGGCGCGAACCTTGCCGAGATCATTGGCGCCGCCGACCACGACCGAGCGCAGCCGCAGCGAAGGCGACGGCAACAGCCGGGCCTCGAGATCGCCGGCGACCCGCACCGGGGCACCGATTACCTGGGTGGCCTCGGCCTCAAACTGCGGCCGGAACTGATTCCAGTCGATGAAATGCGGCCCGATCAGCGCGGCGACCAGCGCAATGATGAAGGCAATCGCCAATCCGAGCAGCGTCGTCTGCACGGTGTCTCCCCTTGAAGGCGCCCCGCCTCATCCGGCCCCGCGCGGCATGGCGCGTCGCTTGGACTTGCGTCCGGATCCGAAAAGCGAGCCCGCGCCACGCGAAATCATTGCCAGAGCAAGGACATATATAGTGACAACTGTGGCGAAGTCACAGCAAGCTCGCGTGACGGTTTACAGCCCTCACCAGCTCGCCGGCAGCCGCTCGAGGCCGCGCAGCACAAAGGTCGGCAGCCATTGCGGATTGTCCGCATCGTCGAGCCGCAGCTCCGGCAGGCGGCGCAACAGCGTCGATATCGCGACCTCGGCCTCGATGCGCGCGAGCTGGGCGCCGAGGCAGAGGTGTATGCCGCCGCCGAACGAAATCGGGCGCACATTGGGCCGGGTGATGTCGAGCTGGTCCGGCCGGTCGGGATACACGGCCGGATCGCGGTTGGCCGAGCCCAGAAGGCACAGCACGGTTTCGCCCTTGGGGATTTTCCTGCCGCCGAGGTCGTCGATGTCCTCCAGCGCGACCCGGCCGGTCAACTGGACCGAGGAATCGTAACGAAGAAACTCCTCGATCGCGTTGGCGATGAGGGCAGGATTGGCCTTGAGCAGCGCGAGCTGATCGGGATTGCGGTGCAGCGCGAGCAGCCCGTTGCCGATCAGGTTGGCGGTGGTCGCGTGGCCGGCGCCGAACAAGAGGATGATGTTGGCGGTCAGTTCCTCGTTGGAGAGCTTGCTGCCATTCTCTTCCGCCTGCACCAATTGCGTCGTCAGGTCATCGCCCGGATTCTTCCGACGCAACTCGAAGAGCTGCTGAAAATACATCTGCGCCATGAGGTTGGCGGCGTTTCCTTGCGCGATTTCGGCTGGTGTCAGCGGCACCGGGTCGAGGATGCGGCCGCCGTCGCGCGAGCCGGTGTAAAAGGCCTCGCGGAATTCTTCCGGAATTCCAAGCATGTCGCAGATGATGGTGACGGGAAGCCGGAACGCGAAATCCTCGATCAGGTCCATATGCCCCTGCGCTGCGATGCGATCAATCGTCTGATCGACGACCTGCTGGATGCGCGGCCGCATGTCCTCGACCCGGCGCGCCGTGAAAGCCTTCACCACGAGGCCCCGCAGACGGGTGTGGTCCGGCGGGTCCTGCTGCAGCATCCAGTGGCTCATGCTGCGAAAGATCGGCTCCTCCATGATCTTCGGCCCGTATCGCCTGATCGTGCGCTCAACAAAATCCTTGCCGAACCGCTTGTCGCGCATCACGAAGCTCGCCTCGGCGTGCCGGCTCAGGACATACTGGCCATGCGGGGCGAGATGCACCGGGTCGGTGCGGCGCAGCCGCTCGTAATGCGGATAGGGGTCGCGAATGAACTCCGGCGACAGCGGATTGAACAGCGGCTCGGTCGTCGTAGCCTGAACATGCTCGTTCATTGCGTCCTCCTGCGGTGGCGCCGGATTAAGCCCATATGGGGCCGGTCCCGGCAAGCCGGTAGATAGGCCAAGCGGGCCCTACGCCTGCACCCGGTGCAGCCGGCCCGCAACCGCGCGAATTTTTCCCGGCGCAGCCTGCCAGATCGCGAGCGCAGAGAGCAAGCTGACGCCGATACCGATCGTGAAGGCCAGCACGTAACTGCCTGAAAGGTCGTGCAGAACGCCGGTGACAAAAGGACCCGCGGCACCGCCGCCAAGCGCCACCATCATGATGGTGCCGAAAATGCTGCCGTAATGTCTGCCCTGAAATATCTCCGCCACCACCGCCCCCATGATCGAGGTCAGGCCGTAACCGAGCGCGCCTTGCGAAAACACCATGACATAGACCAACACCAGGGTCGGATAGTGCGGCAGCGCAATCAGCGCCGCAAAGCAGATCGCAAAACCGGCGCAGCTCGTGGACCAGATCCATTCCCGCCCGACCCGGTCGGAGACATGCCCAAGCAGGATCTGGCCGGGAATGCCGAGCAGACTGACCGCGCCCAGCGACCAGACCGCGACACCCGGGCTGAAGCCGATGTCGAGCAGGTATTTGGTCTGATGCACCTGCACCGCATACCAGACATACAAGCCGCCGGAGTAGCCGACCGCAAGCCACCAGAAGCGCGAGGTCGCGAGCGCGCGCCTCAGCGTCCAGTCGATGCCGGCCCAGTCCGGATCGACGATATTCGATACCGGCTTGACGGATGAAGCCGAGGGCGCGGCGTCGCCGTCCGGTCGCAACCCGATATCTTCCGGGCGTTTGCGCAATAGCAGGTTGATCGGCGCGAGCACCACGAGAACCAGAAGGCCCATCGCCGTGCAGGCAGTCCGCCAGCCGGAGCGGTCGATCATGAGCTGCACCCAGGGCAACAGCGTGACCGAGCCGATGCCGACGCCGGCAAATGCCAATCCAATCGCAAGGCCCCGCCGCCGGTTGAACCAGTTCGGAAGAAACAGGGACTGTCCGGAATAGCCCAGGCAGACGCTCCCCGCGCCGACCATGACGCCGATGGTCAGATAAAGATGCCAGGGCTGCGTCGTCAGCGGCGCCAGCAGCAATCCGCCCGCCATCAGCGCAACCCCGAGTTCCATCACGCTGCGGGGTCCCAGGGCGTCCGTCAGCCGGCCGATCAACGGGCTTACGATAGCGGACGCCACGAAGCCAAACGAGAAGGCGCCCGCGGTGATGCCGCGTTCCCATCCGAACTCGTCGATGATTGGCGGAAAGAACAGCGAAAAGGCGGTGCGGGCGTTGACGCCGATCGCCATGGTGACGAAAGTCACCGCGATGATGATCCAGCCGTAGAAGAAGGGAAGCCGCATCGAGGTCTTTGTTCCGCTATCGAGGGCGCCGTGGTCGTCATGGCGTCCTCCGCAGGAACCCGATATCGTCGGTATCGTCAAGCAATGGCAATGCTTGAAACAACGCAAAGGCTTGTTCAACTACCAGGGAGGTAAAGATGGCGCTGAGTGTCAAGCAGATGATGGAGACCGCCAACGCGGTGGTGCCGAAGATCACGCCGGCTCGGGCGAACGAGATGATTGCCAAGGGCAACGCGCTCGTGGTCGACGTGCGCGACGCGCCGGAAGTGGAGAAGAGCGGCAAGGTTGCGGGGGCCGTGCACGTCTCGCGCGGCATGCTGGAGTTCCGCGCCGACCCTGAGTCGCCCTATCACGACAAGAATTTTTCCAAGGACAAGACCGTCATCCTCTATTGCGCATCCGGCGGCCGCGCGGCGCTCGCCGGCAAGTTGCTCAAGGACATGGGTTACGGCGACGTCTATAATCTCGGCGGCTTCAAGGATTGGGCCGAAAACGGCGGCGCGATCGAAAAGCCGATCGAACCCGGCATGTGAGCATTGAAGCGTCGATCGCGACCAGCACGGCAACGGTCTCATTACTCCAGAATCGGATGCTGCCGCAGCATCTCCTCCCGGATCGAGGCGGCCTGGATCGCGCGAAACAGAATCCGCGCCGTCCTCAGATCGTTGGCCTTCAGGCACAGGCCGACGATCTGGCGCACGGAAGAATCGCGCAACAGGTCGTCGGCGATCTTCATGGCGATCTGCATCGCCGCCCTGGCGGCGGCCTCGTACCGCTCGGCGTCGTATTTTTGCTTCTTGCTGTCGCGATTGCCCGCAGCGCCTGACATTTTCTCGGCGCTGCCGGCAGCAGAACGGCAAATGTCGCGGATCCGGTGCGCGGCCTCTATATCCCCGGCCGGCCGCTCATTGCGCTCGTCCCAGATTTCCGGGGGATTTTCCCGCCGAAACCACCGCATTGCCATACCCTGAATCTCCAAAAGCCAGGATGGATGGTCGTTTCGGCAGTCTCCTCCGGAATGTGCCGTTTTTCCGGCGATCTAGCCATGCTGTCGGATGGTCGGCGGACCGGGTCGGACCCTCCGCACCGTAATAGGCGAGCCGTCGGACTCGAAGTGCATTTCGTACCTGCGGCCGTTGTTGTCGGTCGCGGAGCAGGCGATGCTCGAAACCTGGCCCGCGGCGAAGTTTCCGAGCTGCGTGCAAATGCCCGCCGACAACTCGACGACCGGCACCGGCAGGCCGTCGACTTTCGGCCTATTCTTCGAATTCAACAGCATCCGGTCCACCGGCAACTCGTACAAATTTTTATCCGTGCGCCGGCCATTCTCACCCGAAAACGAGATGATGTGGTGGTGATCGGCCGGATCGTCGAGCGTGATCGTGAAATAGGCCCGACCGCGGATGCTGTGGGCGTAGGCCACAGTCCTGCAGGCGAAATCGCGGTCTGCGACCTTGAGCGTGCTGCAGCTCCCCGACATCAGCGCGAACAGATCGGTAGTGTCGGTCTCCTGCGGCTTGGGCTCGGTCGTCACATCCTCGACGAAATGCGATTTGGCGTTCGCTTGGGCCTGTTCGAAATTCCGGGTCGCTTCCAGCGGCCGATTGCCGTCCGCTTGCCCGGCAAGGGAAGGCGCGACGGTGAAAATCATGGCGGCGAAAATTTGCCAGCTAAAGCGCATTGTTATGCCCGGTCGGTATGAAGTGAAATAAAGCGCCGCGAACCATCGTGGTGCACGTTAGCTGAAATCGGAGGCCTCTTGCCAGTCCCGGGTGCTGCCCTCTTGGGACTGAATTGAGACCTATCGTGGAGTGGATTTGACATTTCGCTCCCCAGCCAACCGAACTAGCCCGCCGGAATTATTTTTCCCGGATTGAAGATGTTTTGGGGGTCGAGCGCCTGCTTGATCGCGCGCATGGCGTCGATGGCCTCTGGGCCGAGTTCGCCGACAAGGTATTTCTGCTTGCCCTGCCCGATGCCGTGCTCGCCGGTGCAGGTGCCGTCCATCGATTGCGCCCGCTCGACCAGGCGGTGCATGAATTCCTCGCCGCGCGCCATTTCGTCGGCATCATCGACGTCGCAGAGTAGCGAGCAGTGGAAATTGCCGTCCCCGACATGGCCCACAATCGGCGACTGCAGCTTCAAGCGTTTCAAATCCGCTTCCGTCTCGGTGACGCAATCGGCAAGGCGCGAGATCGGCACGCATACATCCGTCGCCACAACGCCCGCACCCGGCCGCAGCGCCTTGACCGCCCAATAGGCGTCGTGCCGCGCCTGCCACAATCTGGTGCGATCCTCCGGCCGCGTGGTCCAGGTAAAGTCGCCGCCGCCGCATTCTTTGGCGATCTCGCCGAAATTCCTCGACTGCTCGGCGACGTGGGCCTCGCTGCCGTGGAATTCCAGAAGCAACAGCGGGGCCTCCGGCAGCGACAATTTCGAATAGGAATTGCAGGCGCGCACCTGCTCTGCGTTGAGCAATTCGATGCGCGCCACGGGAATGCCGGTCTGGATCGCCAATATCGTCGCCTGACAGGCGCCGCGCACGCTGTCGAACGAACACGCCGCCGCGGCGATGGTTTCGGGAATGCCGCGCAGCTTGACGGTGAGTTCGGTGATGATGCCGAGTGTGCCTTCGGCGCCGACGAACAGATGGGTCAAATCGTAGCCGGCGCTTGATTTCTTCGCCCGCGTGCCGGTGGTGATGATCTCGCCGTCGCCGCGAACGACCTTCAGCGCCAGCACATTATCGCGCATGGTGCCGTAGCGCACCGCGTTGGTGCCGGAAGCGCGCGTCGAGGCCATGCCACCGAGCGAAGCGTCGGCGCCGGGATCGATCGGAAAGAACATGCCCTGGTCGCGCAGATACTCGTTCAGCGCCTTGCGGGTGACGCCGGGCTCGATCACGCAATCGAGGTCCTCGGCGTGGACCTCCAGCACCTTGTTCATGTCGCGAAAATCGATGCAGACGCCGCCCGCCGGCGCGTTGACCTGCCCCTCCAGCGAGGTGCCGGTGCCGAACGCGATCACCGGGATGCGATGCCTGGCGCAAATCCGCACCACGTCCTGGACATCGGCGGCGTCTTGCGCGAACACCACCGCATCCGGCGGCTGCGACGGCAGCCAGGTCGTGGTATGGGCGTGCTGCTCGCGCACCGCTTGCGAGGTGACCAGGCGGTTGCCGAACCGCGCGGCGAGCGCCTCGACGGCGGAAGCCAGCGCCTTCGGCTCGGCGCGCTGCAAAATGTTGGTGATCGTTGTTCCCAAAGCGAAAATCCTCCCGGCAAAAGTACCGTGGCAAAGGATATATAGGGGGTCAAGGGATGATGTCTTTCGACGATGGAATAGAGACCATGACGATACGTTCTGCCGAAGCGGATGTGCCGGAACCGGCGCCGTACCTCGCGCCGGCGATGCAGATCGAGCCGCAATGGATCGACTACAACGGCCATCTCAACATGGCCTATTACAACGTGATGTTCGATCGCGCGATCGACGAGATGTGGCTGCAACTGGGAATCGGCCCCACCTACATGAAGACGCGTCATTGCTCGACGTTCACCGCCGAATGCCATGTTCGCTACTTGCGCGAGATTCATCTCGGCGATCCCGTGCAGGTTTCGGTCCTGCTCCTGGGAGCGGATGAGAAACGGTTGCACACGTTCGAGGAATTGCGTCACGCCAGGGAAGGCTGGCTGTCGGCGACATCGGAAAACATGGCGATCCACATCGACATGAACGCGCGCAAGGCCGCGCCATTTCCACCCGACATCAAAGCGCGCATCGATTCGGTGGCCAAGGCCCATGCGGCTGCCCCTCGTCCCGAAGGCATCGGCCGCAAGATCGCGATGCCTTCGAGGTAATTATTCAGACGCGCGTTCGGCCGCGCGCAAGCCCAATCACGGCCGAAACCAGGAACAGCACGACCGCGATGAAGAAGATCGCCTTGGCGATTTCGATGGAGGCGCCGGCGATGCCGCCGAATCCCAGAATACCGGCGATCAGGGCAATGATCAGGAATGTTACGACCCAGCTCAACATGACAATGCTCTCCGTTTTAAATCTCAGCGCGACAGGCGATGGCGCATTTGCTGGACCAATCCTGCCTTGGAATGAAAGTTCCGGCATCTGCCGGGCGCTGCCTGCTCGAAAAATCTCCTCCTTTAGGGAACAAAAACGCGCCTTCGGCGGCCCTCGGCTGGGCTCAAATCCGGGTGCGGCGGGAGTGGGATAACTCCTGTCAAATCGATGCGCAAAACCCTATATGGCTCCCATTCCTGCTATGAAGGCTCCCCTTCACGGCCCCGCGGTGCCATCGTGGGGGCAAGACGAATCGCAAAATGACCGAGCCGAACAAGCTGACCCATCGCGACGTGCCCGACCACCAGCCTCTGGCGGGCGGCATCGCCGCGCGGGCGGCAGCGACGCCGGCCTATCTCGCAGGCCTCAATCCCGAGCAGCGCGAGGCGGTGGAAACGCTGGACGGACCGGTATTGGTGCTGGCCGGCGCCGGCACCGGCAAGACGCGCGTACTCACCTGCCGCATCGCCCATATCCTCTCCACCGGGCGGGCGCGGCCGGGCGAAATCCTCTCGGTCACCTTCACCAACAAGGCGGCGCGCGAGATGAAATTGCGCCTCGGCCAGATGCTCGGCCAGGCTGTCGAAGGCATGCCGTGGCTCGGCACCTTTCACTCCATCGGCGGGCGCATCCTGCGCACCCATGCCGAGATGGTGCAGTTGAAGTCCAACTTTACCGTGCTCGACGTCGACGATCAGGTCCGCCTGCTCAAGCAGCTCTTGCAGGCCGAGGGCATCGACGACAAGCGCTGGCCGGCGCGGATGCTCGCCGGCCTGATCGACGGCTGGAAGAACCGGGGCCTGAGCCCATCGCAGGTGCCATCGGGCGAAGCCGCGGTATTCGCCAACGGCAAGGGCGGCAAGCTCTATGCGAGCTATCAGGAGCGGCTGAAGATTCTCAACGCCGCTGATTTCGGCGATCTCTTGCTGGAAAATATCCGCCTGTTCCGCGAGCGCCCCGACGTGCTGCGAAATTACCAGAACCGCTTCAAGTTCATCCTGGTCGACGAATATCAGGACACCAACGTCGCGCAGTATCTTTGGCTGCGGCTGCTCGCACAGGCGCCGTCGTCTGCAGCGAAGGCAGTTTCTGTCATTCCGGGGCGCGTCGAAGATGCGAACCCGGAATCTCGAGATTCCGGGTCTGGTCCTTCGGACCATCCCGGAATGACGGTGCAATCGCCCCCCAAGAACATCTGCTGCGTCGGCGATGACGATCAGTCGATCTATGGCTGGCGCGGGGCGGAGGTCGACAACATCCTGCGCTTTGAGCACGACTTCCCCGGCGCGAAGGTCATTCGGCTCGAGCGCAATTACCGCTCGACCGGTCACATCCTTGCCGCCGCCTCGCATCTGATCGCGTATAATGAAGGCCGGCTCGGCAAGACTTTGCGCACCGAAGAGGTCGACGGCGAGAAGGTCACCGTGACCGGCGCCTGGGACTCCGAAGAGGAGGCCCGCGCCATCGGCGAAGAAATCGAGGAGCTGCAGCGCAAGGGCGACAAGCTCAACGAGATTGCGATTTTGGTGCGCGCCTCGTTCCAGATGCGCGAATTCGAGGATCGCTTCGTCACCCTTGGCCTGCCCTACCGCGTAATCGGCGGCCCAAGATTCTATGAGCGCGCCGAAATCCGCGACGCGTTGGCTTATCTGCGGGTGATCAGTTCGGCTGCCGACGACCTCGCCTTCGAGCGCATCGTCAACGTGCCCAAGCGCGGCCTTGGCGACGCTACCGTGCAGATGCTGCACGACCATGCCCGCAAGCGCCGCATTCCCTTGTTCGAGGCGGCGCGCGCCGTGATCGAGACCGACGAGTTGAAGCCGAAAGCGCGTGGCGCCTTGCGCGATCTATTGGCGAGCTTCGACCGCTGGCGCGCACAAGCCGCGGTGACCTCGCACACCGATCTTGCCGAAATCGTGCTCGACGAGAGCGGCTACACCGACATGTGGCAGAAGGACCGCTCGGCAGACGCCGCAGGCAGGCTCGACAACCTCAAGGAGCTGGTCCGCTCGATGGAGGAGTTCGAAAACCTGCAAGGATTCCTCGAACACATTTCGCTGGTGATGGACCGCGAAGGCGGCAGCGAGGACGACGCGGTGTCGCTCATGACGCTGCATTCGGCCAAGGGCCTTGAGTTCGACAACGTCTTTCTGCCGGGCTGGGAGGAAGGCCTGTTTCCGAGCCAGCGCACGCTCGACGAACAGGGCCGCGCGGGGCTGGAAGAAGAGCGGCGGCTCGCCCATGTCGGCCTGACCCGCGCCCGCCGCCGCGCCAAACTCTATTTCGCCACCAACCGACGCATCCACGGCACCTGGTCGACCACGATCCCCTCGCGCTTCCTCGACGAACTGCCGGCGCACAATGTCGAGATCACCGAATCCAAGGGTGGCTCGGGCTGGGGCGGCTCAAGTGGTTACGGCCCCTCGCGCTTCGACAATGTCGAGTCCTTCGGATCGAGCTATGCGACGCCGGGCTGGCAGCGCGCGCAAGCCAACCGCGCACGCGGCCAAGGCGGACGCGGCGGCGGCTTCGATGAAAGCCAGTCGGAATTTACGGGTTCGCGAAGCGATACCTCCGGTCCACGAAGCGATGCCTCGCCTTCGCGCAGCGATGCTTCGTCACGCCGCGACGGCTTCTCGCGGGCCAGGCGCGCGCCGCTGGTGATCGAGGGCGAGTTGGTCGCCAAATCCACCGGCACCACCTCGGAATTCAATCTCGACGACCGGGTGTTTCACCAGAAATTCGGCTACGGCCATGTGGTGAAGATCGACGGCAACAAGCTCACCATCGCCTTCGAGAAGGCCGGCGAGAAGAAGGTGGTCGACAGTTTCGTGGAGCGGGCGTGAGCGCGCAGCCCGCCTGACGATCCGCCGATACTTAATCATTCGTTACGCACGCGACGGCATCGCTGCCCAACTGTCGCGCCGCATCATGCGGCAATGCTCTGAAAGCCAACGAAAAAGCGGAAAACTAACCAAAACCACCCGCATTTGAGCGAATTTTGACCGACAATACTTCGCAGCCATATTTACCGAAAACTTGGGCGTGAACGGTATCATCCCAGCCAGAAGACCTTTTGTCCGCAGTTTGATTGCGATCTAAGGCTGCCCGGATGAGTTTGCAGTTCAAGTCTGTGAAGAAGAACGAGAACCACGAGAACAAGTCGTTTCTGCGCGATCTCGACGAGGCCGTCTCGCGCGGGTCACCGGAGAGCCGCGCGCGGGCATTGTGGCATACCACCGATCTGATGATCGCCGGCAGCTTCAGCGACGACGAGATATGGACCTTCGGCGAAGTCGTGACGCGGCTTGCCGAGGAGATCGAGGTTGCGGCCCGCGCCCAATTGTCCGAGCGGCTCGCCCGTTTCGACCGCGCGCCCGTCAACATCATCCACCAGCTCGCCTTCGACGATTCGATCGAGGTCGCAGGCCCCGTGCTACGGGAATCCAAGCAACTCGAAAGCTACGCGCTGGTGGCCAATGTCTGCACCAAGAGCCAGGCCCACATGCTCTCGATCTCAAAACGCGAGACGCTCGAGGAGCGGGTGACGGACGAGCTGGTGACGCGCGGCAACCAGGAAGTGGTCAACTCGGTCGCGAACAATCATGGCGCGCGTTTTTCCGACTTCGGCTTCCTGCATATGATCAAGCGTGCCGAGAACGATTCGATCCTCGCCGAGCAACTTGGTCTGCGCAAGGATATTCCTCGACACGTTTTCCAGCAGCTTATCGCCAAGGCCACGAGCGACGTGAAGCAGCGGCTGGAACGCGAACGGCCCGACATGGCCCGTCAGATCCAGTCGCAGGTCACCGATCTTGCCGGCGAGCTGCAGTCGAAATTCGGCCCGGTGTCGCGAACCCATTTCGTCGCAAAACGGGTGGTGTCGACGCAGCACCGGCTGGGCAATCTGAACGAGAGCAGCATATCGACCTATGCCCGGTCCCACCGCCTCGAGGAGGTCACCATCGGCCTGTCGCTGTTGTGCTCGCTCCCCGGCGACGTGATCGAGCGCGCGGTGCTCGACAAGAACCGGGAGACGCTCCTGATCCTTTGCAAGGCGTTGGACTTCTCCTGGGACACGACGATGTCGCTGTTGTTCCTCGGCGCCAAGGATCACCGCATCACCGCGAACGATCTCAGAGATCTCGAGAGCGAGTACGGCCGTCTCAACATCGAGACGTCGCGCAGCGTTCTGGAATTCTATCAGACCCGCAAGAACGGCGGGGCGATGGATGCGGGCGCGATGCGGCAAGCCGCGTTTGCTACACCATAAGGGGAAACGTCAGCCATGAACGCGATCGTATTCGGCAAAGCCGTGCCGGCCTTTGGCCGCGCCGCACCCCAGGGCTTCGGCAAGAAGGGCGGCGATACGGCAAACCAGGATGGGGGACCATCGAAGCAGGATGGCGCGCTGGATACGGCCCGCACCGTGCTCGAGGCCGCGACCGATCTCAGGGACGAGGCGACGGCCGAAATCTGCCGGCGGGTCATCGAGGCCAGCGTCAACGGCAGGCAGCCCTCGATGTCGGACCTGCGCATCATCAACAATTATTTCGGCTGATCCCGCCTCGCGGGAGAAAATTGCGCTACTTCTCGCCGAGCACTTCGCCGAACAGCACCCAAGACTTCCCGTCAAACCGCGCCATCTGAATCTGCCGGATCGGCGTGACGTTTTGCGGATCGGTATGGATCGCGATGCCCGGAAGCAGCATCGGCAGCGCCACGCCGTTTAGCGATTTTGTCTGCTTGAGGATGTTGTCGCGGGAAAGATCATCGCCGCAATTGCGGAGCACGGTGGCCATGATCTGCGCCGCCGTATAGCCCTGCACATTGTATAGATCGCCGGTCGAGGCATTCGGCTGGTATTTTTTCATCCACGCGAACCAGTCGTCGAGGGCGGGGTCGTTCGCCCAGCGCGCGTCGTTGGGGTCCTTGAGAAAAAGCCCGGTCACCGCGCCGATCGCGTTCTCGATGCCGGCGGGCTCGAGCACCGCGGAGAACGAGTTCGATACCGACGGCAGGATGATCAGCGGCTTCCAGCCCATGCTCGCAGCCTTCTTGATCGCTTGCGCGGCGAATTTCGGCGTCGCTTCCGCGAAAAAAACATCCGCGCCGGATTCCCGCATGGTGACCATCTGCGAATCGATGGTCGGATCGGCGGTAAGGTATGTCGTCTCGGAGACGAGCTGATCGACATGCTCGCCCAGCCCCGCCTTGAATCCCCGGACGTAGTCCTTGCCCGCGTCCTCGTTCGGCGCGATCACCGCGATCTTGGCATCGGGGCGGGTTTTCAGGATGTATTCGGCGTAGAGACGGCCCTCGAGTTCGTAGGTGGGGTTGAAGCCGACCGTCCATGGGAAATGTTCGGGGTCGTTCCACCGCGTCGCGCCGGATGAGACGAAGAGCTGGGGCACGCGCCTGGCGTTGAGATATTTCTGCACCGAGATATTCGGCGCGGTGCCGACCGAGCTGAACATCGCCAGCACGTCCTCCTGCTCGACCAGCTTGCGGGTCTGCTCGACGGTCTTGGCGGGCGAGTAGGCGTCGTCGAGCGTCAGGAACTCGATTTTGCGCCCGTTGATGCCGCCCTGGTCGTTGAGCATTTGAAAGTAGGCGGCTTCGGCGCGGGCGATCGTGCCGTAGGCGGAAGCCGGCCCGCTATAGGGCGCGGTATTGCCGAGCTTGATGGTGTCATCGGCCGCAGCCGCAACTACAGCCGGCATCGAGAGCATTGCGGCGAGCAGCGAAGCTACCCAAAATCGATTGGAAGATGGCAAGGAAAGTGACACGGCCCTGGCGTCCCTCTGTGGCGGTCGTTTTTGATTTGCCCCGAGCAGCAGCATATTTTGATTGGCGGCCAACCGGCAATCGCGGAAAATGCAACGCTGTTCGTCGTCTCCATAGGCTTTGAAAGGCGGACGGCAGACCGATTGCGCAATCCTGCTTGCATTCCTATCTGTTTAGCCCCCTCTCCTCTCGCCTTTTTCCGAAACCCGCCCAAAAAAACGCAAATGCCTTCCATCATCTCCGTTTCGAATCTGTCCAAGACCTATGGCTCCGGTTTCAAGGCGCTGAACAACATCAATCTGGAGATTGCGCGCGGCGAGATTTTCGCGCTGCTCGGGCCGAACGGCGCCGGCAAGACCACGCTGATCAGCATCATCTGCGGAATCGCCAATTTGAGCGAAGGCCGCGTCACCGTCGGCGGCCACGACATCGCCAGCGAATACCGCGCCGCCCGCGCGATGATTGGCCTCGTGCCGCAGGAACTGCACACCGACGCCTTCGAATCGGTGTGGGGGACGGTCAGCTTCAGCCGCGGCCTGTTCGGCAAGCCGAAAAATCCGGACCACATCGAGAAGGTGCTGAAGGACCTGTCGCTGTGGGACAAGAAGGACGCCAAGATCGTCACACTGTCCGGCGGCATGAAGCGCCGCGTGATGATCGCAAAAGCGCTGTCGCACGAGCCGCAAATCCTGTTTCTCGACGAACCGACCGCGGGCGTCGACGTCGAGTTGCGCAAGGGCATGTGGGAAGTGGTCCGAACCCTGCAGGCTTCCGGCGTCACCATCATCCTCACCACGCATTACATCGGCGAGGCCGAGGAAATGGCCGACCGCGTCGGCGTCATCAACAAGGGCGAGATCATCCTGGTCGAGGACAAGGCGAAGCTGATGCAAAAGCTCGGCAAGAAGCAGCTCAGGCTGCATCTGCCAGGCAGGATCGAAACGATTCCGCCGGGTCTTGCCGCCTACAATCTCGAACTGTCGAACGGCGGCTGCGAGCTCACCTTCAGCTACGACACCAAGGGCGAGCGCACGGGGATCACCAGCCTGCTCGGCGATCTTCGCAACGCGGGCATCCGCTTCTCGGACCTCGAAACCACCCAGAGTTCGCTGGAAGACATCTTTGTAAGTTTGGTGAGGCAGCCATGAACTTCAGGGCCGTCCGCGCGATCTACAAGTTCGAAATGGCGCGCACCTGGCGGACGATCGTGCAAAGCATCGTTTCGCCGGTGGTTTCGACATCGCTTTATTTCGTGGTGTTTGGCGCCGCGATCGGCTCGCGCATCACCTCGGTTGAAGGCGTCAGCTACGGCACCTTTATAGTGCCGGGGCTGGTGATGCTGTCGGTCCTGACGCAGAGCATAGCCAACGCCTCGTTCGGAATTTATTTCCCGAAATTCATCGGCACGATTTACGAAATCTTGTCGGCGCCGGTCTCCTATCTCGAAATCGTGCTCGGCTATGTCGGCGCCGCCGCGACCAAATCTATCGTGCTGGGCCTGATCATTCTGGCCACCGCCGGCCTGTTCGTGCCACTGCACATTCATCATCCGTTTTGGATGTTTACCTTCCTGGTGATGACGGCGGTGACCTTCAGCCTGTTCGGATTCATCATCGGCATCTGGGCCGACGGCTTTGAAAAACTTCAGATGATCCCGATGCTGGTGGTGACGCCGCTGACCTTCCTTGGCGGCAGCTTCTACTCGATAAACATGCTGCCATCGGGCTGGCGCACGATCACGCTGCTCAATCCGGTGGTCTATCTGATCTCGGGTTTCCGCTGGAGCTTCTACGAAATTTCCGACGTCAGCGTCGCCTTGAGCTTCGGCATGACGCTGACCTTCCTCGCCGTCTGCATGATCGTGGTGTGGTGGATTTTCAAGACCGGGTACCGGCTGAAGAATTGACGAGAGAGCGCCTCTCGGCGAGCCACGAAAATTGAGCCGCGCCCCGGATTCGGCCCGCCCAGCGCCTTGTTTGCGCCCGGCACGGCATTAACGATCCTCATGGCGCCACTGGAACCAGCGGCAGGATTCGGGCATATTCACCGCAGGGGACGGTGAGCGGCGGTCAGGGCGACGAGCCCGTGACAAGGGCTCTATGGGTCACGGCTTGGAGGCCAAAGGTAAAATGCGTTCCTTCCTCATTGCTGTTACCGGACTAATGCTGTTTGCCGCCGGCGCGGCGCAGGCCAATGTTTCCATCACCATCGACAAGAATGCGCAGTCGATGACCGTGGCGGTCGACGGTGTCGATCGCTACCGCTGGCCGGTCTCAACCGGCAATCCATCGCACGAGACGCCGAACGGCAGCTTCCGCACCTTCCGGATGGAAGAGGACCACTATTCCAAGGAATTCGACGACGCGCCGATGCCGCACTCGATCTTCTTCACCAAGATCGGTCACGCGATCCACGGCACGGATTCGGAAGGCCGGTTGGGCACGCCGGTGTCGCACGGCTGCGTCCGCCTCTCGCGCGCCAACGCGGCGACGCTTTATGCCCTGGTCGAGCGGCAAGGCGTGCTCAACACCACGGTGACGCTGACCGGCTCAGCCCAAATCGCGCTGGCGCGCAACCCACGCCCGCGACAGGACAATGTCGCGCGCAGCGATCCTGCGCAGCAATATGATCAGCAGTACCAGGGCGACCGGCAATACGGCGCCGCCGGCGAGCCCGTCCAACTAACGCCACAGCCACAGTTGTTGCCAGGCCGCCGCGTTGCTCCCCAGGTCCAAGCCGATGACGGCTACATCTATCCGGCCGACGGCAGTCCGGGCGATACACGCTACCCGGCGCCGCGCGGCAGCCGGCGCGGCTACGACGGACAGGTCTACTACCAGCAGCAGCCGACTTACGATAACGGCTCCTCCGGCAATCAATACCCGCCGCAGACGCCGCGCTACCCCCCGCAACGCGGCTTGTTCGGTTATCCGAACTGACGGTATCAGCTAGAGCTGGGCCGCGTCCTTCAAATCGCGCTTGATGGAATCCAGCAGCTTTTGCAGCGTATCGGTATTCTCGGCGCGCGCCGGCGGAAGTGGCGCCGAGGCCGGTTCGGACCCGTGCTCCGGATGGACGAAGTCTCCGTGCAAAACATCATCGTGGCGTTCCATCAGCCAAAGGACCGCCCAGTAGCCGACCGCCAGCGCAATCACGCAAAAAATACCGATCTCAAACATTGGGCGCTTGCCCTGAAAACGCTCATGATTCAGTCCGTTTGGAAGAGGGTCAAGTCCCGTGCGGGTGGTCGCAAAAGCATTTGCCTACCGCTGTGGCCTTTGCGTCACGTTCGGGCCCGTGGCCGCCGGAGCGTTTTCGAGCGAAAGCCTACCCCGGACTTGATCCAGGGTGGATACCGGTTCGCGTGAAGAAAACGCGTCAAAACAAAAATCTAGAGCTTCGGTTCTGATTCAATCAGAACCAATATTGCTCTAGCGACGCGCCAAGGCCTTGTGCAATTCACCAACGGCATGCGCGAGCTGATCGCGGTGCAGCATAGCTTCTTTGGGAATAGCCGCGACGCTCTTGGCCAATTCGCCCAGGAAGAATCCCCGCGTCCTTCGCGGGCCGTGTTCAGCTTGCACCCCTGAGTCTGCACGAGGTGTTGCAGGTGACGCTGTTGCCCTTCATGCAGGCTTTGCACACCCCGACACACTGGTCGATCTTACTTGCGTCGTAGTTTGTGTAGTGCTGGGCGATGCACGCACGCTGCTCGCTAGTGTACTCTATTTCCTTCGAGCAGCCCGCGAGAACGATAGCCAGTGCAGTCCAGGAAAGGAGACTTCGCAGTCGCACGGCGCGCTCTCCAAATGCTCGTGGTTGAATAGCCTGGCCCCACTTCATCTGCGGGCCAAGGTCTGCGGGCCAAGGCGCCCAGCCCATGTCAACCCGTCAAACGGCCCAAACGTTTCTGCCAAATCGTGTTCAAAATAAGCGCGTAAGACTGAAGGCCGTCACCGCGAGCCGGGCAAAAAGAACCCAAAGCTAAGGCGCATGGTTACGCGATTCGCGGAGCCTGGTGATGCCCCGGCGCGGGGAAGAAACACAATTTCCCCCACCCCTTGCGCCCTCGCGGTCTGCGCTTAAGGCGTCCGATAGAGCAGGCGGTTGAAGCGTGTTATGGTGCGACGGCACATCCAAAAGTTCCTTCACAGCTCGGCGGCCAAATGTCGACATTGGACGATTCGAACGCAGGCTTCTCTTCCCGAAGGCGGAGGAAGGGTTCGCCCTTTCTGCTTCTGGCCGCCGGGTTGTTGATCTTCGCCGCAATCGCCGGCACCGGCTTTTTGCTGCTGCGGCCGACTACCTTGCGAATTGCGGTTGGGCCGCCGGGCAGCGAGGACCAGAAATTGATTCAGAGGCTGGCGGAATCCTTCGCGCGTGACGGCGGCCAGATTCGGCTCGCGGTGATCTCGACCGCCGGCGCGGTTGAGAGCAGTTCGCTGCTCGGAGCCGGCCAAACCGATCTGGCCGTGGTTCGCGCCGATGAGGAAATACCCAACGGCACCGGCGCGGTCGCCATTCTGCGCAAGAACGTCGTGGTGCTGTGGGCGCCTTCCGGCGCCCCCCGCAAGGGCGCCAAGAAGGACGTCAAATCGAAGATCAAGGAAATCGGCGAACTCGAAGGTCATCGCGTCGGTGTCATCGGCCGAACCCCAGTCAACGTCACGCTACTCCGCGTGATCCTGAAGGAATCGGGCGTCAACCCTGACAAGGTGACGGTCTCGCAATTCTCCACCGCCCAGATCGCGGAGATGGCGCGCGATCCCTCGATCGATGCCTTCATGGCGGTCGGACCGCTCGACAGCAGGATCACGGTCGAGGCCATCACCACCACCGCACGCCTGAGGGGCGAACCGACGTTTCTCGCCGTCGACGTATCTGAGGCGCTCGCCCACAAGCATCCGCTCTATCAATCGGAGGAGATTCCCGGAAGCTCCTTCACTTCGTCCCCCGCCCGGCCCGACGACACAGTCGAGACCGTCGGCGTCAACCATTTGATCGTGGCGCCGAAGTCGCTGTCGGACAGTACGGTCGGCGCCTTCGCGCGGGCGCTGTTCACCGTGCGGCCCACGCTCGCCAAGGAAATTCCGGGCGCGGCCAAGATCGAAAAGCCCGACACCGACAAGGACGCCGCCATCCTCGCCCATCCGGGAGCGGCCGCCTATATCGACGGCACCGAGCGGACATTCCTCGACAAATACAGCGACTACCTCTGGGGCGGGATACTGCTGCTTTCCGTGCTCGGTTCAGGCGGCGCGTGGTCGCGCCATTACCTCATGCGGGACGAACGCAGGCTGAACACGGAGCACCGGGACAAGCTGCTGGCTGCGATCGCGCAGGTGCGAAAGATCGATTCAATCGAGGAACTGGATGCCTTGCAGCGCGAGGCCGACGACATTCTTCGCGAAACGCTCGTCTGCTACGACGACGGTGCGATCGAGGAAGCGGATCTGGCCGCCTACCACCTCGTGCTCGAACAGTTTCATAACGCGGTCGTGGACCGGCGGGCCGCGATCGGCGCCGCCGCCGACCTGCCGCGCATGCGGGCGCGATAGGCGGTCAGCGCCGGAAAGTTTCAGAACCCGAACGAAATCATCCGGCGAACGATCCCGCCGATGCCGACGTAATGGTGCCGCCGGTGATGTCTGGACGGGGTCGCGGTTTCGTCGGACGAAGCCTCAGCGCGGCCCGGACCGATGGCTTCAAACTGCGCCTTCTGCTCGTCGGCCAAGTTCTCGTAGAGATCGTCGACCGCCGCCCTCACGATCTTGACCGCTCGCAGCATGGTGTCGAGCCGCTTGCCGGAGGCGGCGAGTCGCGCCGGCGGCGTCAACGCGTCGCCGGGCGCGCAGGAGTTTTTGAGCATATCCGCGGCCTTGGCGCTGGCGTCCTTGAGGTTGGCGAGACTGGCGCGCTGCGCCTCATTCGGATGCAACCGCGCCTCGATTTCGGCGGTCGGCCAATCCGTCACGCCGGGCGTATTGCCGCAACCCTGGGTCAGCGAACCCTCGGCGGTCGGGCCGGCGCGGCGTTCATCCTCGCCAAGCGCGGTCAGCCGTGATTTCTGTTCGTCAGTGAGAATTCCCCAGAATTGATCCATGGGCGACTGTACGATTTTGACCGCCTTGATCATCGCTCCGAGGCGCGTTTCCATGGCGGCGAGCCGGCCGGGCGCGGTCAACGCGATGTGGGTCGGACACGCCGCCCGGATGGTTTGCGAGGCCTGCAGCGTCGCATTGGCCAGCTCGTCGAGCGCGGCGCGTTGGGCGTCGTTGGGCTGGATGGCATGGTCGATTTGATCGATCGGCACGCCTGCGATATCGCGGCTGTCCTCGCCGCACATTTGCGACAATTCGTCCGGCGCTTGATTTGCCGCTACTGACGCCGACGACGCTGCGCCGCCGGAATAACCGCGGCCCGACGGCAGATAGCCGGTCAAATCGTCATAGCCATAAGGCGCGAAGATGCCGGCGTAGATGTCGCCATAGCCGTATCCCCAGAAGGGATCGTAACCCCACAGCGAGTAATCAGAGATGTCGTAAAAGGCGAACGGCCAGAACAGCGGGCCGACCCAGCCGAACCCGCCATCGAAGTGCTGCCCGAATCCGCCGCGTTCGCCCAGTCCGCCGTGCCGGTCATGCATTCCGGCCATCGCCGCGGTGGCTGCGATCCGTGCGCGGTTGCCCGGATTTCGCAAAGCCGCGCGGTTATGCATGGCGCCGGCAACCGCGCGCGAATGCATCGCGTTGTTGACCGCCGCCGTCCTGACGCTGGCGTTCCGGCCAGCAGCATTGCGGCCGGCCAGACTGCTGGCGGAATTGCGGAACGACGAGCGGTTGGCGCTTAGATTGGACCGTCCGGCCGATCCGGAAATCGCGGAGCGGCCGCCGAAATTCCGCGCGCCGCCGGCGAGATGTCCGCCGCCGCCGCGGACGCCGCCAATATGCCCGCCACCGCCGCGGAAGCCGCCGACGCGTGCACCGCCGAAATGGCCGCCACCACCAAAGTGGCCGCCGCCGCCAAAGTGGCCACCGCCACCGAAATGACCACCGCCGCCTCCGAAATGACCACCGCCGCCACCGCCATGGCCGCCGCCGCCGCCACCACCATGTCCACCGCCACCCCCGCCGCCGCCGCGGCCAGCATACGCCGCGCCCGAAAGCGCGAGCGAAAGAGCAATCACGGAAAGGAATTTGAGCTTTGACACGGCAACCTCCTCCGGCGTCCAAGCCTTGCTTCCAGGTCGAAAGCGGCACAGTTGGGACAACCCTAGCGCGTCAACGCCGCCGCAAAACCCGCAGTTCCCACATTAACGCGAATTTAGGCAGGTTAACTGAGTTCACGCTTTGAGGAGGATCATTGCTCGCCGTCGCGCAGCCGCCGGTACACCGCGCCGAGCACGTTGGAGTAATCGTCGGTCCAGATCCGCTGCTTCTCGTCGGCTTCGGTCTCCGCCCATTGCTCCGACGCGGCGAGCTTGCCGATATCGGCCTCCGCGCGCGCCGAGACCACGACCGAGGTCGAGAAGATGTATTCGCCGTCGCGCCCGGAATCCTCGCTGTAGACCCAGCTCTTGAGATCATTGGCTTCGGCAATGCCGACCACGACGCTGGACAATTCCAGATGCCGGTTCGAGACATGCATCAGCACTGCGCCCTGCGGTGCGAGCTTGTCCTTGTAGATATTCATCGCCTCTTTGGTGGCGAGATGGATCGGGATTGCGTCGGACGAATAGGCGTCCACGATGATCAGATCGTAGATACGATCTGGCTCACGGGCGAAGGTCAGCCGCGCGTCGCCCATCACCGGCTTCAGATCCGGTTCGCAAGCTGTGATGTAGGTGAAAAATCTGGGATCGCGCGCGGTATCGACCATCGATTGGTCGATCTCGAAGAATTTCCAGCTCTCGCCGGGCTCGGACGCGCAGGCCAGCGTGCCGGAGCCAAGCCCGATCACCGCGACGCGAAGGGCAGCGCCCTTGCGCTCGCGGATCGCGGCGATCGCCTGACCGATGCCGCCATCCCTGTGATAATAGGTGATCGGCTCGGGCCGCCCGGAAACCGGCGTGCCGTCGTCGTTCTGGAATTTTTCGGCGCCATGGATCGTGGTGCCGTGCATCAGGACGTGAAACTGGCCATGCGGCGTCACCACGATCTTGTGAACGCCGAAGAAGCTGCGCACGGTTTCAACCCGCCCTTCGTCCGCCGGATAGACGCGGATCAAGACCAGCGCCAGCGTCACGATCGCGGCGAGCTTCCAGCGGCCCGCATTGAGCGCGACCGCCAGCAACATGCCCGTGGCCGCGACCGCGCCGGCCACATAGACCCGTTGCTCTTCGAGCCATTCGAAAGCTTCACCCGCGCTGAAGGACGGCGCGATCAGACCGATCGCAAGCGCAAGCAGCGCCGGCCAGTACCAGCGGCTCCAGCGCGGCCATCGCTCCGCGGCGGGCGGGCGGCACAAGGCCGCGAGCACCAGCAGGATCGGGTACTCGGCAACCCAGGAAAACGCGTAAGGCGCGACCAGGCCGGCGAACAGGCCGCCGACCATGCCGCCGAACGAAAGCGCGACATAGAAGCCGGTGAGATATTTCGCAGGCGGGCGCGTGCGCGCGAGTTCGCCGTGGCAGGCCATGGCAATGACAAAGAAGCAGACCTGATGCCCGCCGAGCGTCAGCAGCAAATTCTGCTCGCCGCCGACCGCAAGCAGCACGATGACGCCCGCGATCGCCACCGGCTGCACCATCAACACCCATTTGTGCGGCAATAACGGTCGCGACTGGAACACCAGCACCCAGGTCAACAGATAAAGCGACAGCGGCAGCACCCACAACAACGGCGCGGCGGCAACGTCGGTGGAAATATGCGCGGTCACCGCGATCAACAGGCCCGACGGTACCGCGGCGAGAAAGATCCAGCGCGCGCGCAAAGCCCAAGGCGGCGCCGGCGCATCGATGTCCACCGCAAGCGTATCGACCGCGGCTGACGCCGGCGAACGCAAAAGCAGCACGCCGCACGCCGCGATCAGCACGATCAGCAGACCGTAGCCCCCTCTCCAGATCAGGTTCTGCATGCGCAGCGTGAAGATCGGCTCCAGCAGCACCGGATAGGACAACAGCGCCAGGAAACTGCCGATATTGGAGGAGGCATAGAGGAAGTAGGGATCGCCGCCATTGGGGTGGCCGGTGCGGACGAACCACGCCTGCAGCAGCGGATTGTTCGCTGCGAGCGCAAAGAACGGCAGACCGATCGAGACCGCGAACAAGCCGAGCAGCCAGAACGCGTAGCCGCTGGTCGGTGGCTCGCCCCACCCGCCCGCGATCGACAGCGGCAGCGTGAACAGCGCGACCACGAGAAGCACGAGATGCACCGCGACCGGAATCGCGCGGCTATTTAGCCGCATCAGGTAATGCGCGTAGGCATAGCCTGCGAGCAGCAACGACTGGAAGAACACCATCGCCACCGACCACACCGCCGGCGAGCCGCCGAGCCGCGGCAGCACCATTTTCGTGAACAGCGGCTGCACCGAGAACAACAGAAGCGCGCTGACAAAAATCGCGGCGGTATAGACGGCCAGCACCAACCGGTTCCGGCCCGCGGCGGGCTGGTCCGCGGTCAGCGATGGATCAGGCAGCGTCATGAGAACTCCGGCCAGGGGTTCTGGGGGCCGGCAATGGAGCATAGCGGAACGGACCCGGCAATCCCGGACGGAACAGCAAATCCGTGACTTCCCGCTGTGCCAGTGTTCACATCTTCGCTATGGAGGTGCGGAAGCGGTGAGCCATTAAATCGTCGTTCCGGGACCTGCCGTAGGCAGGAACCCGGAACCTCGAAATTGTCTTGCGCGCTTCAACATCGTCATTCCGGGATGGTGCGTTAGCACCAGACCCGGAATGACGGACTAACCCGGAATGACGACCAACAATGAAACGCGCATGAACGAAACGGACGTCATCATCATCGGCGCGGGCCACAACGGCCTCACTTGCGCGGCCTATCTTGCGCTTGCCGGCCTGCGCGTGAAGGTGGTCGAGCGCCGCAAGGTGGCCGGCGGCGCGGCGGTCACCGAGGAGTTTCATCCGGGTTTTCGCAATTCGGTCGCGGCCTACACGGTCAGCCTGCTCAACCCGAAAGTGATTTCGGATCTGAAACTGGCCGAGCATGGCTTGAAGATCGTCGAGCGCCCCGCGCAAAATTTCTTGCCGGCGCCCGACGGAAGTTACCTCCTCACCGGCGAAGGTCGCACTGGTCCGTCGCTTGCAAGCTTAAGCGAACGCGACGCCGCGCGGCTTGAGGCTTTCAGCCGCAAGCTCGAAGAGATCGCCGACGTGCTGCGCGCCCTTGTGCTGCGGGCGCCGCCGAACATCGTCGAAGGATTCAGTTTGCGCGCGGTCCGCGAGGGTTTTAACGCGCTCGGAACCGCAAAACTCCTCAGTCGATTGTCGTTGGAGCAACGCCGCGCGCTACTCGATCTGTTCACCCGATCGGCCGGCGAGATGCTGGACGATGCGTTCGAGAGCGATCTGGTGAAAGCGTTGTTCGGCTTCGACGCCATCGTCGGCAATTATGCGAGCCCTTACGCGGCGGGCTCGGCCTATGTGATGCTGCACCACGCCTTCGGCGAGGTGAACGGCAAGAAAGGCGTCTGGGGCCACGCCATCGGCGGCATGGGCGCTATCACCCAAGCAATGGCGCGCGCCGCAAAAGAAGCCGGCGCCGAGATCGCGCTCGAGGCTGGTGTCCGCGAGGTGATCGTCGAGCGCGGCCGCGCCACCGGCGTCGTGCTCGACAATGGCGAGACGCTGCGCGCCCGATACGTCGCCTCAAGCGTCAACCCAAAACTGCTTTATACGCGGCTCATACCACCCGACGCGCTGCCTGCCGATTTTCTCGCGCGCATCAAAAACTGGCGCAACGGCTCCGGCACCTTCCGGATGAACGTGGCGCTGAACGCCCTGCCCTCGTTCACCGCGCTGCCGGGCGCGGGCGACCATCTCACCGCCGGCATCATCATCGCGCCGAGCCTGCGATATATGGACCGCGCCTGGCAGGACGCGCGCGACTTCGGCTGGAGCCGCGAGCCCGTAGTCGAAGTGCTGATCCCCTCGACGCTGGACGACACGCTCTGCCCTCCGGGGCAACATGTCGCGAGTCTGTTTTGTCAGCACGTCGCGCCGGAATTGCCGGAGGGAAAATCCTGGGACGACCATCGCGAGGAAGTCGCCGACCTCATGATCGCCACCGTCGACCGCTACGCGCCTGGTTTCGCGGCGAGCGTGATCGGACGGCAAATTCTTTCCCCGCTCGATCTGGAGCGGGAATTCGGCTTGCTCGGAGGCGACATCTTCCACGGCGCGCTGACGCTGAACCAACTGTTCTCCGCGCGCCCCATGCTCGGCCATGCCGACTACCGCGGGCCCTTGAAGGGACTCTATCATTGCGGCAGCGGCGCCCATCCCGGCGGCGGCGTCACCGGCGCCCCCGGCCACAACGCCGCCCGCGTGATCCTCAGGGATCACCGCGCGCTGTTTGGGTGAGCCGCGAGAGATCGCGCCGCGTCGTCATTGCGCGCGTCAGCGAAGCAATCGATGCGCTGGTGCAACGAGCGAAACTGGATTGCTTCGTCGCTATTGCTCCTCGCAATGACGGATGAAGTGGTTGAAAAGCCGGTGGAAGGCTTGTGGAAAACCGGTGGATGAGACGGGGAAATCCGGTGCTATCAGCTCGAAATTTCGAGGTTATCTCCTCGCCCCCTCCCCCACTCAATCCAGCTCGAACGTCTCCCGGTAATCCCGCTTCAGCGCGGAATCCTGCTCTTCTTTCCGCAAGTAACAATTGCCGATCGCGAGCACCTCGATGTCGCTGCCCATGAAGCAGCGGAAGGCGTCTTCCGGCGTGCACACGATCGGCTCGCCGCGGATGTTGAAACTGGTGTTGACCAGCACCGGGCAGCCCGTTTTCTCTTTGAAAGCCGAAAGCAGCGCATGGAAGCGCGGGTTGGTTTCCGCGTGCACGGTCTGGATCCGCGCGGAATAGTCGACATGCGTGACCGCCGGGACGTCGGAGCGGGAAACGTTGAGCTTGTCGATCCCGAACAGGCGCTGCTCCTCGTTGGTCATGGCGCGGCGGCGGCGCGCGACGACGTCGGCGACCAGAAGCATGTAGGGGCTGTCCTCATCGAGATCGAACCAGTCGGCAACGTCCTCGCGCAGCACCGCCGGCGCGAACGGGCGAAAACTCTCGCGAAACTTGACCCGCAAATTGAGCGATTTTTGCATCGCTGCCGAGCGGGGATCGCCGAGGATGGAGCGCGCGCCGAGCGCGCGGGGTCCGAATTCCATCCGGCCCTGAAACCAGCCTACGGCCTTTTCGTCCGCCAAAGCTTCCACCGTGCGCGAAATCAAATCCTGATCGTCGAGGACAGCGAAACGCGCGCCAGCCTTCTTCAGGCGGCTTTCGATGTCAGGTTGCGCGTAGGAAGGCCCGAGATAGGCGCCTGACATGCTGTCGGCGGCGCCATTTAATTTCCGGGCCGCGCCGTTGAACTGGTAATGCGCCGCAAGCGCCGCGCCCACCGCGCCGCCGGCGTCTCCCGCCGCAGGCTGAATCCAGATGCGTTCGAAACTTCGCTCGCGCAAGATTTTGCCGTTGGCCACGCAATTGAGCGCCACGCCGCCGGCGAGGCACAGATTGGCGGCGCCGGTTTCCTTGGCGAGACTCCGCGACAGCCGCAGCACGATTTCCTCGGTCGCCTTCTGGATCGAGGCGGCGAGGTCCATGTGGCGTTGATCCAATAACTGCTCGGGCTTCCTCGGCTCGCCGCCGAACAGATCGTGGAAGCGTCCGTTGGTCATCGTCAAGCCCGTGCAATAGTTGAAATAGCCGAGGTCGAGGCGATAGGAGCCGTCGTCCTTGAGATCGACCAGAGAGTCGAAAATCTTGTCGACATATTTCGGCTCGCCATAGGGCGCGAGCCCCATCACCTTGTATTCGCCGGAGTTGACCTTGAAGCCGGTGTAATAGGTGAACGCGGAGTACAATAGCCCGATCGAGTGCGGGAATTGAATCTCGCGCGTGATCTCGAGCGCGTTACCGCGGCCCATGCCGGACGAGGTGGTGGTCCATTCGCCGACGCCGTCGAGCGTGAGCACGGCGGCCTGTTCGAACGGCGAGGCAAAGAACGCGGACGCCGCGTGGCTCTGATGGTGATCGGTGAACAACAGCCGCGCTTCCCAATCGATATCGGGATCGATCTCGGCGAGGCTTTGCCGCAACAGGCGTTTCTGGAACAGTTTTTCCTTCAGCCATAGCGGGATCGCGAGCCGAAACGACGGGAAGCCGGAGGGCGCGAAGGCGAGATAAGTCTCAAGCAGCCGCTCGAACTTGATGAAGGGCTTTTCGTAGAACACGACATGGTCGAGATCGCCCGCTCTTATCCCGGCCTGATCGAGACAATAGCGGATGGCATGGAGCGGGAATCCCGGATCGTGCTTGGTGCGCGTGAAGCGCTCTTCTTGCGCGGCCGCCGCGATGCGTCCGTCGATCGCCAGGGCGGCGGCGCTGTCGTGATAGAACGCGGAGATGCCGAGGATGCGCGAGGGCATCAGAACAGCGTATAGATGAAGGGCGCGACCACGGAACCCTTGGCCAATATAAGAAGTGCGCCGAACACGAACATCATGAGAAAGACCGGCATCAGCCAGTACTTCTTCCGGACGCGGAGGAACGCAAGGAATTCACGCAGGAACGACATCATCCCTCTTTTAGAACTGCTGACGCATCTTAAAACTGCTGGCGCATGGCTTCTGGCAGCGGCCGGGCGTCGGATCGCGCAATCCAGTAGCTGGCCGCCGCCTTGTCGAATTTGAGGCGCAGCGGGTCCTTGCCGAGCGAGCGCATCAGAAGGCCGATCGGCGCGATGACGACGAAGAACAGAAACACCATGATGAGCGGATTGACGATCCGGTGCAGCAGCAGGCCAAGCCTCAGCCAGAGGTCGTTGAGCCGCGAGAGAGCCGCTGGCCGCAGAAACGCGCATCCGATCAGCGCCGCGGCGAGCGCGCCCCACACCAGGCCCCAGTTCGAGCCGTGGAACGATTTCCAGGCCCCGATCGCGGCGAGGATCGCGCCGATCGTCAGCCCGAACCTGCGGTCGCTCGGGCCCTCGGTCCGGTCGTCGCGCCTTAAATCCTCGTGGAAGGTACCGCTTGCCACCGCCTGCCCCTCGCTGAGCGTCCATCACTGGAAATATTGCCCGGCAAAAGCAAGCCTTGTTTTGGCCGGCGGGAACCGGCCCAAGTTCACGATGAGATTAAGCAGCAGCGACAACGGAGGTATGACCCCCTCTCCCGTTGGGAGAGGGCTGGGGTGAGGGATGACGGTTTCTCAGCAGGGCCAGCCCCCTCACCCGATTTGCTGCCGCAAATCGACCTCTCCCCGCTGGGGGAAAGGTGAAGAGAACGACTAGCGGGAGACCCCATCGGTCTCCACGATCTTGTTCTCGGTCAGTAGTCCCAGCAGGCGTTCGGCGACGAGTTTTTGGCCATCCGGCGTCCAATGGGCGCCGTGGAGGCTGGAATAGGCCTCTGCCCCCTCGAATGTGACAAAGGGAATCCGCTCGGCCTTCAGATGCGCGGTGAGCGCGGCATCGGCGGCCTGCAGGCCGACCACCAGCCTCCCGCCATGGGCCGCCACGAATTCGTGGATTCGGCTGACGATCCGCTCGGTCGGATCGGGCACGAAAACTTGGCGGTGGGCGAGTTCGACGTAGGCGAAGGCGGCCAGCCGCGCGAGCCAGAGATGGCGGACCAGCCAATCGTCCTTGATGTAGAGCTGGCGCGACCACGGCACCGGCTGGCCGCGCAGGACCAGCGAACCGTCGGGGCCGGTGGCAAAATACGGCTTCTGATAGCCGTCGTAACGAATGTTGGTGCCGTTATCGAGGCGGTCATTGTCCGTGCAGAAGATCAGCACCACGACCGACGGCTCGATCGCCGGCCAGATCCGCTGCAACAGCAAGTACTCCTGATCGGTGCCATAGCCGGAGACGCCGGCATTGACGATCTGATGGCTGGCGATGCGGCTTCGCAAGAGATCAGTGAAGCGCTCGCCGGCTTCTGAATCCACTCCCCAGACAAAGGAGTCGCCGAGAAACAGCATCCGCGGCCGGCCGTCGCGCTTGAACTCGACGTCGCGGAAGCCGAGGCTGTTGTGTTGGGCGTGGATGGTGCGCGCGGTGGTCACCACCGAGGTCGAATTGGGAACCGGCGCCCAGCCCAGTTCCGGGTCATAGCGGTAGGTCAGCGAGCGCTCGCTGGTGGCTTCCCGCAGTACCCTGAGATCGGCGACCCGCAGGACAAGTTCCAGCGCGGCCAGCGTCGCAAGCGTTGTGAACAACATGAAGAAAGCCGACCGCAACGCCTGGCGGACCCGGTCACGCGTGAGAGGTTGCTTCATTCAAACCTGGAAAAAGGCGCATGCGAGACGGCCAGGAGAGGGAACGCCGCAGGGGGAAAACATCAGCGCCAACCATGGCATAGCGGCTGGGCACCCGCAAACTTTTCACGCCTCGCCGGCCTGTGGAAAGAGCCGGGTAAACCCTTGAACCGACACGGTATGTCCCGGTGGACAAAGCTGTGGGCAAGCCTTGCGCGCGATGTGGGCTCAGTTGGTATCTTCCTCGAGCAATGACCCATCGGCCCGCATGATGAAAGCGCCGGTAAGGGGCCTGAAAGCGCTTACCCCAGGACCGTCGGCAGCCACGATCGCGCGAATATTGCCGCCGGACTTGCCGTCCCAGCGGACCTCGGTCTCAACCTGATATTCGTGGCCATCGGGCCCGGTGACGCCGCCGCAACGAACCGCGCCCGCCCGTCCGGCCAATTCTGCGTAGGAAAGCGGGCGAAGCTCCCCGAGCTTTTCTTCGATGATCGCGCGGGCGATTTCACGACTCATGGGACGGCTCCGGGGCGAATCGACTTTGAGCGGGATTTTCTCATCGTCCCGGATCGATTGAACAGATAATTCAATGCGATCCGTCGACAGATTCAATCAACGCCTCACGCGAGACGCGCTGCTTCAAGAGTTTGATGAATATCTTCAGCAAGAAGTTTGAGAACCACCGCCATGCCCTTGCATTGTTTTTGTTTCTAACAAAATGCGGGCTCAGAAAACTGCGTCGTCGCGCGCGTGACTGAAGCGCTGTGGTCGAAAACAACGCTACAAGAAAAAGATTACCGAAATCTCAAGCTGTCACGCTAACAAGTTCCCTTCGCCCATCCCTTCGAGCCTCCCGATGGCCACGACGCTCACCCCCAGTACCCACCGAGCCAGCTTCGCCATCGGCAACGAGCAAACGGCCAAACGCGTGGCGGATCTGTTGACCGAGAGTTTGGTCGAGGGCGAGGCCGCGATCGCCGCCTTCGAGGGCCCGGGCGGCCGCTGGGACATCACCGTGCATTTTGGGCAAGCGCCCGACCAAAGCGCGGTCCGCGAGTTGGTGGCGCTCGCCGCCGGCCGCGAGGCCGCAAACGCCGTCAGCTTCGACACGATGGAGGCAAAGGACTGGGTCAAGGCGACGCTTGCCGAGCTGGTTCCGGTCCGCGCCGGACGCTTCGTCGTCCACGGCCGGCATGACCGCGCAAAAGTGCCGCCCAACAAGCTTGGGATCGAGATCGAGGCGGCGCTGGCCTTCGGCACCGGCCATCACGGCACCACCCTCGGCTGCCTGTTGCTGCTCGACCAGGCGCTGAAGGCCCATTCGCCCCGCCGCGTGCTCGACCTCGGCACCGGCACCGGCTTGCTCGCCATCGCAGCCGCGAAGACGCTGCGCCGCAAGGTGCTCGCCAGCGACATCGATCCGCTTTCGGTCAGGGTCGCGGCCGACAACGGTCGGCTCAACTCTACCGGCGACCTCGTGGAGACGATCCGGGCAACCGGGTTCTCCGCGCCGCAATTCGCACGACGGGGCCCCTTCGATCTGGTGCTGGCGAATATCCTGGCCAATCCGTTGCGGCAAATGGCAACGCCGATGTCCCGGCATCTCGCGCCCGGCGCGCTGGTCATCCTGTCCGGGCTATTGGCCCCGCAGGCCGGCGCCGTGATATCAGCCTATCGCGCCAGGGGGCTGGTGCTGAGACGGCACATCCGGATCGAGGGCTGGAGCAGCCTGTTGATGTGCAAGGCGGGGTGAACTTTGCCCCGTCATTCCAGGATGCGCGCAGCGCAGACCTCAGATGCGCAATTGCGCATCGGGGAATCTCGAGGTTCCGGGTTCGCTTCGCGCCCCGGAACGACGGCGTTCGACTAAGACCTACTCCGCCGTTTTCTTCTTGCGGGCGACGGCGCCCTCTTCCTTGATCTCCGCGCGCTTGACGCGGGCTTCGACGAACCGATCCAGAATCTGGACAATGACGCCGCGCTGTTTCTTGACGGCGGGAGCAAGCGGTCCGCGGCGAACCGGCGGCGAAATCTTCTCAAACGTAAAGACGGGCATTGCGCATCCCCTCGTCGTTGAGTTGAAACACCCCTGGATTTCCTCCGGAACGTCGTTTTGCGGTCGCTTTGGGCATCGATCCGTTCAGACCCGCCCGACGCAGTTGCAGCAATTCAACCACAACATGGGCGGAATCGGAAGCATTTTGCTGCGATTGCGCAGTTCTCCACGTAATCCTAAGGTATGGCGTCATGTTCGAAGCCCTCTTCCAGACCTTCGAGGAGCCCGAGACCGGCGTCGCACTGACCGCCCGGCTATCCGCGTTTCGCGAGGAGCTGACGCGGCGCAACCTGACCGGGTTCGTGGTCCCTCGCGCCGATCAGCAGCAGAACGAATATGTCGCCCCTTCCGAAGAGCGGCTGGCCTGGTTGACCGGCTTCACCGGCTCCGCCGGCCTTGCCGTCGTGCTTGCCCGCGAGGCCGCGATCTTCGTCGATGGCCGCTACACCTTGCAGGCGGGAAAGCAGGTCGACGCCAAGGCCTGGTGCGTCGAGCCGCTAGTGGAGCCGCCGCCCGAGACGTGGCTCAGCAAGCATTTGGTGGCCGGCGACCGTCTCGGGTTCGATCCATGGCTGCATACGACGGCAGCCGCCGAGCGGATTTCGGCCGCCTGCGCCAAGGCAGGCGCGGAATTGATCGCGGTCGACGGCAATCCCCTTGACGTGGTGTGGACCGAGCGCCCTGCGCCACCGCTTGCGCCCGTCACCCTGCACGGCCAGCAATTCTCAGGCGAGGCGGGAGCTGAGAAGCTGGAACGGATCGGCGCCGAAATCGCCAAGCTCGGCGTCGAAGCGCTGCTGCTGTCGGATTCGCACGCGGTGGCCTGGACCTTCAACATCCGCGGCGGCGACGTCTCGCATACCCCGCTGCCTCTGTCCTACGCGTTGGTGCCGAAAGGTGCCCGCCCCACGCTGTTCATCGACCACCGCAAACTCTCAAACAGCGTCCGCGACCATCTCGAACGGGTCGCCGACATCGCCGAGCCGGGCGCGCTGACGCCAAAACTCACCGAGCTGGCGCGAGGCGGCGCTGCCATCGCGCTCGACAGCGCGACCGCCGCCGATGCCCTGAGCCGCCTGATTCAGGCCGCCGGCGGCAAGCCGGTGCGCGGCAACGACCCCGTCAGCCTGCTCAAAGCGGTGAAGAACCCAACCGAGATTGCCGGCACCAGGACCGCGCACCGGCGCGACGCCGTGGCGCTTGCGCGCTTCCTCGCCTGGATCGACCGCGAGGCGCCAAAGGGTACGCTGACCGAGATCGACGCGGTGGAGGCGCTCGAAACCTTCCGCCGCGACACCGGCTCGCTCAAGGACATTTCGTTTCCGACCATTTCCGGCACCGGCGCCAACGGCGCCATCGTGCATTACCGCGTCACCCGCAAGAGCAACCGGCGGATTGCGCAAGGCGATCTCCTCCTGATCGATTCCGGCGCGCAATATGAGGACGGCACTACCGACGTCACCCGCACCATCGCGATCGGCCAGCCGTCGATGGAAATGTGCGACCGCTTCACCCGCGTGCTGCGCGGCCATATCGCCATCGCCCGCGCGCTGTTTCCGGACGGCACCACCGGCGCGCAGCTCGATACGCTGGCGCGGCAATTCCTGTGGCAAGCCGGAATCGATTTCGAGCACGGCACCGGCCATGGCGTCGGCAGCTATCTCTCGGTGCACGAGGGACCGGCGCGAATTTCAAAACTCGGCACCACGGCGCTCAAGCGCGGCATGATCCTGTCCAACGAGCCCGGCTATTACAAGACGGACGCCTTCGGCATCCGCATCGAGAATCTGGTGCTGGTCATGGGCACTGAGGTCCCCGGCGCCGAAAAACAGGTCAACGCCTTCGAGACGCTGACGCTGGTGCCGATCGATCGCCGCCTGGTCGATCTGAACATGCTGACCGACGAGGAGCTGAGCTGGGTCAACGAATACCACGAGCGTGTACGCCACGAGGTTCGGCCCCATGTCGATGAAGCCACGAAAGTTTGGCTCGACGCTGCCACCGCGCCGCTGTCGCTGTAGTGCGGGCGCGCGCAGCACCGTCGCCCCGGCTCGTCATACCCCGCGAAAGCGGGGTATCCAGTACGCCGCGGCCTCTCGATTCAATCGCACCGTCTCTGGAATACTGGATCATCCGCTTTCGCGGATGATGACAGCAGTAGGTTTGGCGGCAGCCTCGCCCTCACTCCCCGACCAGCTTCAGCCACTCGTCCTCGCTCAAGACCTCTACGCCGTGCTTCTTGGCTTCCGCGAGTTTTGAGCCGGCGCCGGGGCCCGCGACGACGTAATCGGTCTTCTTCGACACCGAGCCCGCAGCCTTGGCGCCCAACCGCTCGGCCATCGCCTTGGCCTCATCGCGCGTCATCTTCTCCAGCGCGCCGGTGAAGACCACCGTCTTGCCGGCGATCCTCGAATTGCTCTTCGGCTTCTCGGCATCGAGGATGGTGACTTCCCTGGTCAGCCGCTCGACGATGCCGCGATTGTGGCTCTCGCCGAAATAGGCCTTGATGCTCAAGATCACGGTGTCGCCGATCTGGTCGAGGGCATCCATCTCGGCGATCGCCTCCTCGTCGTCCTTTGCCACCTTGACGCAGGCGTCGTGAAAGGCATCCCACGAGCCGTAACCGCGCGCCAGCGCCAGCGCCGTGGTCTCGCCGACATGGCGCATGCCAAGCGCATAGATGAACCGCTCCAGCGAAATCCGCCGCCGCTCCTCGATCGCCGTAAACAGATTGCGCACGGAAGTCTCGCCGTAACCTTCGATCTCCTCGAGCTTGAGCCGTGCATTACGTGTCGGCAGCGTGAAGATGTCGGCGGGCTCCTTCACCCATCCCTGCTCGAAAAAGAATTCGATCTGCTTCTCGCCCAGCCCCTCGATATCGAAGGCGCGGCGCGAGGCGAACAGTTTCAGATGCTCGATCTTCTGGTAGGGACAGGCGAACTCGCCGGTGCAGCGGGCGCGCGAGCCCTCCTCGCCGGTCGCGGTCTCCTCGCGGACGACCTCGGTGTGCAGCGGGCACGGGCATTTCTTCGGGAAATGATAGGCCTTCGCGTCCTTCGGCCGCTTGTCGATCACGACATCGACGATTTGCGGAATCACGTCGCCGGCGCGCTGGACCACGACGGTGTCGCCGATCCGGATGTCGCGCCCCTCGCGCAATTCCTCACCGTCGCCGCCGATGCCCCTGATGTAATCCTCATTGTGCAGCGTGACGTTCTGCACGATGACGCCGCCGACCCCGACCGGCTCGAGCTTGCCGACCGGCGTGAACGAGCCGGTGCGCCCGACCTGGATTTCTATGTCCCGCAGCACCGTGGTGGCGCGCTCGGCCGGAAACTTGTGCGCGATCGCCCAGCGCGGGGTGCGCGAGACAAAACCAAGCCGCTCCTGCCAATCCAGCCGGTCGACCTTGTAGACGACGCCGTCGATGTCGTAGTCGAGCCTGGCACGCTGCTCCTCGATCTTGCGGTGGAACGCGATCAACTGCTCGACCGAGTGGCAGATTTTGGTCAGCGGGTTGGTCTTGAAGCCGCAATGTTCGAACCAGGCGATCATGCCGGACTGCGTCTGCGCCGGCATCTCCGCCATCTGCCCCCAGGCATAGGCGAAAAAGCCGAGCGGGCGCGAGGCGGTGATCGAAGGGTCCTTCTGGCGCAGCGAGCCCGCAGCCGAATTGCGCGGATTGACGAATATCGTGTCGCCTGCGGCCTTCTGCCGCTCGTTGAGCGCAAGGAACCCCTTCTTGGTCATGTAGACTTCGCCGCGCACCTCGCAGATTTCGGGCACCTTGCGGCCTTTCAGTTTCTTCGGAACGTCCTCTAACGTGCGGATATTGGCGGTGACGTCCTCGCCCTCGGCGCCGTCGCCGCGCGTCGCGGCGGTGACGAGTTCGCCGCCCTCATAGCGCAGCGACATCGAAAGTCCGTCGATCTTCGGCTCGGCGGAAAAATCGATGCGCTCGTCCTCGGAAAGTTTCAGGAAGCGGCGGATGCGGCCGACAAAATCGTCGACGTCTTGCTCGGCAAAAGCATTGTCGAGCGAGAGCATCGGCACCGCATGGCGGACCTTCTTGAATTTGCCGGAAGGCGCCGCGCCGATTTTCTGTGACGGCGATTCGCTGCTGACGAATTCGGGAAACTTCTTCTCGATGGCATTGAAGCGCTTGCGAAGCGCGTCGTATTCGGCATCCGAAACCTTCGGCGCGTCTTCCTGGTAGTAGGCCCTGTCGTGACGCTCGATCTCAAGCGCCAGCTGCTTGTGCTCGACCTTGGCCTGGGCCCTGGTGAGGGTCGCGACGTCGGGAAGGGAGATCTTCTGTACTGCTTTGGCCATGACCAATAGTTACGACGAACTTCATTTCGAGAAAAGCGCCCGCCGCCTAACGTTCCCCGGATGCTGCGCAGCACCGTAAGCGCGTTCACGCGCGTCTTCGACGCGCTACGGTGATGCGCTGCTGATCCGGGGTCCATGCGACCGGCGAGATATGGGTCCCGGCTCTGCGGTGCAGCGCCATAGCGTGTCGAAGACGCGCGTGAACGCGCTTGTGGCGCTGCACCGCGTCCGTGACACGCATCCCTACGCCGTCGCGGCCTTGAGCAGCCGCTCCGCCGCCGCCCTCGCCTCGGCGGTGATCTCGGCGCCGGCGAGCATGCGGGCGATTTCCTCGCGGCGGTGATCGGCGGCGAGCGCGTTGACGCGGGTGGCTACGCGCTTGCCCTTGTCGAGGGCATCCTTCGAGATCAGCAAATGCTGGTCGGCGCGTACCGCGACCTGCGGCGCGTGCGTCACCGCCATCACCTGGACCTTGGAGGCCAGGCGCGCCAGCCGCGCGCCGATCGCGTCTGCCACCGCGCCGCCGACGCCGGTATCGATCTCGTCGAACACCAAAGTGGGCGCCGAACCGCGGTCGGACAGCACGACCTTGAGCGCCAGCAAAAATCGCGACAGCTCGCCGCCGGAGGCGACCTTCATCAGCGGTCCGGGCCTCGTGCCTGGATTGGTCTGGACCCAGAACTCTACGCGGTCATAGCCTTGCGGCCCCGGCGATTTCGGGTCGGATTCAACCTGCGTCGTGAATTTGGCGCGCTCGAGTTTCAGTGGCGCGAGTTCGGCATTCACCGCCTTGTTGAGTTTTTCCGCGGATTTTTCCCGCGCGGCGGAGAGTTTGGCAGCGGCCGCAGCGTAGCGCCGGTCCGCCTCAGCGGCGGCCTCCTCCAGCTTCTTCAGCCGATCGGCGCCGGCGTCGATCAGCGCCACGTCGGCGGCGTATTTCGCGGCGAGCTGTGCAAGGCCGTCGACCGGCGTCGAATATTTGCGCGAGGCCGCGCGCAAGCCAAACAGCCGCTCCTCGATCCGTTCGAGCTCTGCGGGATCGAAGTCGGCCGCGATCAGCGCGGCGGCCAGATGCTGGTCGGCCTCCTCCAGCGCGTTGATGGCGGCATCGATCGCCTTCACCGCGGGTTCTACCAGATGGGGCGAATTGGCCGCCCGCCGTTCCAGCCGGCGCACCGCCGCCGACAGCGTCGCCACCGGCGAATGATCGCCGCTGACGGCCTCTCGCGCCTCGCGCAGATCGGCCGATATCTTCTCGCCGGCCATCATGGCCGTACGGCGCTCGGCAAGCGCGGTTTCCTCGCCGTCCTTGGGCGCAAGCTTCTTCAATTCGTCGGAGGCATGCCGCAGATAGTCCGCCTCGCGCGCGGCGCGCTCCATTCCGGCGCGATGTTCCTCCAGAACCGTATTGGCGGCGCGCCGTTCGTCCCAGAGCGCTTCCAGCGCCGCGACGTCCTTTTCGAGGCCGGCAAAGGCGTCGAGCAGGCGCCGGTGGGTCGAAGCATCGACCAGCGCGCGCTCGTCATGTTGGCCGTGGATTTCGACCAGGGCCGACCCCACCGCCTTCAGGGTCTGCACGCTGATCGCCTGATCGTTGATGAAGGCGCGGGTGCGGCCGTCGGCGAGTTGAACGCGGCGCAGGATCATCTCGCCGGAGTTTTCCGAACTCGCGTCGAGCCCGTTGTCGCTGAGGATCGCGGACGCCGGATGACCCTTGGGCACATCGAACACCGCGGTGACCTGGCCCTGCTCCGTGCCGTGCCGGACCAGGCCGGCGTCGCCGCGGCCGCCGAGCGCAAGGGCAAAGGCGTCGAGAAGGATGGATTTGCCCGCGCCGGTCTCGCCGGTCAGCACGGCAAGCCCGCGGGAAAACTCGATATCGAGCCGTTCGATCAGGACGATGTCACGGATCGAAAGACGTGCCAGCATGAAAGATCAATTCCTAGCCAGACCCAGCTTCTTGAAGGCCCTGGAAATAGGCGAGTCCTGATTCTCGCTCGGCTCGAGACCGCCGGACCTTACAAGATTATAGGCGTCCTTGTACCAGGGGCTGTCGGGAAAATTATGCCCGAGCACGGCCGCGGCCGTTTGCGCCTCGGTGACGATGCCGATCGCCATATAGGCTTCCGTCAGCCGGGCCAGCGCTTCCTCGACATGCCGCGTGGTCTGATATTGCGTCACCACGGTCTTGAAGCGGTTGATGGCGGCGGTGTAGTTGCGCTTCTGCATGTAAAAACGGCCGACATTCATTTCGCGGCCCGCAAGCTGGTCGCGCGCGGCTTCGAGCTTGGCCTTGGCGCTGACGGCATATTCCGACGTCGGGTATTTGCGGATCACTTCCTCAAGGGCAGCGATCGCCTTCTCGGTGCGGCCCTGATCGCGGGTGATGTCGGGAATCTGGTCGTAATGCGAGGCCGCGATCAGGAATTGCGCGTAAGCCGCATCCGGACTTCCCGGATGCAGGGTGACGTAACGGGTCGCAGCTCCGATGCAATTGTCATATTCGTTGGCCTTGTAGAAGGCGTAGGCCGACATCAGAAGCGATTTGCGGGCGAGGTCCGAATACGGATGCTGGCGATCGACTTCCTCGAACTTCTTCGCCGCATCCTTGGGAGAGTGCTTCTCGTTAACAAGGTACAGGCCCTCATTGTAGAGCTTTTCCGCGGGCTCTTCGACGAAGGTATCGTCCTTTTGGGTGACCTTGTCCCACACCTCGCTGGCGGTGCCGCATCCGCTCAACGGGATAGCGAGGAAGGCAAGGCCCAAAGTAAGGCGCAGCGGCCGCGCATGCCGATGAAGGCTGGAGCGAATGGATCGCCGGTGCAGTGCGAGCGTCATACGCTTTGTCGACATAGATTAAGACCTGACGCCTGTGGTGCGCTGTCCGATGCGCGCGTCCGGAGCGTGTCATGGACGCAAATGAAGATCACGGCCGGCTCCGGCGCCGGCCCGGCCCTGTTTATCTAAAGTAAGTCCGTTAACCAACCGAATACGCAGGCATTTCGCCCGGATTAAGGCGGCTCCATGGCGCCGCGGCCCGTCGCGGCGAAGACAAAACTGAAGGGGATCTCAGGAGACGATATCCGAGAGGGACGCTCAGGACATTTCGAAGCCGAAAGTCGGGACATTTCGAAGCCGAAAGTCGGGACATTTCGAAGCCGAAAGTCAGGCCATTCCGAAGACGACGGTCAGGAGACGTCGGGGCCGTAGGCGGGGACGACCATGCCGCCGACCATGCCGCTGCCGACCTCGGCGTGGGTCCGCGGACGGCGGACGGTTTCGGCTTCCACCACCCGATAGGCGCTACGGTCGGCCATCAGGGCGGTGAGCACGGCGTGGTTGAGCTTGTGGCCACCGCGAATGGAACGGTACGCGCCAAGGAACGGAAGGCCGGCGAGAGCGAGATCGCCGATCACGTCGAGCACCTTGTGGCGCACGCATTCGTCGCTGTAACGAAGGCCATCGCTGTTGAGCAGACGCTCCTCGTCGAACACCACCGAATTCTCGAACGAAGAGCCAAGCGCAAACCCGGCAATCCACAGCCTTGCCACGTCATTCATGAATCCGAAGGTCCGGGCCCGGCAAATCTCGCGGCGGAACCTCTCGGGGGAAAGATCCAGCGTATATTTCTGGTGGCCAATCACGGGGTTGGCGAAATCGATCTCGACTTCGGCGCGGAAACCGGCGCCATGGGGCCGCAACTCGCCGAATGAATCGCCCATCGCGACCTGCACCGGCTTCAATATCTGGATGAAGCGGCGCGGCGCCGACTGGGTGACGATTCCGGCCTGATCGATCGCGGCGACGAAGGCGGCGGCGCTGCCGTCCATGATCGGCACTTCCGGACCGTCGATTTCGATGGTGGCGTTGTCGACGCCCATGCCGCGCAGCGCTGCCAGCACATGCTCGGCGGTGGAAACCAGCGGGCCTTCACGGTCGCCCAAAACGGTCGCGAATTCGGTGGCGATCACAGATTCCGCAGACGCCTGAACCTCCCGGTCACAGCCCTCCAGGCCGGAGCGGACAAAAATAAAACCTGCATCCACAGATGCAGGCCCAATGGTGAGATTGACCGGTAAGCCGGAATGAACACCGACGCCGATGACGCTGGCTTGCGAGCGAAGCGTTGTCTGCCGGCCAAACTTCATTCGAAAACTGCCCACACCGACTCACCAAGAGATCGAATCGACAACACCCCTGCGTCGAAACGTCTCAAAGGTTCCCCAAGTCACGGCAGACAATACCATTGCCCCAAAGCGCGCCAACTCACGCTTTTTTACCAATTGTTACCCTATGTCTGCCGTATTCGCGCCAAGCGTTGAGCTAAATTGGACGCGCCCGGGGCTGGTTCGGGTGCCGCCATCCCACCACCAAAAACATAATTAATCATTTAATATCAGTTGTTTATACGAATTTTAGCGGTCGCCTTAATTATGAAAGAAAAAAGGCCCCGGTGGAAAACCGGGGCCCTTTGCTTCGTCAGAAAGATAACAAATTTCAATTCACCTGCCGGCGCAGAAACGCGGGGATATCAAGATGGTCGTCCCCCTGTGGCGTCGCTGCAACAGGCGCCGGGCGGCCATGAGCGTCCAGACCCTGGGGCGCCGGCCGGGGGGCGTATTCCGATACAGGCCCGTGAGCCGCGATTTGCTGGGATACCGGGCGCGGAGGTTTCCGGTCCGGCAAAGGCGGCATCTGCGGCATGGCGGGACCCGACGCGCGGGCGGCGATCGGCGGCTCGGTTTCCTCGTCGCGGCGGCCGAGGCCGACATTGGCCAAGCGCTGCAACAGCGACATCCTGCTCTTTTGCGGATGCTCCTCGTCGACTTCGCCGCGGGCGTGCCGGATTTCGTTCTGGGCTGGCATGGGCAGGTCTTCAAATTTCGGCATCCTTGGCGCGCGGCTCGGCGGACGCTCCGCTGCTTGCGGGATGAAGGTTTCGGGAGGCGCCTGCTCCTGCGTCGAGGCCGCCGCCACATCAGGATCAGGGAACAGCGACGGCTTCTGCGCGATCGGACGCACCGTGACATCGCCATAAGACGCACCCTGCAGCGGCGCCGAGGGAGCGTCGGGCGCAACCGCCGCGGCAATCGCCGCAAGGGCTGCACGTTCGACATTGTTGGAGGGGCGCTGCGCGGCGGAGTGAGTCGGCTTTGCGGTGCCCTCCAGTTTCTGGGCGCGCTCGGCAAGCCGCGCGTTGTCGGCGCGAAGCCGCGCGGTCAATTCGGCAAGACGGGAATCCGGACCCGAATTCGAGGCCACGCTGCCGGACGATTGTGCCGCCGCGCCGGCGCTCCGGGAAATCTGCGCCTGTTCGATGCCGGTGGCGACCACGGAGACGCGAATGATGCCGTCGAGCGTTTCGTCGAAGGTGGCGCCGACGATGATATTGGCGTCCTGGTCGACTTCCTCGCGAATCCGGGTCGCGGCTTCGTCGACCTCGAAAAGCGTGAGGTCCTTGCCGCCGGTGATCGAGATCAGGAGGCCGCGGGCGCCCTTCATCGAGGAATCGTCGATCAGCGGATTGGCGATCGCGGCTTCAGCCGCGGTCAATGCGCGCTTGTCGCCGGACGCTTCGCCGGTACCCATCATCGCCTTACCCATTTCGCGCATCACGGCGCGGACGTCGGCGAAGTCGAGGTTGATCAGGCCTTCCTTGACCATCAGATCGGTGATGCAGGCCACGCCCGAATAAAGCACCTGGTCGGCCATCGCGAAGGCATCGGCGAAGGTGGTCTTCTCGTTGGCGACCCGGAACAGGTTCTGGTTCGGAATGATCAGCAGCGTATCGACCACCTTGTGCAGCTCGGCGATACCGGATTCCGCCGTGCGCATACGACGCTGGCCCTCGAAGTGGAACGGCTTGGTGACGACGCCGACGGTCAGGATGCCCAGTTCGCGCGCGGTCTTGGCGATGACGGGGGCAGCCCCGGTACCGGTGCCGCCGCCCATGCCGGCGGTGACAAACACCATGTTGGCGCCGGAGAGGTGATCGCGGATCTCATCGATGACCTCCTGCGCGGCGGCGGCGCCGACATCGGGTTGCGAACCGGCGCCCAGGCCCTGGGTCACCTGGGTGCCCATCTGGATGATGCGCTGGGCCTTCGACATGGTGAGCGCCTGCGCGTCGGTGTTGGCGACGACGAAATCGACGCCCTGCAGTCCGGCGGTGATCATGTTGTTGACGGCATTGCCGCCCGCCCCGCCTACGCCGAATACCGTGATCCGCGGCTTCAGCTCGCGAATGTCAGGGACGTTGAGATTGATGGTCATGGTTGCCTCTCGATTACGCGCGCGTTGGTTCGCCTCGGCCGGCGGCCGCGGGGGTTGGTGAAAGTCGAATCGGTGCGGAAAAGAGTCATCAGAAGCCCTCTCGAAGCCATCGTCCGACCTTTCCCAGATAGCCGTCAGTCCCTGTTCGCAGGTGCCGCGTATGCCGCGGTTCGACGTGTTCAAGATGAGCGTATTGCGGATAGACAAGGAGCCCGGCGGGAACCGCGAAGGAGGCGCTCTTGGCCTCGTTGGGCAGCCGGCTAAAGCCGAGCGGGCGGCCGATGCGGACCGGCCGGTTGAGTACCCGGGTCGCAAGCTCAAGGGTTCCGGTGAGCTGGGAAGCCCCGCCGCTCAATACCACCCGCGCCTTCGGCTCTGCCGCAAAGGGAGAATCCGCGAGCCGGTCCCTGGCCATCTCAAAAATCTCCTCGGCACGGTGCCGGACGATGTTCGCAATCGTGGCACGTGACACGATTTGCGGTACGTCCAGCTCGTCGTCGCCGGCAGACGGCACGGACATCAATTCACGCGTGTCCGACCCGCCAGTCAGCACCGTGCCATATAACGTCTTGATTCGCTCGGCATCTGCAATGCATGCGCTCAGGCCCCGCGCCAGATCCATGGTGATGTGGTGCCCGCCGAGCGCAAACCCGCTGGCATGCACGAACCGGCCCCCCGAATAGGTCGCGATCGTGGTGGTTCCCGCCCCCATTTCCACGACCGCGGCGCCGAGATCGGCCTCGTCGTCGGTCAGGACCGCAAGGCCCGCCACATAGGGGCTCGCCGCCATGGCCTCGACATTGAGGTGACAGCGCTCGACCACCAGCATCAGGTTCCGCGCGACCGTGGCATCCCCCGTGACGACGTTCATATCGACGCCGAATTGGCGTGCGATCATGCCTTTTGGGTCGCGAACGCCCTTGACGCCGTCGATCGAATAGCTGACCGGCAGCGCATGCAGCACGGTGCGGCCCTCCCCCGTGGCATGGCGCATGCCGGCGGAGGTGACACGTGCGACGTCGGCGGTCGTGACCGCCCCGCCCCTGATGTCGGATGCCGCCTCGATCAGGTGACCCTGCAACCGCCCCGCCGAGACCGACAGCAGGACCGATTCGACCTGCACCCTGGCCATCTCCTCGGCAAGCGCCACGGCCTGGCGGACCGCCTGTTCGCATTCGGCGAGATCGACGACCGCGCCCGCCTTGACGCCGCGCGACTGGATCTGGCTGTAGCCGATCAGCTCGACCGCGTGGCTGCGCCCGCGCAAGGCGTCGCTCGGCGGACACGGCGTGAGCCGCGCGATCATGCAGGCGATCTTGCTGGTGCCGATGTCGAGGGAGGCGACCAGCGCGGTGCGCTTCTGCGGCATCGGACGCGTCTTCGGCGTCTGGTTGCGATTGAAGCCGCTCATGCGTCGCCGACCTTCTTCTTCGGCTTCCTGTCCTTGAACAGCTCCTCGCGCACTCTTGCCGCGGCTTCGGACAATTGCACGGTCAGCCGGTCCGGCAGCCGCATGTCGACAGCGACAATGTCTCGGGAAAACAGGTGCTCTTCCTTGTCGAGCGTGCTCAGCGTGGCGAGCGCATTGCCGGCGTCGTTTTCCGGAAGCTTGACGTCGAGACCGTCCTTGAGCCTGAGATTCCAGCGCCGCTCGCCGACGAATATGGCGGCCCTGGTCACCGAGTTCACCCGCGGATAGCGCGCAAGCAGCGCCAGGAACTCCTTGGCATGGGCTTGGGCGCCCTTGCCGACCACGAGCGGCAGCGAGAGGAAACGCGCAGAGACGTAAGGCTCCAGCACCGCGCCGTCATCTGATATCACCGACAGGCGGCCGTCGAGCTGCCACAGCGCGAAGGCCGTGCGTTCGACGATGTCGATCCGAAGCTCACCAGGATAAAGTTTCAGCACCGTGGCGTCGCTGATCCAGGGATTGGCTTTCAGTTTCTCGCGCACCGAGGCTGCGTCGAGGAACAACAGCGAAGAGCGGCCATTGACGCCGCCGGTCGCGAGAACCTCGTCCTGGGAGAGCTGCCGGCGGCCGTTGATCGCAACCGCCGTGATGCGAAAGCCAGCCGAATTGGCCGCCGCATTGCGCGCATCGCTCACGCTTGCGATGAATTGATCGAGATGGCCGCCCTTGACGATGCCAAGACCGACGCTGGCAAGCAGCAACATAACGGTCGCGGCCATGCCGGCGCGGCGCGGTACGCGACGTTCCAGAAATGCGATCAGGCGGGGCGGCTGGTCGGCGCGCGCGATGCGGCGTGACCTCGTCTTGGAGCGCCGCGCGCCGAGACGCTCGCGCAGCAACACGACCGCGCCAATAGCGGCTGCCTTCAGGTCCGTTTGGGGTCTCGGCGATCGCTGCGACCGGGCGAGACGTCCTCCACCATCCATTGCGCGAGCTCGTCAAAAACGTTGGTCCGCAAACATTGCGAGACCGGCACGCGTGACGTCTCGGTCATGCCGGGCTGGGGATTGAGGACCTCAAGCCAAAATGAGGCCACCTGTTCCCTCGATGCGGTCGCAGAAGGCGGAAACCCGCGACCCACTCACGCCCCGGCAGCCAAGCGCCATGCGCCGCCAGCGTTAACCTTCGGACTTCCTGGTAAACAAAGGGTAAATTCGGTCCAGGCACGGCGCGTTTTGACGTGCCGGCTTAAGGCTTTGACCGGTAACGTTAGTAATTTGGTAATGGTTGAAGTGCCTAGCCCGGAAACCCGGGGCTTGCGGGGCGAGCTAGCGTTGCGCGCGTCTTTCCGCCAGCATGATCTGATCCTTCAGGAAATCGGCAAAATCGATTCCTTGCGCCTTGAGCGCCTTCGGATAAAGCGAGGCCTTGGTGAGGCCCGGCAGCGTGTTGGTTTCGAGATAGATCGGCCCCTTGGCCGAGACGATGAAGTCGGTGCGGGAATAGCCGGAGCATGACAGCGCCCGGTGCGCCCGCAGCGCCAGGTCCATGATCTCCGCGCTGACGTCAGGCGAAAAGCGGCCCGGACAAATTTCCTGGGTCGACTTGAGCAGATACTTGGCCGTGTAGTCGAAGCCGCCTTCCGCCGGGACGATCTCGATCGGCGGCAGCGAGAACACCGCGCCGTCCGATTGCTCGAGCACGCCGCAGGTGGCTTCGACGCCCGAAATCAAGGGCTCAATCAGATATTCCTCGAGCTTGGCGGCATTGCGGACCGCGGCGATGTCCTGCCTTGCATTGACGAAGATCAGCCCGTAGCTCGAGCCGTCGCGCGCCGGCTTTGCGATCAGCTTGCCGTATTCGGCGAATGCCGTCTCGATATCCTCCAGCATCACGCCGGGTGGCGCCTCCACGCCTGCAATCGCCACAAAACGCTTCGCGGCGACCTTGTCGAAGGCCAGATGCGAGGAGGCCGAGCCAGAGCCGGTGAAGGGAATTCTGCGCACCTCACACATCGCTTGAAGTTCGCCATTCTCCGTCATGCCGCCATGCAGGCCGAGCACCAACACGCGGCCCTCCGCCTTAGCCCGATCGAGCGCCTGCTCGATGCGGCCGAGGCTCGGCGTACCGACCCTGAACGGGTGCTCGAACGGACGCGCATGCTGCAAGAGCGCTTGCGAGGCCGCCTCATGCACGCTGTCGTCGACATCCCAGAACCAGAGATCGGCCTGCGGCAGCGCCGCATGCAACGCCTGAGCGGTCGCCACCGACACCAGGCGCTCCTTGTTCGTTCCGCCGAAAAGAATGGTGGTTCGCATCCGTTGCTTCCGTTGACCCGATTCACGTCATTCCGGGGCGATGCGCAAGCATCGAACCCGGAATCTCGAGATTCCGGGTCTGGTCCTTCGGACCATCCCGGAATGACAGCTAGGAAAAAATTCCGATCCGCTTGATTTCCCAGTGTAGCTCAATTCCACTATTTTCTTTTACCCGCGCGCGAACCGCTTCGCCCAAGGATTCAATATCATGCCCTGTCGCCTGCCCGGTATTGATCAGGAAATTGCAGTGCAGTTCCGACACCTGCGCAGCCCCGACACGCAAGCCCCGGCAGCCGGCGGCATCGATCAGCTTCCAGGCGCTCGTGCCCGGCGGGTTCTTGAAGGTCGATCCGCCGGTTTTTTCGCGGATCGGCTGCGCCGTCTCGCGATGGGTGCGCACCTCGTTCATCCGCGCGCTGATCGCCTGGGGCGCGGCGATCCGCCCGCGAAAGCGCGCAGACGTGAAAATCACGTCCGGATCGACGCCGCTTTCGCGGTAAGCAAATTTCATCTCGGCATTGCCAAACGTATGTTTCCTGCCGTCGCGGCCGATGCCCGATGCCTCGATCAGGACATCCTTCGTCTCCGCGCCATTGGCGCCGGCGTTCATGCGTAGCGCGCCGCCGATGGAGCCGGGGATGCCGAAGAAAAATTCGAGCCCGCTGATATTGGCGGCGGCCGCCGTCTCGGCGACGCGCTTGTCAAGCGCGGCAGCACCGGCGCTGACGATTTCGCCTTGCGCGCTGGTTTCGCCGAAACCGCGCGGCGCCAGGCGAATTACAACACCCGGCATGCCGCCATCGCGCACGATCAGGTTAGAGCCGACGCCGATCACATAGATCGGAAGCTCGGCGGGGAGACGTTGAAGGAAATACGCAAGGTCGTCTTCGTCCGCGGGCGTGAACATCGCCTGCGCCGGTCCGCCGACCCGGAACCAGGTCAGTTCGGCCAGCGGCTGGTTCGCCAGCAGCCGCCCGCGCAATTGCGGCATCGCGGCTTTGAGTTCGGGCGTGATGTCGGGAAAGGTCGCCACCTTCACCCCAGCGCCTTCAATTCGTCCGGCAGCGCGTAAGCCCATTGCGTGATGTTGCCGGCGCCGAGACAAACGACGAGATCGCCGCGGCCGGCGAGGCCGTGAACGACCTTGGCGAGTTCGCCGGAATTTGCCAGCGGGATCACCTCGCGATGGCCATGCGCGCGCAAGCCCAGCACGAAATGGTCGCGATCGATGCCCGCGATCGGCGCTTCGCCCGCCGGATAGACCTCGGCCACGACGACGGTGTCGGCATCGTTGAAACAGGTGCAGAATTCCTCAAACAGCGATTGCAGGCGGGTGAAGCGATGCGGCTGCACCACGGCGATGATCTTGCCGGTCGTCGACTCGCGCGCCGCCCTCAGCACGGCCGCGATCTCGACGGGGTGATGGCCATAGTCGTCGATGATGGTGACGCCGTTCCACTCGCCGGTCCTGGTGAAACGCCGCTTCACACCGCCAAAGCCCGCGAGCGCCTTGCGGATCGCTTCGTCGGAGAGCCCGAGTTCATGGGCGACCGCAATCGCAGCGGTGGCGTTGAGCGCGTTGTGCCGTCCCGGCATCGGCAGATGAATATCCGGGATCGTATGCACGGCATCGGTCTTGCGGTCGCGGAAGGCAACCTTGAAATCGGAGCCGCCGCCGGACGGATTGAGATCGACGAGCCGCGCATCGGCCTGCGGATTTTCGCCATAGGTGATGATGCGGCGGTCCTCGATCTTGCCGACCAGCGTCTGCACCACCGGATGGTCGATGCACATCACGGCGAAACCGTAGAACGGCACGTTCTCGACGAAATTGCGAAACGCCTCCTGCACGGCCTCGAACGTCTTGAAATGATCGAGATGTTCGGGATCGACATTGGTGACGATGGCGATATCGGCCGGCAGCTTCAAGAACGTGCCGTCGCTTTCATCCGCCTCGACCACCATCCACTCGCCACCGCCGAGCCGCGCGTTGGTGCCGTAGGCGTTGATGATGCCGCCATTGATCACGGTCGGATCGAGATCGCCGGCATCGAGCAGCGCTGCCACCATCGAGGTCGTGGTGGTTTTGCCATGGGTGCCGGCAATCGCGACGCAGCTTTTCAGCCGCATCAATTCGGCGAGCATTTCGGCGCGGCGCACCACCGGAATGCGCAGGCCGCGCGCCGCCATCAATTCAGGATTGTCGCGCTTGATCGCGGTCGACACCACCAGCACGTCGGCGCCGGCGACATTCTCGGCCGCATGTCCGATCGCGATCCTGATGCCCTTGTCGCGCAGGCGAAGAACATTGGCGCTTTCGGACGCATCCGACCCCTGAACGATGTAGCCGAGATTGCTCAGCACTTCGGCGATACCGCTCATTCCAATACCGCCGATCCCGACGAAGTGGATGGGTCCGATTTCGCGCGGCAGTCTCATGGTGCGTCTCGTATGGTTCCGTCACGTCCGGGCTTGTCCTGGTTTGTCCAGGTTTGTCCCGGGCATCCACGAATCATCTCACTTCATGCAGGACGTGGATGCATCGCACCCGGTATACCGGGTGCCGTTCTTTTTTAAAGCATCAAGTCGGATAAATCCGACTTGATGTGACAAGCCCGGCCGTGACGCTCGAATATCCGAATTCGAGCTCTCTGGCTTAAAGTCCGGCCGTTTTGATGACCAAATCGGCCATCCGTTGGGCGGCATCGAGCCGGCCGACGCTGCGCGCGGCATCCGCCATCGCCTTTAGCCTGGCGGGCTCGGCCGCGAGCGCGGAGATTTCGGACGCCAGCCGATCGGAGGTGAATTCGGCTTGCAGGATGCGCAACGCGCCGCCGGCCCGCGACAACACGCCGGCATTGGCGAACTGGTCCTGGTCGATCGAACCCGGTAGCGGCACCAGGATCGAGGGACGGCCGACGGCGCCAAGTTCGGCGACGGTGCCGGCGCCGGAGCGCGAGACGACCAGATGATGCGACGCGAGCTTCGCCGGCAGATCGGCGAAGAACGGCGCCAGTTTCGCCTTGACCTTGAGGGAATCGTAAACCGCGCGCACACGCGCCATGTCTTCTTCGCGCACCTGCTGGGTGAGGATCAGCCTGTTCCACAATGTGGGTTCAAGGCGCTCGACCGCGCCCGGCACGATATCGGCCATCACGCGCGCGCCCTGGCTGCCGCCGATCACCAGCAGGCGAAACGGCCCGCTCGCATCGGGTGCGGCATATTTCACCGCGGCGGCAGCGAGGATCGCCGGACGCATCGGTGTGCCGACGGTGGCGGTCTTTCCCGCCAACGCGGGATCGCGATCGAGCACACCCGGCAGCGAGGTCGCGATCGCGCTGACGCGGCCCGACAGAAACCGGTTGGCGCGGCCAAGCACCGCGTTGGCCTCGTGAATGACGCCGGGAATGCCGAGGATTCTCGCGGCCAATAGCGGCGGCAATGTCGGATAGCCGCCGAAGCCGACGACGGCGGCAGGCCGCAGCTTGTGCAGCAATCTGAGCGCCACGACCATGCCGGCCGCAAGCGTCACCCCGGTATAGGCCAGCGACCAGGGCGCGCGGCTGCGCACGGTCTCGCTCGGCACCACGTCGATCATGTCCCTGGAGAACAATCCGGAGTAGCGCAGCGCGCGGGAATCGGTGGCAAGACGAACGCGCAAGCCGCGCTTCATCAGTTCGACGCCGAGCGCCTCGGCCGGAAACAGATGGCCGCCGGTGCCGCCCGCGGCCAGCAGAATTAAGGGTGAGGTGCTCATCAGCACGATAGTCGCAAATTTTGACCGTCATTGCGAGCCACCGGGTCACACGTAGCCGTGCGCGGCACTCGCATTCATCGACTCCATCTCGGTGCGCGGACGCTGCCGCGTCAACGCCAGCATCATGCCGACGCCATAGGCGAGCGAAACCATCGAGGAACCGCCATATGAGATGAACGGCAGCGTCATGCCCTTGGCCGGGATCAGTTGCAGATTGACCGACATGTTGATCGCTGCCTGCACGCCGAACAGGATCGCAAGCCCGGAGGCGGCGAAGCGGGCGAACATGTCTTCGGTGGCGTAGGCACGCGACAGAGCGCGGATCACCACGAAGGCGAACAGCGCGAGCAGCACCAGGCACAGGATGATTCCGAATTCCTCCGCCGCCACCGCGAACACGAAATCGGTATGGCTGTCCGGCAAGCTGCGCTTGGCGATGCCCTCGCCGGGCCCAAGCCCGAACCAGCCGCCATGGCCGAATGCCTCCATCGCGGTATCGACCTGAAAAGTGTCGCCGGAAGCGGGATTGATGAAGCGCTTGATGCGCCCCGCCACGTGCGGCACCAACAGATAGGCGCTGAACAGCCCGGCGCCCGCGGCGCCGGCAAGACCGAGCACCCAGATCATCCGCATGCCGGCGATGAAGAACAAGGCGCCCCACACCATCAGGATCAGCATGGTCTGGCCGAAATCAGGCTCCATCACCAGCAGCGAGACCAGCATCATCAAAAGGATCATCGCCATCGAGGTCGCGGGCATTTCCGGTCGCCGCGTCGATTCCGCAAACAGCCAGGCGACCAGCACCACGAAAGCTGGCTTGGCGGATTCGGAAGCCTGGATATTGACGCCGATCAGCGTGATCCAGCGCCGCGAGCCCTTGACCTCCGGCCCGAACAACAGCGTCGCCACGATCAGCGTCATGCTGACAAAGAACACAATCAGCGCGGCGCGCCTGATCTGCCGCGGTGACAGAAACGAGACGCCGATCAGCACGATGAAGGACGGCAACAGAAACAGCACGTGGCGGTTGAAGAAATGAAACGGATCGAGCCCGATCCGGGTCGCCACCGGCGGACTCGCCGCCAGCGACAGGATGATGCCGCCTAGGATCAGCGCAAGGATCGCCGCAAGCTGCAGGCGGTCGACCGTCCACCACCAGTCGCTGAACGGATTTCGCTGTTCGCGGGAGAGCATGGGCATTCGCCTTGCGCCTTAAGGGTGAGCCCATTGGTCGCGCATGATGGTTGCCAAGGGGTTAATGGAATGCGGAAGTTTTGAGATTGGGGCACGGCGTCGAACCGCAAAAGGTCGTCATACTCCGCGAAGGCGGAGTATCCAGTACGCCGCAGCCTTGGTTATGAAACGGCAGCGGCTCTGGAATACTGGATCGCCCGCTTTCGCGGGCGATGACGGCCGGTAACGTAACAAGAACTCATCACACCACCGGCTTGACGCCCGGCAGCGCGGTGACGAGGTCGCGGAATGCGGTGCCTCTGATCTCGAAATTGCGGTATTGGTCGAACGAGGCGCAGGCCGGCGACAGCAGCACCACGGGGTCGGCAGCCGCGGACGCCTCCGCATCGCGCGCTGCATGCGCGACGGCAACATCGAGCGTCTTCGAGATCTCGTGCGGCACGCTTGCGCCGAGCGTAACGGCAAATTCCTCCGCCGCCTCGCCGATCAGATAGGCTTTGCGGATGCGCGGGAAATATTCGCTCAAACCCGCGATGCCGCCGAGCTTCGGTTTTCCCCCGGCGATCCAGAAGATATCGGAAAACGAGGACAGCGCATGCGCGGAGGCGTCCGCGTTGGTGCCCTTGGAGTCGTTGACGAACAGCACTTGGCCGCGGCGGCCAACCTGTTCCATGCGGTGCGCCAGCCCGGGAAAGCTGCGCAAGGCGCCCTGCAGGACATCGCCCGCGACCCCGAGCGCGAGCGCGCAGGCCGAGGCGCAGGCCGCATTCTGCGCGTTGTGAAGGCCGCGCAGCGAGCCGATGCCGCCGATCCGCGCGATCTCGTTGCGCGCGCCGCCGGAAGCGCGCCAGATGATTTCATGGTCGACATAAATCCCGTCGGGCAACGGATTCCTGACAGATATGCGGACCACGCGCTTGCCGGCCTGCTCGATCCGGTCGGCGGCGCTGCGGCTCCATCCGTCGTCGACGCCGACGATCGCGCTGCCTTCCCTCTGGACGCCTGTGACCAGCCGCTCCTTTACCGCGGCATAACGCGCGAGCGTACCATGGCGGTCGATGTGGTCCTCGCTGATGTTGAGCAGGATGCCGACCGTCGGATCGAGGCTCGCCGTGAGATCGATCTGATAAGAGGACATCTCGATGACGTGGACGCGTCCCTTGCGCGGCGGCTCCAGCGAGAGGATCGCGGTGCCGATATTGCCGCCCATCTGCGTATCGTAACCGGCAACGCGCATCAGATGCGCGATCAGTGCGGTCGTCGTCGACTTGCCGTTGGTGCCGGTGACGGCGACAAACGGCGCATCGGGCGCATGACGGCGGCGTTCGCGGCAAAACAGCTCGATATCGCCGATCACCTCGACGCCGGCTTCCCGCGCCAAAAGCACGCTCCAGTGCGGGGCGGGATGGGTGAGCGGTGCACCCGGCGTCAGCACCAGCGCGGCGAAATTCTTCCACGAGGCTTTGCGCAAATCGGCGGCGACAAATCCCGCTTTGGCGGCCTCGGCGAGTTTTTCCGCGCCATCGTCGCCGGCGACCACCTCCGCCCCGCCCGCCCTCAGCGCGTAACAGCTCGCGAGTCCCGAGCCGCCGAGGCCGAACACCGCGACCGTCTTGCCGGCAAAGGAGGTGACGGGGATCAATGGCTCACCGCAGCTTCAGCGTGGAAAGGCCGGCCAGCGCCAGCATCACCGCGATGATCCAGAACCGGATCACGATCTGCGGCTCGGTCCAGCCCAGTTGTTCGAAATGATGGTGGATCGGCGCCATCTTGAAGATGCGCTTTCCGGTAAGCTTGAACGAGGTGACCTGCACGATCACCGAGACCGCCTCCAGCACGAACAGCCCGCCGATCACGGCGAGTACGATCTCGTGTTTGACCGCGACTGCGACCGAGCCGAGCATGCCGCCGAGCGCCAGCGAACCGGTATCGCCCATGAAGATCGACGCCGGCGGCGCATTGAACCACAGAAATCCGAGGCCCGCGCCAAGCATCGCGCCGCAGATAATCGCCAACTCGCCGGTGCCGGGCACGTAATTGATTTGCAGATAGTCCGAGAATACCGCGTTGCCGGCGAGATAGGAGATCATGCCGAAGCTTGCGGCCGCGATCATCACCGGCACGATGGCGAGGCCATCGAGGCCGTCGGTCAGGTTCACGGCATTGCCGGCGCCGACAATGATGAAGGCGCCGAACAGCACGAAGAACCAGCCCAAGTGCAGCGCCACGTCCTTGAAAAACGGTATCACCAGCGAAGTCGAGAACGGTTCGCGCCCAAGCCTGACCAGCGCGTAGCACGCGGCCAGCGCGATCAGCGCCTCGATCGCAAGGCGGATGCGGCCGGCAAAGCCGCTGTGGCTCTGCTTGGTCACCTTCAGGTAATCGTCGTAGAAGCCGACGATGCCGAAGCCGAGCGTCACCGCCAGCACGATCCAGACGTAGGGATTGAGCGGGTTGGCCCACAACACGGTTGCGACCACCATGCCTGAAAGGATCATCAGCCCGCCCATCGTCGGCGTGCCCTTCTTGGTCATCAGGTGAGATTGCGGACCGTCGGAACGGATCGGCTGTCCCTTGCCCTGGCGAAGCCGCAAATGATCGATGATCCACGGTCCGAACAGGAAGACAAACAGCGCGCCGGTCACTATCGCTCCGCCGGTGCGAAACGTGATGTAGCGGAACACGTTCAGGAAGCTATGCAACCCGCTCAAGCCGGGGACGGTATTGGAAAGGTCGATCAACCAGTAGAACATTAAAATCCGCCCTATACCGCGGCTTCGTCGAGCGCGGCCCTGCCGGGAAAGCGCCTTTCGAGCGCGTTGACGATGGTCTTCATCTTCGAGCCGAGGGAACCCTTGATCATGATGGCATCGCCGGCGCGAATCGCGGCGGCGACCTGCGCTTCGAGGTTCGCCGCGCTATCGGCATAGCCGCCCCGCTTGCCCGTGGAAAGAGCGTCCCACAGGTTGTGCATCAGCGGACCGCAACAATACACCAAATCGATATGGTTGGCCTTGATGGCGTCATTCAGGCCACGGTGCAATTCGCCGCCGGCGAGCCCGAGTTCGAGCATGTCGCCGAGCACGGCGATCCGCCTGCCGTGCGGGCCGACCTTGGCGCTGCCGAGCACGCTAAGTGCTGCCGCCATCGATGCCGGATTGGCGTTATAGCTTTCGTCGATCAAAATGGCCTCGCCGCCCGCCACTTCGAGGGAGCGCCGCACGCCGCGGCCCGCCGCCGGCTCGATCTGCGACAGCGCCAGCGAGGCGAGCGCGAGATCGGCGCCCGCAAGCGAGGCGGCAGCCAGCACCGCAAGCGAGTTCATCGCCATGTGGCGGCCGGGCACGCCGAGCTTGTAGGTGACTTCATGCCCGAGGATATCGGCATGCACCGCCGAGCAGGCCGCGTGCAGCGACACATCGATCAGCCGAGCGTCCGATTTTTTGTCGGCGCCGAACGAAACGACGCGCGAGATGCCGAGTTTGTTCGCTCGACGCTGCAATCTTGCGAACTGCGAATTGTCGCGGTTGAGTACCACGGCGCCGCCGGGCTCCACGCCTTCGAAGATCTCCGCCTTGGCATCGGCGATCGCCTCGATGCCGGCAAAGAATTCCAGGTGCACCGGCTCGACCGCAGTGATGATGGCGATATGCGGCCGCACCATCTTCACCAGCGGCTCGATTTCGCCCGCGTGATTCATGCCGATTTCGAAAACCGCAAAACGAGCGCTGGCCGGGCAGCGCGCCAGCGACAGCGGCACGCCCCAATGATTGTTGAACGACGCCGCTGACGCGTGGGTCTCGCCTTGCGCGCCGAGCACGCGCCGCAGCGCCTCCTTGGTGGAGGTCTTGCCGACCGAGCCCGTGACCGCGATCACCTGCGCGTCAAGCCGCGCACGCGCGGCGCGCGCGAGGTCGACGAGAGCGGCGAGCACGTCGTCGACTGCGAGCAGCGGTGCGTCGGCTGCGAATTTCCCGCGTTGGGCTTTTTCGACCACGGCGAGCGCAGCACCAGCCTCCAACGCGGCCGCGACAAAATCATGGCCGTCGTGAACCGCGCCCAGAATCGCGAAGTAAGCATCGCCGCGCGCAAGCGTGCGGCTGTCGATGGAGATACCGGTCACCGCCTCCGGCAACGCACCATTGACGTCGGCGCGCATCGCCGCCCTCATCGCACTTGAAGTCCATAGCGGCGCGGCGCTCATGCGACCCTCGGCGCAAGCGCAGCCGCTACCGCCTCATGATCGCTGAACGGCAGCACGCGATCGCCGACGATCTGACCGGTCTCGTGGCCCTTGCCGGCGATCAGAAGCGCATCGCCCTTCTGAAGACCGGCAATGGCGGTACGGATCGCTTCGGCGCGGTCGCCGATTTCACTGGCGTCTTTGGCGGCGGCCAGGATCGCGGCGCGGATGGTTTGCGGATTTTCACTGCGCGGATTGTCGTCGGTGACGATGACGCGGTCGGCATTCTCGGCGGCGATCGCGCCCATCAAAGGCCGCTTGCCGGCGTCGCGGTCGCCGCCGGCGCCGAACACCACGACCAGTTTTCGTTTGGCGTAAGGCCGCAGCGCCTGCAACGCCTTCGCCAGCGCGTCGGGCTTGTGCGCGTAATCGACAAAAATCGGCGCGCCGTTCTGCTCGCCGATCCGCTCGAGCCGGCCCTTGGCGCCTTCGAGATGCTCGAGCGCGGCGAATACCTCCTCCGCCTCGCTGCCGGTGCCGATCGCAAGGCCGGCGGCGACGAGTGCGTTCTCGATCTGGAATTCGCCGACCAGCGGCAGGCGGATGAAGCAAATTCGTCCGCGATGCTGCAGCTCGAGCTTCTGCGCAAAGCCGTCGATCGCGGTCGCGATGACGCGGATCCCCTCGCCTGTGCCGCCGCCCTTGCGGCCGACCGTGATCAACCGCAGTTTTTTTGCACGCGCGGCGTCGATCACGCCTTGCGAGCAGTCGTGATCGGCCGAGATCGCCGCAGCGCCTCCGGGTGGAATCAGGTCGCGGAACAGCCGGAGCTTGGCGGCGAGATAATGCGCGGCGTCGGGATGATAATCCATGTGATCGCGCGACAAATTGGTGAAGCCGCCGGCGGCGATCCGCACGCCGTCCAGACGATATTGGTCAAGCCCATGCGACGACGCCTCGAAGGCGAGATGGGTGACGCCCTCCCGCGCGATCTCGTCGAGCTGCCGGTGCAGCGCGATCGGGTCGGGCGTCGTCAGCGATCCGTAAATCGTCCGCTTCGGCGAGACGAGCCCGATGGTCCCGATACTGGCGGCTTGATGACCAAGCCGCAGCCAGATTTGCCGGGTGAAGGCCGCAACCGACGTCTTGCCGCTGGTGCCGGTCACGGCCGCGATCGTCGCAGGCTGCCTGGCGAAGAATTTCGCCGCCGCCAGCGCCAACGCCCGCCGCGGATTGGCCGTAGTGATGAATGGCACGCCCAGCCCGCCCGGCCGCGGATGCTCGCCGGCCACCGCCACGGCGCCGGCGGCAATCGCGGCATCGATGAAGCGCGCGCCATCGGTCTTGAGGCCTGCGAGTGCGAAGAACAGATCGCCCGGCTTGACCACGCGGCTGTCCGCGGCAAGCCCCGCAACCTCGATCGCACCCGCCTGCGGGTCGATCTTGACATCATCGCTGAAGAGGTCGCGGAGTCTCATGGTCTTCCCCGGCGCGGATGCCCCGATCTTAAAAAAAGCCATTACGCGCTTCCGGGGGTACGCCTTACTGGGTTCCCCTTGATGCCGCAAGAATAAGGCGGTCGGACGGCGGCAGATCGAAGCGCGGCGCGATGCCCAGGAGCGGCGCGATCCGGGCGATCACATTGCCGCCGGTCGGGACCGCGTTCCAGCCGGAGGTGATGAAACCAAAGGTTTCCTTCAGCGACTGCGGCTCGTCCAGCATGACCAGGATTTGATAGCGCGGATTGTCGGCAGGCAGGATCGCAGTAAAGGCGGTGAGCACGCGTTTCTTGACGTAGTGGCCGTTGACCACCTTCTCGGCGGTGCCGGTCTTGCCGCCGATATAGTAGCCGCTGACGTCGGCCTTTCGCGCGGTGCCGACCTCGGCGTTCAGCCGCATCAGGAACCGCATTTTCTCGGAAGTCTCCGGCTTGATCACCCGCTTGGCGACTTCCATCGCTTCGGCCTCGTTGCGCTTGAGAAAGGTCGGCGGAATCAGGTAGCCGCCATTCACCAGCGCGTCGATGCCCATCACCGCCTGCAACGGCGCCACCGCGATGCCGTGTCCGAAGGCGATCGTCACCGTGTTCAGCTCGACCCAGCGCTTGGGCACGAGCGGCGAAGCGCTCTCCGGCAATTCGGTGCGCAGCCGCTCGAGCTGTCCGAGCTTGCGCAGGAACGCCTTGTGGGCCTCGGCGCCCTGCGCCAGCGCGATCCGCGCGGCGCCGACATTGGAGGAGAAGGTGAAGACTTCTTTCATGTTGAGGAAGCGGCCCTTTGGCTCGTCGTCATGAATGGCGAACTTGCCATAGTGCAGCGGAGCGCGCGCATCCCACAGCGAGTTGAGGTCGTACTTTCCGGAATCGAGCGCCATCGCCAGCGTGAAGGCCTTGAAGGTCGAACCCATTTCATAGACGCCGGTGGTCAGCCGGTTGATGCGATCGGGATCGTGCGCCTCTTTCGGGTTGTTGGGATCGAAGTCCGGCACCGACACCATCGCCACGATCTCGCCGGTCCTGACATTGGAGACGAGGCCCGATGCCGCCTTGGCGTGGAATTTTTCCTTGGCCTTGAGCAATTCGTCGCGCATCGCGTGCTCGACGCGCAGATCGACCGACAACTCCACCGGGCGCTGCAGGCGATCGGTGGCAAAGCCGGCACGATGCAGGTCGGCCAGCCCATTGCTATCGAGCCACTTCTCCATCCCGGCGATGCCCTGGTTGTCGATATTGACGAGGCCGATCAGGTGCGCGACCTCGTTGCCGGTGGGATAGACGCGCTTGTTCTCGCGCAAGAAGCCGATGCCGGGAATGCCGAGGCGGTGAATCTCGACCTGCTGCTGCGGCGTGATTTCGCGCTTGAGCCAGACAAAACCCTTTCGCCCCGAAAGCCGCTCGCGCACTTCGCCGGTGTCCAGATCAGGCAAAGTCGCGGTCAGAAGCTCGATCGCTTCGTCCTTGTCGATGATGCGGCGCGGCTCGCCGAACAGGCTCGGCGCCTTGACGTCGGTGGCAAGGATCTCGCCGTTACGGTCGACGATGTCGGGCCGCGCGGTCGCGATCGCGTCCTGGCCGGCGGTGCGGCGCGCGCCGTGGCTGTCGCTCCCTATCGCGAACATCACCAGCCGCCCGCCGATCACGGCATAGATCGCGATGAAGGCCACGATTGCAAATCCGACGCGCGCCCGCGCCTTGGTGGCGCGATCGACATCGCGGCCGTACAAAAGGCTGCGGACCAACCGCTGCCGCCATGGTTCCTTTCGCCGCGTCATTGCCGGTCCCCCGGCGCCGGAAGGGAGCCCGTGACCGTGGTGCGGTCGGCCGAGGCACCGATCATCGCGCCGATCGGATCCGCCTCACCCGGCTTGACCAAACTCGGCGACCGCTCCGGCAGGTTCTTCAGGGAATCATATTGCGTGGCGCTCAGCGGCCTTAACGGCAAATGACGCTGGACAAGGCCTTGCAGCCGCAGCGGGGCGTCGAGCCTGGCCCATTCGGCGCGCAGCACTGCGATGGCGTCGCGCTGCTCGCGGATTTCTGCACGCAGGCGCAGCACGCGCTCGGTGCGCTCGGTCGATTCCATCTTGATCCGGTAGACATAGGCCGCCGCGAACACCAGCACGCCGATCGCGAGGAGATGGACGATCCGCATGGTCAGCCACCCCTCATCACGTCATCGAGGGTCGGCCATTCGGGCAAGGGAGCCTCGGCATGCGCGGGCGCATCGGTGCGCATCGCGGCGCGCAATTTGGCGGAGCGCGCGCGCGCGTTGGCGGAAATCTCCGCCTCATCCGCGGTCACCGGACGCCTGGTCAGGATGACGAAACTCGGCTCGGCTCGTGCGATCTGCGGCCGGTGCCGCGATCCGGCGCCGGCCCTGGCGCGCTCGGTGAGGAAATTCTTGACGATGCGGTCTTCGAGCGAATGAAACGATACCACCACGAGCCGGCCGCCGGGCTTGAGCACGCGCTCGGCTGCCGCCAGCGCCAGGTGCAGCTCGTCGAGCTCTTGATTGACGAATATCCGCAAAGCCTGAAACGTCCGCGTCGCGGGATGGATTTCGCCCGGCTTGCCCCGCACGACCTTGCCGACGACATCGGCGAGCGCGCGCGTGGTCGTCACTTGCGCCTGCTTGCGCGCCGCGACGATGGCGCGCGCAAGGCTGCGGGAATGACGCTCTTCGCCGAAAATGTAGATGATATTGGCAAGATCGGTCTCGGACGCATTGGCGATCACGTCCGCCGCGGTCGGGCCGTCCTGGCCCATCCGCATGTCGAGCGGGCCGTCGAGGCGAAACGAGAAGCCGCGGCCGGCCTCATCGAGCTGCATCGAGGACACGCCGACGTCCATCACGACGCCGTCAACCGCTGGGTAGCCCTGTGCGGCGCAAATCCCGCCGAGATGGGAGAAGCGGTCCTCGACCAGCGTCAGCCGGCCGGCCGATCGATCGACAAGGTCGAAACCGGTCACGATCGCCGAGCGGTCGCGGTCGATGCCGATCACCCGGGTACCCTTGATATCGAGGATCGCCCGGCTGTAGCCGCCGGCGCCAAAGGTCGCGTCCACATAGACGCCGCCCTCGCGCGGGTTCAACAGCGCGACCGCCTGGCGGCCGAGGACCGGAATATGGCGGGCAGACGGAGCGGACGCAGTCATGCCGCCGCCCCCGATGCTGGCGGGGTGAAAATGCGGAAATCGGACGCGAAGGGGTCCATTGCGCCTCAAAATCCAGCGTTTCGCGCCTGCTTCCGGGGGACGCCTGCAACCGGCGATCGGAATACCAGCGCCGAACCGGGAAGCCCGTGCCCAGAATCCGAACCTCGCCACACCTTGCGGCCCCCTCCGTAGCGAAGCTGGGATTCGAAAGGACACTTGAAACCCATGAGTCTCGCGCCGCTCTTCGACCCGGAGTTCCCCCCGTGCAGGAACTGCGAAATCGGCGGCGCCAGCCATCCCCAAACAAGGCGGCTCTTCACCACTTAGTAACGTCAAGTAGCGTTAAGAAAGCGTTGACGGTGGCTGTCGGTTTTTGTGCGCCTTTGCCCGACCGCCCGATGACGAGGCAAAGTGGTTATCCACAGGCGCCGTCCGTCGGGTGATGCGTTCGGCACACACTCGGCCAAAATGCATCGCACCGGCCATTTGCCGGATTGCGCCGACGGCATCGCGGGAGAATAGTGAGGAAGTTCATTTTGATAACTCACTATTGCCGTTCTGCTGCCCGGTTTGAGCATTTCACATGGCGCTCGGTTCGTTCGCATCTGCTGGTACTGATTCGAAGCGGCGCGCCACCCCGCTCTTCCGGCCTCTTGCGGACATGAAGACATTCTCGCCAGATTCCTCGATCGCCTCCGACGTGATCCCGTCGGCCAATTTCGGCGAGCGGAACAAGGACCGTCCGCCCGACATGATCCTTTTGCACTACACCGGAATGCCCGACGTGGAGGGCGCGATCGCGCGGCTCTGCACCGCGGGTACCGATGTCTCCGCGCATTACATCGTTCTGGAAGACGGCCGGATCGTGCAATGCGTCCCGGAGGCCAAGCGCGCCTGGCATGCCGGGGTGGCTTCCTGGGCGGGTGAAGACGACATCAATTCCTGTTCGATCGGCGTCGAGATCGTCAACCGCGGCCATGATTGGGGCTATCCGGACTACCCGCTGCGCCAGATCGCCGCCGTGATCGCGCTGTGCCGCGGCATCATGCTGCGCCGCGGCGTGCCGTCGCATCGGGTGCTGGCGCATTCCGACGTCGCCCCCTCCCGCAAGAAGGACCCGGGCGAGAAATTTCCCTGGCATTCGCTAGCGAATTCCGGCGTCGGCCACTGGGTGCAACCGGCGCCGATCGGGCGCGCCGACGGCCTCAAATCGGGCACGATCAGCGAAGCCGTTCGCGATCTGCAGCAGGCGCTCGCCAGATATGGCTACGGCGTCCCGATCACCGGCAAATACAACTCCACGACCACGGACGTGGTGACCGCCTTCCAGCGCCACTTCCGCCCTGCCCGCGTCGACGGCATCGCCGATCATTCGACGCTGGTCACGCTGCAATCGCTGCTGGCGAGTTTGCCGGCCGAGGCCAAGGCCGACGCGGCACGTTAAGCCCCGCACTCTTGCCGATCGGAATGCGCAAGGTGAGCGCCTATCGCGGCGATGCGCGCGCCTTGACCGGCCGTCGCGGCGACGACCTAGGCTCGGATGCGCCATCGGCGCGCCGGCCCGAAATCTCCGCCTTCAACGTGGCGATGAACGCCTGCAGCGCCGCGGGCATCTGCCGGCGGCTGGGATAATAGAGATAGAATCCGACCGAACGCGGCCGCCAGTCCTCCAGCAACGCAACCAGCTTCCTGTCTGCGATATTACCCGCCACGACGTGATGCGGAACGCGGGCGAGCGCGACGCCGTCGAGCGCCGCGCGCGCGGCAAGGCTGCTGTCGCCCGCAATCAGCGACCCCGTCACATCGACTTCGACGGTGTTGCCGCGCTTTTCAAACACCCAGCGCTGCGGCGTATTGCTCCCAGGGCGCAGCCGCGTGCAGTTATGTTCGCGAAGGTCGCCTGGTTCCTTCGGGGTTCCGTGACGGCGAAGATAGTCGGGCGATCCCACCACGGTCGGCCGCGCGTCCTCGCCGACACGAACCGCGATCATGTCCTGCTCGACGCGGTGGCCGGGCCGGATGCCAGCATCGAAGCGATCGCGCACGATATCGGTCAACGCACTGTCGATCGAGACTTCGAGCGTCACCGCGGGGTAGGCGAGCAGGAAGCGCGCCAGCACCGGCTCGATGATGTTGCGTGCCGCCGGACGCGGCACCGTAATGCGCAGATGGCCGGCCGGACTGTCGCGGAATGCGTTCACCGATTCCAGCGCGGCATCGAAATTGTCGAGCAGCGGCCGCAATTGCACGAGCAGCCGTTCGCCGGCCTCGGTCGGGGCCACGCTGCGCGTGGTCCGGTTGATCAGGCGCACCCCTAACCTTTCCTCCAGCGCGCGCAGGCTTTCGCTCAGCGACGAACGCGACACGCCGAGCTGCTTGGCGGCCTTGGCGAAACTCGCGTGCTCGGCGATGGCGACGAAGGCGCTCATCTCCGCAATGCTGGCTTTCTTCATTGTTCGTAATCTCCGACTGACTTGTGCGGATAATGCCGGATTGTCGAACAGACATCAACGGCGCACCTTGATGCCCAGATTGCCGCGGTCATGCAAGGTTGCGGGGCGCGCGGCGCGATTGTCACGAAAGGAGCACCTATGACCATGGTTTCCCGATATCACCCCGCGCTGGTCGTGCTGCATTGGGCGCTGGCGCTCTTGATTATCGCCGCACTTGCGCTTGGCGCGCTGGTGATGGTGAAGATTCCGAACACCGACCCGATGAAGTTCGAAGCCTTGCGCAGCCACATGTCCGGCGGCATGGCGATCCTGGCCCTGATGCTGGTTCGCCTCGCGATCCGATCGCGCAGCGCGCATCCCGCGCCGGCGAGCGCCGGCCATCCGCTCCTCGACCGGCTCGCCTGGGCATCGCACCGGATGTTCTATGGCACCGTCTTTTTGATGGCGGTCAGCGGCATCATCATGGCGCTGCAGACCGGATTGTTCGACAGCGTCTTCTTCGGACATGGCGATCTGCCCGCGGACTTCTGGGCATATCGGATTCGCGGCGTCCACTACACGGTGTCCCGGGTTTTGATGGCGTTGATCGCCATCCACATCGTCGCCGCATTCTACCACGCGCTCGTGCTGCGCGACGGACTGCTCAAACGCATGTTCTTCGGCCGTCGAACGACCGCTTCCCCGCAAACCTCCCTCGTCGCAAAGGTGCAGTCATGAACAATCTCGTGCCGGCGCAGGCCGGAGCACAACTGATCACGCTTGTGATTTTTATTGCCGTGGCGCGCTGGTACGTCGCACCGTGGCTGGCCAAGCGCGAGCGCGCCGACGCGCTGATCGCGCTGCTCTGGGTGCATGTGTTCCGCTACGTCGCCCTGCAAGTCTTCGTTGCCCAGCGCGACGGCTTTCCGATCTCCTCGCACGGCGCGATGGAGATCGTCGTCGGCGATGTTGGCGGAGCCGTCATTGCCTTCGCCGCAATCGTATTGCTGCGTCAGAAAGCTTTCGCGGCCGTCGTGCTCTGCTGGCTTCTGGTCGCCGAAACCACGGTCGACACCTTCCTCAATATCCGCGGCGGGGTCGAGGAGCATCTGATGGGAGCGGCGAGCGGCGTCACCTGGATGATTCTGGTGTTCTTCGTGCCGGCGGTGATCGTCAGCACCGGCTTGCTGGCGTGGCAGCTCGTCTCGCGCAGGCAGGAGGCGTTTGCCGAAAGCCCAGGGCGCAGTGACCCGCCCCTCGCCACCAACCGCCTGCAGGAGCAATGATGATGTCAGACCGAGTCATGCCCTGGGTCAGCCGGGCCGTGTTGTTGGCCGCGCTTACCGTACTTACCCTCATCAGCAGCAAATTCATCGGCCATCCCGTCGACGCGGCGGCGGCCTCCAACATGACGCTCGGCTCGCCGCTTGCGATCACCAACATGCGGGCTTCCTTTGGCGCGTTTCCACTCGGCTGTGCGTTGTTCGTGCTGGTCTGTCTCTTGACCGCGAGCCTGCGCAGGACCGGGCTGGTATTCGTAGCGCTGATTGTCGGCACCGCGCTCGTGGTCCGCGTCTTCGGCATTGTCGCCGACGGCACGCTGGCCGAAAGCATGCGTGTGCTGATTGCCGAAACCGTGCTGCTTGGTCTGAGCCTTGCCGCCTATGCCGGCGAGCGGCTGGCGGCGGCGAGTTCCGAAAGTCGCCGTGCGTAAAGCCGCCGCAGCGGCTCGAGCTGCGTCGCTGCCGTGGCCGCGAGATAAGCCTCTCGGGCGGCATCGTGGCGACCGAGCCGGCGCAACAGGTCGGCGCGGACGGCGGGAAGCAGCTCGTAGCCTTCGAGCCCGCCGCGGGCCTGCAACGCCTCCGTCAGGTCGAGCGCGCGGGCCGGTCCATCCACCATTGAGATCGCGGCCGCGTGGTTGAGCTCGATCACCGGCGATGGGCTGATCCGCAGCAGCACCTCGTAAAGCCCCGCGATCTGCTTCCAGTCGGTATCCTCATAGCTCGGCGCGCGCGCATGAAGGGCGGCGATCGCCGCCTGCACCGCGTAGGCCTCGGGCCGCCCCGGCAGACCCAACGCGTCTTCTACAAGCCTCAAGCCTTCGGCGATCTGGTCTTGGTCCCACAGGCTGCGGTCCTGCTCTTCGAGGAGCACGATGTCGCCGCCGGCGGTCTGGCGTCCGGCGCGGCGGGCATCGTGCAGCAGCATCAGGGCAAGCAGGCCCTTGACCTCGCCGCGCCTCGGCATCAAGGCGTCGAGCAAACGGCCGAGCCGGATCGCCTCGCGCGCAAGATCGGGCCGCATCAACGCTTCGCCCGAAGTCGCGACATAGCCTTCGGTGAAGACGAGATAGATCACCGCGAGCACGCCGCGCAGCCGTGGCGCCAGCGCATCGCGGTCAGGCACCTCGTAGGCAATGCCGGCGAGCCGGATTTTCTGCTTGGCGCGAACAAGGCGCTGGCTCATCGCGTCCTCGCTCACCAGGAAGGCGCGCGCCACTTGCGCCGTCGTCAGCCCGCACACCGTACGCAGCGTGAGCGCCACCTGGACTTCGGCGGCGAAGGAGGGATGGCAGCAGGTGAAAATCAGCCGCAGCATGTCGTCGTCGAGCACCGCATCGCTTTCCGGCGGCGCGCTCTCGGCATTGAGCAGTAATTCGTGGGTCAATTCCGACTGCTTGCCGCGAAACGCGATTTGACGGCGGACGCGGTCGATCGCCTTGTTGCGCCCGACATTGACGAGCCACGCGCGCGGATTGCTGGGCGGCTCGGCGGCGGGCCAGCGTTCCAGCGCAACGGCAAAGGCTTCCTGCAACACATCTTCGGCGAGATCGAAATCGCCGACGAGGCGGATCAGCGTGGCCAGCGCCCGCCCCGCCTCGTCCCGGAATATTTTGTCGATTTGGGCAGGGGTCATGGGGCGGGCCGTTCGCTGGTCGTCGTTCCCGGGGCATCCAAAGGACGAACCCGGAATCTCGAGTCCTCCGATGTGCAACTGCAATCGTAGTTCGCATCTTTCGATGCGCCCCGGAACGACGATGTTGGCATTCAGTCGTAGATCATGATCGGCCTGACCTCGACCGAACCCGTCTTGGCGCCGGGAATACGCGCAGCAATCCCAAGCGCCGTGTCGAGATCCTTGGCGTCGACCAGATAATAGCCGCCGAGTTGTTCGCGCGTCTCCGCGAAGGGGCCATCCGTGGTCAATGTCTTGCCCTCGCGAACCCGCACGGTGGTCGCGGTCGTTGTCGGCTGCAGCCCGTCGCCTGCCTTGAAATGGCCGCTCTGGATGATGGACTGGGTAAACGCACCATAGTCCGCCATCATTTGCTTGCGGTCGGCCGCGCTCACCTTGCCGAGTTCGGCTTCGTTGCGATAAATCATCAGCAAATACTGCATCGCTTACTCCTCTTGATCGGCATGATCGCCGACAACCGGTCGAACGGGCGACCCGCTAAACGACATCTTCAGGATAATTTATTTTAGGGCCTCCCACGGCGGTTCCCGGCTTGACGCGGCCGCGGCGAACCCCCATGCCTTAACTCGTCAGTCGGCCGGACGGCCGCTCCTGCTACGGTCGAAAGGCCTAACGGGAGAGGAAAGTCCGGGCTCCATCGACATACGGTGCCGGATAACATCCGGCGGGGGCAACCCCAGGGAAAGTGCCACAGAGAACGAACCGCCCGCCTTCGCCCTTCGGGGCTTCGGCGCGACAAGCTTCCGAGCTTGCCACGCCATAGCAGCGCAAGCTGCGGCGACGGGCAAGGGTGAAAAGGTGCGGTAAGAGCGCACCGCGGGTCCGGCAACGGAACCGGCATGGTAAACCACACCGGGAGCAAGACCGAATAGGGACGGCAACGCGGGCAGTTCGCTTGAAGCGATAACGCCGCGGGAGCGATGTCAGGCTCGCCGTCCGGGTAGGTTGCTCGAGGCAACGTGCAAACGTTGTCCCAGAGGAATGGCCGTCACGTATCGCCGCGCCAATTGCGGCGATGCCCTACAGAACCCGGCTTACAGGCTGGCTGATGCTCTAAAGCGTTTTCAAGCGAAGTGGACGTCCGGTTCGCGTGAAGAAAACGCGGTTTAATAGACCAAAATGAGGGGTTCGGCGTAACACGCCGGACCCCTCGCCATTTTCAGGTGTACCGGGGCGCCCCGCCCTGCCCGTCCTTTGCCTTGCGGGCGCCATATCCTGGCTTTAATGAGGGGTCGGACCGATTGACCGGTCAGGGGGATCGTCTTGATCAGCTTGCCGCCAAATGCCCGTGCCATGCTGGCGCTCGCCACGATGGCGATCGCAGTTGCGGGATGTGCGGATTCGCGCGTTGCGTCGAACAACGCCGCCTCGGGTCAGGCTGAGCAGCCCTACAAGACCGGTTACGGCTTTTCCAGCGACGGCCCGACCACCGATCTCTACACTGAGTTGTTCGGCTCGCGCAAAACCGAAGCGGCGCCGGCGCCAACGGCGGTTGCGACCCAGCAGATGCAGCCGACGACGGCATCGGCCGCTCCCCAGCCCGCTCAACCGGCGCCCACCGCAACTCGGCCGGCCCAGACGGCAACCGCAACTTCGACCCGGCAGCCTCAACCCGCATTGGCGTCCGCGCCCACCGGGCAGACCCAACCCGCACCGGCACCCGCTCCGGTCCAGGTCGCGCAACAGCCGGCGGCGCCGCAACCCCCGCCCGAGCCCGACGTTCCCACGGCTTACGGCATCACCGCCAACGGGCCGACGACCGATCTGATGACCGAATTGTTTGGACCCAGGCGCCGCGACGGCCAGTGAGCGCGAAGGACCGCGGACTCAAAACTGGAAATAAAGAAATTCCAGCCGCTGCCACATGCCGAACAGCGAGATCGCCAGCGCCACCGCCGACAGCGCCGCCCACGCCAGGCTTGGCCGCCACCGGAGCCAGCTCCCGCGCTCAGGCGCGCGACGGTATTCGCGGTAGCTAAAGAGTTGCGGCACGTTCGGCAGCAAAAGCGCGATCGCAAGCGCCAGCGCCACCGCGCCACCGCCGATTAGGAGCAGCCGTTGCTCGCCGACCAATATCGGCAAATCCATCAGCCGCAGGATGCCGGGGGAAGCATAGGCCGAGCTGCCGCCGGCAAATCCGAACAGGCCGCCTAGCATCTGCCATGCACCCGCCGCCGTTTTGGCGCGGAAGAACACCCAGGCGAACACGACCGCGAAAAACGTGATCGCCCAGGATAACGCCGTCGCCCATGCTGCTGCGAATTTTGCGACGCCGCGCCACGCCTGCCAGAGATGATTGACGCACAGATAAAGGCCATGCAGGCCGCCCCAGATCAGAAAATTCCACCCCGCCCCGTGCCATAGCCCGCCGAGCAGCATCGTCACCATGAGATTGAGATAGCGGCGCTGTTCGCCGAGCCGGTTGCCGCCAAGCGGAATGTAGAGATAGTCGCGCAGAAAGCGCGACAACGTGATGTGCCATCGCCGCCAGAATTCGACGATCGAGGTTGCCTTGTACGGCGATCGGAAATTCACCGGCAGGCGGATGCCGAACAACAGCGCGAGCCCGATCGCCATGTCGGAATAGCCGGAGAAGTCGAAATAGATCTGGAAAGTATAAGCCGAAGTCGCAAGCCACGCCCACGGCGTGGTGACGCCGCCGCCGGCATCGAGATGGGCGAATACGGGAGAGACGAACTGCGCCAGATTGTCGGCGATCACCACTTTCTTGAACAGGCCGCTGGCAAAGATCGCCAGCCCCCGCGCCGCCAGCACCGCCGAACGCGAGGTGCGCCCGCGCTTGAACTGCGGAATCATCTCGGCGTGATGCACCAGAGGACCCGCGATCAGATGCGGGAAGAACGACACGAACAGCGTGTAGCTGACAATGTCGCGCTCGACTTTCGCGCCGCGCATCACGTCGGCCAGATAGGCGATCTGCTGGAAGGTGAAGAAGGAGATGCCGAGCGGGAGCACGATGTCGACAAACGGCAGCGGCGCGCCGGTCAGCACATTGACGCTGTCGAAGATGAAGTTGGTGTATTTGAAATAGCCCAATAGCGAAAGATTGAGCGCGACGCCCAGCGCACCGATGCGGCGGCGGCGAAGCGGGTCCTCCATCAGAAGGCCGAGCGAAAAATTCACCGCGACGGAAGCAACCAGCAGCAGCAGATAAACCGGCCGCCAGGCGCCGTAGAAAAACAGCGACGCGCCCACTAGCACCAGAATGCCGGCGCGCGGAGAATGAAGCCGCGCCGCGGCGAAGGCGAGAGCGACGGCGGGCAGGAACTGAAACAGGAAGGTGTAGGAGGAAAACAGCATCGGATGCGGCTAACGCTTCAACCGCGACACGAGATAGCTGGTGTAGATCGGCACGCCCGAGGCGTTGACATGCATTTCGTCGGCGTAGTTGTCCTGCTGCAGTCCGGGGACCGACGCGATGTTCAGGACATCGAAGCCGCAAGCGCGCCCGGCGTCGGTGACGAGCGACACAAATTGATCGTCCTTGTTTCGCCACTCGGCATCTTGCGCACGGTCGTAGCGCGGCGCCCAGGGCGGCACCACCACCGTCACTTTCTGCGCAAGCCGCACCATGTCGCATAGTGCTCCGATTTCGAAACGCGCCTTCGGGCCTGAAAGGCTCCAGTTGGCGTAATGGGCGTGCGAGCCGAGGTCGGCCGGCCAGCGGTCTTCGGGTTGGGTACGCTCGATGACTTTGACGCCGAACGAAGCAGGCTGCGGCCCGGTGTCGGCCACATGCTGCTCGGCGGCCAACCGCGCCGCGAAGGCCTCGCGAATGAAGCGAATCAAAGTGCCGACGCGCCAGGGTAGAAACGAAACCATCTGCTCGGCGACGCCGAGCCTTGCGGCGACGTCCTGTGGATAGACCGCGGCCGACCGCACGCCCTCATTGAACAGAAACGGCGCGACGCTGATCACGACATGGGCCTTGCGAAAGCGATCCGGCTCGCGGCGCATCGCGGCCACCACCGCTAGCGGCTCGCCGGCATCATAGCCGATATTGACCACCGCGCCTTGCGGCTTGCCCATCAGTCGCGCGGCGAGCACCGGATCGACCTGATAGACGGTGCGGCTCTCGCCGGCGAAGATCAGTTCGGGGCGCGAGGAGAGCAGCGGCAGCTTGACCGACAAGAGAACCGGCACGTCGTCGTGGACGCGGTTGGCGATCGCGAGCAGGCCGGCCAATGCCGCAAGCCACACCGCGACGGTCAGCGCCAGCGCCGCGGCGATCGATCGCGCCGACGCCGCCTGGACACGCCGCAGCGTTGTTGAATGGAAGATGGAAAGGCCGCGCATCATGCCGCCCATCAAGCATGAACGGCAACGCCAGACAATATCGGGGCAGCTCGGCCGCCTCGATGGGTCCGCTACTCACCCAAAAACAGACGGGTTATACTGATGGCGAGTCTTGCCCTTCTGCCGAACAGGTCGACAGTGGACGCCGTATGAAGAGAGTTGCGATCTTCGGAAACGCCGGCGGCGGAAAATCCACAATGGCCAAACGTCTGGCAAATATAACGCGGCTGCCATTGTATTCGGTGGACCTAATGCAGTTTCGGGCCGGCGGCGGCGAAGTCCCGCAAGAGGAGTACCTGAAAGCGCATGCGGATCTGTTGCGGCAGGACGAATGGATCATCGACGGCTTTGGCACCGTCGCCTCCGCCTGGGAACGGTTCGCGAAGGCCGACACGCTGGTCTATGTCGATTTGCCGCTCATCACGCATCATTGGTGGGTGACCAAGCGCCTGATCGCGGGTCTCTTCGTAACTCCGGAGGGCTGGCCGGAAAATAGTCCGATATGGCAAAGCACGATCAACAGTTACAAGGTGCTTTGGCGTTGTCACCGACGGCTGACGCCGAGATACCGAGAGCTCGTCGCCGGTGCCGCAGCTTCGAAGCGGGTTCACCATGTGAAGTCAGCCGCCGGAATGGCAGCTTTGCTCGACGCCGTCGAGCGCGAGTTTGGCACGCGCTAGTGCACCGGCTCCGCCGACACCGAGGCCGGCTTCTTCAAGAGGATGACCATCAGGCTGAGACCGAGATAGAACACCGTCAGCATGAAGAAGGCGTCGCCGTAACCCATCACCACGGCCTGGCGATGAACGATCTGCGACAATTGCTTCATCGCCATCAGCGCGGCGTCGCCCATGCCCTGCAGGCGCTGGGTGAAGTTGTTGAGCGTTTCGGTCGCGGCGGTGTTGCCCCAGGTGACGCGGTCCTGCAGGCGCGAGATGTGCAGGTCGGTGCGCTCGTTGAGCACCTGATTGATGAGCGCAAGCCCTACCGCACCGCCGAGGTTGCGCGTCAGGTTGAACAGCCCCGAGCCGTTTTTGAGCCGATCCCGCGGCAACGTGCCTAGCGAGATGTTGTTGGTCGGCACCATCGCGCACATCATGCCGATGCCGCGCAGGATCTGCGGCACCAGCAATTCGTAGAAATCGTAATCGCGGGTGATCCAGGTCATCTGGTAGGAGCCGAGCGCGAAGATCACGAGTCCCGCGGCGATGATGATACGAAGATCCACCCTTTGCATCAGGCGTCCGACCACCGGAGCCATCAGGAACATAGTGATGCCGGAGACGAACATGGTCTCGCCGATCATCAGTGCGCTGTAGCCGCGCACTTCCGACAGGTAGCGCGGATACATATAGGTCAACCCGTAAAGGCCGATGCCGACGCAAAACGAGATCAGGCATCCGATGCCGAAATTGCGGTCGGTGAAGGCTCTGATATCGACGATTGGTTCTTCCGCGGTCAACACGCGGTAGAAGAAGGCGATCGCGGAGATGCCGCAAACCCAGGCGCATACAGCAACCGAGGTGTCCTGCAGCCACTCATATTGCGGCCCTTCCTCGAGCACATATTCCAGCGAGCCCAGAAACCCCGCCATCGCGATCAGGCCGAACCAGTCGAAGCGATCGAGCAGGGCGAAATTCGGCCGGTCGAAATCGACCAGCATCAGCACGCCCAGGGTAATGCCGATGCCGGGAACGACATTGATGAAGAAAAGCCAGCGCCACGACATCGCGTCGGTGATGATGCCGCCGACCGTTGGCCCGATGGTCGGCGCCAGCGTCGCGACCAGGCCGATGATCGGACCGACGATATAGAATTTGGAGCGCGGAAACACCGTATAGGCGGAAGCGAACACGGTCGGGATCATGCCCGCACCCAAAAACCCCTGGATCGCCCGCCACAGAATCATCTGCTCGATCGACGAGGTAAAGCCGCACAACAGGCTCGCGATGGTGAAGCCGGCGGCGGAAATCGCGAACAACAGCCGGGTGCCGAACGCGCGCGACAGGAATCCGGACAGCGGGATCGCGATCACTTCGGCGATCAGATACGAGGTCTGCACCCACGACACTTCGGTGGCGCTGGCCGACAGGCCGGCCTGGATGTCGGTGAGCGACGCCGAGACCACCTGGATGTCCAGGATCGACATGAACATCCCGAACACCATGATAAGAAACGCCACCAGCCGCCGCGGCGCGATGCGCTCGGACGACGCGGCGGTCACATCCATCATCCCAGGGGGAGCGGTGGTGGCATCAGCCATGATGTGCTCGGCCTATAGGACCTCATCCAACCGGGCGCGGCCGCCCGGTGCGAAGGATATTATTGCGGGTGAACCATCGCCGGCGCGTCGAGGTCGGCGTCGCTGTCGGCATCCTTGGCGCCCTCGGTGGTATCGACGGTGGCATAGACCGACATGCCGGCACGAAGCAGGTTCTGCCGCGCCACATCCTTGGGCACGCGAATCCGAACCGGCAGCCGCTGCACGATCTTGGTGAAGTTGCCGGTGGCGTTGTCGGGTGGCAGCAGCGTGAACACCGAGCCAGCGGCCGGCGAAATGCTCTCGACGATCCCGGCGAATTTGCGGTGCCCATAGGCATCGACCGAGATCGTCACCGGCTGACCGGGACGGATGCGCTTGAGCTGCGTTTCCTTGAAATTGGCGTCGATGAAGACGTCGTCGAGCGGCACCACATTGCCTAGCCGTTGTCCGACCACGATATAGTCGCCGGTATTGAACAGGCGGTTGGAGAAGGTGCCGTCGATCGGTGCGCGCACCGAGGTGAAGTCGAGGTCGCGCTCGGCCTTCGCAAGCGTCGTTTGCAACTCCGCAAGCTGCGCGCGGGCTTCCGCCTGCTGCGCTTTCGTCACCTCGACATTGTCGCGCGCCGCGTCGAAGGCCGCCTGCGCGGCCTTCACCCCGGCCAGGCCCTGGTCGCGTCCGGCCTCGGACTGTTCGAAGGTGGCGTGGGTGGCAAAACCCTTGGTGTTCAGCGTCTGCTGCCGGTCATAGTCGAGGTTGGCGCGCTTTAGGCCTGCTTCCGCGGAAGCCAATTGCGCCTTGGACTGTTCGGCCGCGCTCTCCTGCGCGATGACCTGCCGGCCGATCCGGTCAATGGTGGCCTGCTGGGTTTCGATCTTGGTGCGCGCGGCGTTCGCCGCGATCCGGTAGTCGCCGTCGTCGATCTTGAAGACCACGTCGCCGGCATGGACCAGCGTGTTGTCGTTGGCGAAGATCGCCGAGAGATGCCCCGAGACCCGCGCGCCGAGCATGGTGTTGTTGGCCCGCACATAGGCGTCGTCGGTCGAGACAAAAAACCGTCCGACCAGAACCCAGTGCACGCCGTAGGAAATCGCCGCGAGCGCGAGCAGCGCCGCGACGCCCATGAAAACCAACTTGCCTTTGCCCGGCTTCGGCGCGGCCGGCATGTCGGGGGCCTCCTGCGCTGCGGGCTTTGTGAAAGTTGGCCTCTCCGGCGCCTCCGCGGAACGGCGAGCGGTGGCGTCTTCAGAGGAAAGATGCGAGCGAATGGAGTCGGCGATGGCTGCTTCAGCCTCGCGCCCGGTTTCGCCCTCGGCCGCCGTCGGCTCGGGGCGAAGGATACGCGCGGCTTGGTCTCTCGCTGCGGCCATAGCGGCCTCCCCACTGACAAAACGCGACGCGGACGAGGCTGGCAAAAGCCCCTGCTGCTCCGGACAGTCAAAATAACATTGACCGAACGGTTCGGTCAAGTTATATTGCAAACAGTGATCTTAGGGTGGGAACCCTTCCGAGTTGTTTCCTAGCCGTAAATCTTTCAGAGAACCTAAACCAATGGTTGCAGCTTCACCCCCCGATCTCCGCATCGTTGGCGACGAGGAGACCTCAAAGCGCCGGCAAATCCTTGAGGGCGCCCGCAAGGTATTCCTGGACCTAGGGTTTGATGGCGCCAGCATGGGTGAAATCGCCCGCGCCGCCGGCGTCTCCAAGGGCACGCTCTATGTCTATTTTGCCGACAAGAGCCGCTTGTTCGAAGCCATCGTCGAGGAGGAGACCATCGAGCGGGGCCAGATCAGGTTTAATTTTGACCCGGATCGGGACGCCACCGCGACGCTGACCGAGTTCGGGCAGGCCTATATCGCGATGATCTGCCGGCCGGGGGGCGGATCGGCGATCCGCACCGTGATGGCGATTGCGGAGCGGATGCCCGAAGTTGGCCGCCGCTATTACCAGCACGTGCTGGAGCAGACCATCAACCGCCTCGCCGGTTATCTCGACGCGCGCGTGAAGCTGAAGGAATTGGCGATCGACGATTGCCAGCTCGCGGCCTCTCAATTCCTGCTGATGTGCCAGGCCTCGCTGTTCCTGCCGTTCATCTTCCAGGCGGCCCCCGCCCCGTCCACTGAGCGCATCGCGCAAGTGATCGACAGCGCGACGCGGATGTTTCTGGCGAGATATCGGGCGACGCAGGGCTGAGCGCTAGCTGCACACCGGGCCGTCATACCCCGCGCATGCGGGGTATCCAGTACGCCGCGGCTCCTCGATTCGATCACAAACGTAGCTGGAATACTGGATCACCCGCTTGCGCGGGTGATGACAGCTTTAGTGTCGGCGCGATCGCCCCCGCCTCACTCGCCTGAAGCCACAGCGCCCGCCGCGACCGGCCGATACGGCACAACAGCGCGTGACGCAGCATTGGTCTCGCTGTCACCGCGCAATTGCTCGCGATAGGCGGGATGTTCGGTTCCCATCATCCGATCCCACCAGGTGAAGTAGAGCCCGTAATTATAGTGGAAGCTCGAATGATGCAGGTCGTGGTGGGTGGTCGCGTTGATCCAGCCGAACCAGGGGCTGTCGGCGAGCGTGCGGGGCATCAGCTCGACGCCGGCATGGCCCATCACATTGCGCACGATCATGAAGGCCATGAAAAGGAACAGTCCGAGCGCGTGCATCGGAACCATCGATAGCCACAGCGGCGTGAACAGCGCCATCACCAACGCCTCGGGGATGTCGAACGCGTAAGCGGCAAACGGCGTCGGCGTGACGGAGCGATGGTGGGTGCGGTGGAAGTAATGGTAGAGGCGCGGATGGTGCATCAGGCGGTGCGCCCAGTAGAAATACGCATCATGCGCGACGATGATCGCGGCGAGGCTGAGCGCGAGATAGCCGACGCCTGCGGTCTCAAAGTCCGTATAAATCCTGAACACCCCATGCATGGCGCCGAGGACGATTCCAACGCCCGTCAGCGAAAACAGGATTCCGGTCCGCAGCGAGGTCAGGATTTCACGTTTGACGTCGGCATAGGACGCCGACCGGGCCTGGATCTTGCGCCGGCCAAGTCCGGCATTCCAGAACAGTTTCAGAATCAACGCCATGCCGCTTGCGACGATCACGTAGCGGCCGACATCGAGGACGAGGTTGGGGGACCAGATTTGCCAAAAGCCGGCCAGTGTATCGGAGATAGCTTGCATCGGAGGGCTCCGCCAAAGTTTTGCGGACAGACGACGCCTGTCCTGTCGATCACTTTGGGGGGAAAAGGTTTGATGCTCTCGCCAAGTCCTTGGGCAATGCAGGCCGAATTCGAAATCGGCTAGCCGATTTCGAATTTCTCTCGTTTTGACGCATTTTCCTCGCGCGAACCGGTACCCACCCCCGGATCGAGTCCGAGGGCATGCTTCGCTTAAAAACGCTCTGGATTGGCCGCTATTCGGCGGCGACGCGTTCGGTTCGGCCGAGTTGCTGACGGCGGAACTCGCTGGGCGTCATCCCGGTCTGGGACTTGAAGGCGCGGTTGAAAGGTCCGAGCGACTGAAAACCGGCATCGAGCGCGATGGTCAGGATCGGAACCGTCTCCTGCGAGGGATCGGCAAGCGCCGTCATGACATCGTCGAGCCGATAGAAGTTGAGGAAGGCATTGAAGTTGCGGTAACCGAGGCGCTGGTTGATCAGGCGGCGGAGCGCATATTCGGGGACACCGAGTTTGGCCGCGAGGCTTCCGATCGACAGCCCCTCCTCGCGATAGGCCTTGTCGTGATCCATCAGCCGGCGCAAGGCCGCAAGCTGCCGCCCATCCTCATTGCGCTCGGCCTGATCTTCATGTGCGACCGCAATCTCTCGGCGTGGCGAGATGATCTGCACCCTCGAAATGGAAGCCGGCAGCGAAATCAGCGCGCCGTCGCGGCTGACGGACAACAGCATGATGGAAAACACCATGGTGATCGCCAGGACGCCCAGGCTGTTGGCCAGGAAGAGCGTCGGCCCGCCGCTGCCGCCCGGCAGCGCAATCTCGGATGCGATGATCAAGGCCGAATAGAGCGCAATCACAATCACCATCACCGAGCGCAACCTGCGGCGTTCCTCGACCAGATCGAGCGAGCTTCCGGCCAGCACATACCAGACGCCGATGCCGTTGCAGATGAGTCCCAATGCGCTGCAAATCCAGCGCGCGAACGGCGCGCCGCTCCACATGCTGAAAACGCCGAACGCCACCACCGCCAGCCACGCGAGAGCGTGCGGCCATGACGGCTTGAAGTCGTCGTCGAACAGAGTGGCCGCAAACAAACAGAAGACGACCGGGTTGCCGATGGCGACAAGACGCAGCGGCAAGAGCCATGGCGACGGATCGAAAGCCAGCGCGGAAGCCGAGACGATCGTGTAGCAGGCGGCGCCGAGCGCAAACAGCGCCGAGAAGACGCCCGAGGGAACGCGGCGCGCGTCGCGAAGAAGAACCGCGGCGACCACAACCAGCAGGACGACCGCCCCGCCCCGCAATGCAGCCTCGATGAGGGACACGATTTGCTCCCGGAATGTGACGGATGCAGTTTAGCAAATCGGCGCGCCGAGGGATAGGCGCACGCGTTCTGCATTGTCACGAAACCCTAATCGTCCTCGAATTCGTCTTCCTCGTTGACCTTCTCGGCGCGCTTGCGCGGGTGGGCGGGCTTGTGCCCACTGAGCGAGCCCGTTACGAACTGTTCGCGCGAGGCGTAGGGGTTGCGCTGGGCGGCGCGTGCGGCGACTTCCTCGCCGGAGACCGCCGCCGGCTCGCAGATCATGCGTCGCGAGGCGCGGCGCATCAAATCGACGTGGATGTGATCGTAGTGATAGGCATTCGAGCCCGGCGCCAAGACGGTAGAGAATTGCCGGCAGGCCGCGGCTTCGATGTCGCGCAAAAAACCCTGCTCTTCCGCCAGACCGCGCCAGCCATCCTTCACCGTTACCTGCCGTCCGTCGGCGAGCGTGAAGGCCGCGATGTCGAGCGCGTTGCCGAAGGCGTGTTCGGAAATATGCGCGTGCGCGTCGCCGTTCATGCCGCGGCAGGAATAGGCGGAGATCTGCCTGATCTCGACCACCCGCGCGCCGAACCAGCGCATGGATGCCGGCTGCACGGATTCCGCAAGCCAGCGATCTAGCGCCGAGACGATCGGACAGGCCAGCGTCGCCGTCGGCCGCATGGCCACCGGGCCGAAGGCTGCGACCGAATTGTCCGGCCCGGGGCCAAGCCGCGGCGAGCGATAGCGATCGGCCGGCGGTGCCGCGTCGATGCGCCCTTGCGGATAGGGCTGATAGCGGTCGCTCCGAGGATAGGCTTGCGGTGCTGGATAGGGTCCTTGCGCGGGCGCGCTCCGCCATGCCGGCGCGCCCTCGGCCGACAGATCGATTTCGTCTTGGTCCCGCGCGACGCTCGGCGCCGTCAATGAGATAGGGCCATTGGGCTGCGCAAGCCT
>Ga0209167_10000121_pt1 | contig 76416 bp, 72 predicted proteins | sample Coa_R1_9_FD_187154 | JGI IMG/M metagenome (GOLD analysis project Ga0209167, IMG submission 187154) | Surface soil microbial communities from Centralia Pennsylvania, which are recovering from an underground coalmine fire - Coalmine... | ecosystem: Environmental > Terrestrial > Soil >... | reverse complement strand
TCGCGAATTTCGGCTCGGCGGCCTGCCAGGCGCCGAGCTTTTCAAGCGCGGCCTTGGCGTATTTGCCGGCCGGAACCGCGCTGACATCGCCGGTGGCGATCCGGTCCTGGCCTGCGAGTTTGGCCAGATCGAAACCCCGGCCGATCGTGACCCTGTCGATCTTGGAATCCTTTGGCGCGATCAGGACGAGGCTGTTGCCAAGCAAGTTCGCCCGCGTCGACTCATTGATCGCCTTCCTCGCCGCCGCATAGTCCATCCAGTCGATATCGGCGGAGATGAAAATATCCGCGGGTGCCCCCTGTTCGATTTGCTTTGCGAGCACCGAGCTTGCGGCATAGCTCGCGGTGACCTTCACGCCGGTCTTTGCGACATAGGCTGCATCGATGTCGTCGATGGCGTTCTTCATCGAAGCCGCCGCAAAAACCGTCAGATTATTTCCTTGCGCAGATGCAGGGGAGGGGGCAGATCCACAGAGGATCGCGAGGGCGACAAAAGCTCCGGCAAACCGATACATGGGCGCGCTCCGTGCCAAAGCGCGGCGCGCTTTCGCGCGCGGCGTCAGGCAATGGTCAAATACGGGATGCGACAGGCGGAAGCGCGTTCCCCCGTCCCGGCGACTTACGGTCGGCCGGGATAATCGCGGGCAAAACAATAACAGGCTGACGGTTCGGGTAAAGTCTCCAAATATCGGCGGACGCGGGCGATTTTTCAAAGATCGCACTTCCCAACGTTATTGCTTGGCGTCGGGGGCTGCCAAAACCTGGCGGCAGGCGGCCGGCAATTGCGCCATCGTCATCGCCGGCCTCGGCTTTGGCGGCTCGGGCGATGGCTTGGGGTGAATCACCTCATCCTTGAACCAATAGGCGAGATCGGCCGCGCTGCAGCCCTCGCCCTCCGACGGCGCGGGCTGGGTCTCGCATTCGGTACTTCCGGGCGGACATTTGGTGCGGATATGGAAGTGATAGTCGTGGCCATACATTGGCCGTATCTTGGAAAGCCAGGTTCGGTCGCCCTTGGCTTCACGGCATAACGCCTTCTTGATCGCGGCGTTGACAAAGATGCGCTGCACGCTCGGTTCCAGCGCGGCGTCGCGGATCAACGTGAGATGGCCCGGCGTCCAAACAGTCGGGTCGATGTCGAGCCGATCGGCGCGAACCATCATGACCGCGGACATCTCCTCGCGCTCGTTGCGCGACAATTGTCGGTCCGGCATCGGCGTCAGCCAGACATCGGCATCCAACCCCACTTGATGGCTGGCGTGCCCGGTGAACATCGGGCCGCCGCGCGGTTGCGACATGTCGCCGACCAGGATGCCCGGCCAGCCTGCCTCCTTGTGAACCTTGGCCGACAGACGTTCCAGCAGCGCCACCAGGTCGGGATGCCCCCAGTTGCGGTTGCGCGACAACCGCATCACCTGCCAGGTCTCGCCGTTGATCGGCAGCGCCTGCGCGCCGGCGATGCAGCCGTGGGCATAAAAACCGATCACCCGCGTCGGCATCGCGGCGGGCAGCACCTTGCGGCCGAACAATTCCTTGGCGCCGATTTTGCGATCGTTCGGGTTGGCGAGCGGCGGCAGCGGTTTTGGATCGACGCTTCCCTTGTCCTGCGCCAGCGCGGCGGTGGCGCTGGCCTCAGCAGTGAAAGCAAGCAGGAGCGGAATCAAGATGGAACGGAGATTCATGGGGGCATTCTATATCACGCACACCGGGCATGGAATTCAGCAAATCCAGGCGGGCTATTTGCTGCGTGGCTTGCGTTTTTTCAGATGATAGGTCGGCGCCAAGGCCAGGCAGCGGCGCGCGCTGGCTCTGGAACCTCGTCCTCGGCGTTGAGCAGGATGCTTCGATTGCCGCCATAGCTGAATTCGTTGGGATAAAGTTCGCGGAAGGTCGCAACCAGGCGGTGCGCCTCCCGGTCGGTTTCTTCATATTTCGGCAGGTGTATTCGTTTCGACGCTGTTGTACGGATAGCTTAGAGCACGAACGCGACAAGCGGAAGTCAAAGCATCACAACGCGGGTCGGGCGCAGGTTGCCGCATTTGTGAACCCGACCACCCGCTCCGTCGACGTATGGTCGGAGCAGGAGTCCCGCATGAGTAATGATACCAATGTGTTCCCAATGCCCGCGCCGCGATACGCACGATTCTCGCGTCGGCTTCGCGCCATGCTGCTCGACTGGATCATCGCCGTGATCGTCATTTTTGGCGCGCTTCTGCTGGTGACGGCGGTGAGAAACGACAACTTTTCCCGCGGGCTTGGAATCGTCGTGGTGGTGGCGGTTGTGCTTTATGAGCCGATCCTGGTGTCGCGTATGGGCGGTACGCTTGGACACTATTTCACTAAACGCTTGGACACTATTTCACTAATCTGCGCGTCGTCGACGGCCGCAGCGGTGGCAATATCGGCTTCGCAAGGGCCTGTGTCCGCGTCGTCATCAAGGGAGTGCTGGGGCTTTACTCTTTCGTGATTTTGGCGGCCACCCGCCGCAACCAGGCAGTGCACGATCTCTTGACGCGGTCGACCGTGCAAATCCGCGATCTGACGAGAGCCTCACCCGGTCAATTCATTGCCGAGCGCGTCGAACTTGCGGCCAGCGGTATGCCGTCGGCGTCGCGGCGCATTGCCGTGATTTCCGGCTATCTGCTGCTGATGGCGTTCATTTATGTCTTCATCATCGGCAGCATTATCGTGCCCGGTGTGATCTCCGGTGCCTGTATCGATCGCAATTTCTGCTCAGGCGGCGAAAGAATTCTCAGCCTGATACTTGGCGTTGGGCTGTTCGGATTGTGCGCAGTTTGCATTGCCCTGGGGTGGCGAGGCAGACTTGTCGGCGCGCGCAGGAGATTGGCGGGGGATCACGGTTAGACCCTGACGCGACCTGTTGCATTGGGAAACCGGGTCTTCGCGACGAAGCCGGAAATCTCAGAAAGCGCTCAACAACCGATTGCTTTCGGCGGCAAGTCCGCCTTGCTGCAACCTTCGAGCGTTCGATGCGGCTGCGCGCAGGCGCTGGGCCGGTCGGTATCGGTCATCGTGCGGTTGAGCGCCTAAATCGTCGGTCCGCGCGGGATGACGCTGTTGGTCAGGATCATCTTGCCGACGTCCTCATAGTGGGTGTCGCGGGCCTGGATCTGCTGCGCGATGGCATGCATGTCGCGGAAGCGGCGCTCGAACTTGTTCGCCCTGAAAATGGCAGTGGCGCCGGCCATGTGATAGGCAGCATCGACTACCGAAGCCGCCTGATGGATCGTCCAGGTCGCGGCGAGGCGAATAGCCGCGCGATTTTTCTCCGAGAGGTTTCCGGTCTGGGTCAATTCATGCCAGGCTTCCGCAGCGGTCGAATAGATGAAGGCACGCGCTGCGCGCAAATTGCCTTCGGTGCAGCCGATCAACCCTTGAACTGCGCTGTTGTCCTTCATCGCCGTCAGGCCAACCGAGTGCTTGCCGCGCGCCAGTTCGATCGCCGCATCCAGCGTCGCGCGGGCAACGCCAACCGCGATCGCCGCGAAGCCTAGGCCAAACATGGTGTAGGTGGTGATCCGGTAGAGCGGGCCTTTTTCGCGCAGCGCCGTGAAATCGTCGCGCAACGCGGCGAATTTTTCCGGGATGAACAGGTTCTCGACCGAATAGGAATCGGTTCCGGTGCCGGCAAGCCCGATGACGTCCCAGACGTCGTGCATAGTGGCGCTTGTTGCGGGAAAGACGATGGTGCGGATTTCCGGCGTGCCGTTCGGCTTCATCCGCCTGCTGCCGTCGGCCTCGACGACCTGGACATGAGCGCCGAGCCAGTTCGCCTGACGCGAGCCGCTGGCGAAATCCCAGCGCGCGGAGATGCGATAACCGCCGGGAACCGCCTGCACCTCGTTGGCGATCGCGCCCCAGGCCAGAATGTCGTTGCGCTTGCCGAAAATCTCGCGCGCCACGTCGGCATCGAGATAGGCCGCGGTCATGGCGCAGACCGAGCATTGGCCGAGGCACCACGCCGTGGAGGCATCGACCTTGGCGATCTCCTCCAGCATCTGCATGAAGACTTCCGGCGGGGCCTCGGCGCCGCCAATGCTTTGCGGCAGCAGTGAGCGATAAAGCCCGTTCTCGATGAGGGCGGAAACCACCGGCTGGGTGAGACGCCGCGTCCGCTCGATCTCGTCGGCCTCCTGCGCGATCAGTGGCGCCAGCGCCTTTGCGCGCTCGATGAGGCCGAAGCCGGGAAGTTTGTTCATACGTTTCCTCGCCCCATTTTTAGGGATTCTGGTTGGCGAGGGCCGATGGTGGTCCATCTGGCGACCCGGATCAAGATGGGGGAGGGGCGGGATATGGAGACGCGGGCCGCATGTCACCGCGCAAGCCCGAGGACCAGCAGCAGCGCTTGGTCTAGCTCCTCGGACGATTCGGTATCGAGTGACCCAAGCACTTGCCGAATGCGGTCCCGCCCCAAGGTGTTCATTTTGTCAGTCATGATCTGTGAACGAATCCGCAAGCCGTTGCTTGCGGTTGGTTCGACTATCGGGCGTATTCGGTGGAATTCGGTGACAGCGGAGGACATCGGGCAAACAAGAACCGACGTTGTCGAGTCGCGGAACTCATCTGCCTGAACAATGACGCCGGGACGAGGCTTGCCCAATTCGCCCTTCAGGACGATCAGAACGACGTCTCCGCGCCTCAAGACCAGTCTTTCGGGTCGCGAATTGCGTCAAGCCAATCGTCAATCGCGTCATTTTCCGGGTGCTGCGCCATCATCTTTATTTCGCGGCGTATCTCCGCGAGCACCTTGGGATTGCGCAAATCCGGGACCCAATGCTGCACCGGCCGCAGCCCCTGCGCGCGCAGACGCGCGCGGCGCGCGGCCATGCGCTCTCGCGGGGTACGGGGCTTTGGCTTCTTGCGGATGGTGGCCATGGAAGAAGCGTAACATGTTACGCTGCCGGTTTCAACGGCTCTCAGCTATCCACCTTCAGCGCGGCGATAAAAGCCTCCTGCGGGATGTCGACCTTGCCGAACTGCCGCATCTTCTTCTTGCCTTCCTTCTGCTTCTCCAGAAGTTTGCGCTTTCGCGTGATGTCGCCGCCATAGCATTTCGCGGTGACGTCCTTGCGCAGGGCGCGCACGGTTTCGCGCGCGATGATCTTGCCGCCGATCGCCGCCTGGATCGGAATCTGGAACATGTGGGGCGGGATCAGCTCCTTCATCTTCTCGACCATGGCGCGGCCGCGGCCTTCCGCGCGCGTCTTGTGAACCAGCATCGAGAGCGCATCCACCGGCTCGTTGTTGACCAGGATCTGCATCTTGACGAGATCGGCCGGCTTGTAGTCGGTGAGGTGATAGTCGAATGAGGCGTAGCCCTTCGAGACCGACTTCAGGCGGTCGTAGAAATCAAACACCACTTCGTTGAGCGGCAACTCGTATTTCACCATGGCGCGGTTGCCGACGTAAGTGAGTTCCTTCTGCGAGCCGCGCCGGTCCTGGCACAGCTTCAGCACGCTGCCGAGATATTCGTCGGGCGTCAGGATGGTGGCCTCGATCCAGGGCTCCTCGATCTCGGCGATCTTCACCGCATCCGGCATGTCGATCGGGTTATGGATCTCGATCACCTGTCCGTCGGTCAGGTGCATCTTGTAGATCACCGAGGGCGCGGTCGCGATCAGATTGAGATCGAATTCGCGTTGCAGCCGTTCCTGGATGATCTCCAGATGTAACAGCCCGAGGAAGCCGCAGCGGAAGCCGAAGCCGAGCGCGGCCGAGGTTTCCATTTCGAAGGAGAAGCTCGCATCGTTGAGCCGCAATTTCCCCATCGCGGCGCGCAAGCTTTCGAAATCGTCGGCGTCGACCGGGAACAGGCCGCAGAACACCACGGGAATCGCGGGCTTGAATCCCGGCAACATTTCGGTGACCGGCTTGCGGTCGTCAGTGATGGTGTCGCCGACGCGCGTGTCGGCCACTTCCTTGATCGCGGCGGTGATGAATCCGATCTCGCCGGGGCCGAGTTCGTCGACCTGCTGCATCTTCGGAGTGAAGAAGCCGACCCGCTCGACGTCGTAAGCGGCGTTGGTTCCCATCATCCGGATGCGCTGGCCTTTCTTCAGGACGCCATCGACGATGCGGACCAGGACCACGACGCCGAGATAGACGTCGTACCAGCTATCGACCAGAAGCGCCTTCAGCGAAGCTTCGGGATCGCCTTTCGGCGGCGGCAGCCGGTGCACGATCGCTTCCAACACATCGTCGATGCCAAGCCCGGTCTTGGCCGAGATCATCACCGCGTCGGACGCGTCGATGCCGATCACGTCTTCGATCTGCTGCTTGACCTGGTCGGGCTCCGCCGCCGGCAGGTCGATCTTGTTGAGGACCGGCACGATCTCATGGCCGGCATCGATCGCGTGGTAGACGTTGGCAAGCGTCTGCGCCTCGACGCCCTGGCTGGCGTCGACCACCAGCAGCGAGCCTTCGCAGGCCGCCAGCGACCGGGAAACCTCATAGGCGAAATCGACGTGGCCGGGCGTGTCGATCAAATTGAGGATGTAGGTTTGGCCGTCCTTCGCCGCATAGGTCAGCCGCACGGTCTGCGCCTTGATGGTGATGCCGCGCTCGCGCTCGATATCCATGGAATCGAGCACCTGTTCCTTCATCTCGCGCGCCTGAAGGCCGCCCGTGGTCTGGATCAGACGGTCGGCCAGCGTCGATTTGCCATGGTCGATATGCGCAACGATGGCGAAGTTGCGGATATTCGAAATGGGAATGGATGTCATGGGGCGCGGGATAGCATTCGCGTTCCGGTGCGGCAACCATATTACGGCATTTTTGCCGGGTCTTCTTCACGCCAAGCTGATTCCACTTGCGCGAAAAACGCGCTACGCAAGGGCTATGTCAACCGCATCAATTTCGCCCGCGGCCTTGCGCGTGCGCCGCAGATTTAGCCTTCGGCGGCTGGCGGCGCGGCTGGCGGCCTCCGCGTCTGACCGTTACGTCGCGCCCGCGTTGGTGGTCGCTTTTGCAGTAATCCACGCACTGCTCTGGACCGTCATCCTGATCAATCTCAAGGCGGCGCAGGACGTCCACATGGATGTCGCCGAAGCTTTCGCCTGGGGTCAAAAATTTCAGCTCGGCTATGGCAAGCACCCGCCGCTTGCGGGCTGGGTTGCCGGCCTTTGGTTCAAGATGTTTCCAGTCGTCGACTGGGCCACCTATTTGCTGGCGATGACGACGCTGGCTTGCGGCATGGTGATCTGTTGGTTCATCGCCTTGCGCGTGGTGGACTACCGCCGCGCGTTCTTCGTCGTGGTGATGCTCGCGCTCTATCCGATCTTCAATTTCAAGGGCTTCAAATACAATCCGGATTTGTTGCAGCTCGTCACCCTGCCGCTTTTGGTGCTGGCCTATCTCGACGCCTTCGAGAAGCGCAGCGTGCGCTCAGGTGTGTTGCTTGGCCTTGCCGGCGCGCTGGCGCTGATGACGAAATACTGGGTGTTGACCATGATCGGCGCGGTCGGCCTTGCCGCCCTCCTTCATCCCGACCGGCAAAAATTCCTGTGTTCGCCGGCGCCGTGGGTGGCGATGGCCGTGGCGGTGGTTGCGATGATCCCGCATCTGATATGGTTGATGGATGTGGACTTCGTGCCGCTGACCTATGCGGGCGACGTCTATGGACTTTCGAGCCGGGCGCAGAGCGCAGCGCTCGTCCTCGGTTATGTCAGTCACAATCTGGCGCTGCTTGCCCTGCCGGTAGCGCTGGCGGGACTCGCGCTGGCCTGGACCAATCTTGTGCGTCGTCCGTCGGCCGCGCTGGCGCGCCTCGTCTCGCGCGGCGCGAATACAGGCGTGAACTATTCGCAGGCGCTCAACGTCTGGATCATCCAGATCGTCGTCGCGGTCGGGCCGCCGCTCGGCGGCTTGATCTTCACGGTCTATATGAAGACCGACTGGGGCATTTCGCTGTTCTTTCTGACGCCGCTTGCGCTGGTCGCCATTCCGGCGTTGCGCATCCACGAGATCGCGCTGTTTCGCCTCGCGGCGATCTGGCTTGTGCTCACGCTCGCCACGCTTGTCGCCTCGCCCTATATCGCCGCTCGCGAGATCGCGACGAATCCCAATGCCGCCTTGAGCTACGCGTCGCGTTCCCAACTTGCCCGCGAGCTCACCGAAATGTGGCACAGCAAGTTCCACACGCGCTGGGCGATCGCCGCCGGCACGACGGAGCTTGGCGAACCGATGACGTTCTATAGTCCAGATCATCCGGCGCCGTTCACACCCGGTGAAGTGTGGTCGTCGGGTCTGACGTCGCTGGAGGAAGCCAGGCGGCTCGGCTTTATCGGCATCTGCGATACGACGGGTGGACGGCTGCCGCCCTGCGAGGCCTGGATGAGCGCCAACGCCAAGGATGCCGAGCAGCTTGCGATCACCACGCAGCGCTTCTTCCACGGGCATCCCGGTCCGGCGGTTACCTGGAAGGTCTATGTCGTGCCGCCGGGGAGGTAATTGTCCGTCGTTCCGGGGCGTGCGAAGCACGAACCCGGAACCTCGAGATTCCGGGTCTGGTCCTTCGGACCATCGCGGAATGACTACGACATCGGGGAAGAACGACTGAGCACACCATCGCTACGGATGTCACGTGCCTTCTTCGTTGAACTTGCTGGCCACCAGCGCCGTGATCGCCTCGATGGCGGCCTGCGCCTCAGGTCCGATCGCGGATACGACGATCGAGGTGCCGGGGCCCGCCGACAGCATCATCAGTCCCATGATCGAGGTGCCGCCGACGGTCTCGCCGCCTTTGGTCACCCACACTTCGGCATTGAAGCGCTCGACCATCTGCACAAATTTCGCGGAAGCGCGCGCGTGTAGGCCGCGCTTGTTGATAATCGGAAGTTCGCGGGAGACGGCGCCTGCCGGCACGCTGGGCCCGGGGATATGGTCGGGCGCCGCGTCGTCGCTCATTTGCCGGCAAGAACCCGACTCGCGATGGTCACGTATTTGCGGCCGGCTTCCTGGGCCATGGCAATTGCGTCGGGAAGCGAGCGCTCCTCGCGGACTTTTGCGAGCTTGACCAGCATCGGAAGATTGATCCCTGCGAGCACTTCCACTTTCGGGCGGCTCATGCAGGAGATTGCGAGATTTGAAGGTGTGCCGCCGAACATGTCGGTCAGGATGGCGACGCCGTCGCCAGAGTCGACGCGGTTGACCGCCTCGATAATATCGCTCCGGCACAGATCGGAATCATCCTCGGCCCCGATCGTGACGGCTTCGATTTGCTTTTGCGGACCCATGACATGTTCGAGCGCCGCCTTGAACTCGTCGGCAAGGCGCCCATGGGTCACAAGCACTAGACCAATCATCGAAAACTCCTCGCGGGTGCTTTTTGGTGCACCGCACGAACGCGCCACTTTGACCATCCAGAGCCCCCGCGCAAGAGGGGATCGTCGCGATTCTCCCGGAAATTAGCGGTGGGGAAAGGGAGCCGGCGCCGGTCTATTCGGTCGCGATAGTGGGACTGATATGGTTACCAATCCCTTTCGGGCAATCCGCCGAAAGCTGGGTGGGGGGTGAATTCGCGGTCATTGTAAGCCCGGCAATCGCCAGCGGAAGACCGGCACGACCACGGCCCACGGGGATTCGAGGTATTTTTATACCTAGAATGTGGGCGTGAAGGGCCTCTGGCGGCGGCAGTCGCTCGGCGTCCGGAGCGTCAAGGTCGACCACCAGGCCGACAATTGCCTCGTTGACGAAGTCGCAATTGCGAATACCTAACCCGCGAATTTCGATGAGCCCGGCCAAGGCCGGCGCAGGGCGGACGACGAGCTGGCCTTCCACGGCCAGGACGTGGACGCGATCATCTCCCACCAGCAGGGCCGGCGCGATCTGGCTGGAGCGGCCTGCCAGGATGAGGTCAAACGCAAGACGCGATTTGCCGGACCCCGACGGCCCGCGGATCAGCACCGCGCGATTTCCCACCAGCACCGCGGAGGCGTGGATGGTGGCGCCTTCCGCCCTGGTCATGGCGCGGGCAGCCTGACCACAAAGCGCGCGCCGGAGACCGTTGCCTCGCCGTCCACCCCGGGCGGGCCGGCGCGGTTCTCCGCCCATATCCGTCCGCCATGGGCCTCGACGATCTGCTTCGAGATCGACAATCCGAGCCCCGAATTCTGCCCGAAGCCCTGATGCGGCCGGTCGGTGTAGAAGCGCTCGAAGATTCGTTCCAGCGCGTCCTCGCGAATGCCCGGTCCGTCATCGTCGACGATGATTTCGATGTCCGACCGCACGCGCCGGCATGTGATCCGCACCTTGCTGCCGGCTTCGGAAAACGACTGGGCGTTGGACAACAGATTCGAGATCACCTGTCCGAGCCGCGAATCGTGACCCGGGACCGAGAAAGTGTCGCTGGCGCCTCGTCCTTCGAAACGCAGCTCGACGGCGATATTGTTGCCGCGCCGGGTTTCATTGGCGACCGAAGCCAGCGCCGTCAAGAGACGGCGAAGACCGACGGAAGTCATGTCCTGGCGCTGCAGCTCGGCATCGAGCCGGCTGGCATCCGAAATGTCGGAAATCAGCCGGTCGAGCCGCCTGACGTCATGTTCGATCACCGTGAGCAGCCGCGCGCGGCTGTTTTCGTTGCGCGCCAAAGGCAGCGTTTCGACCGCCGAGCGCAGCGACGTCAGCGGGTTCTTCAGCTCGTGGGCGACGTCGGCGGCGAACATTTCGATCGCCTCGATGCGGTTGTAGAGCGCGTCCGTCATATCGCGCAGCGCGCCGGAGAGATGCCCGATCTCGTCGCGGCGGCCGGTGAAATCGGGAATTTCAACGCGGGTCCGGATACGACGCCGGACGCGTTCGGCGCTGTCGGCAAGCCGACGCACCGGGCCTGCGATCGTGCTCGCCAGCAGTAACGACAATACGATCATCACCGCGGAGGCGACGCCGCCGACCTTGAGAATGGCAAGCCGCTCGGCGGTGACCATCTGGTCGATGTCGTCGCCCTGGGTCGAAAGCATCAATGCGCCATGGATTGCGCGGAAACGCTGCACCGGGACAGCGACCGAAACGATCACCTCGCCGAGGTCGTTGACGCGCACCACGCTGCTCTTCTGGCCCTTCAGCGAGTGTGCGACTTCCTGGTATCCATTGCCGTTCTCGGGGCCGAGCTCGCGATAGAGCGGCAGGTCGCCGCGATTGAGCCAGGTGCGGATCGCGATCATCGTCCGTTGGGCGATACCCGGCTTCTCCACCGACGGCGGCGGCAATTCGAAGCGCAGCACGTCACCGCGGCCATAAAGACTGCGGCTGTCGAGGATGAGGCCGCCATCGCGGTCGTAGATGCGGGCGCGGGTCTTGGTCGGCGAAATCAGCCGGCGCAGGACCGGCGCGACGCGCTCCGGATTGATCGGAAAGTCGAGCCCCGAATATTCGTCGGGTGCGCCGTAGGTTTCGCCGGGTTTTAAGTCCTGCAGTCGGTCGGGGTCGATGGTGATGGTATCGGTCTCGACGGTTGCGGAGGCCGCGATCGCGCCGGCGATGATCTCGGCCTGCACCAGCAGGCTTTGCGCGCGCGCGTCGATCAGGCCGGCGCGGAACTGCGAAAGATAGAGAATGCTCGCCACCAGCGCGAGCAGGCCGGCGATGTTGAGCGAAACGATGCGCCGCGTCAGGCTGGAGAAGCTTAAGGCGAAAAAGAATTGACCGACCCGGCGCAGCCAGTCGAGCAGCCGCTGCCAGCCTCCGAGCGGCGGGTTCTCCGCGGCAACGGTATCCAGAACGACGGGCGGCAAAGCGTCCTCGGCATTCAGGCTTGCATCAGGGAGCGTTCGATCAAGCAATGGCCAAAACCGCCGGTTGTTTCAAAATTCCCGCGATGGGTATTGTCTTCGCAGCTTACCCCAGGGACGCGGCGGCGTCAGTTAACAAACCGCGCGCCCGCCGTCAGGTTTCCTTGAAACGGTACCCCACCCCGTACAGGGTTTCGATCATCTCGAACTCGTCGTCCACGACCTTGAATTTCTTGCGAAGCCGCTTGATGTGGCTGTCGATGGTTCGATCGTCGACATAGACTTGGTCGTCATAGGCCGCGTCCATCAGGGCATTGCGGCTCTTGACGACGCCGGGGCGCGTGGCCAGCGCCTGCAGGATGAGAAACTCCGTCACCGTCAACGTCACCGGCTCATTCTTCCAGGTGCAGGTGTGCCGCTCCGGGTCCATGCGCAACAGGCCGCGGTCCAGCGCCTTGGCGTCGGTCTCCTTCGGCACGGCGGTAGGATCCTTCGGCGCCGCGCGGCGAAGCACGGCCTTCACGCGCTCGACCAGAAGTCGCTGCGAGAACGGCTTGCGGATGAAATCGTCGGCGCCCATTTTGAGGCCGAACAATTCGTCGATCTCCTCGTCCTTGGACGTCAGGAAGATGACCGGAAGGTCCGATTTCTGCCGCAGTCGCCGCAGCGTCTCCATGCCGTCCATGCGCGGCATCTTGATGTCGAGGATGGCAAGGTCGGGCGGACTGGTGCGGAATCCGTCAAGCGCCGACGCACCGTCGGTATAGGTCATGATGCGGTAACCTTCCGCCTCAAGCGCAATCGAGACGGATGTGAGAATGTTGCGGTCATCGTCGACCAAGGCAATTGTGGGCATGAGCCTGCTTTCAGATACTGCTACTAGGTTGCTGAAACGGCGGCTAATTTGCTGATGCGCCGCGTAAATGGGTTTCGAACATGGTCAGCGAGCAATGCAAGCTGGGCTGAAGTGTGACCGAGTTCCATGAAAGCGCCTCATCCGGCGAAGCGCCCCGACCCCATATTGAGGTTCGTTTACCCGAAAAAAGGCTCTCATTGCAACAGTTTGGCGAGGTAATAATCGATGCAATTGACCCCCGATTTCGATCCCGGGAAGTTGGCCCGGTCACTGCTCCGCCGTAGCCGCCAGGGGGCGCTTGCGACCCTGATGGCGGGCAGCGGCGATCCCTATTGCTCGCTGGTGAATGTCGCAAGCCACCCCGACGGCTCGCCGGTCCTGTTGATTTCGCGCCTTGCCGTGCACACGAAAAATCTCCTCGCGGACACAAGGGCTTCGTTGATGCTGGACGAGCGCGCCGAGGGCGATCCGCTGGAGGGAGCACGCATCATGCTCTCGGGCCGGGCCGAGGAGGTCTCTAGCCCCGATCTGGAAATCGTCCGACGGCGCTACCTCAACGCCCATTCGTCGGCGGAAGCTTTTGTAAACTTCAAGGACTTCTCCTTCTTTCGGATCAGGCCGAGCGGAACCCATCTGGTGGCCGGTTTCGGGCGAATCGTCGATCTGAAGCCCGAGCGGTTTCTGACCGATATTTCCGACGCCGCGGCCCTGATTGAGGCCGAACAGGGCGCGGTCGAGCACATGAACGCCGATCATCGTGAGGCGACTAACCTCTACGCTACGAAGCTGCTCGGTGCGGAAGCGGCCGACTGGCGCTGCACCGGGTGCGATCCCGACGGGATCGACCTGCAGGCCGGGACCAGGACCTTACGGCTCGACTTTCCGTCGCGGGTCACGGGGCCGGGCGAGTTGCGAAAGATGCTGGTCAAACTGGCGGAAGAGGCGCGGGCCAAACCATAGCCGCGGGCGCGTCTTCATCGGTGCATCCGCCGATGATCCAGCGGAGACATAGCAATGGTGCGCCGCAACAGATTCACGACGCTCAACTATGCTTTCCAACCCGCTTGCAGCAGCAAAGATTTGTGCCCGATCAATGTTTCGGCCTGGAATAAACCAAATAGGAGGGATCGGCTTGGCAAGGCCAGCGTTCATCAATAATAGGTCGTCGGACCTGGGTCGGAAGGCTATATTAATTGACGGTACCGCGACGGCAGGCGCGTATGGCGGCATGCGCGCTTTGGATTTCGCGGGTTCAAGGAGGGAATTTCGTGCAAGAGACTGGAATTCGCAACGGTGCCTTCGGCGCCGACAAATCTGGCTTAAAAAATCTCAAGCGGGTGCACTGGAATCTCGGCGCCGCGCAGCTCTATCAACATTCCCTTTCCGCAGGCGAGGCGGTGCTCTCCGCCGACGGCGCGCTCTGCGCCGACACCGGCGACTTCACCGGCCGCAGCCCGAAGGACAAGTTCACGGTTCGCGATACCACCACCGAGAAAATGTGGTGGGCCGGCAACCAGTCGATCACCTCCGAACAGTTCGAAGCGCTCTATGCGGATTTCCTCAAGCACGCCGAAGGCATGACGCTGTTCGCGCAGGACCTCTACGGCGGCGCTGATCCGAACTTCCAGATCAAGACCCGTGTCTTCACCGAGCTTGCCTGGCATTCGCTGTTCACCCGCACGCTGTTGATCCGCCCGAAGCTGTCAGAGCTCAGGGACTTCGTTCCCGAACTGACCATCATCGACATGCCGAGCTTCCGCGCCGATCCGAAACGTCACGGCGTGCGCTCGGAGAACGTGGTTGCGATCGATTTCGCCCGCAAGATCGTCCTGATCGGCGGGTCTTATTATGCCGGCGAGATAAAGAAGTCGGTCTTCACCACGCTGAACTATTACCTGCCCGCCCGAGGCGTGATGCCGATGCACTGCTCGGCCAATGTGGGTCCTGCAGGCGATTCGGCAATCTTCTTCGGCCTCTCCGGAACCGGAAAGACCACGCTGTCGGCCGATCCCAAGCGCACGCTGATCGGCGACGACGAACACGGCTGGGGCACCGACGGCATCTTCAACTTCGAGGGCGGCTGCTACGCCAAATGCATCAAGCTGTCGCAGGAAGCCGAGCCGGAGATCTATGCGGCGAGCAAGCGCTTCGGCGCCGTGCTCGAAAACGTCGTGCTCGACGAGGACACCCGCGTGCCGGATTTCGACGACGGTTCGAAAACCGAGAATACCCGCTCGGCCTATCCGCTCGATTTCATCCCTAACGCCTCGCGCACCGGCCGCGCCGGCCACCCGAAGAACGTGGTGATGCTGGCAGCCGACGCCTTCGGCGTTCTGCCCCCGATCGCCAAACTCTCGCCGGCGCAGGCGATGTATCACTTCCTGTCCGGCTATACCGCGAAGGTGGCGGGCACCGAACGCGGCCTCGGCTCCGAGCCGCAGCCGGAATTCTCCACCTGCTTCGGCTCACCGTTCCTGCCGCTCGACCCTTCAATCTATGGCAATATGCTGCGCGAGCTGATCGCCAAGCACAATGTCGATTGCTGGCTGGTCAACACCGGCTGGACCGGCGGCAAATACGGCACCGGCTCCAGGATGCCGATCAAGGTGACCCGCGCGCTGCTCACGGCGGCGCTCGACGGCAGCTTGCGCAATGTGGAATTCCGCACCGACGAATATTTCGGCTTCGCGGTGCCGACCGCGCTGCCGGGCGTTCCAACCGAAATCCTCAATCCCGTGAACACCTGGAAGGACAAGGCCGGGTTCGACAAGACCGCGCGTGCACTGGTCGGCATGTTCCAGAAGAACTTTGCCAAGTTCGAGGCCCAGGTCGACGCCGACGTCCGCGCCGCCGCGCCCGACGTGAAGCTCGCGGCGGAGTGAATAGGCAAACCATCACGAACCAAAGGGCGGCTCGGCGAGCCGCCCTTTTTGTTACTTGCGCGGCTTGCGGTCGCCCGATCAGCCCATCGCCCCGCGCTGCGCGCCCGGCGCCTGCGGTAGGCCTCCGTTCACCGGCACATTCCATATCTCCTGCGCGTATTCGCGGATGGTGCGGTCGGATGAGAACCAGGCCATGCGCGCGACGTTGAGGATCGAGGCGCGCGTCCATGCCGGAACCACCTGCCAGCGGGCGTCAATGCCGCGCTGGGCTTCGTAATAGGAATCGAAATCCGCGCTCACCATATAATGGTCGAGATGGCGTAGCGCATACGCGACCGATTCAAAGCGGCTCGGGTCGTCGGGCGAGAATTCGCCGCTGCCGATCGCATTGATCGCGCGCGCCAGGCGGGGCGAGCGGCGGACCACGTCGGTGGCATCGATCCCCTGCTTGCGCCGCACCGCTACGTCCATCGCTTCCATGCCGAAGATCGCGACGTTTTCCGCACCCACATGGTCGCGGATTTCGATATTGGCGCCGTCAAGCGTGCCGATGGTCAGCGCGCCGTTCAGCGCGAGCTTCATGTTGCCGGTGCCGGAGGCCTCCATGCCAGCGGTCGAAATCTGCTCGGAGAGATCGGCGGCGGGAATGATCACTTCCGCAAGGCTGACATTGTAGTCGGCGAGGAAGGCGATCTTCAGCCGCCCGGCGATTAACGGATCCTTGTTGACGATTTCGGCGACGTCGTTGATCAGCTTGATGATCAGCTTGGCATAGCGATAACCTGCCGCCGCCTTTCCGGCGAAGATCTTGACGCGCGGCACCCAGTCGCGTTGCGGGTCGTCCTTGATTGCGTGATAGAGCGCGACCGCTTCCAGGATGTTGAGCAACTGGCGCTTGTATTCGTGGATGCGCTTGATCTGGACGTCGAACAGCGCGGCCGGATCGATCTTGATTTTCAGGCGTTCGCCGATCAACCGCGATAGCGCGGCCTTGTTATGGTGCTTGACGTTGCGGAACGCTTCCTGGAACGCGCTGTCGCTGGCGCGAGCCTCAAGATGCGAAAGTAGTGTGGGATCGTCGAGCATGGCCTCGCCGCAGGCCTCGCGTAACAGCTCGGTCAGCTTCGGATTGGCCAGCATCAGCCAGCGGCGGAAGGTGATGCCGTTGGTCTTGTTGGTGATGCGGCCGGGATAGAGATGGTTGAGGTCGTGGAACACGGTCTCCTTCATCAGGTCGGAATGCATCGCCGAGACGCCGTTGATGCGGTGGGAGCCGACGAACGCCAATTGGCCCATCCGGACGCGTCTTCCGGATTTCTCGTCGATCAGCGAGACCGAGGCGCGGAAATCGACGTCGCCGGGACAGCGCTCCTCGGCGAGCGCCAGATGTCCGACATTGATGCGATAGATGATTTCGAGATGCCGCGGCAGCAGCCGCTCGAAAAGTTCGACCGGCCAGGTCTCGAGCGCTTCCGGCAGCAAGGTGTGATTGGTGTAGGACAGCGTGTCGACGGTGATCTTCCACGCATCCTCCCAGCGGATGTTATTGAGATCGACGAGAATGCGCATCAACTCGGTGACGGCAAGACTGGGGTGGGTATCGTTGAGCTGCACCGCGACTTTGGCCGCAAGGCCCCGGATTTGTCCGTCCGTCGCCAGGTGACGCTTGACCAGATCCTGCAGCGAGGCCGAGACGAAGAAATATTCCTGGCGTAGCCTGAGTTCGCGCCCCGCAGGGCTCTCGTCATTCGGATAGAGGAATTTGCAGATCGATTCGGCGCGCGCCTCTTCCGCGCTGGCACCGAGATAGTCGCCGGTGTTGAAGACGTCGAGATTGAGCGGATCGGGCGAGCGCGCCGACCACAGCCGCAGCGCGTTGACGTGATGGCCGCGCCATCCGACGATCGGGGTGTCGTAGGCGATCGCCTGCACGGTTTCCGCCGGATGCCAGATCGCGCGGCCGCCTCCCTTCGCTTCGACATGTTCGACGCCGCCGCCGAAATGCACGTGATAAACCACCTCCGGCCGCTGGAATTCCCAGGGGTTGCCGAAGCTCAACCATTCGTCGGGATATTCCTGCTGCCAGCCGTGATTAATGATCTGGCGGAACAGGCCGAAATCGTAGCGGATGCCGTAGCCGGTCGCGGGGATCGCCAGAGTCGCCATGCTTTCCATGAAGCACGCCGCGAGCCGCCCGAGGCCGCCATTGCCGAGCGCCGCATCCGGCTCGCATTTGCGCAATTCGGACAGCCCGACGCCGAGATCGCCGAGCGCTGCCTCGAACACTGCAAGCAGCCCCATATTGTTCAGGGCATCGGTGAACAGACGGCCGATCAGGAATTCGAGTGACAGGTAATAGACCCGTTTGCGGCCGGCGTCGTAGCTCGCCTTCTCCGCCGTCAGCCAGCGGTGCACGATGCGGTCGCGAAGCGCGAGCGCGGCCGCCTCGTACCAGTCGTGCTTGGTTGCCATGCCGGCGTCCTTGCCGATGGCGAGCCTGAGCTTGGCGAGGATCGCGCTCTTGATCTCCGCCAGCGCCAGCTCATCGATGGGCTGACCCGGCGCCGGAAAATTCACGGGGAAAGGTGGGTCTGGCAAAATTCGAATCCTGCGGCTTGTTACCAAGAATCATACGCGCCTTGCGCCGCAATCAAAACCGGACAGGGCCCTCGATTGTGCAACGCATGCCCGGTTTTTATGCAAGGACCGGGCCGGCTTTTTCGGGAAGGGCCTCTGCGACGGTTGGAAAACCCGGCGGAAGGCGGCGAAATCCTCTCGCGAATGATGGTGTCGGCAAGCTATGGTCCGCGAAGCGATCCGCTCTAGGCGAAGCCATTAGCAGCGACTTTTTGTGAGAGGAATGATGGCCGTATCAGTTGAATTTGGCCCATGCTGCTTCTGTGGTCGCGGCATCGAAAAAACCGATACCGATCCATGCCGCGTGACGGTCGAGACAGCGACCGACAAATGGCAGGTATGGATGTGCCATGGATCGTGCTTTCGCGCCAAGCTTGCCGATCTGCCGGAAGCGCCGGGCCTTTTCGAGCCGGCGCATTTTTGACCGCCGCCGGCCGACGGCGAGACAAGGACTTCCCGATGCGTCTTGTGTTGATCTCGTTTTTTATATTGTCGCTGACGGCCGGGTCGGAGGCTGCCTGCGTCTGCCGCTGCGTCGATGGTGAAATGCAGCCTCTTTGCCAAAGCTCAGTTGACGTGCCGCCGGTTTGTCCAGTCACTGTGTGCGCCATTGTCCCTCCCTCGGTCAGGCCGGTGCAGCCACTAGGCCTTCCGCCGCTTGGGACCTCGCAATGTTCGCAGCGGCAGGTCCTCAACCCGACCACGCGCCAGTACGAGTGGCGCAACGTCTGCAATTAGTTCTGGCCGATCGAACAAATTAAGAACACTTTAGCAAGTACTTGATATATCATAGTGATTCGACGCCCCGCCGACACAACATATAGGTCTATCCGCTCTTTCGAGGACTACATGTCCACCATCGCCTTTGATCAATTCGCGCTCACCCGCATCGCCGACTTCGCCCGCTCGCTGTCGCGGCTGCATCGGGCCTCCCGCCGCCAACTCGTCGACGACGATGCGATCGACCGGGAATTCAACGCCGTCTGCATGTCGGTGTGGGGCTATACTACCGACGACATCAGCGACGATCTGTTCTCCGACGCCGACCACGTCTTTCTCGATTCGCTCGATGAGGCGCACGCGCGCATCTTTGCCGCCGAAGCCGGCTACGACCTCGTCGACGACGAGGGCATGCTGACGGACTGGTGGGGCTATTGCTGGATGATCCTCGCCGAGAAACGCGGCCTGCTGACGGCGGAAAACCGCGCCGCGGCGCGGGCTCAAATCGAGGAGAAATACCGCTCCGCGCCGAACGTGATCGGGGTGATTGTCGGGCGGTGATTTTTCGCAGGTCCTTATCCTGAGGAGGCGCGTGAGCGCCGTCTCGAAGGATGGCCGCGTTTCGGCTGCGGCCTCATGGTTCGAGACGCGCGAAGCCGCGCTCCTCACCATGAGGGGTCAGGCTGGCGACCTAATTCACTTCCGCCCGCTTCGCCCTGCTCGAAACCGTCTTCGGCACCGACGTGACCGGCGGCATGACGTCGCGCACGATCTCCATCGGCGGTGCGTCATTGGCGATCGCTTCGGCGGCCACCGGCGCCACCTTCATCTCGCCGAGCCGGGCGCGCACCTCGGCGGCAAGTCCCGGATAGGAGGCGACCGGCGTGAATTCCGGCGCCTGGTTGTTGCCGACCTTGATGCCGGAATACGCCACAAGCCCGTCGGTGGTCGCGATCACGTCGCCGGCGCGCAATGAGGTATCGAGCGTCAGATCGACCGGGGCGAGGCCGGCGGCGCTGCGGCCATTGCAGGTGCAGTCGGCGCGCAGCGCCTTGCGATAGGCAAATGCATTCTCGCTGTCGGCGTAGCGCTCGCCGGCAGCGGTCATGGCGCTGTCGATATGGCTGCCGAAGAAGACCTTGGTGGCACTCGCCGGGCAAAATGCCTGGCACATTTGCACCGGCGTGGCACTGCCGCGCGCCAGCGGAAAATACTTGCCGTCGCAACTGCGCACGCAAAAAGCGGGACCGCCCGAGGCGACCGGCCGCGGTGGCGGCGCATTCTGGCCAGCGGGATCGGCGAAGAAATTCGCCTGCGACGGGGTTTGGTGCTGCTTCTGGAGACCGCCGAACAGCAGGTCAAACAGGTTCTGGGCTGACGCGCCGCGCGGCGCAAACGCAATGGCGCCGGCGAGGCAAGCGGTGGCAACGAGCATCATGCGGCGCCGCATGCGCTGATCGGTCAACTCAGTACGCAACGCCTACTCCACCCCAACGCCACAAACTCAGCCGCAGGCTGTGCCCCGGCGCGATCTACCTTAGTGCGGGATGGTAAACGAGCTATGAGCGAGGGCTGGATGGTGGGAAAAGAAAGTGGGTGCTTGCCGCTTTCATGTTGCCCCGCGCACGTTCTTCTCCCTCTCCCGCGCTTGCGGGGGAGGGCCGGGGTGGGGGTAGTGCCGCAATCGCGGAAGCTAAATGTGCGGAGAAACTTCCCCCACCCGCCGCGCTCGGTTGAGCGCGGCGACCTCCCCCGCAAGCGGGAGAGGTAAGAAGAGCAAGGTCGTCCGCTCAATCCTTGAGAAACTCGCCGGCCCTGTAGAGCCAGCGAAACGGCAATCCGGCCTTGGCGAAGGTTTCGCCGGCGCCCTCTTCGCGGTCGATCATGGTCAGGACGAGGGCAACCTCGGCGCCTGAATCTCGCGCCGCCTCCACCGCCTTCAGCGCCGACTCGCCGGTGGTGGTGACGTCCTCGACGATCGCGACGCGCTTGCCTTGCAGGCTCTCGTTTTTCGCAAGGCCTTCCACCGCAAGGCGCGCGCCGTGCTCCTTGGGCTTCTTGCGCACGAAGAAAGCCGCGAGCGGATGGCCCTTGATCCAGGAGAGCTGCGCGACCGCGCCCGCAAGCGGCACCGCGCCCATCTCCAGCCCTCCGACATAATCAAGGCCGTCGTCCTTGAGCGCCTCATAGGTCAATTCTGCCAGCAATGCGGCGCCTTCGGGGTCGAGCATGGTCGGCTTGAGGTTGAAGTAGAAATTGCTCTTGCGGCCCGAGGCCAGCGTGATTTCTCCGCGCCCGAACGAACGCTTGCGGATGATCTCGGCGAGGCGGGCGCGGGACGCTGATTTGGACAAGGGTCTCACTCGAATTAAGGAGGCGCAATCTATTCGCTGACGGCCGCTCATGCCAGAGCGGAAGCCGGGCCATCAACAGCGCAAGGCGCGCCAAAGCGGATGATCGGTTATTCCGCAACAACGGTTGTGGGGTTGTGAGGTTCCGCGTTACTGGATACCCCGCTTTTCGCGGGGTACGACAAAATGACGATCGAACTTCACACCTGGAACACGCCGAACGGCCGTAAGATTAGCGTCGCGCTGGAGGAAATGGGCCAGCCTTACAAGGTCTTTCCGGTCGACATCGCCAAGGGCGAGCAAATGGCGCCTGAATTTCTTAGCCTCAGCCCCAACAACAAGATTCCCGCGATCGTCGATCCCGACGGCCCTGGGGGAAAACGCGTCAGCGTGTTCGAGTCCGGAGCGATCCTGCTTTACCTCGGTGAGAAGACCGGCAAATTCCTCCCCCTATCCCTGATCGAGCGCATTCCGGTCTATGAATGGCTGATGTGGCAGATGGGCGGCTTCGGCCCGATGCCGGGACAGGTGCATCACTTCATCGCGCTGGAAAACGAGCAGGACCGCGCCTATGGCTTGAAGCGCTACATGGCCGAGACACGCCGGCTCTATGGCGTGCTCGATCGCCGGCTCGCCGGTCACGAATTTGTGGCGAGTAAGCTTTCGGTGGCCGATTTTGCAATCCTCGGCTGGGCCTGGCGGCATCCGCGCCACAAGGTCGATCTCGCCGACTTCCCCAACGTCAAGCGCTGGTACGAAACAATGATGGCGCGGCCCGCCGTCAAGCGCGGCATGGAAGCAAAGCTGGATTGAGTTTTCTTCTCCCTCGCCCCGCTCTTCGCGGGGAGAGGGCTGGGGTGAGGGGCTGCTTCCCCAAATTACGAGGATAATGTGCGCGCGGTAAGCCCCCCTCACCCGGATCGCAAGGGCGACCCGACCTCTCCCCGCAAGCGGGGCGAGGTGAGGAAGACGGGCTAGGCCCGGATCGCACCAACAAACCGCTCGATCGCATGGCGGAGCGGGCCGGCGAGGTCAGGATTTGCCGCGATGCTGTCGGCATCGTTCGCGGTGCCAAGCAATGGCAATGTGATCGAGGCGTCCTTGACGAGATGCGCCGACATCGTCTCAAGCGTGATCGTCAGGGCGGCCAGCGCGTGGGTTGCCCGCAGCGAGGTATTGATCAGCGCGACCGGCTTGCCCGGAAATGTTTCGCTGCCCACCAGCCAGTCGAGTGCATTCTTCATCACGCCTGAGACGCCGCGAGCATATTCGGGGCTGGAAATCAGCAATCCGTCGGCATTGCCGATGACCGTTCGAAACCGGGCGACTTCGGCAGGCAGGCGCTCGGCTTCGAGATCGGAATTGAAAAAGGGAAGGTGGCCGATACCCTCAAACAGCGTGATCTCCACGCCGGCGGGCGCAAGGCGACATGCAGCTTGAAGCACGCACGTGTTGAGAGAGCCGACACGCAGACTGCCGGAAATCGCAATGATCTTCATCGATGCTCCAATCGAACGAGGACCGCTACGAGGCGCAATTGTCGATCAATGCGCCTCGTCCCAATTGTCCGCGGCGCGCGCATCGACATGCAGCGGCACCGACAGCAGCACCGCCGGGAATGGCGCATCCTGCATAACGTGCTGCACCACCGGCAACGTCGCGGCGACTTCCTCTTCCGGCACCTCGAAGATCAGTTCGTCATGCACCTGCAACAGCATCTGCGCCGAAAGCGTCTTTTCGGCCAACGCATCTTCCATCCGGATCATAGCGCGGCGGATGATGTCGGCCGCAGTTCCCTGGAGACGCGCGTTAATCGCGGCGCGCTCGTTGAAGGAGCGGATCGAGGCGTTGGACGCCTTGATGTCGGGGTAATGGCATTTCCGGCCGAACAGCGTCTCGACATAGCCATGCGCGCGGCAGAAATCCCGCGTCGAGTCCATATAAGCGCGGATGCCGGGAAAGCGCTCGAAATATTTCTTGATATAGGCGGAAGCCTCCTCGCGGGCGATGCCGAGCTGGTTGGCGAGCCCGAACGCGGAGATGCCATAGATGATGCCGAAATTGATCGCCTTGGCGCGGCGGCGCACCTCGCCCGGCATTGCCTTGACGGGAACGCCGAACATTTCCGACGCGGTCATGGCGTGAATGTCGAGCCCGTCGCGGAAGGCTTGCTTGAGAACGGGAATGTCGGCGATCTCGGCGAGCAGGCGCAATTCGATCTGCGAGTAATCGGCCGACACCAGCTTGTGGCCCGGCGTGGCGATGAAGGCGCGGCGGATTTTCCTTCCGTCCTCGGTGCGCACCGGAATGTTCTGCAGGTTCGGCTCGTTCGACGACAGCCGCCCGGTGGTGGTTGCAGCCAGCGCATAGGTAGTGTGCACGCGATGGGTCTGCGGATGCACATAGGTCGGCAGCGCGTCGGTGTAGGTCGATTTGAGTTTGGAGACCTGCCGCCATTCCAGAATCTTTTTCGGGAATTCGTGGCCCTGTTCGGCGAGGTCGTCGAGGATCCGCGCCGAGGTCGACCACGCTCCAGTCTTGGTTTTGGTGCCGCCGGCAATCCCCATCTTGCCGAACAAAATATCGCCGATTTGCTTGGGGCTGCCGACATTGACCGGCTCGCCCGCGATCTCCTGAATCTCGGCTTCGACCCGCGCGGCGGTCTGGGCGAACTCGCCCGACAGCCGCGACAGCACCTGACGGTCGATCGAAATGCCGCGCCGCTCCATCCGCGCCAGCACCGAGACCAGCGGTCGCTCCAGCGTCTCGTAGACCGAATTCATGCGCTCGGCGACGAGGCGAGGCTTGAGCAGGCGCCACAGTCTCAAGATCACGTCGGCGTCCTCGGCCGAGTAGGCGGTCGCCTTGTCGATCGCGACTTGATCGAAGCTGAGTTTCGCCTTACCGCTGCCGGTGATCTCGCCATGCGTTATGGTGGCGTGGCCGAGCCAGGTTTCGGCAAGCGCATCGAGTCCATGCGCGTTGCGGCCGGCGTCGAGCGCATAGCTCATCAACTGCGCGTCGTCATAGTTGCGAAGGGTGATGCCATGTTGCGCCAACATCACCGCCGCGAACTTGACGTTGAAACCGATCTTCAGGATGCCGGCCGATTCCAGTAACGGCCGCAGCGCCTCGAGCGCTTCGCTTGTCTTGATCTGGTCAGGGGCGAGGCCAGCGGCAAACAGGCCTGAGCCGTCGCCGGATTGCTTGTGGGCAAGCGGGACGTAGCAGGCGTCGTTGGGTTTGAGCGCGAGCGCAATGCCGCAAATCTCGGCCTGCATCGGATCGATCGAATTTGCCTTAGCCTCGATCGCGAACTGGCCGGTATCGGGCACCCGCGCGATCCAGGCGTTGAGGTCGGCGAACTTGCGGATGGTCTGGTATCTGCCGCGATCGACCGGCGTCTTCCGCGCCTCCTCGGCGCGCGCGGCGGCGAGCGCCTGCGGCGTGCCCTTGAGGCCCGCGGCTTTGTCGTTGCGGCCAGCATCGGCCTTGCTGGCGGCACTCCCTCTCCCGCTTGCGGGGGAGGGCAGGCTGGGGGTGCCTCCGCGTGCGAACAGGTCTCCATCCGAAGGGCCCCTACCCGCGGGCGGGTGAGGTGAAGGGGACTTGCCGCTTCCGCCACTCGCGGTTTTCGTGTCGGCTTCGACGTCCGCCGGATCGATCTGCGAATATTCCGAAACCCGCCGGGTGAGCGAAGAAAATTCCATCGCCTTGAGAAACGCGATCAGCTTGCGCGCGTCGGGTTCGTGCACGGCGAGTTCGTCGAGCGGCACATCGAGCTTGACCTTGTCGTCGAGCAGCACCAGCTGCCGCGAAATCCGCGCCTTCTCGGCATGCTCGATCAATGCCTCCCGCCGTTTCGGCTGCTTGATCTCGCCGGCGCGCATGAGCAGGGTTTCGAGGTCGCCATATTCGACGATCAGTTGCGCTGCCGTCTTGACGCCGATGCCGGGCACGCCCGGCACATTGTCGGTGGAATCCCCCGCCAGCGCCTGAACCTCGACTACTTTCTCCGGCGGCACGCCGAATTTCTCGATCACTTCGGGAATGCCAATCCGGCGGTCCTTCATGGTGTCGAACATCGTCACCTTGTCGGTGACAAGCTGCATCAGATCCTTGTCCGACGATACGATGGTCGTGGTCGCGCCGCGTTCGCCGGCCTGCCGCGCGTAAGTGGCGATGAGGTCATCGGCCTCAAAGCCCGTCTGTTCGAGACACGGTAGGTCGAATGCGCGCACCGCCTCGCGGATGAATGCGAATTGCGGAATCAGATCGTCCGGCGCCGGGGGCCGGTGCGCCTTGTAATCGGGATAAAGCTTGTTGCGGAAGGTGACTTCGGATTTATCAAAGACGATGGCCAGATGCGTCGGCCGGTTGTCGGGCGGCATGTCGCGCAGCAATTTCCACAGCATGTTGCAGAAGCCGAGCACGGCATTGACTTGCAGCCCGTCGGATTTGCGGTTCAACGGCGGCAGCGCGTGGTAGGCGCGAAAAATATAGGAGGAACCATCGACCAGAAAGACGTGGTCGCCTTTCTTGAGGGCTTTGGCGGCAACGGGCTTGGCGGCCGCATTCGGGGAGGTCTTTTGGGAGGTTTTTTCGGATGTCTTTGGCATGGCGGAAACTTAAGGATTTTTGTGGCGATTGACAGCCTGTCATTGGCGAAATTTGCACAGTTCAACAACGCAGTCGTCCCGGCCAAGCGAAGCGCGAGTCGGGACCCATAACCACCGGCGCGGCGGGCTTAAAAAGGGCTAGAGCCACGTCAAACAAACCACTGACATCGGTGGTTATGGGCCCCGCGTTCGCGGGGACGACGAAGGAGGGAAACTTACTCTGCTGCTTGCAGCGCGGGTCGGGCCTTCGGCGCGATCCAGAACGCTTTTGGGCGTTCGAACAGGAAATTAGCCCCGACCCTCAGCGCGATCCGCCAGATCGCAAGGCGCGGCATCATCGGCCGTATCCGTTTCATTCCCCTTTATTCATACAAATGACATGCCGTTTTCCCGGTATTTCCAGTTTCCTCTGGACGCCAAAATGCTTTAAGACCCGCCCGACAAATCATTTCCGTTAACCATCATCGACGGGTTGGAAGATGCGAATTGCCATGATCGGCACGGGCTATGTGGGGCTGGTGTCAGGCGCTTGCTTTGCCGATTTCGGCCATCAGGTCACCTGCGTGGACAAGGACGAGGGCAAGATCTCAAGCCTGCGCCGCGGCGAAATTCCGATCTTCGAGCCGGGCCTTGAGGCGCTGGTCTCGGCCAATGTGAAGGCGGGCCGCTTGAATTTTGCGACCGATCTTGCCGCGCCCGTCGCTGAGGCCGATGCGGTGTTCATCGCCGTCGGCACGCCGTCGCGGCGCGGCGATGGCCACGCCGATCTGAGCTATGTTCACGCCGCCGCACGCGAGATCGCCGCCGCGCTAAAGGGGTTTACCGTGGTCGTCACCAAGTCCACCGTGCCGGTCGGCACCGGCGACGAAGTGGAGCGGATCATCGGTGAAACCAACCCCGCAGCCGACGTCGTGATCGCCTCCAATCCCGAATTCCTGCGCGAGGGCGCGGCGATCCGCGACTTCAAGTTTCCGGATCGAATCGTGATCGGCACGTCGGATGAGCGCGCGCGCAAGGTGCTCGGCGATATCTACCGGCCATTGTCGCTCAACCAGGCGCCGCTGATGTTCACCGCGCGGCGTACGGCGGAGCTGATCAAATACGCCGCCAACGCGTTTCTCGCCACCAAGATTACCTTCATCAACGAGATCGCCGATCTCTCGGAAAAAGTCGGCGCCGACGTTCAGGAGGTCGCCCGCGGCATCGGGCTCGACAACCGTATCGGCTCGAAATTCCTGCATGCGGGTCCCGGTTTCGGCGGCTCGTGCTTTCCGAAGGACACCCGCGCGCTGGTCAAGATCGCGCTCGATCACGACGTGCAGCTTCGGATCGTCGAGGCGGTGCTTTCCGTCAACGACAACCGCAAGCGCGCGATGGCGCGCAAGGTTTCGAGCGCCGCCGGCGGCAGCCTGCGCGGCAAAACGGTCGCGGTGCTCGGCCTCACCTTCAAGCCCGACACCGACGATATGCGCGAGGCGCCGTCGATCCCGCTCGTGACCGGGTTGCTCGATATGGGCGCGAAGGTGCGCGCGCACGATCCGGTGGGCATGGAGCAGGCCCGCCGCGAATTACCCGACATCGAATATTGCGACGACCCCTATATTTGCGTGCGCGGCGCGGATGCGATGGTGGTGGTGACCGAGTGGGTGCAATATCGCACGCTCGATCTCGACCGCCTGAAGAGCGAAATGGCGCAGCCCGTGGTGGTCGACCTGCGCAACGTCTATCGCCCCGAGGAGATGACCGCGCACGGCTTTATCTACGAAAGCGTGGGCCGGGCATCCGAGACGCGGAGGTAATGCTTCTCTTACCTTGCCCCGCTTGCGGGGAGAGGGAGCCGCCGAGCGTCACTGGATAAACTCTTGCCCCGCAGCTTCGACACACCACTCCCGATCGACGCCGTGCTCGACGATCTCTCACGCACGCTTCAAGGTCATACTGCCGCCGTGCTGGTGGCCCCGCCCGGGGCTGGCAAGACCACACGGGTGCCGCTGGTGCTGCTCGATGCACCGTGGGCGAAGGGCAAGAAAATCATCGTGCTGGAGCCGCGGCGGATCGCGGCCCGCGCCAGCGCTGAACGCATGGCGCATACGCTGGGAGAACGCGTCGGCGAGACCGTCGGCTACCGCGTCCGCTTTGGTTCGAAAGTTTCGCGCGCTACCCGGATCGAGGTCGTCACCGAGGGGATTTTCTCGCGGCAGATTCTCGACGATCCGGAACTCAACGATGTCGCCGCGGTGCTGTTCGACGAGTTTCACGAGCGCTCGCTCGATGCGGATCTCGGCCTGGCGCTGACGCGCGACGCGCAAACCGGATTGCGCGAGGACCTGCGCCTGCTCGTGATGTCGGCGACGCTCGACGGCGCGCGGGTTGCCAAATTGCTTGGCGAGGCGCCGGTGATCGCGAGCGAAGGCCGCGCCTTTCCGGTCGAAACGCGTTATCTCGGCAGGAAACCCGATGCGCCGCTGGAGCGGCAGATGGCGGACGCCATCGCCACGGCGCTCCGCGCCGACCCCGGCTCAGTGCTGGCGTTTCTGCCGGGGGCGGCGGAGATTCGCCGAACGCAGACTCATCTCGCTGAGCGTATCGATGACGCCGCGATCGAGATCGTGCCGCTGTTCGGCGCGCTTGATGCGTCTGTGCAGGATCGCGCCATTGCGCCGGCCCCACAGGGTCACCGCAAGGTGGTGCTGGCAACCTCGATCGCCGAGACTTCGCTGACCATCGAGGGCGTTCGCATCGTCGTCGATTGCGGTCTTGCGCGGGTGCCGCGCTATGAACCGGACATTGGGCTGACGCGGCTGGAAACCGTGCGCGCCTCGCGCGCCGCGGTCGATCAGCGCCGCGGGCGTGCGGGGCGCACCGAGCTCGGTGTGTGTTACCGGCTGTGGGACGAGCCGCAGACCGCCTCTTTTGCGGCCTTCACGCAGCCCGAAATCCTCAGCGCCGATCTGTCCTCGCTGGTGCTCGACCTCGCGCAATGGGGCGTCGGCGATCCTGCAAGCCTCGCGTTTCTCGATTCCCCGCCGGCGCCGGCGTTAAAGGAAGCGCGGGAGCTGTTGCGCGAACTCGCCGCGCTCGACGGCGACGGCCGGATCACGGCCGAAGGCAAGAGCCTGCGGGCGCTGGCATTGCCGCCGCGGCTGGCGCGCATGATCGTGGACTCGCACCGGCTGGGCGCGGGCCTTGCCGCAGCCGAAATCGCCGCCATTCTCACCGAGCGCGGGCTTGGCGGCGACAGTGTCGATCTCGACGTCAGGCTCGATGTGTTTCGCCGCGACCGCGCGCAACGCGCGGCAAGCGCGCGCAGCCTCGCGCAGCGCTGGGCATCGCAGGTGGCCTCGTCTGCTCCCTCCCCCCTTGTGGGGGAGGGTCGGGGAGGGGGGTCCACACGGGCGGTGTCGCATGTGGCCACCCCCACCCCTAACCTCGAGAGCGAGCTTCGCTCGCCTCGGACCCCACAAGGGGGAGGGGAACTAGCGACCGGCGTCATGCTGGCGCTGGCCTTTCCCGACCGCGTCGCACGCAATCGCGGCACTGGCAGCTTTGTTCTCGCCAATGGGCGCGGCGCCGCGCTCGATCAGACGTCTGCGCTGTCGCGTTCGCCTTATATCGCGGTCGCCGAACTCACGGGCACAGCGGCGCAGGGGCGCATTCTGCTGGCGGCGCCCATCACGCAAGCCGAGATCGAGGCGCATTTCGCCGACCAGATCGAAACGACCGATGAAATATCGTTCGATCGCGGCGCGATGGCGTTGCGGGCGCGACGCAAGAAGACGCTGCACGCGATCACGCTGTCGGAGGCTCCGCTGACACTATCGCCCTCGGTGGAAACCGCGCGGGTCTTGGCCGATGGCTTGATCGCGGCCGGGCTAGATCAATTGCCGTGGTCCAAATCCGCCAAACAATGGCGCGACCGCGTGATGTTTTTGCGCGCGGCCGAGAGCGAGGTATCGCCGCGCGTTTGGCCCGATCTGTCCGACGATGCGCTGGCCGCCCAACGCGAGGCATGGCTGGTGCCCGCGCTCTACAACAAGACTTCGCTGAAGGAATTTTCGGCCGGCGATCTGGCCGATGCCTTGATGACACTTCTGCCTTGGGAATTGCGCGAACGGCTGGATCGGGAAGCGCCGACGCATTTCGAGGTGCCCACCGGCACGCAGCTTGCGATCGACTACGAGGCGGAGCAGGGGCCGACGATTGCGGTCCGCCTGCAGGAATTGTTCGGGCTCAACACCCACCCCTCGATCGTCAAGGGCGCGATCCCGCTGGTGCTGGAATTGCTGTCGCCGGCGCACCGGCCGGTGCAGGTGACGCGCGACCTGCCGGGTTTTTGGCGCGGCAGCTACGCATCCGTCCGCTCCGATCTGCGCGGGCGCTACCCGCGACATCCCTGGCCGGAGGACCCGGCCAACGCCGCACCGACGCGGCGGGTCAAGCCCAGGGGGACATGAGCGAGAAAGTGCCCCGTTAACACTTCGCTCATCCTTTTCGGCGAAATCGCATGCTTCGCACCGTGTCCCGGTCGAAGTTTCTGCACCGACGTGGTGAAATCGGCGGGTCCTCCGATCGGGTATGGCGTCATGCGTAACATAATGATTTTTGCTGCGATCATGATTGGCCTCGGCACCTACATGGCGCAGATGGCCGACAAAATCGCCCCGGCGCCGGCATCCGCGACCGCGCGAATGTCCGTTCCCGCCGAGACGGTGGCTCAAGCCGGATTCCGCAGCCTCAGCATCCCGCGCGACGCCCGCGGTCATTTCGAGACCGAGGGACGGATCGACGGCCAGCGGATCGCGTTCATGGTCGACACCGGCGCTTCCGTGGTCGCGTTGAACGAAAGCTCCGCGGCGCGGTTCGGACTGCGTCCGGCGCGCAACGAGTACAGAGCCACCGTCGCCACCGCCAACGGCACCGTCAAGGCCGCGCCGACCCGGCTTGCCATGGTCGATATCGGCGGGCTGGTGGTGCGCGACGTCGATGCGATGGTGCTGCCGGACGAAGCGCTGTCGGAGAACCTGCTCGGACTATCGTTCTTGTCGAAGCTCAAGCGCTTCGAATACGCCAACGGCAAGTTGGTGCTGGAACAGTAATTGGCTGCTTTGCGGACGAGTGCCGGCCGCCTCCCCGATTCTTCGTAATTAACCTCCAGAAAGCGGCTCTTCCGCCTTCCGCTGGGCCTGCGCATTCGCTATGGCTGCGGCTGGCGTTCCCATTTGCAACAAGGCCGATTGAATGTTTCCAAAGCCAAAATCAGTGCTGGTTCCCAATACCTACGCCTTCGAATCCGAGCCGATGGTGAAGGCGACCGGCTTTCGCGAATACGATGCCCGCTGGCTGTTCGGCAAGGAAATCAACCTGATGGGCATCCAGGCGCTCGGCATGGGCTTGGGCGCGCTGATCGCCGAACTCGGCGTCAAGCAGGAGATCGTCACCGGGCATGATTTTCGCGGCTATTCGGCCTCGATCAAATACGCGCTGATTTCCGGGTTGCAGGCCGCCGGCTGCAAGGTACATGACATCGGCCTTGCCATGACGCCGATGGCGTATTTCGCGCAATTCGACCTCGACGTGCCCTGTGTGGCGATGGTGACCGCCTCGCATAACGACAATGGCTGGACCGGCGTCAAAATGGGCGCTAACCGGCCGCTCACCTTCGGCCCCGATGAGATGGGCCGGTTGAAGGAAATCGTGCTCAACGCCGACTTCAAGAACAGAGAAGGCGGCTCATATCAGTTCCACGAGAATTTTCCGGCGCGCTACATCGCCGATCTGACCAAGCGGCCGAAACTCAGACGCAGACTGAAGGTCGTGGTGGCCTGCGGCAACGGCACCGCGGGCGCCTTTGCGCCGCAGGTGATAGAGGCGATCGGTTGCGACGTGGTGCCGCTCGATACCGAGCTCGATTACACCTTTCCGAAATACAACCCCAATCCCGAAGATATGGCAATGCTGCATGCGATCCGCGACGCGGTGCTCGCGCACAAGGCCGATATCGGGCTGGGCTTTGACGGCGACGGCGACCGCTGCGGCGTGGTCGACAATACGGGTGAGGAGATTTTCGCCGACAAGGTCGGTGTGATGCTGGCGCGCGACATGTCGGCGATCCACAAAAATGCGCAGTTCGTGGTCGATGTGAAATCGACCGGGCTCTTTGTCACCGACCCGGTGCTGCAAAAGCAGGGCGCAAAAGTCGTCTACTGGAAGACCGGCCATTCCTACATGAAGCGCCGCACCCATGAACTCGGCGCGCTCGCTGGCTTCGAGAAGTCCGGCCATTTCTTCTTCAACAAGCCGTTCGGTCGCGGCTATGACGACGGCCTGATCTCGGCAATCGCGGTCTGCGAGATGCTCGATCGCGCGGCTGGCAAGTCGATGGCGGATCTGAAAAACGCGCTGCCGAAAACCTGGTCGTCCCCGACCATGTCGCCGCACTGCGCCGACGAGGCCAAATACGGCGTCGTCGAGCAAGTGGTGAAGCATTTCGAGGCGCTGCAGAAGCGGGGCGAGAAGGTTGCGGGGCAAAAGATCCGCGATCTCGTCACCGTCAATGGCGTACGCGTCACGGTCGAGGACGGTAGCTGGGGCCTGGTTCGGGCCTCCTCCAACAAGCCGGAGCTGGTGGTGGTGGTCGAAAGCCCGCTCTCGGAACAGCGGATGCGCGACATGTTCGAGGCGATGGATAAGGTGCTGCGCACCCATCCTGAAGTGGGCGAATATAATCAGAAGATTTGAGGTTTCGTGTCCCGGGTGCTGCGCAATATGAGCGAAGCGAAATATTGCGCTGCTGACCCGGGATCCATGCGCAACCAGTTCGCGGCCCGTGGGTCCCGGCTCAGCGTCGCAACACCATAGCGCGTCGCAGACGCGCGTAAACGCGCTGATGGTGCTGCGCCGCGTCCGGGACACGATTGTAGCCCTACGCCACCTTCAGCGATCCGAGGAAACTGTCGACCTCGGATTTCAGCCGGCCTGATTGTGCCGTCAAGCCGTTAGCCGCATCGAGCAGCCGGGAAGTCGCGGCGCCAGCTTCGTCGGAAGCGCGCGTGACGCTGAGGATATTGTCGCTCACGTCGCGGGTGCCGTCCGCTGCCTGTTGGACGTTTCCGGCGATTTCGCGCGTCGCCGCGCCTTGCTGATCGACCGCCACGGCGATCTGGCTGGATATTTCGTCGATCTCGGCAATCGTCCCACCGATCGCCTTGATGGCATCGACGGCTTCGCCGGTGGCGGTCTGGATGCTCTGAACCTGCGCGGAGATCTCTTCCGTCGCCTTTGCGGTCTGGTTGGCCAGCGCCTTGACCTCGCTTGCTACCACGGCAAATCCCTTGCCGTGTTCGCCGGCGCGCGCCGCTTCGATGGTGGCGTTCAAGGCCAGAAGATTGGTCTGGCTGGCGATGTTCTGGATCAGCGTGACGACCTCGCCGATCTTCTGGGTGCCGCTGGCAAGCCCTTCAACCACCGAGTTGGTGCGGTGCGCTTCATCGGCAGCCTTGCCGGCGATTTCGGCGGAACGGGTGACCTGCTTGGCGATCTCGCTGATCGAGGCGGTCAATTCCTCGGTTGCCGAGGCTACCGTGCTGACGTTTGCCGATGCCTGGGTCGAGGCATTGGCTGCCGCAGCCGTTTGCCGCGTCGTCGCCTGGCTATTGCTGCTGATCGAGGCGGACAGTCCCTGGATTTCGCCAGCCGCCACCGCTACCGCTTCGACGATGTGCCCGACCTTGCGCTCGAAACCGGTGGCGAGCTCGCGCATCGCCGCCTCGCGTTCCTGCTTGGCGCGTTGCTCCGCGTCAGTGCGCTCGACATTGGCGCGCTTCTCCGCAGCACCGGCCGCCTCTGCCTCGGCGGTCTTCTGCGCAGTCGTCTCGAACAAATCCGAGAGTTTGTGGGCGAGCCAGATCAATACGGCGGCCTCCATGAGGAGAATGACGGCGTGGATCACCACCCGTCCAAGATTGGACCCACCCGGGTAGATCGCCGCGGGCAGGATGAAGTTGAGCGCCAGGTGATGCAGCGCGACGGCAATCGTGGCGGCGATGATCGGACGATAGTCGCAATAGGAGACGAGGCATGCCAGCGCCGCGAAGAAGTACATGTGCATGTCGATCTGCCAGGGGTGCCCGGCGAGCTGATACGTCATCACCGACACGTCGCCCATGATCGCGACGGCGAATATCAGGCGGGTCGACAATTCGTTCCCGGTCGCGCGCCATGACAGCGTCGCCGCCATGGCCATCGCGGCCGTGAGCATCAGGGGTAGCAGCCAATCCGTTCCGCGGATCATGCTGATGGCGAGGCACGCCGGAACATGCAGCCAGAGCGCCACGAGCAAGGCCCTGCTGGTTGTTTCTCGCAATGCCTTCAAATCATGACTTTCTTTCATCATCCTCGGTTTCCCTCGCCCAGAAGCGTCAAGCAGGCCGCAACGGCCTGCGGATCAATAACAAACCAGGCGCCGGCTTCGCGCAGCCGGGCCAACCCGGCGCCGTCGCCGTGCCGGACGACGAGAACGGCGGGAATCGCCGTGGCCCTCACAATCCTGACGTTGGCGGAAGCTGCAGCCTCGAACGCCTGCTGCGAGCTCCACCAGGGTGGAAAAGCGACTGCCACCACCTCAGCATCGGCGCGGATCTGAAGGGAAAGTGCGGCGATTGCCATCCAGCCCAAGAGCAGCAACGCGGCCGCGCCCAACCACTCCGGCCGCCGGGCTGCCTCGATGCCGTTTCCGTGCCCCATCGCGGCAAATTATCCAGTCAAAGCTAATTACCAGTAAAAATACCGGCGGCGACTGACTGGGGAGGCGAAAAAAGCGTCGACTATCCAATTAGTTGTGCTGCGACGACCGGAAACGCGGTTGGTTGCATCGCACCGACGTCATCGCTGAACTTGGTGTCCAGCTCGCAGCAAGAGCGAGTACTCTCTTCCGGCGGAAGCGACCCTGCGCTAGGCGGCCGCCGGTATCGGCAGCGCGGTCACCGACTTGATCCTCTCCATCGCAAAGCGTGAGGTGACGTTCTTCAACGGAACGGCGCCGATCAGCTTCTTGTAGAAGATGTCGTAGCTCTGCATGTCCGCGACCACGACGCGGAGCATGTAGTCGACGTCGCCCGCCATCCGGTAGAATTCCATCACCTCCGGCATCGCGCTGACGGCGTCGGCGAATTTGCGCAGCCAGGCTTCCGAGTGATCGGCACTTTCGACCGACACAAAGACCGTGATCCCCAGTCCGATCTTGCTCTGATCGACCAGCGCAACCCGGCGCAGGATCACGCCGTCGGCCTCCAGCCGCTGGATGCGTTTCCAGCACGGCGTCGAGGACAGTCCTACGCGGTCGCCGATTTCGGCAACAGACAGCGAGGCATCCTGCTGCAGCACGGTGAGGATCTTGCGGTCGATGGCGTCGAGCCGGCGATTCGCCTCATGGGCGTGAGCGGCGAGGTCTGTCATGAGAAGAACTTTCTTCCAATAATTAGGTATGTAACCCACATATATAGAAAATTCTTCTAATACAAGCCCCGTTATCGGCCGGCCCCTGCTGGGGCGGCAGCCGCGTCTTGGTGCAAAAGTGCTTCAACTTCAGTGCGTTGCGGGGCTGCGAAGGCGCCTCCAAATCGGGTGCATTTCAGCGCGGCGGCGGCGGATGCGAACCGAAGCGCGGAGCGCAAATCCTGGCCCTCGGTGATAGCGAGCGCAAAGGCGCCATGGAACACGTCCCCGGCGCCCAAGGTATCCACCGTATGGACCGGGAAGGCCGGGGTCTGCTGCAGGGTCTGGTGCTCATCGAGCCAGATCGTGCCCTGCGCGCCGCGCGTGCCCGCCAGGAACGATGGCGTGAGCTTTGCTATCTTCCTGAGCGCCTCGCCGTCATCGGCGACGCCTGCGGTCTCCTGCAAGGGTTCGCTGGAAAACACCAGATGCGATGACGCCGTGAGTAGCCCCTCGCGGAGCGACATCGCCCGATCGACGTCGACGATCACGGGAATGCCGCGCCGCGTCGCCTCGGCGCAGAGATCGATGCAGAACGCGGCGCAGCGGCTTTCGGTCAGGATGGCATCGCAGCCCTCCAGCAGCGTGGCGGCGGCCGGCAGGCGTACCTTCCACAATTCCGGATCGCGGAAGGTCACGATGGTGCGCTCGCCTGACGGGTCGATCATGATGTTGGAGATCGGCGTCACCAGGCCCGGCATGTGCACGAGGTATTTGGTCTCGATGCCTTCCTCCGCCATTTTCTCGAAGATGTAGCGGGAAGTGGTTTCGCGGGCGTCTCCCATCGGCCCGCAGATCGAGGCGCGGCCGCCGAGGCGGGTGATTCCGATGGCGCCATTGAGCGCATTGCCGCCGCAGATTTCCTCGAAATGGCTGGCATTCTCCTTGGAGCCGCGCGCAGGGAGTCCCTGCACGCGAAACGTCAGGTCGCGCACCGGCATGCCGATGCAAAGAATGCGCGGAGGAGTTTTCGGCGCGCCGCCGCGGAGGTTCATGCTGGAATCTGTCATGGCGATTCCCATGGCGATGCAGTGGGATGCTGGAACCGGGGTCCGGCAATAACAGACGCAGCCATCGCCCGGTTCCCGCTATGCATGCGCGTGCGGGCCATCATGCACCCAGCGTCCGAGCAAATGGTGCGCGATCGCAAAGGGATGCGGGCCCGCAAGCCCGTCGGGATGCTCTCGCCTGATCATCAAGGTCGCTTCCGAACGATCGAACCAGCGCGCATCCTCCAATTCCGCGCGATCCACCACAACATCCTCATTCAGCGCGCGCGCGGTGCAGCCGATCATCAGCGATGACGGGTAGGGCCAGGGCTGCGTCATGTAATATTGCACATCGGTGCAGCGGATGCCGGCTTCCTCGAAAATCTCGCGGCGAACCGCGTCCTCGATGGTTTCCGCCGCTTCCACGAAACCGGCCAGGCACGAATACATTCCGGGCGGGAATTGCTTTTGCCGGCCGAGCAGCACCTTGTCGCCGGAGGTAACCAGCATGATCACGACGGGGTCGGTGCGGGGAAAATGCTCGGCCTTACAGTTCGGGCAATCGCGCTTCCAGCCGCCTTCCTTCATCGCGGTGCGGGTGCCGCAATTGGCGCAATAGCCGTGGCGCTGATGCCAGTTCACCATCGATTTCGCCATCGCGATCGCCGAAAGCTGGTTGGTCGGGACCGCGCCGTGCATCGCCATGCCGCGCAATTCGCTGACGGCCGCGTCGTCGCGGGTCAGGAGCTGCTCCACCGCCGCCGGCGAGATACCCATGCCGAATACCGGCGCGCCATCGCGCAGACCTAAGAAGGTCGTGCCGGGATTGGCGCCGAGTTTCAGCGCTTCCTCCAAGCTCAGCAGCGCGCGCGGACCTGCCGCCTCCCGCTTCACCACCAGTGAGTCGCGATAGACGACATAGGCACGGGCGTCGGGCTGGATTTCCAGCGCCAGCAGCCCGGCTTCGTCGCCGCGCAGATGGGCGGCGCGATCGAGGATGTGCGAGACAAAACCCGGCTGCCCCAATGGAAACGAATCAAATGCGCTCATATGTTCAACCAAGCCAGATTTTGCGGCGAAGCGCGCTGATAAATCTCTGGACCTCCTCCGCGTCATGCGCAAGCGGCGGCATTACCCCCCAGACCGGGCGAGGCCAGGCGGCATCGCTGGAGCGGCGCGCGATGATGTGGACGTGCAGTTGCGGCACCAGATTGCCGAGCGCGGCGATGTTCAACTTGTCGCATTTGGCGACCTCTTTCAGCGCGCGGGCAACGCGCGAGATTTCCGTCATCAATTGCGCCTGCTCGACCTCGTCGAGATCGATGATCTCCACGATCTCCGGCCGGCGCGGCACCAATAGCAGCCAGGGATAGTGCGCGTCCTTGATGACAAGCACCCGGCTGAGCGGCAGGTCGCCGATTTCGATGGTGTCTTCCTTGAGCCGTGTGTGCAGCGACCAGGCGGTTTCAGACATGAGGGCTCCAAATGCCTGCTTCAGGCACCGATGGGCTTCATATCAAGGCGCCATGATCCGCGAAAGCCGACCGCCCGCTATCACCGAAGGCCCATCAACTTTCGATGGTCCAATGTGCACAGAAAACCCGGCCTTTCGCCGGGTAAGACCGCCGATCCCCCGCTTGCTTTCCGCCCCGTTTAGCCCCAAATAAGAGCCGGGAGATTGGCGGTGGACGAGCCACTCGCCAACCGGGTCAGGTCCGGAAGGAAGCAGCCCTAACGAGGTCCGGATCGGGTCGCTCGTCAGTCTCCTACCTGTTTTCTCGAGCGAATCGCGCGTCAAGCGGTAGCCTGTCGAGCGCCTGATTTCAAATCAGTGCGTATTTTCGCAAAGGTGGGCAGCGGTTTTGCTTAGCAAGCAAGTTTACGCAGATTGCGTGTACTTATCTGCGGATACGCAAACGTTAAGTTCCGCAAAGCCAGCTTCGAGAGATAATCAATTGCGGATCGATCGATGAACGACGCTGGCGCTCCCTTGACCCCTGGCTATTCGGAAGGCGTCCGTCAGAGCGGCTTCGACCTTGGCGCCACGCCTGGGGCCAGCCAACCGTATCGCGTGCTGGCGCGGAAATACCGGCCCTCCAGTTTCGACGATCTGATTGGCCAGGACGCCATGGTGCGTACCGTCTCGAATGCGTTCGAGACCGGGCGCATCCCGCAAGCCTGGATCTTGACCGGCGTCCGCGGCGTCGGAAAGACTACCACGGCGCGAATCCTGGCGCGCGCACTGAACTACGAATTGCCCGACGGTTCGGTGAAGGGTCCGACCATCCACATGCCCGTGCTCGGCGTGCATTGCCAGGCCATTATGGAAAGCCGGCACATGGACGTGCTGGAAATGGATGCCGCCTCCCATACCGGCGTCGACGACGTGCGCCAGATCAACGACAGCGTGCGCTACGCGCCGGCGAGCGCGCGCTACAAGGTCTACATCATCGACGAAGTCCACATGCTGTCGACGGCGGCGTTCAACGCCTTCCTGAAGACGCTGGAAGAGCCGCCGGAACATGCCAAGTTCGTTTTTGCCACCACCGAAATCCGCAAAGTGCCGGTCACGGTGCTTTCGCGTTGCCAGCGCTTCGACTTGCGACGGGTCGAGGCCGACGTGCTGATGGCGCATCTTGGCAATATTGCAGCGAAGGAGGGCGTTGAAGTCGAAGCGGAGGCGCTCGGCGTCATCGCGCGCGCCGCCGAGGGTTCGGTGCGCGATTCGCTGTCGCTGTTCGACCAGGCGATCGCCCATGCCGCAGGTCCGGTGCGCGCGGACGCCGTGCGGCAGATGCTGGGATTGGCCGATCGCACCCGCGTGATCGATCTGTTCGAGCATCTGGTTCGCGGCGATATCGCCGGTGCATTCAAGGAATTTCGCGAACAATACGACACCGGCGCCGATCCGGTCGTGGTGCTGTCCGATCTCGCCGAATTCGTCAATTTCGTCACCCGCGTCAAGATCGTGCCGGCGACCGCCGACAACGTCGCATTCGGGGAGACCGAGCGGCTCCGTGCGCGGGATTTTGCCGCAAAAATCTCGATGCGCGTGCTGTCGCGGATGTGGCAGATGCTGCTCAAGGGCATTGCCGAGGTGCAAGCCGCCACCCGCCCGGCGGCGGCGGCCGAAATGGTGCTGGTGCGTATCGCCTATGTCGCCGATTTGCCGACGCCGGACGAAGCGATCCGCTTGATCGAGCAGAATGGCGGCGCCTCGCCGGCGGTTGCCAGCGGTGCCGCGCCGCGCAACGCGCCGGCCGCGCCGATGCCGTCGATGCCGTCATCGCCGCCGCGAGCCGCTCCCGCGCCCCGCTCCAATGCGGAAGCCTCCGCGCGGCCGCAGATGATCGCGCCGTCGTCCGAAGTTCAGGCCGCGCCGGCGCGCCGGATCGCAAGCTTTCCGGAACTGGTGGCGCTTGCCGGCGAGAAGCGCGATCTCTTGACCAAGGCCGCGCTTGAGGCGGACGTCCGGCTGGTTCGCATCGAGGACGGGCGGCTGGAGGTGGGGCTGGAGCGCAGTGCGGCGCGGACGCTCGTCAACGAGCTCTCGCGCAAACTCGAGCAATGGACCGGGCGGCGCTGGACCGTGATCGTTTCCAACGAGGCCGGGCAGCCGACGCTGCGGGCGCAGAACGACGTCGCGAGGTCCCAACGCGAACGCGCGGCCGAAACCGATCCGCGGGTGCAGGAGGTGCTGGCGCGGTTTCCCGGCGCCAAGGTGGTCGAAGTCCGCAAGCTTGCCCCCGAGCCGCCGGAATCCCATGCTAGCGATGACGATATCGCCGAGGGCCCCGAGGGCGACGATTTTTAGCAATTTCAGGTGACGCGATGGCTGATTTTCTCGGTATGATGAAGCAGGCGGCGCAACTGCAATCGAAGATGCAGGCGATGCAGGATGAACTCGGAAACCTCGAAGTGGAGGGTAGTTCGGGCGGCGGTCTCATCAGCGTGCGCATGACCGCGAAGATGGAAGTCAAGGCCGTCAAGATCGATCCGTCGCTGATGAAGGCCGACGAGCGCGAAATTCTCGAGGATCTGCTGGTGACCGCGCATAACGATGCACGGCGCAAGGCGGAGCTTGCCGTGACCGAAAAAATGCAGGCGCTGACCGGCGGACTTGGCCTGCCGCCCGGCCTCGGTCTCGGCTGACCCATGGCCATTGCGGTTGCCGGCCCCGAGATCGAACGCCTGATCCAGCTGCTGGCGCGGCTGCCCGGACTTGGCCCCCGCTCGGCACGCCGCGCGGCGCTGCATCTGATCAAGAAGCGCGAAGCACTGATGACGCCACTGTCGGCCGCGTTGCAGGTCGCGATCGACAAGATCCAGGTCTGCAAGACCTGCGGCAATATCGACACCCAAAATCCCTGCACGGTGTGTACCGACCCGCGGCGCGATCAATCGATCATCGTGGTGGTCGCCGATGTCGCCGATCTCTGGGCGCTGGAGCGGGCGCACGCGACCAACGGCTTCTACCACGTGTTGGGGGCGACGCTGTCGCCGCTCGACGGCGTCGGCCCGCAGGATTTGACCATCGACGCGCTGGTCAAGCGCGCCCACGAGGCGCAGGTGACCGAAATCATCCTGGCGCTGAACGCCACCGTCGACGGCCAGACCACCGCACATTACATCACCGACCTCTTGCAGGACGCCGGCGTCAAGGTCACGCGGCTTGCCCATGGGGTGCCGGTCGGCGGCGAACTCGATTATCTCGACGAGGGCACGCTGTCGGCGGCGATGCGGCAGCGAACCCTGTTCTAGCCATCACACACGGAAACGATCGAAATGACGAAACGAAGATTCGGCAGTCACTTGGCCTTGGGCGCGCTGATGGCGGTGGTGTTGGCGATGCCTGCGGCGCGGGCGCAGCAGGCCGAGGGCGAGCCGAAGGCCGGCAAACCGATCAATGCCGGCGACGTTTTGTCGGGAGAACTCAATGCGGTGAAAGTCCGCGGAGGCAAGAAGGGCAAGCATGTCGCGACCTATCAGGTGACGAGCGAGCCGCGCCGTCTGCCGCCGCCGAGCGGACTGTGCAATCTGGAGACCGGTCCGGAGACGTTCCAGCTGATCACCTCAAGCGACACACAAGCCGCGCAGTTGAAAAACTTCGTCGGCAAGGAAATCTCGGTGAAAGTCGAGGAAGTCGCCTGCGCGCAGGACGCGGACCAGATGAGCGAAGCGGTAGTCACCAAATGGAGCGTGGTGACCAAGCATTGAACTGCCACGCGTCCGCCTTCCAGGCTAATCCTTCGCCGCCTCCAGCGCCGCGAAATGCCCGCGCCGCTGCAAATAGGCGAGCAGGATGAAACTCGGGATCGCCGAGACAGTGCAGAACAGGAAATAGCCGACCCAGCCGGTCGCTTCGGCGAGATAGCCACTGGGAAGCGCAAACACCGTGCGTCCGAGGGCCGTCAGCGCCGTCAGCAGCGCATATTGTGTCGCGGTATGCAGCGGATTGCCGCAGAGCGCGGACAGATAGGCGACAAGAGTTACCGTACCGAGCCCGGCGGTGAATTGCTCTGCGATGATGGCAAAGGTCAGCCAGGCCGGATCATGACCGACCACGGCTTGCCACGAAAAAGGCAGGATCGCGATCGTTTGCAGAATACCGCCAATCCACAAGCTTTGGCTGAGCGAACAGGATCGGGCGACAAAACCGCCGACAAAGCCGCCGATCAAGGCGGCGGCAAAGCCCACTCCTTTGAGGATGGCGGCGAGTTCCACGCGCGAGAATCCGATCTTCAGCGCGAATGTGGTGTTCATGGCGGTGGCCAACGCGTCGGCAAGCTTGAACAGGACGACGAGCAGGAGAATCGCGACTGCCGCATCGCGCAAGAGAAAATCCTTCAAGCTCGCGATGGCAACCTCGAGAACACGCCGGCCCGCTGCCTTGTGGCCCGGGCCTGCGTGATCAATGCTGGCAAGGGTCGAGGATTCCGGCTCGACGGCCAGGAACGTCGCCAGGACCCCGACCAGGATCAGGAGACCCATCGCCAGATAGGCCGCGCTATAGGCGTGCTGCTGATCAAAACCCCGCCCGGCGAAACCGCTGACCATGAGCAAAGCGCCGGCGCCCGAGACCAAGGCGGCGATCCGATAGGCCGCAACATAGGAGGCCATGCCGGCCGCCTGCTCGTTCTCCTTCAAGCTCTCGACGCGGAAGGCGTCGATGACGATGTCCTGGGTAGCAGAGGCGGTCGTGACCAATAACGCCGCCGCGGCCACGCCGAGCGCAGTCGTGCGCGGATCGCAAAGCGCCAGCACTACGATGGCTGCGATCAGCATGGCCTGCGTGACCAACAGCCAGGCCCGACGGCGACCAAGCCAACGACCCAGGACCGGAATATCGAGCGCATCGACCGCGGGCGACCAAAACACCTTGCTCCAGTAGGGGGTGCCGACGATCGCGAACAGACCGATGGTCTTGATGTCGACGCCGCTCTCGGTCATCCAGGCCTGCAACGTCTGTCCTGCGAGCGAGAAAGGCAGGCCGGCGGAAAATCCAAGCATCAGCACCACCAACACCCGCCGCTGCAAATACACCGCCAGGCTGTCGCGAAAGGTCGCGCGAGCGGTGGCGGGAGTTGCGGGCAGTGCAGGCGCGGCTTCGGGGGCGGACATGAAGCGGTGTTAGCAGATTCGGGTGCGATAGATGACGCCGTCATCGTCCGCGAAGGCGGACGATCCAGTATTCCTTGCCGTTTCGGCTCGACCTCGATGCCGCGGCGTACCGATATCCCGCCTTCGCGGGGTATGACGGAGGAGGGGCGCCGCCTTACGTACCGCGTCAATATCGTGCCGCTTCGACCGCTTCCTCGGTCGTCATCGTCCGCGAAGGCGGACGATCCAGTACTCCGTGCCGTCTCGGCTTGATTTCACAGGCTGCGGCGTACTGGATACCCGCTTTCGCGGGGTATGACGCAAGAGGCAGGTGTAGGGACCTAAGTACCAGCGATACCCGGATACAGGTCATCCCAATTGGGATTGAGCTCCTCGATCAACCGAATTTTCCAGGCGCGGTTCCACTTCTTCAATCGTTTCTCGCGGCGGATCGCGTTTTCGATATCGTCGAATTGCTCGAAATAGACGAGCCGGCTGACTAGCCGATGCTCGGCCACTCGGCGAACGAGGTCGTTCGTTACACCGATGTAGAGCGTTCCACCGATACCACTGGCGAGTATGTAAACGTAGAAGCTACGCGGTCCCATAGGCCTCTGGAATACTGGGTCGCCCGGTCAAGCCGGGCGATGACAGTTGTTCATGGGGCTGCGCCAAAAACCTACTCCCCCGCCTGCAGCTTGCGCGGCAGCGGGAACAGTTCGGGCGTTGCGGCCTTGACAAGGCGCGGCGCTTCGACGGGCGCTTCGGCCTTGCTGAAATCGAGTTCCTCGATCCGCCCCGCCCGCTTTTCGATCTTGTCGGCGGAAATCAGGATTTGGCGGACGTCCTCGTTGGCGTCGGCGAAGTGCTTTTGCAGCTTGAGCACGCGCTCGCGCAAGCGTGCAAGATCGTCGCCAAGGTTGAGCACTTCGGTGCGGATCTGGTCAGCGGCGTCGCGCATCCGCGCGTCTTTGAGGATCTGCTGCATCACCTGGATGGCGAGCATCAAAAGCGACGGCGACACCAGCACAACGCGGGCGCGATAGGCCCGCTGGATCACATCGTCAAAGCGGTCGTGAATCTCGGCATAGACCGATTCCGACGGCACGAACATCAGCGCGGTATCCTGGGTCTCGCCCGCGATCAGATATTTTTCCGCGATATCGCTGACATGCTTCATCACGTCGGCGCGCAGCCGTTGCGTGGCGATTTTCGTTTCCTCGTCGGTACGCGCATCGTGCAGCGCGGTGATCGCCTCAAGCGGGAATTTTGCGTCGATGCAGAGCGGCCGCTGATCGGGCAGGAACACGACGCAGTCCGGCCGCTTGCCGGTGGAAAGCGTGTGCTGGAATTCGTATGTCCCCTTCGGCATGCCGTCCTGAACGATTGCTTCCATCCGCGCCTGGCCGAACGCGCCGCGCGACTGCTTATTGGCAAGCACGTCGCGCAGCGTTGTCACCTGCGAGGTGAGGTCGGTGAGATTCTTGTGGGCGTTGTCGATGATGCCGAGCCGTTCATGCAGCACGCGCAGCGAATCCATGGTGTGGCGCGTGGTCTGCTCCATCGACTGGCCGACGCGGTGGGTCACCGAGTCGAGCCGCTCGGTGACGGCGCGCGCCATTTCGGCCTGCCGTCCGGCCAAGGCCTGCCCCATCGCGTCGACGCGGCCGGTGGCCTCGCTTTGCGCGCGCGCCATTTCGCTGAGGCGCTCTTCAAGATCGTCGGCGCGCGCGGCTTGCGCCATCGCCAGTTCAAACCCCCGCCGGCCGGAGCGTGCGACCACGATGGCGATCGCCAGAAGCAGGATCAGCGCGAGCACGCCGAAACCGATCAGCGCCTCGCCGGTGCGGACCGGCAACTCGCCGATCGTGAAAACAATCTCGTTCATGCAAGCCCTTGTAGCCGATTCGGCCTTGAACACGAACGAAGAGGGAACATTTATGGTGAATGCGGCGTAAATTTTTTGGTTAACGCTTCCTCAAGAATCATGGTTAAGCACCGGTAAACCGACCGCGCGAGCGCATTGACCCCCGCAAATCAACAGCTTAAATCGCCCGCCGGGGCACCTAGAGCAATCATGGCCATCCGAGAAATCATCATCCTCCCCGACAAAAAGTTGCGGCTGGTCTCCAAGCCTGTCGAAAAGATCACGGCCGAGATACGCAAGCTCGCCGACGACATGTTCGAGACCATGTACGACGCGCCGGGAATTGGGCTCGCCGCGATCCAGGTGGCCCAGCCGGTGCGCCTGATCACCATGGATCTCGCCAAGAAGAACGAAGAGGGCGAGGTCACGCCGAAGCCGCGGGTCTTCATCAATCCGGAGATATTGTCGTCGTCGGAGGAAACCTCGGTCTACGAGGAAGGCTGCCTGTCGATCCCGGAATATTACGAGGAGGTCGAGCGGCCGGCGAGGGTGCGCCTGCGCTTTACCGATCTTGACGGCAAGGTTCATGAGGAAGACGCCGAGGGTCTGTTCGCCACCTGTATCCAGCATGAGATCGACCATCTCAACGGCGTGCTGTTTGTCGATTATCTGTCGAAGCTCAAGCGCGACCGGGTGATAAAGAAGTTTGCCAAGGCCGCCAAGCGCGCGGGGGAGTAGATGAAAACTATGGACGTTGCCCCTCGCGCGCTCTGCTCTCTCCCCCCTTGTGGGGGAGAGGTGGAGAGGGGGGTAAGCCACAAGCTCCGGCGGGTGTGGCTCACCCCTCTCCCTAACCCTCCCCCACAAGGGGGGAGAGAACGCACCAAGTCATCGTCATGCCGCTTCGTCTGATCTTCATGGGCACGCCGGAATTCGCGGTGCCGACGCTGCGCTTACTTGATAAGCGCGGCCACCAAATAGTCGCAGTTTACACCCGTCCGCCGAAGCCGCGTGACAGATTGAAGCTGCAACCTACGCCGATAGAGACTGAGGGTAGAAGGCTAGGGGTGCCCGTGCGTACACCATCAACTCTGAGGGCATGGGAGACGCTTCAGGAATTCCGTAGCTATCACGCAGATGCAGCGGTGGTTGTGGCCTACGGTCTCATTTTGCCAAGGGAAATTCTCGATGCACCGAAGTTCGGTTGCTTCAATCTGCACGCGTCGCTACTTCCACGTTGGCGCGGAGCCGCTCCGATCGAGCGTGCCATTATGGCGGGCGACAACGAAACCGGCGTGATGGTAATGAAAATGGATGCAGGCCTCGACACTGGCGATATCGCCCTAGCTGAGCCTGTTCAAATTACGGACGGGATGACCGATGGCGAGTTGCGGCACGACTTAGCGGAACTCGGTGCCAAGCTTATGGTGCGCGTATTGGACGACCTAGAGTATGGTAAGGTGCGGTTGATAAGACAGAGCGCGGTTGGAGAAAGTTACGCAAAGAAGATCGATAAGACTGAAACGCACATCGACTGGGATAGGCCTGCTCGATTGGTGCTTCGCCACGTCCATGCGTTATCACCCTCTCCAGCGGCATGGTGTGAAATGCCGATCGGCGGTCAGCTCATCAGGGTGAAGATCTTGCGCTGTGAGTTAGCAAACGGAGCGGGTCTACCCGGCGAATTACTAGATGATCGTCTGACGGTTGCTTGTGGCCAGGGTGCAATTCGCATTCTCGAACTACAGAAGGCTGGCGGATCGCCCATTAAGGCTAAGGCTTTTCAAGCCGGGGCCAGGCTTCGACCTCCAGCGCATTTGCTCTGATGCCCCGCTACAAACTCACCATCGAATATGACGGCGCGCCGTTCTCGGGCTGGCAGATTCAGGACAACGGCCCTTCGGTACAGGGCGCGCTGGAAGACGCGATCAAAGCGATCTGCGGCGAACAGGTTCGCGTTCATGGCGCCGGCCGCACCGATGCCGGCGTGCATGCGCTAGGCCAGGTCGCGCATTGCGATATTGCCAGGCATTTCGTGCCGGGCCGGTTTCGCGACGGTCTGAACGCGCATTTGCGCCCGCTTCCGATCGGCGTGCTTTCTGCCGAAATCGTACCCGACAGTTTCGAGGCGCGCTTTTCTGCGAAGAAGCGGCACTATCTTTACCGGATCGCCAATCGCCGCGCCAATCTCGCGCTCGACATCGGCCGCGCCTGGCGCCTGCCGCGGCCGCTTGATTCGGATGCGATGCACGCGGCTGCGCAAAAACTCGTCGGCAAGCACGACTTCACCACGTTCCGCGACACCGAGTGTCAGGCGAAATCGCCGGAGCGGACGCTCGATCAGCTCGACGTCGTGCGAGAGGGCGATGCCGTCGACATCCTGACCTCGGCGCGCTCGTTCCTGCACAGCCAGGTGCGCTCGATGGTGGGTTCGCTAGTCTGGGTGGGTGAGGGCCGCTGGAGCGCGGACGATCTGGCCGCTGCGCTCGCCGCCAAGAGCCGCGCCGCCTGCGGCCCGGTCGCGCCGCCTGAGGGGCTCTATCTTGTGCGGGTGGAGTATTAAGCGAAATACCGCTCCAATATCCCGCGATAGACCCTGGTCAGTTTCTCAAGATCGGCAACTGGCGTGCGCTCGTCGATCTGGTGCATGGTCTGGCCGACCAGGCCGAACTCGATCACCGGGCAGTAGTTCGAAATGAAACGCGCATCCGAGGTGCCGCCGGAGGTCGACAATTCCGGCCGGCGGCCGGTGACCTCCTCGATCGCGGCGACCGCGAGGTCGGTGAAGGCGCCGGGCTTAGTGACAAACACATTGGCGTTGGATGGCTCCCAGGCGATGCGCGCGCGAATGCGATTTCCCGCCGCTTTCGCCAGCCGCTGCTCGATCAGGTCGCGCAACGTCTCCTGGGTGTGGAGATCGTTGAAGCGGATGTTGAACTTGGCCCGCGCCTGTCCGGGGATCACGTTGCTCGTGGGATTGCCGACATCGACGGACGTAAATTCGAGGTGTGAGGCCTGGAATTGCGCGCTGCCGTGATCGAGCGGTTCGTCGCTGAGCGCCACGATCAATCGCGAAATATCCGGCACCGGGTTGGCCGCGCGATGCGGATAGGCGACGTGACCCTGAATGCCCTCGACATAAAGCGTGCCCGATAGCGAGCCGCGGCGGCCGACCTTGATGCAATCGCCGAGCGCCTCGACATTGGAGGGCTCGCCCAGCACGCAATGATCGAATTTCTCAGCCCGCGCGGCTGCCCATTGTAACAGCTTCACCGTGCCGTTGACGGATATGTCTTCCTCGTCGCCGGTGATGAGGAACGAGATCGAGCCTTTCGGTTTGCCGCCATGCTCGGCGAGATAATGCAACACCGCGGCGACGCTGCAGGCGATGCCGCCCTTCATGTCGACGGCGCCGCGGCCATAGAGAAAGCCGTCCTTGACGTCGCCCGCGAACGCGCCATGGGTCCACGCGCTCTCGTCGCCCGGCGGCACCACGTCGGTATGGCCGGCGAAAGTGATGTGCGGGGCAGAAGTGCCTATCCGCGCATAGAGGTTGTCGATATCGGCGGTGCCGGGTTCGCCGAAGGTGACGCGATGCACGTCGAAGCCTGTGTCTTTCAAGATTTTTTCGAGCACGCCAAGGGCGCCGGCATCGGCCGGGGTTACCGAGGGGCAGCGGACGAGATCGCGGGCGATCGAAAGGGCGTCAGTCATGTCCCGCACATAACATGCGTGGCCTCCGGGAGGCCAGCGCTGTGGGCGAGAAATTCTCCGGGCCTAATCCCGCAAGAGTTCGTTGATGCTGGTTTTGGCGCGGGTGCGCTCGTCGACCCGCTTGACGATCACCGCGCAGGCGGTGGAAGGGCCGGGTTCGCCATTCTTCAGCGGCTTGCCCGGCAAAGCCCCCGGCACCACCACGGCATATTCCGGCACCTCGCCAATGAAAGTCTCGCCGGTGTCGCGGTCGACGATCTTGGTGGAGGCGCCGAGGAAGACGCCCATCGCCAGCACCGCGCCCTTGCGCACGATCACGCCTTCGGCGACTTCCGACCGCGCGCCGATGAAGCAATCGTCCTCGACGATCACGGGCTCCGCCTGTAACGGCTCCAGCACGCCGCCGATGCCGACGCCGCCGGAGATGTGCACGCGCTTGCCGATCTGGGCGCAGGAGCCGACCGTAGACCAGGTGTCGATCATGGTCGATTCATCGACATAGGCGCCGAGATTGACGAAGGACGGCATCAACACGACGTTCCTGGCGATGAACGCCGAGCGGCGCACGATGGCGCCGGGGACGGCGCGAAAGCCCGCATCGCGAAAACGGTTCTCGCCCCAGCCGTCGAATTTCGAAGGCACCTTGTCCCACCACGACGCTTTTCCCGGCCCGCCGGGGATCGCCGCCATGTCGTTCAGCCGAAACGACAGCAGCACCGCCTTCTTCAGCCATTGATGCACCTTCCACTTGCCGCTCGCCTCGCGCTCGGCGACGCGCGCCTCGCCCTTGTCGAGCAGCTCGAGGGCAAGATCCACGGCGTCGCGGACTTCGCCCTTGGTGGCAACCGAGATGCCGTCACGGGCCTCAAACGCGCTGTTGATAATGGATTCCAGGGCAGGGAGAGACATCGGGTTTCCTTGGAAGGATTTGGTCGGGCGGTCGGGGCTTTGTCGGGATTCGGATGGAGAGAGTCAAGGCTTGCCGCCGCACCTTCGGTCGTCATCACCGGCGAAAGCGGGTGATCCAGTATTCCGAGACGGTGGAGGTTTGCTTCGGGCGCCGCGGCGTACTGGATGCCCCGCTTTCGCGGGGCACGACGGCTGGGGGATAACGACAGCGACGATTCCGTAACGGTGAAGCCGAATTACACTTTCACACTCAACGCCTGCAAAAATCCCGTCAAATCATCGGTGACGTAATCGACGTAAGATTCACCCCGGCCTTCGAGCTCCCAGTCCTCGCGCACTACTTCCCGCGTGCCGTCCGGCACCACCAGCACCGTGGTCATGCCAAGCTGATGCGGAATCACGAGGTTGCGCGCCAGATCCTCGAACATCGCCGATTTCCCCGGATTGACGTTGTGGTCGCGGAGGAATTTCTGATAGGTCTGCGGCGCGGGCTTCGGCTCCAGATCGGCGGCGATGATGTCGAACACCGCCTCGAAATGCGCATCGATGCCGAGCCGCTGCAAGACCTTTTCGGCGTGATCGGTCGAGCCGTTGGTCAGCACCAGCTTGCGTCCGGGAAGCTTTGCAATCGCAGCGCCCATCGCCGGGTTGGGCTCCAGCGGCGAATGATCGATCTGGTGCACATAGGCGAGAAAGTCATCGGCGCGCACGCCATGTTCGGTCATCATGCCGCGCATGCTGGTACCGTAGCGGCGGTAATAATCCTTCTGGATCCGGCGCGCTTCGTCGGCGCCCAGTTTGAGATAAGCGCCGATGAACTCGCCGATCCTTGCATCGACCTGTTGCCACAGGTTGACGTGATGCGGATACAGCGTGTTGTCGAGATCGAACACCCAAGTGTCGATGTGGGTGAAGGGGCGGGGTGATTTCATCACGGCAGCGCAAAGCGCAGCGTCCTGCCGCCGCCCGACAAGTCGACGGCGGCAAAACCGGCCGCGGCGAGGCCGCGGGAGCCGCAGTCGCCCTGCTCGCTGATTTCGAATTTGTTCTCGCGCGTACAGAGCGCCGTCGCCCCGCCCCAGTTCAGCGGCCGGTCCTTGTATTTGACGGCCCGGTTATCGGCATCGACCGCCTCAGCGAAGCTGAAGATCCGTTTTGGCTGGCCGATCACGTCGGGATGCAGGCACTTGCCGGGATCGATGCGATACCAGCCGCGGCTGGTCACGGTCTTGCCGTCGTCGATGCCGACCGCGGCCATCACCTTGTGCGGCGTGTCGTTGCACCAGGTGAGCCCGGCGGAGGAGGGCGACTGCACCGCCTCGATCATGGCCGCGAAGAAATTCGGCGACTGCACGAAATCCGGCGCGAGGGCCCGGCTCTTCAGGAACGCCGCCAGCGCTCCTTGCGTCTTCGGGCCGTCGACGCCGTCGATCGGAGCCGCGTCGAAACCGGCGATCACCAGCAGCCGCTGGATGCCGGCAAGCCTCGCCTGCTCGTCGTCATATTCGCTGTCCTCGGCCAGATACGCCACCAGATTGCCGTCATCGGCCCGCGTCGGAATGATCTGGGTGAAGGGCGCGGGCGTTTGCCCCGGGCGGCACTGGCGGGCGGCGGCGATCACGAAATTTTCCGGCGCGACGCAGAGCGTATCGCTGCCGTTCTTCGGGATCGGCGATGACCCGTAGACGCCGAGCGCGCGGGCGTTGAGCAGGATGCGGTCGGTTGCAAGCGTGCCCTGGACGACTACGCGGCAGGCGGCCGGATCGATGCGAAACCATCCGCGCGTGGCGGTGGCCGACTTGTCGTCGATGCCGATCGCGGCCTCGATCACATAGCTCATGCGGTTGCAGAGCTTGAGGTCGGCATGAGCGGGCGCGGCGTTCGCGAGCAGGGCGATGGCCGGAATAAATCCGGCCATGACGGCTCTAAGGTGCGTGGCCGCGTACGTCATCACTTGTGGATCAGCGTGCCGGTGCCCTGGTTGGTGAACAGTTCGAGCAAGACCGCGTGCGGCAATTGGCCGTCGATGATGACGACGCCCTGCACGCCCTGTTCGAGCGCGTAGATGCAGGTTTCGACCTTCGGGATCATGCCGCCGGAAATGGTGCCGTCGGCGATCAGCCGGTGCGCATCTTTTATCGATAGTTCGGGAATCAGCTTCTTCGACTTGTCGAGAACGCCGGGCACGTCGGTCAGCAGCATGAGCCGCTTCGCCTTCAAGGCGCCTGCGACCGCGCCGGCAAAGGTATCGGCGTTGACGTTGAAAGTCTGTCCGGTCTTCGACGTCGCCAGCGGCGCCAGCACCGGGATCAGCTCATAGCCGATCAGTTGATTGAGCAAGGTGAGATCGACTTTCTCGGGTTCGCCGACGAAGCCGAGATCGACCACCTTTTCGATATTCGAGCCCGGATCGACCATGGTGCGCGTCGCTTTCGTCGCCGTCACCATGTTGCCGTCCTTGCCGCAAAGGCCGACCGCCTTGCCGCCGGCCTCGTTGATATAGCCGACCAGTTGCTTGTTGATCGAGCCCGCGAGCACCATCTCGACGATCTCGATGGTCGCCGCATCGGTGATGCGCAGGCCGGCGGCGAATTCGGATTGGATTCCGAGTCGCTGCAGCATGGTCGCAATTTGCGGGCCGCCGCCATGCACCACCACCGGGTTGATAGCGGTCTGTTCCAGAAGCACGATGTCGCGGGCGAACGCCTTGGCGAGGTTCTCGGCGCCCATGGCATGGCCGCCATATTTGATGACGATGGTTTCTTCGTCATACTCCTGCATGTGAGGCAGCGCCTCGGAGAGGATGCGGGCCTGATCGAGCGGACTGATATGGGGCGCGTCGGTCATGAAACGGGTCTCACGGTGAGCCGGGTTGGCCGGTTTCTATCTGATTGGCGGGCACGGCGCAAAGTGCGGTGTACACTCTTTATCTCTCCCTACCTCCAATATGTACCGGACGTTCCCCGGATGCTGCGCAGCGCGCCGCTCTTGCGGCGTGGTGCGCTGCTGATCCGGGGCCCATCGAGCGGTGAAGATAGGTCCCGGCTCTTCGGAGCAGCGCAAAGGCGCTGCACCGCGTCCGGGACACGATCAACAAGCCTCAACTCCGCCTTGGCCATGCGGCGGCGACTGCGAGCAAAAGCCAGCTTGCGATCAAAAGCGTGCCGCCGCTCGGCGCGGCCATCGGAAACAGGCTGTGGCCGGCAAAGTGCCGCAGGCTGAGATCGCCGGCAAACAAGGCCGCCGCGACGACAAGGCCGAACCCAGCCACTAGCCCGATCCGCGCGTGAACGATGCCGCGTTCGCTTAAAGCTACCACACCGAGCACGGCGGCGGCGTGGAACAGCAGCATCGACGAGGCCGGCATCAGCCGCGCGGCATCGGCCTGATGGGCGGCAACCGCCGCCAGGATGACGCCATCGGCGCCCATCACCCCGGCCAGAATGATCAGGATGCGAAACAGGGGGAGTTCTTTCACCGTCGGCGCTCTCCAAGCAGGCGAACCATCGCGGCGCGCAGTTCTGCGATCCCGGCGCCGGTTTGCGCCGATGTCGCCAGGATTTCCGGAAAGGCGGCAGGGTGGGTTGAAAGCGCGGCCGAAACCTCGGCGACGCGCGCCTGCAGTTCGGCCGGCTTGATCTGGTCGGCCTTGGTGAGAACGATCTGATAGCTCACGGCCGATCGGTCGAGCGTCTTCAGCACCTCGAGGTCGACCTCTTTGAGGCCGTGCCGGGCATCGATCAGCACATAGACCCGCGCCAGATTGCTGCGGCCTTGCAGGTATTTGTGGATCAGCGCGGTCCAGGACGCCACCTTGGTCTTTGGTGCGGAGGCGTAGCCGTAGCCGGGCATGTCGACCAGCCGGAAGCCGGCATCGGGTGGGCCTTCGAAGAAGATCAGTTCCTGGGTGCGGCCCGGTGTGTTTGATGTCCGCGCCAGCGCGTTGCGGCCGGTCAGCGCATTGATCAGGCTCGATTTGCCGACATTGGAGCGGCCGGCAAAGGCGACCTCCACGCCCGCCATCGGCGGCAACGTCTCGATCGAAGGCGCAGCCCAGAAAAACTGCCAGTCGCCCGCGAACAATTTGCGGCCCTGCTCGATCAGGTCGGCATCGGGTGCGGCGGTCATGTGGAGAGTTTCCCATTCGTCATGGCCGGGCATAGCCGTCCGAGAGGACGGCGTCGCTTCCGCTCGCCAATGCCCGGCCATCCACGACTTCTTCTGCTGCGAGACTGTAAAGACGTGGATGCCCGGGACAAGCCCGGTCATGACGACATCGGGAGCGCGTTCGTCAGGTCTTCGATTCGGCCTTCTTCGAAGCGAACGTCGCCTTCAGATTGTCAAACAGTTCGACCTTCACGCCGTTACGATGCATGATGAAGCTCTGCTGCGCCACCGAAAGCAGGTTGTTCCACGCCCAGTAGATCACCAGGCCCGCAGGGAAGCCGGCCAGCATGAACGTGAAGATCAGCGGCATCCAGGCGAAGATCATCTGCTGGGTCGGATCCGGCGGCGTCGGGTTGAGCTTGAACTGCAACCACATCGTGATGCCCATGATGAGCGGCCAGATGCCGAGCGCAAGGTACGATCCGAGCACCGGTAACTGCGTCGGGTCGAAGGGCAACAGCCCGAACAGGTTGAACAGGTTGGTCGGGTCGGGGGCCGACAGATCCTTGATCCAGCCGAAGAACGGCGCGTGACGCATTTCGATGGTGACGAACAGCACCTTGTAGAGCGAGAAGAAGACCGGAATCTGCAAGGCGACGGGAAGGCAACCGGCGATCGGGTTGATCTTCTCCTTCTTGTAGATCTCCATCATCTCTTGCTGCTGCTTCACCTTGTCGTCGGGATAGCGCTCCTTCAGCAGCGCCAGTTGCGGCTGCACCGATTTCATCTTCGCCATCGAGGCGTAGGATTTGTTAGCAAGCGGGAAGAACAGCAGTTTTACGAGCACCGTCACCAGCAGGATCGCGACGCCGAAATTGCCGAATACATGGAAGAAGAAATCCAGTGCCAGGAACATCGGCTTGGTGATGAAGTAGAACCAGCCCCAATCGATCAGCAGATCGAAGTGGTTGAGTTCGAGTTGCCTGTTGTAGCCGCCGAAGCCGCCGATCGGAAAATTGATGCCGACGACGCTGGCTTCCTTGGCGCCGGCGAACAGCCGCGTGCTGGCGCTGCCGGTGCCGCCGATCGCGATGGTCTGCGCGTCCTGCAGATAGTCGGTCTGATAGGTTCGGATCGCGCCCACGAGGTTGGAGGAGAAGCGCGCCTGCAGATGGGCGCGGATATCCGGCAACAGCGCGGAAGCCCAGTATTTGTCGGTAATGCCGAGCCAACCGTTGGTGACCTTGAAGTTGACCGCCTTGGCGTCGTCGATCTTCTTGTAGCTGTATTCCTGCAGGCCGTCGTCGCCGAGATAGCCGATCAGGCCTTCGTGCAGGATGTAGTAGCCGGCGACCTTCGGAGCGCCATGCCGCGAGATCAGCGCGAACGGATAGAGCGTGACCGGCGCATTGCCGACATTGCTGACGTCATCCTTGATCGTGAACAGATAACGATCGTCGATCGAAATGGTGCGGCGGAAGGTGAGGCCGTCGCCATTGTCATATTTCAGTGTCACCGGGTGGTTCGGCGTCAGGCTGCCGGCGCCCTCCTGTTGCCAGACCGTATTCTGGTCGGGAATCCGCACCGCCGTGCCGCCGGCGGCGACCCAGCCGAATTCCGCGTAATAGGGGTTCGCGGTGCCCGAGGGCGAATACAGCACGATCGCCGGCGATGTGGGATCGACGGTTTCGCGGAATTGCACCAGCGAGAGGTCGTCGATCCGCGCGCCCTTCAATGAAATGCTCCCCGAGAGCCGGGGGGTCTCGATCTTGACCCGCGGCGCGGCGGCAATGGCGGTATCGCGGCTCACCGTGGCGGTTGACGCGGACTGATTGTTCGCCGGCGCATTGGCTGAGGGCGCGTTGCCGGCCTGCGGCGCCGGCTCGTTGCCGGGCTCCGGCGCGGGCTTGGTCATCTGGCTTTGCGCAAGCTGGGCAGCGCGCTGCTTTTCCATCTGCGGAATATTGAAGAAATATTGCCAGCCGAGCAGTACCAGCCCGGAGAGAATGACGGCGAGGATGGTGTTGCGATTGTCGGTCATCGTTCAGGTCTCGTCATTCATTTCGGTTGTTCGCGTGAGTGCTGGTGTCTTGATGTCTTGAGGCGCCTTCTTTACGCGAACCGGTTCCCATTTTGCCCGAAACCGCTTTCGACGGTTTCGAGGCCTGCCGGTCGAGGCGATGGAGCGCGGCGCGCAGATCCTCGAGCATGCTCGAAAATTCGCAAGTCAGCGCCGCCCGGCGACCGACTAGCACATAGTCACTGTGCGGCCGCAGCGATACGGCAGGGAGCCGCTTCACCAATTCGCGAAGTCTGCGCCGGATACGGTTGCGCTCGGTCGCGGTGCCGTTCTTCTTGGTGACGGTAAAGCCGACCCGGACCGGGCCGTTGTCGTTGCGGTGGCGGCTTTGCACCACGAAGGCGGCAGCGCTCATCCGCGCGCCATTGGCAACGGCGAGGAAGTCCGCCCGCTGCCTTAGCCGATCCATGATGAGATCTCTCCGGGAAGCCCGGCTCAGGCGCTCAGACGCTTGCGGCCACGTGCGCGGCGCGCGGCAAGGACCTTGCGGCCACCGGTCGTGGCGATGCGGGCGCGGAAGCCATGGCGGCGCTTGCGCACCAGTTTGCTGGGTTGGTAAGTCCGCTTCACGGGTGGTTCTCCGCTGACGATTTGCCTGCTGGCTAAGCCGACAATTTGCCTGATATTGAGGTATATCCGCCAATGCTGGCAGGCCCAAAGTAAGCCATTTTTCGGCCCAAAACAGGCCGCCCCGGTCAAACCGGGTCACCGCGGACAGTTGGCGCGGCTTATACGGGAGCGACCCCTTTTCGTCAATGTTGCGAGCAACTCGATTTGGCGTTCTTCCAATCGTCACATTTGGCGCGAATAAATTAATTTTGGCGGTGTCAATATAACAATATATGAGGGGACGTTGGCCCGCCTCCAGGCTGATGGCAGCCGGCACCGGATGAGGCTTTGGACAAGGTTATTGCCGAGACCCGTGCGGGTGGGCTTTAGGCCCGCAAGCGCGGATCGGGCAAGTTTGGTCACGCATTTTGGGTTCCAGGAAAGCGGTTGTTATCAATCGTAATTTGACCGCTCCGGGGACCGGACGCATCCTTAAAAAGACAAGGCGCTGAAGGCAGTTATGGCGTCATCGATCGACGAAGACCCAACCACGGAGGCGCTGCGGCCAAAGCCGCCGCGAAGGCTCGGATTGTCCGGGAAGCTGCTGCTCTTGACCATTCCGCTGGTCATGATCGCGGAAGTGCTGATCTACGTGCCCTCGATGGCGAATTTCTGGATGAACCGGCTCAACGGCCGGCTGGCGGCGGCGAACACGGCGGCGCTGGTGCTGGATGCCGCGCCGCAGGGCATGGTTCCGGATTCGCTGGCGCGCGAGATCCTGCACAGCATCGATGCGCGGGCGGTGGCGATCAAAATGGGGCAGCAGCGGCGGCTACTCGCCTCGACCGGTCTGCCTCAGGCGATCGACCACGACGTCGACATGCGTTCGTTGACGGTGTGGTCGTCGATCGTCGATTCCTTCGAGATGTTGCTTGAGAGCGGAAACCAGGCGATCCGCGTCATCGGGCCGCCGCCGGGCGGCGGACAGTTCATCGAGGTCATCATCGACGAGGCGCCGCTGCGCCAGGCGATGTATGTGTTTTCCCGCAACCTGTTGCTGGTTTCGCTGGCGATCGCGATCCTGACCGCGGCGCTGGTCTATCTCGCGCTGCACTTCCTGTTCGTGCGGCCGATGCGGCGCCTGACCGCGAGCCTCGTCGACTTTCATGAGAATCCCGAAAGCTCGGCGCGCATCATCGTGCCGTCGAACCGCGGCGACGAGATCGGCGTGGCGGAGCGCGAACTATCCGACATGCAGCGCGATCTGGTGTCGATGCTGCATCAGAAAAGCAGGCTCGCCGCCCTTGGCCTTGCGGTATCGAAGATCAACCACGATCTGCGCAATCTGCTGGCCTCCTCGCAATTGCTGTCGGACCAACTCGCCAGCGTGCCCGATCCGCGGGTGCAGCGCTTTGCGCCGAAGCTGATGCGCTCGCTGGAGCGCGCGATCGCGTTCTGCCAGTCGACATTGTCCTACGGCCGCGCGCAGGAGGCAGCCCCCGACCGGCGAATGATCCCGATCGAGTCGGTGGTGAGCGAGGTTCGCGAATCCGCAGGGCTTGCCGCCGATGCCTCGATCAGTTGGATCAGCGCGATCGAGCGCGGCCTAATGATCGACGCCGATCCCGATCAACTGTTCCGGGTGCTGCTCAACCTCGTGCGCAACGCGGAACAGGCGCTGGAAAACCACCCCCGCGGCGACGCCGCCGCGATGCAGATTCGCATCACCGGGCGGCGCGAAGGCTCGGTCGCGATCGTCGAGGTCTCCGACACCGGTCCGGGCGTGCCGGCCAAGACCCGCGAGCACCTGTTCGAGGCGTTCCAGACCTCCGGACGGCCGGGCGGCAGCGGGCTTGGGCTTGCGATCGCCGCCGAACTGGTTCGCGCCCATGGCGGGGAAATTCACCTGGTCGAGGGAACCATCGGCGCCACCTTCCGGATCGCGATTCCGGATCGCCCGGTGGAGCTGTTGAGCGTACGCAACGAGCGGGCGCGGGCTTGAGGCCGCGGGTTCGATCTCTGCGTTGTCCCGGAATGACGCCGCAAATCGGCGGGTCTCGGGCCGTTTCCGGACCTTGCCAATTCCGGCCGGAGCGGGTAGCTAAAGCGCTCTTTCGCGACCTTCCGGTTACATTTTCCGATGCAAAGGGCCGTCAAGGTCCGAATCTGACGCGAAACACGCGCCCGTAGCTCAGCTGGATAGAGCACCAGACTACGAATCTGGGGGTCAGGAGTTCGAATCTCTTCGGGCGCGCCACTTACGCCAGAGCACGCTGGGCTATCCCCGGACTGCCCGATTCTCCGATCCCGCTCGCCGAATTGACCCCGCTACCGTTCGTCGACAATCTAATCTTCCAATTTTTGGAATTTTGTGCGATGCTCAATAGATGATCGTCGTGGGCACGGATGTGGTCGAAAACTATTTTGCCGACCACGCCGGCCATCGCGGGATCAAAGATGCAAGATCGCAATACGATGCCTGGCTAGACATTGTCACCCGCGCCGAGTGGCGCAATCCCGAAGACGTTAAGGCCTCTTATCCGAAGGCGAGCATTCTGAAAGCCGGCCGGGTCGTATTCAACATAAAGGGCAACGACTATCGATTGATTGCCCGCGTACAATACCAGGCGGGCGTCTTGATGATCCGATTCTTCGGGACGCATGCCGAATACGACGAGATAGATGCGGAGGCCGTGTAATGGATGCAACCATGATCTTGATCGACAGCGATGCCGAGCTCGCGCGTGCTCGCGCGCTCGTCGATCGGCTTTGGAGTTCGAATGATCCAACCGATATTGTGCGGCTGGAGGCGCAGGCGCGCCTGATTGCGGCCTATGAGGAGCGCAAATGGCCCCGCCGGCCCCCGAGCCTTGCGGACCTGATCCGTCACCTGATGGACCAGCATGGCCTCACGCGAGCCGACATGGTACCGATCCTGGGCACCCCGAGCCGCGTCAGTGAAGTTCTTCGCGGCAAGAAGGGGCTGAGCATGGCGATGGTGCAGAGATTGCGCGCCCGCTTCCGCGTGCCGGCCGACCTGCTGTTGCCACCGCCGAAGAAAGCGTCGGCCTCCCGCCCGACCAAACGAGCCGCCGCCTGAATTGGGAGTTTCGGCGTAATGTTTCCGACAAGCCGCGGCCAATTCCGCGTGCTCGTTCGCAAGTCCGGATGTATGCTCATAGCGCCACGGCGAAGCTATAGTGCCCATCTTCATCGGCCGTGGCGCGCCACTTACGCCAGAGCACGCCAAGACGGTCGCCGGGTATCCGGCCGCGCGAAGCCGTCCTACGATGATTGCTGGAGATGCGGGTCAGGCGGCTCGTTCGGTCTTGTAGGGACGAACTAGAAGGTCAGCCGGAATTTTCCATGCTTCGCCGACCTTGTGAATCATCTCGACCGTGAGCGCTCGCCGACGCGAAAGAACCTCCGACGCACGCGAGCGCGAGCCCAGAAGTTCTGCCAGTTCGGCCTGGGTATGGCCGAGTTCGTCTATGGCATACCGGAGCACGTCGATAGGATCGAAGGTCCGGTCGATCTCGATCGGCCATCGCTTTGCCTCGTAGATTTCGACGAGCGCGAGGAGCACATCAAGCTTGTCGCCCTCCTCCGTTCCCTCCAGTGCGCCCCAACTGGCTTCGATTGCAGCGAGCGCTGCGCGGTGATCCTGGTCTGTGCGAATGGGCCGGATGTCCATGTCGTCTCCTTAGAACTGCGACACCTTCAATGCATCGATGCATCATATTCTGCGTGGGTACCGATGAACTTCACGAAGGCGATCTGCCGACGAAAATCAAAGGCGGCCACCAAGCGATAGTTTCCTCCTGCGACCTCAAACCTCACACGCTCGCGGTTCGGCACCTTCGCCTTCGGAGCCGCCTTTTGGACTTCATCGGTTGATGTCCATTGCGCGGCTCTCACGATCGTGTGCCAGCGTTCAAGCGAGACCTTTGCTTCGGGGTGCTTGCCCCAGAAGCTGACAAGCACGTTTCGAGCGATGACCCGCATGCCTCAACTTAGCATGTTCCCAAAACGGGAACAAGGGCGTTGTCCAATATTAGGGGGAGGCGGGCACGTATCCGGCATAGTGCAAGATCGCAGCCGGTCGCAGACTTGCCTATTGGAGCGTATCGCCGGCTTTGGCATCATAGCGCCACGGCGAAGCAATAGTGCCCACTTTCATCGGCCGTGGCGCGCCATTTACAATTTACGCCAGAGCACGCCGCAGGAACATCAGGTTTGCCGTCGGTGCGCTATCGCTCGCCTCGGTTGTTCGTCGTTCGACCCGGCGCGGCATCGGACCCTACGCGACTGTGCCCTCGCGATGCGATGCTTCGCCCTCGATAGATACACTAAGCCGGTAGCGTAGCGGAAAGACGGGAGACGGCCCCAGCGCGTCGACGACGGCCCGGCGGAGCTTCTCGTCGCGCTCTCGCAGCGCATCGATCCGCATGTCGTGCTGACTTGGAACGAACAGATACTTTCCATCGAAGAGCAGCACGGGGTACGCGATCTCAACTTCGCCTTCGGCCGTCGTCACCCCTATCAAGCCATTTACGCGGAGACCTGAGGCAGTCTCGAATTCAGCAGCCACGGAAAGCGAATAAGCCCCATTGGGCACCGCAGCGGCAGCAAGTGGGCGCACCCACGTCTCGTCCATGCCCTCTACGCCCTCTTCATCCAGACAGAACTCCCAGATCGGAAAGTCCACCAGGTCCGCGACGGTGATCTGGTCGATTGGCTTTCGGGTCGCAAGTGTTGCGGCCATCTGGGGCCTCCATAGGGTGCAGTGAGTGCAGCGTCATAGTGCCATGGCGAAGCAATAGTGCCCATCTTCATCGGCCGTGGCGCGCCACTCTACGATTTTGCACGATATGGTTGCCTGCTGGCCCTCCACGCCATCGTTCGAAATTCGAGCCGGCTGCCTACGGTACTTCGAATTCCGCTATGCCGCCGCTTTCACGGTGTCGCGGGCAGTTCGATCAGACCCAGATATCGCGCCATTGGATGGAAATCGCCGTCATTGTGTAGCAGCGGCCTGCGGTTCTCGATGCACCAGGTACCGATCAGCAAATCGATGGTCTTGCGGACAGTGATCCCGCGACTGCGCAGGGAACGAAAATTACGGGCCGCTGCGACGGCAATCGCGTCGCCGGCCATTGGCACAATTTCGAAGCGGCGCAGCAAGGCCTCGATTTCCCGAGCCGCCCGCTCGCTGGCAAGGCCCTGCAGCACCTCGCAAAGCATCAAATCCCCCACGATAACCTCTTCCGTGCCAAGGACCGCGCGCAGTCGCCGGACGTGAGGCGCATTCCGGCCATTCAGAAAGTCGATCCAGACGCTACTGTCGACAACAATCACTTCGTCCCTCGCCCTTTGCGGCTTCGGGCGAGGTTGCCGCGCCAGGGGTATTTGCCGAACGCTGCGTCAGCCTCACGCTGCCGTCGCAGCCTGATCATCAAACGCAGTGCCTGTTCTACCGTCTGCTTCTTGGTAGCTTGCCCAGAAGCCTTCTGGGCCTCTGCCATCAACGCGTCATCGATCTCGATATTGGTGCGCATCGCAGGGTCCGGCCGGAATGTGTATAGCTGAATACTACAATACACATCGCGTTTTCGCAATAGCCGGCACGGCCTTCGCGGAGGCCCTATCGCAGAGCCGATGGGCAGGTGCCATTCTGGTGACAACCGGATCTGAGGCCAAGCTGTCGCAGATTTGCCGATTGGAGCGCGTGGCGGGCTGCCGCATCATAGCGCCACGGCGAAACAATATTGCCCATCTTCGTCGGCCGCGGCGCGCCATTTTTCAGGCTATGATACCAGCCTGAAGCCTGCGACAGCGAAGCGGTGATCGAAGGCATAAGCGCGGTGAATGCGCGTCCGCTTCATGATCACAAAGCTAGTTGCATCCACGGCCGACAGCTTGTGCAAGTCCGTCCGCCGAAAGTACTCCCAAGATTGCTCGAGATCGCGCAGCTCGCACGGCAGGATTTTTACCGCGCCAGGCATGTAGATGGCTTCCTTCCACGCCAACGCCACGTCGCGAAGGGCATTGCGATCAAGAAATGTGAATGTCTCGATGATGACGGGGACGGAGGTATGAAGCCTCGCCCCCGCTTCCTGCAGAAGCTCCCATTGCTCGCGCGCCTGCGCGTGCAAGGGATCCCGTGACAGGGCCAGCGCAATCCATGCTCCGCTATCGACGAAGACCGCCTCTCCCTGCCGCATCAGGGTTCGTCGTGGACGCTGTCATGCTCGATCGAAGTCCGCTTTGGCTCACCGTCCCAAAGCGCGATCGGACCCGTCGACTGAGGCCTGAGCACGACCTTGCGGATCGCCTCCCGGATCAAGTCCGCAACGCTGCGGCCGGATCGCGCGGCGGCTCGGCGCAACCCTTCGAGCTCTTCCCTGGGCAGATAAACCTGGGTCTTTTCCATGTATGTCAGTTTAATCTCATAGATGACATACGTCAGTTGCCGACCGCTCAGACCGCAACCAATTTGCGCCGGAAGCGCTTGCGACGAAATCCTGCTGGACCGATGCGAGAACCGGTGCTCGGCGTCGCCGAGACAGCGTGCCGCTGCTGGCTATCTTGAGCCTCTGCTGGTAGCAAGATCGGGCGGCATCGCAGATTTGGCGCCCGGCGCGCGCTCCGGGCTGCGGCATCATGGCGTCACCGCGAAGCAGTAGTGCCCATCTCGTCGGCCGTGGCGCGTCATTTACGATTTGCGCGATATCGTTGCCGGGCGTGCCGCCGTGCGGCGTCAGGCCGCCATGCCCTCAATAATGCCTGCAAGCGTCCGCCCCGCCTCCCGATCAATCGGGCCGCGCGTGGCCTGTTCGAAACGCCGCACGCGCTCCTTCTGCTCGAGATAATGCTCGGTCGCGGCCAGCAACGTTGCCGCTTCCCGGCACAGAACCCCCACATGCATCAGTTTCGAGACATCCGGGTCGCCCGACTGCATCTGTCGGATCTGGTCAAGAATCCTCGCGAGTTCGCTCTTGGAGCGATCAAAATCGTCATCGTATTTGAGATAGTAGTCCGCGTCACCGACGATGAGCGATCGCAACGTCCCCAATTCTTCGGCCGTGAGCGGCGTGCCATCTAGCAACTTGGTCACGAGCGGCTGGTATGCGACATTGGCCTGCAGCGATTGTTTGGCGAGCGTTTCCAACTCGCCCAGCCGGTCGCCCAGAACGGAATAATTGTCGCTAGTCTCGTTCGCGGCGCATCGGGCGGCGGCGTCGAGGGCTTGCGAGAGCAGCGCGGCGAACTCTTGACTAACGGCCATGGCCGGGTCTCCGGTGGGGGTTGCTAATCTGCGGTATTAACGGCGGCCGGTAAACAATCCGTCAAATGTTGCAGGCTCCGTCGTTTGGACCGGCGAGCCGCCGTGGTTAAAAATCTTCGACGGCATCAGGTAAAAATCCTGCCTATCTTCATCGACCGTGGCGCGCCCTCCCTTTATTCGATAGAAAATGCGAAATGCGCCCAAGGATGAAACGGGGGTAACGTTGCGTATTGCGATCATCGGTTCCGGCGGGGTGGGTGGATATTTCGGCGCCAGACTTGCAAACGGCGGCGCCGACGTCGTGTTCCTCGCGCGCGGGGCTCACCTTGCCGCGTTGCAGTCGCAGGGGATCAAGGTGGAAGGCGGACCGGAGCCGCTTCATGTCGCATCCGTAGAGGCCACCGACGATCCGTCGAAGATGGGCATCGCCGATCTCGTCCTGATCGCGGTGAAGCTATGGGACACCGAAGCGATCCTGGAGCGGATACGGTCCGCGGTCGGACCCGCGACCACGATCATTTCCCTTCAGAACGGCGTGCTGAAGGATAGTTACCTGCGGTCGTATTTCGATGCCGCGCAAATCATGGGCGGCGTCGGCTACGTCGCAACCGCGATCGACCGCCCCGGAGTCATCCGCCAGACCGGGCCGATGCAGCGGCTGATATTCGGCGAATTCGACGGCCGCGTTTCGTCCCGTGGCGATGCCTTCCTGAAGGCCTGCGTCGACGGCGGTATCAACGCCCAACTATCGCCGCACATCGAGCGCGAGATTTGGCAGAAGTTCGTTTTCCTCGTCGGGCTTTCCGGAACCACGACGACGATGCGCGTGCCGATCGGCCCGATCAGGAACAACCCCCAGACCCGCAAGTTCCTGCTCGATGTGATGAAGGAAGTGGTCGCGGTGGGCCGCGCGCATGGCGTCGATCTTGCCGAGGACTATGCCGAACAGCGCCTGGCGCTGGCCGATGAGGTTTCGCCCGAGATGACCTCTTCGATGCACCACGATCTGCAGCGCGGCAATCCGCTGGAAGTCCGCTGGTTGTCCGGTGGCGTCGTCGAGCTGGGCGAAAGGGTGGATGTGCCGACGCCGCTTAACCGCGCGATCGCCGACATCCTGGTGCTTCACGCGCAAGGCGCCAAGGCTGAGGGCAAATCCGCCGGGCCGCAAATTTCCAACGCTGCCGAATGAGGTAGGGGGAAAACATCGATGGACAGCTCCCGAATTTCCGCGACTGAGGCCGCTCCTCGCGCCACCCCCCGATTGACGATCCGGGGCGTGACGACGACAGTGGTCGAGGTGCCGATGAATTTTCCGCTCGGCACCAGCGCGGCCACCTTGCGCGCCGCGCCGCTGCTTCTCGTCGATCTCCTGACTGAAGAGGGCGTGACTGGGCGCACCTATCTGTTCTGCTACCGCCGGAGTGCCGCGAAAGCGGTTGCCGCTCTGCTTGAAGACGCCGTCGATGTCGTGCGGGGCGAGCAGGCGGCGCCGGTGAAAATCGCCCAGGTTCTCGCTCGCCGTCTCGCGCTGCTTGGCGTGACCGGGCTGGTTCGGATGGCTCTCGCAGCGCTCGATGGCGCGATGTGGGATGCGCTGGCCCGCGCCGCCAATCTCCCCTTGGCGGTTTTGTTGGGCGGCGAGCTTCGATCCGTCCCGGCCTATAATTCAAGCGGGCTTGGATTGATGGCCAAGGAGGCGGCCGCGGACGAAGCCGAGGCGCTTCTGCAACGCGGTTTCAAGGCGATCAAGCTTCGGCTCGGGTATTCCAGCCTTGCGGAGGATCTTGCGGTCACGCGCGCCGTGCGTGGGCGAATCCCCGACGCCGTCGAAATCTTTGTCGACTACAATCAGGCGCTCGATCTTCCCGAAGCGTTGAAGCGCGGGCTCGCGCTCGAGCAGGAAGGCGTGGCGTGGCTGAAAGAGCCGATCCGCCACGACGATCTGGCCGGATATTCGCGCTTGGCCGATAAACTCGTCCTGCCGGTGCAGATCGGCGAGAATTTCGATGGGCCGGCCCAGATGGTGCAGGCGCTGCGCACTGGTGCTTGCGATCTGGTGATGCCGGACTATGCGCGGATCGGCGGCGTGAGCGGATGGCGTCACGCAGCCAGCATCGCCGCCGCCGAGGGGATGGCGATGTCGTCGCATCTTCTCCCCGAAGTCAGCGCACATTTGTTGGCGGCAACCTCGACCGCGCACTGGCTCGAATATGTCGACTGGGCCGATACCATCCTGCGAGAGCCCCTCGAGATCCGCGACGGCGCCGCGATCATTCCGGATCGGCCCGGCGCCGGACTTGATTGGGAGATTTCGGCGGTCAAGAGATGGCAGGTCGGGTGAGCGTTGGGCGGCCGTTCGTTCGGTAACGGACCACAACGATTTCAATGTCTCGCCCGCCACATGCTTGTAGGCATCGACGGAACCGTCCAACTCGGACACGGCACGCACGTGAGGCAGGCCGACGAGCGCGGAGATGTTCCCGAGCGCTTCGTCCGGCGACAGCGGTGCCGAGAAGATGCGCGGATGTGTGGCGATACGGAGATACGACATCAGCGTCGGCCACGTCAGGCAGAATATTTCCTGGCCGGCGGCGCAAGACTCGACAAAGCGGCGGGGACGGAGGTGACGGTCGCTCGATTGGTCTGACGCATAGAGAAGCACGTTCACGTCGAGGGAATAGCCCACGGTGGGTCCGCATCGAGGGCCGCGTAGACGGCTTCCTTGTCCGTCAGATCGACCAGAGGCTTCATAGGGCGAGAGGTCCAACGGAACGACGGTCGAGCGCGCGACGGACGGCGACGGGCGAGCGCCTCGGCAAGCAGTTCGGACACGACCGCCCCAATCGATCGGCCTTCCCTTGCGTGGATGGCTTTGACCTCTCTCAGAATGGGGTCGTCGATATCGAGTGTCGTTCGCATGATGCTTGATGCTATCCATCATAACATCTGATGTCGATGCCAAAATCGCAGAGCATCGTTTGCGAAGCACGACAGAGCCATGCTTCGTTCAGTACGTCCGGGACTTCACGCGGCCGATGCTCGGGAAAGGCCGTCTTCCCAACGCAGACCTGCGCGCTCGTAGGTGCAGTTATGGCGGCCAGAAAACTTTGCAGTCAATTGCGAGCCGCGAATTTTCCGCCTGCCGAAAAATATCCACTGCCGCACGCGCCGCGGCGGTCCCCCCTGCATCGGTCAACGAACGCGTACGAAATTATTCCCGCATCGAAAAAATTTTTGGAACTGACCCCTCCCTGCACGAGCTGCTCGGTCTGCATTGCGGTTTCGTCCGTTCTCGCTAAAATTGGACCCGTCGGGCGCAAGGTTCCGGACCGCGTCGCGAGAGCGCCGGGGTAAACCGGGCAGCACGATGAGGCCGCCAGCGAGCCACCGCAAACATCGGGGTTCCGTCGGCCAAAGGGGATACAACAGGGAGCGACATGATGAAGGTTTTACTGGGGAGCGTTGCCGCCGCGGCAATGCTGTTTTTGGGCGGTGCCCAAACTGTCAGTGCGGATGACACCGTGATGTGGCCGGACGCGAGCGGCAAGATGGTCCGCATCCCGATCGCGCACAATTACGACCAGTGCCGCAAGAACGGCCGTCACCTCGGGTATAGCGATGGCGACAGCCACGCCTGGTGCACCCAGCACTGCGACGTCGAAAAAAAGCTCTGCCAATAAAGGCGGCCCCGCGCGGTCGGTTACGATCCGCGTCGCATGAGACCAATCCCGGTCTACCCCGCGCGGTGGATGCGCGGGGATGGGCGGCCATTCCCTGCGGCCAGCGGGGTGCCTTTTGTTTGAATCGATCTGTCAGCGGTTGCTCACACCCTGGTTGCCGCTACTACTCAATCTGATCGCATCATGCGCTAGCGCGGCGCGGCGAACGGTGGCGGCGGAGTGCTCGCCGTGGCGTCGCTTGATGCGGATTTGCGCAAGCGGATTTCGATGCGCCGCCGTTGCTGAACATCGCCGGGGGTTCCGGCGATCGCGAGCGTCTCGTCCGTATTCACAAGCTGGGCGCCGGACAATGGAATCAATTTGTATCCGGCGAGTAGCGGGCTCTGCCGCAAGACGCTCACGACTGCGACCGCGCGCGCAAGCCCAAGGCCTGCGTTGTCGGCAGGGGTCAGGCTGACGACGCCGGCGGCGTTCTTCAGCACCGGCAGAAGATCGCGATCGAGATTGGAGGATTGATGCGCGCCGATCGGCCGCTCGTCGGTGTGGCCGACGACCTCGACGACGTCGACGTCGTATTTACGGATATAGCCCAGAATTTCGCCCGGTGTCTTGTAGACGAGGGTGTCGTGGAAGATCGGTGACAGCTCCGCGCTTCCCGACTTGAAGAAATAGCCGTCGGCTTCGCTCATCCGGATGATCGGCGGCCATTGGTGGCCGCCGGGTCCCCCGGTGGCCAAGCCTCGCGCGATGACGTCGAGCACGGCCTGCGTTGCGACCGGCGGCGCCCCGGGCCTGGTCATCGCGCGGTTGATTGCCCCAACGATCTCCGCATCGCGAATCGCCTTGTCCACGTCGATGCCGTTGGCGCGCAGCGCCGCGACGGTTGCGATGCCCTCGCGAAGCTCCTTGACCGAAATGCTTTTCTCGATCTGGGCCAACACGGTCCGGCTGTCCACCAGCTCGCGCCAATACCGGTCGATCGCCTGCGGATCGCTCAAGCCCGACAAGCTCTCAATCTTTTCGGCGAGGGCCGCGCTCTTGCCAAGTTCCGCCACCACCTCGCGGTCGCGCTCGTTTTGCAGCTTCTGTTGTTGCAGCTCCTGCTCGGCGGCGATGCGCTTGGTCTCTTCCCGCTTCAAGAACGTCGCCATCGCGATCAGCAGGCAAAACACCAGGAGGATCATGATCTCGGCCATGGTGAGGCCGAGCACCAGGCCGCGCCGGTATGAGGAGCGTTGCTGCAATATCTGTCCGTCCATGGCCGAACTCGCTTTTTTTAGAGGTTATCGGTCGCGACCTATCGAGCTCCAGGGTCCCGCCCCCGAACGCCTCGTCTCCGCCGCATGCAGTTCCCTCATCAGCTGGTTGACGGCAACGACGACGCTTTGGGTGTGCTTGAGATTGATCTCGACGTTCCTGGCCTGGCTTTCGGTGCTGTTCTTGAGCGAATTGACCGCCTCGGCCAGTTGCTCGACTATCGGCGCCAGCCTGGATTCAATGATTTGGTCGGAGCCCTGATGCGAGGCGAGCTTGGCGAACACGGCATCGATCGCCTTGACGATGCTGGCGGTGTGTTTCGCAAGCTCCTCGCCCTCAAGCACCAGTTGTCTGGACACCTCGAGGACATCAACCGTCCTTTCGTTCAGGCTGTCCAGGGTGTCCACCGACCGTAGCGATGCCTCTTCGAACGGCTTGTTCGCGGTGACCGCAAATCTTGTTAGTTCGCCTGCAAATTGCGCGTGTGCCTCGCCGATGCTTTCCTTCACCTCGTCCAGCACATCAGTGATCGATTGCTGGGTTATGCGCCGGAAATAGCCGAACTCGAGGGTCGCGCTTTCAAGTTCGCGCTTCACCCGGCGCGAGGCTTCGGCAAGCTCGAGCCTTGCGGTGGCTTCCACCTCGACCGGATCGCGCCGCATCTGGTTGAAGAAAATCCGTAGCGTAATGCCGGCAATCGTCGAGGCGATGGCGATGCCGAAATTCTGCACGATCTGCTCGGCGGAGCCTGCGGCCGAAAACTGAAAGAGCGAAACCGCAAGACTCGTGAGCGTGAACAAAAACCCCATATAGTAGAGATTATCTCCGGACTGGTCGTCGCGCAGCCGGAACAGGCGGGTTGCGAGCAGCAGCGCATAGCCGATCATGATCAGAACCGGGACCGCGGTCACCGCCAGCGCGCCGAAGCCGCTGAGTTTCGAAAAGATGATGTAGCCGCTGCCGACCAGTACGACGGCGAAGAACAACAGGCCGCTGATCAGGCCGGGCGGTAGAACGGGTCTGGTTTCATACGCAGCCACGCGCTCTAAGCTCCCTGCAGCCGCTTGACGCCGCCAAACGCGCCACGGTTGTCTTCGATCCAGGCCTTCCAAAACTCCATATGCTTGGCGCCGTCAAGCAAAGGCTGGCCGCCGGCCTGCCGCGTCACATAGCGGATGATCACGGTTGCGCCATGCAGGTCGGTGCGGAACTTGAGATAGGCGGCGGATTGCTTGTAACGCTGAAACGACAGGTCGCCGGCGCGCGGATATTGGCTGTATTCCTTCGTGAACTCGATCATGTCGGAGATGATATAGAGGGTCTTTTTGGCTTTCTCGCCTGTCGCGCCGGAAAATTCCCCGATCGCGATGTCCTGGACCGCGGCCATGATCGGCGAACTGGTCGATTGCGCGGACGTCACGCTGCTTTTCACGGCTAAAGCGGCGGGTTTCCGAAAATCCTCGATCCACCGCAGCCGCGCGATCCGCGGGTTGTCGGTCCACTCGCTCAAGCCGGCACCATCGCCCGGATTGCATTTTGAAAACAGCGAACGGCTGCGAATACCCGCAATATCGAGCAGGCGGATGTCGAGCTTGTAGAACGGCGGCAGCGTCGTGATCATGTCGTCGAGCTGGCCCAGTACCTCCCGCCGCGTCGTCTCCGGCAAATCGTCGGAGGTGTCGACCAAAACAACGGTGATGCCTCGCGGGCCGTTGACCGGGCACAGCGTCTGCGGATCGAGCACCGGCCGCTCGGGCGCCGAGAAATAGAAATAACCGAGCGCCCCGCCCGATACGATCGCGAGCAGAAGCAGCAGGGCGCCGCCGAGACCCGACCAGCCGAGCCCCGGCGAAGCGCGTTGCCGCGGCGGCCGCCTAGCCATGCTTCTTCTCCGGCAACAATTCATCGATCTCGCGATAGGTCCGTACCGCGCCGTCGAACGCTGCGTGGATCGCCTTGATCTGCTGGCTCAGCAGTTCCTGGGTCTCGGCGATCATCTTGCGCAAGGTCTCGCGCGCGCTCGCGTTCGGTCCGCCCCCCGCATAGCTGATCCGCTCCATGGTGTAGGGTCTTGTAAAATAATCGGGGGTGGGCGTGGAGCGGGCCTTCCGGTTGGCCTCGCGATAGATTTCAAGCAAGGCACGGCAGGTCTGCTCGATCTGGTTCTGATGCTGGTCGAAACGCTGGGCAAGGCGCGCGCGTCCCTGCAACAGGGAATCATATTCGCTGCGCCTGACCGAGAGATCGTGCGCCGCCTCGTTCATGGCTTCCGTGGCATCCTCGCGAATATCGCGCAGCCGCTCGATCAATTCGCTGCGTGCTTTGGCAAATTGCCTTGTCGCTTCGATCCAGCGCCGTTCGAGGCCGGCATAGCCGATGTAGGGATCGAAGAACAGCAGGCCGTCCGCCATCGCGATCAGCGAGAAGACGATGCCGATCGCGAATAGAACCCATGAGTTGATATCGGTGAGCGCGTGCGGCGCCGTCATCAGCCGGCGCAGAACTTCTTGCCCGACATCGTCGTTCAGGCTGACGGAAGGCGGAATCTCGCGCAGATGCGAAAGCGTGAGATTAAGCGCGATTGCAAACGCCAGGTAAGCCAGCGACGACAGCAAGCCGATCAGCTTGAGGAAATAGTTCCGCCGATTGACGAGTCTGATCAGCACCATGCCCCAGAAGAAGCTCGCGATGATGTTCAGCGCGGCGAACGTCACCGCCTGCGCCGCGCCGCCGAGCAGGCCGCCGAGATTTGCCTTGGCGAGAAAGCTGCCGTTGATCACCACCTCGATGATGAACAGGACGGCCAGCACGCCGATCTTGAGGATGATTTTGCCGGGGCTTGCCAGCCGCGCCGGACGCTCGATGCGGTGACGGGCGCGAAAGCGCTCGCGCTCGGTCTCGGTCTCGTTGAGGCGGCGGCGCAACACGAACAACTCGTCGCGGCCCACGGTGGCCTCGGCGCGAAAATCGCCGACCGCCTCGGGCGCGGCCTGCTGAATGGTGGCGAAGCGCTCCTCGAAACTCAGCGCGGTCAGCCGTTCGTCGTAGGTATGAACGTGGTCGAGATAGATGACGTTGGCGTCCTGTTTATGCGCCTCGATCCGTTCGACGATCTGGTGCTCGATATCGTCGAGCGTCTGTGCCTCCGGCGTCGGCCGGTTCTCCGAGCCGCGCTCGCTTCCCCGCGCGCCCAGCCGCAACTCGTCGGCGACGCGACCTACGCTCAGATCGAGAAAGATTGTGGTGGCCGGACGATAATGATGGGTAGGCTGGTTCAACAACGCCCGAATGCGCGCGATGGCGGATGGGCGGGTTCCGGGAGCGCTCACGATGATCTCAGCCTGTGATTAGAGCCTGTACTTGCAGCAACCGTCCGTCCGAGCTTCGCAATTCCGGGGAGCCGCGCCACTGACTGCCCGATTCGTCTTGAGGGAGTATACAAGGAGACCCCATCCTCATTGGCTGACACCGGACCAGCCCACAAAATCCCAAGCCGGATTTTTTTGAACCATGGCAAGGCCGGCAGGCGTCGAACCGCGATTTATGTGACTGACTTTGTCGCCCTGAAGGCGGTTTTGAAGACCTAAGGGTCATAACCTCCTTCAAGATACCACCCTGCTTATGGTCTTACTTGCACCTCAACAAAGCCGATCGGCGCAAGGTCGAAACGGTAGTTTGCGTCTTCCGTCGGGAAGACGGTCTTCATGACGCTCCCGGTCATTACGACCTGGCCGGCTTTCAGCGTCCCGCCCCTCGAGGCCAGTTGGGTGGCGAGCCAGGCGACCGAATTGAAGGGATGCCCGAGAATGTCGCGGCCATGCCCTTCGCCGATTCCCACTTTGTCCTCTGTGGCGCGCCCCAGCACGCCCTCGAGGTCGGGCCATGTGGCGACGAATTCCGAAAGCACGATGCCGCCGTTCCAGGAATTGTCCGCGACGAGCGAGCGAACGTCGAGGCTGGCATAGTCGGCATCGCGATCGTCGACGAGTTCGATCGCCGCGCAAACCCCACCGATATGGGGCGCGATCATCTCGGCGGTGCAGGGCTGGCCGGTGGCCGGGACGTCCGACTTGATGCGGACGGCGATTTCGAATTCGAGGCCGAGCCGCCCGAAATCGGAACGGCGCACCGTCGTCCCCGATCGATGCACGCGTTTGGCGAGCACCACACCGGCGATCGGGTGGTCTATGCCGCAAAATTTCTGCATGGTGGCCGACGTCAGCCCGACCTTGTAGCCGACGGCCTCGCCGTGCTCGCCGCGGAGCAGGGCGACGTATTTTTCCTGGATATCGTAGGCGTCCGCGATGGTGGCGGGCGCGTCCGGCGGTCCGATTGTCCCAAAGCGCGCGTTCGCCTTGTGCTCGGCGAGCAGCGATTTGGCTGCGCGCTCTGCCGCGATGTCCTCCATGGCTGCCTCCCTTTTGGCAAATCTTAGCGCGCCACGGGCCGCGGTCAAACAGGCGTCGCGGAGGACCATGACGCGGAATATCGTCGCCGCGTCGTGAAGCCGGTCTTCGGCTCTCATGCGAGCCCCCTTGGCGATGCGCCGCTAGCCCGATACCCTCAAATGGCGGGCGAAAACCGTTGTATAAAACGAGTAATTATGATTGTTGTCCGTTGAAATCATCACAACTTAAGGCGAGTTGATCCGTGCCGACGCGTGCATTCAGCGAAACTTTTGCCTGCCGGCCACAGAAGGCTCCTATCGAATGAGCGAGCGGCAGGCAGTGGTCCTGCTAAGCGGCGGACTCGACTCGTCAACGGTTCTTGCCATTGCCAAAAGCGAAGGGTTCGCGTGCAACGCCCTGAGCTTTCGATATGGGCAAAGGCATAAGGTTGAGCTGGATCGCGCGCGCGAGGTGGCGGAGCGGTTGGGCGTGGCAAGGCATGTTATTGTTGATTGCGACCTCCGGCAGTTTGGTGGATCGGCCTTGACCAGCGGCATCGACGTGCCGAAAGCGCGCTCAGCGGCAGACATGTCGCAGGGCATTCCGATCACTTATGTACCTGCGCGAAACACGATTTTCCTGAGCTTTGCGCTTGCCTGGGCGGAAACACTTGGATCGAGTGACATTTTCGTCGGCGTAAACGCTCTCGATTATTCCGGTTATCCGGACTGCCGGCCGGAGTATATCAGGGCTTATGAGCAGATGGCGAACCTGGCTACCAAGGCGGGCGTAGAGGGCATGCAGAATCTGAAGATTCATAGCCCGCTCATCAATCTGACCAAAGCGCAGATCATCAAGTTGGGACTCGATCTTGGCGTCGACTACGCGATCACGAGCAGTTGCTACGACCCTGGACCCGAAGGGGCGCCCTGCGGCGCCTGTGACTCCTGTCAGTTACGGGCCAAGGGCTTCGCCGACATTGGCGCTGCCGATCCACTGCTCGTGAAATTCGGGAGGGCGTGAGGCTTTGAGCGAAAGGCTCCTTTTTGCGGTCGCGGCGCCCTTCGAGTCGGCCCGCAGGGTCACCCTGCTTCCAGAGGGCCATCGTTCGCGCCGCCTCCATGGCCACAGTTTCCTCGCCAAGGTCAGACTAGAGCCTCGGTCCGGATGGGCGAGCTTTCCCGGTAGCGAAGTTGGTCAATTGCAGGACTGCTTGCAGCGGTGCATTGCGCCGCTTGACTACCAGCTACTGAACGACCGCCTCGAGCAACCGACCGACGAAAACCTCGCCCGCTGGATACGAAATCGTCTCGGGATTGCAGGCATTGAACAAGTGGGTATCCAGAGCACCCTGCACGAAGGCGCCGATATCGACCGCAACGAGCAGGCCCACATCTGGCGGCGTTACATTTTCGAATCGGCGCATCGTTTGCCGAACGTTCCGCCCGGTCACAAGTGCGGACGCATGCACGGTCATGGGTTCGAAGTCATCCTGCACGCCAATGTCGCTCTCGATAGGCGGGACCTTGGGATCGATTATGACCACTTGGACGCGTGCTGGGCGCCGATCCACGCCGAGTTTCATCAATCATGTCTCAACGATATCCCCGGGCTTGAGAATCCGACCAGCGAGCTGATTGGCAGCTACATTTGGCATCGGCTTAAACCCGCGCTGCCGGAACTATCGTGGGTAACGGTCTACGAGACAGCTTCCTGCGGGGCACACTTTGACGGACAGCGTTATCGTATCTGGAAGGAGCTTTCGATGGACTCCTCCCTCCGCCTTGCGCGCGCCCCGATGGGAGATCCACGTCGTCGCGTTCACGGTCACACCTATACGCTCAGGCTGCATTTGAACGCACCGCTTGATCAGGTGAAGGGCTGGACCATGGACTTCGGCGATGTAAAGGAGATGTTCAACCCTTTGTTCCTCCAGTTCGATCATCAACCGTTGCATGAGTTGTCCGGCGTCGAGGACAACGACGCAGCGAGCCTGGTGCGTTGGATCAAGGCCCGCGCATCGGCCGATCTGCCGCAACTCGATCGCATCGATCTTTTCGAAACCCGCGGTTGCGGTGCTATACTGGCATGGGGCGCCGAAGACCCCGCGCTACCGGTCTGAACAATGACTTACAGCGTCAAGGAGATCTTTTATACGCTTCAGGGCGAGGGGATTCAGGCTGGCCGGCCGGCCGTTTTCTGCCGGTTTGCGGGATGTAACCTCTGGTCCGGGATCGAAGGGGACCGAGCCCGAGCCGTGTGCTCGTTTTGCGACACCGATTTCGTCGGGACCGATGGCGAAGGTGGCGGAAAGTTCGGCTCGAGCGACGAATTGGCGCGGGCCATTGCCGGGCACTGGCCAAAGCAAGATAAGTCCGGCAGGCGATTCGTCGTTTGCACGGGAGGTGAACCGCTGCTCCAGCTCGATGAGGCATTGGTCGACGCGCTGCATGCGGAGGGATTCGAGGTAGCCGTCGAGACAAATGGCACCCAGCCGGCGCCGCCGCGACTGGACTGGATTTGCGTCAGTCCCAAGGCGGACGCTGCCCTGATCCTTGCCCGCGGCGATGAACTCAAGCTCGTCTACCCGCAGGAAAAGGCGCAACCGGAGCGTTTCGAAACCCTGCAGTTCCGGCATTTCCTGCTGCAGCCGATGGACGGGCCCGACCGGGAGAAGAACACCCAACTCGCGATTGCATACTGCAAGTCCCATCCCAGATGGCGGCTTAGCATCCAGTCGCACAAGATGCTCGGAATTCCCTGAGATCAGCCCGGACGCAGGGCATGGCGTTGACGCCTATTGGCGCCGCGGGGCCTCGCGCGTGATAGACCCCAGTCACAGCATTGAACGAGTCTCGTGACCGCAAGTGATTTGCCCCAACGGGCCAAATGTGCCGCAGGTCGTGGGATGGGTGGAGCGCAAGCGATACCCATCATTTCCCGCCGCGGCGTTGATGGATTTCGCAAGGGGGCTCAACCGATCCTGCATGCTTACTTAAGTGATTTGCGCGGCGGGTGCGCTACGCGAACTGGTGTCCAGTTGTCTAGGGGTCCTTGCAAAAATAATTCTGGTTTTCAGAAATGCAAATCAGGTGTATATCTCCGCCTATCCCGTGCCCCTCAGGAGGGGCGTTGCGCATCGTCACGACGTTGGGTGCGGGATGCGGTGGACGCGGCGCGATGTCGGCGACGATCGGCATCCGGCTCGCGTACGGCGAAGTCGTGTGGTCCTGACGCCCCGACGCTGGCGTCAAGTTTGCGGGTGATGATCCGCAAGCGACGGGGGCAAGAAAGCCCGGTCCCCGAGGAGAGCTCGAAGGAACCCGTTAAAACCATCGCGCAGGGAAGGCCGGACGATTCCGCTTGAGCCTGTGGTGACTACGCTCGTGTGCTTTCTTCAATTCGCACGCGAGGCTATGGGTGCGAGCAGCGCCCGGCTTTCCCTGCGCCCTCTGTTTTTGGCGCACTTTATTTCGGCATCAACTCGGGCGTCTCGCGCCGCGGGAAGGTGGGAGTGCGTTTGAGCGTTATTTATTTAGCGTCGTCCCTGCGGACGCAGGGACCCATATGTGGACGGCCCCCGTGGCACAAGAGTTTTTTGACGGTCTGATCGGATCGCTTGCATCCATATGTCCGGCCTGTTGATGCGGTCGGTCTGGACCGCTGGCCAAGATGGTTTCCGCGA